>OGOA01000003.1_pt1 | contig 378445 bp, 326 predicted proteins | sample 1573621 | NCBI WGS metagenome assembly OGOA01 (sample SAMEA2581917, study PRJEB24529) | metagenome | biome: Human gut stool | place: China | collected 2011
CCCCACTGCTGCCTCCCGTAGGAGTTTGGGCCGTGTCTCAGTCCCAATGTGGCCGGTCACCCTCTCAGGTCGGCTACTGATCGTCGCCTTGGTGGGCCGTTACCTCACCAACTAGCTAATCAGACGCGGGTCCATCTCATACCACCGGAGTTTTTCACACTGTATCATGCGATACCGTGCGCTTATGCGGTATTACCAGCCGTTTCCAGCTGCTATCCCCCTGTATGAGGCAGGTTACCCACGCGTTACTCACCCGTCCGCCACTCAGTCACAAAATCTTCATTCCGAAGAAATCAAATAAAGTGCTTCGTTCGACTTGCATGTGTTAAGCACGCCGCCAGCGTTCATCCTGAGCCAGGATCAAACTCTCATGTTAAAAAGTTTTGTCCTGCCAGAATTAAATCTGGCTTTTAATCAGAAACAATGTCCTGATTTACTGTTTTAAGGTTGCTTCTTTATAGAAGCGTTCTTGAATTATTCTCAAAATCTTTCAAGGTTTTTCACTGTTCAGTTATCAATGTTCGTTGTTGTTATTTTCAACAGCTTGTATATTTTATCATGTTTACAAGTCATTGTCAACAACTTTTTTATTTTTCTTCGTTGTCGTTCTTTCGCGACAACTCTGATATCTTATCACATCTGTCGCTTTTTGTCAACAACTTTTTCTCGGCAATTTATTCTGTCGGAGCTCAATATCACTTGGCTTTATCCGATCAGAACTGCTCTGCACGAGTCAGCTTTGTTATAATACCACCCAGCTCGAATTTTGTCAATCAGAAATTACAAATTAAATTATATTCAGACAATTTATGTTGTATTCTAAAATTGTTATATCATGCTTTTTATTTTTCACACAATACAAGAAATTCATATCACATAGCCTACGCCTGAATTGCATCCAGTGCCTCCCTGACATTTGCCACCCCGATCAGCTTCATTGCATACTTCTTCCCTACAGAAGGAAGGGATACTTTTGGCAGAATGCATACTTCAAAACCGAGTTTGGCTGCCTCTGCCACACGTTGTTCTGCCATGCTTACACCACGCACTTCCCCGCTTAATCCCACCTCGCCAAAACAGATGGTCTTCTCATCAATCGTCAGATCCAGTTTGCTTGACATAATGGCAAGCACAATTCCCAGATCAATTGCCGGTTCATTCATACGGATTCCGCCCGCGATATTTACATAAGCATCACAATCCGACAACTGCATTCCAATACGTTTTTCCAAAACTGCCATCAGCAGATTCACGCGGTTAAAGTCCGTTCCGGTCGCAGTTCTCCTCGGATTGTTGAAATAGCTGTGACAGATCAGCGCCTGAATTTCCAAAAGAATCGGACGGGTACCCTCGATGGAACATGCCACGACAGAACCGGAAGCATCCTTTGGTTTGCCGCTGAGCATATACTCGGACGGATTCTCCACCTCAACCAGTCCCTCTGTGCGCATCTCAAAAACACCGATCTCGTTCGTGGAACCAAAACGGTTCTTCACGCCACGCAGAATCCGGTAGCTTTCATGACGGTCTCCTTCAAAATAAAGAACCGTATCCACCATATGTTCCAGTACACGTGGACCTGCCACGACCCCTTCCTTTGTCACATGCCCGACAATAAAGATCGAGATATCCATTCCTTTTGCGATCTGCATAAGAACACCTGTAGACTCACGCACCTGTGACACGCTGCCAGGCGCCGAGGAAACGTTTTCGTTATACATGGTCTGGATACTGTCGATCACCACAATCTGTGGCTTATTCCGTTCAATTACCGTGCGTATGGTGTCCAGACTGGTCTCACACAACAGTTCCAGATGATCACTGAACGTGCCAATCCGCTCTGCACGCAGTTTGATCTGCTGCAGGGACTCTTCCCCGGACACATACAGTACCGAAAGATTCTGCCCGGACAGATTCCGGCAGACTTGTAATAAAAGCGTTGATTTACCAATTCCCGGATCTCCTCCAACCAGAACGAGGGAGCCTTTTACAACTCCCCCGCCCAATACACGATCCAGCTCCGGCATGGATGTGGAAATCCGCTCCTCATCCGATGTCTTTATTGCAGAAAGCGGAACAGGTTTCGCTTCTGTCGCTGGTTTTATTTTTCCGGAAGTACTGAGTGCTTTCCGGTCCACCAGTTCCTCTACGAACGTGTTCCACTCTCTGCATGCCGGACACTGGCCCATCCATTTGGATGATTCATATCCGCAATTCTGGCAAAAAAACGCACTGGTTTTTGCTTTTGCCATATGTTATCTCTTTTCTACGCGGATTGCTACCGCATCTGCTCCTTCTAATTCTACGCTCAGGCTTAATTTGCCTCCAAGATTGGTCTTCATTGTTCCTGCAGACTTGCCATCGATATCAATCTCGTACTCTGTCTCTTCTGCCAGCTCCAATGTGATCTGTGCATCTTCCGGTCCCTCTACCGTAAAGCTGACAGTATTCTCATCCTCTGTAAAATTGGTGACAGCTGTACCCGGTACAGATTCATATACAAACAGTCCGTTACGCTCCAGCTTTGTAATCTCCTTGAACGTTTTTACTTTGTATTTATCTCCATGAAATTCGTAGTTATCAAGCTTTGCTTTCGCTCCCAGAGTGTAATCGCCGAAACTAAGGGTTCCGTTTCCTTCCGTACGAATTAATTCACTGATTGCAGCCATGATTTTTCCTCCTGTGTGGTTGATTATTTGGTTCTTAAATTATATCACTTTTTATCTTTTGATACAATGATTTCCTTGTTCTTCGTCGTCACGATCACACGGTCCCCGGTATGGATTTCTCCACGGATCAGTGCGTCTGCCAAACGGTCTTCCACCTCATCCTGCAGTTTTCTGCGCAGAGGTCTGGCACCGTATTTGCGGTCATAAGCTTTTTCAACAATAGATTCCTTTGCAGCTTCCCGTACCACCAGATCGATCTGCAACTGTTCCTTACAGCGTTTCTGTAAATCACGCACCATAATACCGATGATTTTTTTCATATCGTCTTTGTTCAACGCACGGAATACAATTGTCTCATCAATACGGTTTAAAAACTCCGGTTTAAAAATACGTTTGACTTCTTCCATCACGCTGGCTTTCATCCGCTCGTGATCCTGCTTTTCATCTTCTTTTGCACCAAAGCCAAGCTTCTTCGGCTCGATGATCGACTGTGCGCCCGCATTACTGGTCATGATGATAATGGTATTCTTGAAATCTACTTTGCGTCCCTGGGAATCTGTAATATGCCCGTCATCCAGCACCTGAAGTAAGATGTTAAACACATCCGGATGGGCTTTTTCAATTTCATCAAACAAAATCACAGAAAACGGATTTCTGCGGACTTTTTCAGAAAGCTGTCCTCCATCCTCATGGCCCACATATCCTGGCGGGGAGCCAATCATTTTGGATACACTGTGCTTTTCCATATACTCCGACATATCTACCCGGATCATGGATTCCTCGTTGCCAAACACAGCCTCTGCCAGTGCTTTGGAAACTTCCGTCTTTCCGACACCGGTTGGTCCCAAAAACAGGAACGAACCGATCGGACGCTTCGGGTCTTTGAGTCCCACGCGACCACGGCGGACAGCCTTGGAAACTGCAGATACCGCTTCTTCCTGTCCAATCACGCGCTTGTGCAGTGTTTCTTCCAGTTTCTGCAGACGGGATGCCTCGCTTTCTGTCAGACGGCTGACCGGAATCTTTGTCCATCCAGCCACCACATCGGCAATCTCATTTTCGCCCACCACCGGAACTTTGTTTTTGGATACGCGGCGGTTCTTTTTTTCGAGTTTTTCCCTGGATGCCTGCAGGTTCTCCCGTGTCTCTTTCAATGTGCGGGCTTTCTCGATATCTCCCTCCTGCAGCGCATGTTCCATATCCAGTTCCGTCTGATGGATCTCGCGGTTTAACTGCATCATATCGTCAGAACCGTGCATCATTCCCAGCCGCGCCTTAGCAGCTGCCTCATCCATCAGATCAATCGCCTTATCCGGCAGAAAACGGTCATTGACATAACGGGCAGATAAACGCACGGATGCTTCCACTCCCTCATCCGTAATCTGCACATGATGATGCTTTTCATACAGCTTTCGCAGCCCTTTTAGAATCTCAATGGATTCTTCCTCTGTCGGTTCCTCCACCTGTACCGGCTGGAACCGCCGCTCGAGTGCCGCGTCTTTTTCAATATACTTGCGATACTCTTCAATCGTGGTTGCACCGATCACCTGCACATCTCCGCGTGCAAGTGCCGGTTTTAAAATATTGGACGCATCCAGTGCACCTTCTGCTCCACCTGCGCCAATAATCGTGTGCAGTTCATCAATAAACAGCAGCACGTTCCCAGCCGTTTCCACTTCATTTATCACTTTTTTAATACGGTCTTCAAATTCCCCGCGGTATTTGGATTTTGCAACGAGTCCGGACATGTCCAGAGATACCAGACGTTTATCTGCCACAATATCCGGTACGTTTCCGTTTACCAGACTCTGTGCAATTCCTTCAACGATCGCTGTCTTACCGACACCCGGCTCTCCGATCAGACACGGATTATTTTTGCCTCTGCGGCACAGGATCTGGATCACCCGTTCGGTTTCCTTTTCCCTGCCAATTACCGGGTCTAACCGTCCGGCCCGCGCCATAGCTGTCAGATCGCGGGAATACTGATCGAGCGTAGGGGTAAGTGTTGCCTCCTCATTTCTTCCACGCTGGATTTCTTCCCGGTACTGTGCCGGATCCTCTCCCATCGCAGCAAGAATATCCACAAAAAGTTTCTGTGGGTTGGCTCCCATTGTATTTAAAAGCCGGGAAGCTGCACAATCCCCCTCTTTTATGATGGCAAGCAGCAGGTGTTCGGTTCCGATCCGTTCACTGTCAAAACGGTCTGCCATCTCCCTGGCACGATCCAGCACCATCTGGGTACGCGGAGAATATCCGTCACGGTCTGCCACCGTCACCTCCTCACCTGCCGCAACCAGTTCATCAATCAACTTAAGCAGCGCTTCCAGTTCCACATTATTGGCTGTCAGTACTTCTGCTGCTACACCGGTTCCTTCCTTGAGCAGCCCCGCCAGAATATGTTCGGTTCCGACATAGTTGCAGCCGGACGAACGGGAAAGGCGGTTCGCATAATTCAGAGCTTTTTTCGCCTTATCTGTATATGGAATCAAAATTTATACCTCCTGTTACAATTCTACAAATCAATAAATTCGATATCGTCATCGGTATCTTTTTTGGTTGTTTTCTTCTTTCTTCCGAGCATGGAGCTTCGAACTTCTTCTGCCAGTTCTTTCTGCAGCATGATATCTTCATCATCTGCATCCCGGTAATGGTCCTTTCGCTTCTCCCGCTCTTTTTCCCTGTCATCGGTATCTTCTTCCGGATCATCCAGGTCATCCTCCAGATTATCGTCCAGATCATCCTCAATACCCTCTAACAGTTTATGCATAAATCCGCCTTTTTTGCGGAATGTTTCCTTTCCGTAACGCTTGGATATCCCGGTGTCATCCGGATCATCCGTTTCATACAGTTTTTCATCGTCCGGATCATCGTAATCCTCATCGTCGTCATCATCATCGTCATAAAAATCATCATAAGGATCGTCATCATCTTTTTTTCTTTTGACGATCAGAACCACTATGATAATCAGAAGAATCAGTACAACCACAACGAACGCACAGAGAATCAGCCGCATCTGGCTTTCCGTACTCTGGAACAGGCCCGTTTCCCCTTCCTGGGTAGAAGCTTCTGCAGATGTTGTCTCTTCCCCTATGGTATGCTTATACTGGTTATAGTTCATACATACAAACGGATAAATTTCTTCCGGATCATCCAGATCCAGCATATACAAAGCACCGTTTTGTCCGTTTTCATCCACCAGATACAAAAGTCTCAGCGGTGTGTCTATTCCGTCTTTGCGCATGCACGGATACTGATTTTCCCACAAAGTCACTGTATCTTTGACAAAGCCATTCAAAACATAGCGATCCGGAATACTGTCTGTCAGATAGAGATTTGTTCCATCAATCGTAAAATACTGCTGCCCGTCTGCCGGAGCCTGTGTCTCTCCTTTTTGCTGTGTATCCTGTGATTCCTGCTGCGCAGCTCCTCTGGTCACCTGAATGGTATAGGTCTTTTTCACACCATTTTCCGCCTGCACGACGATCTGTACTTTATTTACACCGGTTTTCAGTTTGTCTGCCCCACTGACCGAGATCACAGATGCCTTAGCATCATTTGGCTGTGCGCTGACTGCCAGAGATGTCACCTGATCTCCCACTTTTGCCTGATATTCGGTAACTTTCGACTGAAATTCCGGAGAAAGGGTTCCTTCGGAAATCGTCAGGGATGCCAGCGTATTGTCTTTTGATTTGTCATCTGCTGCCGCTGCCGAATTTTCAACAGCTACAGATACACTTGCACCTCCCACATCCACGCGGTCCCCTTCCTGATTGCCCGCAGATGGTGCGGATGCGGCAAAACTTGCAGTTCCCGCCGCATCTGCTTTAAATTTAACAGTTCCGCTTGCACGTTTGTTTCCGGAACCGTAACTTCCCAGAGTCATAGAAACCGTGCCTGCATTTACACTGGTTTCCGCTGTTGCTGACTGATAAGTAAAAAGATCTTTGGAATATGTCAGATTTACCGTTCCCGTCACCCCTGCCGGAAGTGTCACTGTCACTGCCAGAGTATCTCCTATTTTCACGGATCTGGCGCTTAAAGCAATGATCATGCTCTCCGCCTGTGCATGCACATCCGGTGTCATGATACAACTGATCAGAAATACCAATGCCAGTACCACTCCCAGTATCCGTTTTCCTTTTGCTTTGCTTTTTTGTCTCATATGTTCTGCCTTTCTTTTACTGCCCAATGGTGATCTTCCCCTGAAGATGTTTGTTCAGATATACCAGATCAAGCACATTGACCCCGTCTTTTTTGCGGTTTGTATCTGCGGCCTTAAGATAACATCCGGTAAGCTTTTGGGTACCATTCAGATGCCTGTTCAAACGGTTCAGATCTGTTTTGTCGATCTTTCCATCTCCGTTTACATCTCCATAAATCACAAGCGTATAGGAAGAAATTTTCTTGTTTTTGCTGTCATACACCTGCAGAACATTGCCGGTTGAAACGATTCCGGTAACACTCTTTTTGGATGCACTGAACAGTTTGACCGTTCCCGCGGTCACTTTAAGTTTTTTTAAAAATGCTGCCGCCTTTGTTCCCGGCGCAATCCCCGTAACCATTTTGTTTTTCAACTGATATGTTTTCGAAGTCACGGAAGTCTTCTCGGTCTCTGCCACTGCACCAGCTTTCTTTACAATGGTAAGCGTATAGGTTTTGGATGCTCCGCTCTCCGATTTGCAGGTAACTTTACAGGTATTGGTTCCCGTCTGAAGTTTTTTGGTGCCGGTTCCCGTCACAGAAGATTTCGCAGCTACCGGTGATGCACTTATGGTAACGGAGGAAACTTTGCTGTCCACGACGAGGGAATACGAAGTAGTATCTCCGCGAAATACCGGTGTCAGTGTCTGTCCGGTTACGCTGAGCGATTTCAGATAGTTATTCGGATTTCCACTGGCTGTAAATGTCACTGCTGATGCCGGCATACCGGAATAAACCGGAATACGGAATACAAATGCCTGCTGCTTGTCCGCATACCCCTGTCCAAGCTTTCTGCCCTCGTTGTAAGCAGCCGCAAGGTTTGCCATATACTGGTGGCTGTACAGATTCTTCTTGTTTACTACATTAAACTTCTGGAAATATAACGTATCCTGGCCCACACCAATGTAGTTTTTCGCCAGAATTTTCGCTCCTCCTTCGAGCGCTGCATAACGGGTATTCCATCCCGCTTTTTTTGCATATGCCAGTCCGTTTTTGATAACCAGTGTGGAGGTAATGCCTGCTGCTCCCACATTAAAATAGTTATAGTATCCCTCATATCCGCTGTAAGTTCCCGAAATCAGTGAACTGGTTCCTTTCAGTCCCTGCTCCTGGCGCACTCTGGATGCAAGATGATACGGGCTGACCCCGGTTTCCTCACCGATATCCATAAATGCCTGCGCATAATCCAGCTCAGATCCGTCGCTGTCCTCAACCATATTCTCCATAAAGGTTCCTTTCAGGATAGAAGAAACTCCCTGCCTGGTCTGCACCTTGCTGAAACTTAAACTTTCAAATTGAAAAATATCGGTTTCATTGAGAAAATTCCGTGGATCTAAATAATAAGCGATATAGTCTGCATCAGCACCGACCCATGAAGATCCGTCATAAACCGTCCACACATTGGTGGTCCAGTCATATGCACCGTCTGCGGTGGATTTGGTTGCGTCATTTCCGGTCTTCGGAACAAGATTGACTCCGTTTACGCTCTCTTTGCTGACCACGGTATTCCAGTCAAGCCCGGTCTTAACCGCCTGAAACTGCCACTGCGGATATGCTGTGTGAAGTGCGGAAAGTGCACTGATGTAACTATCCGGAAATCCTGCCGCACGCAGCTGCACGGCATAACTGCTGGCTGCTGCATCTGTACGCACACTGACACCGGCAAGTGTTCCTGTTATAAGAATTGCCCCACAAAGCAGGGCACTCAAAAAGCGTTTTATCTTTCGCATATTCTTCCTCACCTGTTATGATCTGACTGCGCGGCATCCCAAATGCAGTGCAGTCTTTCTGTATCATTATATAGAAAAAGCATATCTGCGTCAATTCTGTGCGTTGTTCTTTTTGTTCTGGGTACAGTTACTCTCCTTTATGATATAATGCGGACGTCTTTTGACTTCCATATAGGTTTTTGCAATATACTGTCCCATAATTCCCATACAAAACAGCTGGATTCCGCCAATGCATGTCACGATACATACCAGCGACGGCCAGCCGGCAACCGGATCCCCGAATACCAATGCGCGTACGATTTCCGCGATGATTGCAATAAAAGAAACCACGGTGAGCACCAGCCCCAGATACGAGGAAATCTTCAGCGGAACATCCGAAAAATTGATAATCCCATCAAACGAATAGCGCACAAGTTTCCAGAAATTCCACTTGGTTTCTCCCGCAGAACGTTTTACATTTTGAAATTCCAGCCACTTGGTATCATATCCGACCCAGGCAAAGATTCCTTTGGAAAACCGGTTATATTCACTGACAGAAAGAATGGAATCTACCATTGCACGGTTCATCAGACGGTAATCCCTTGCCCCGTCTGCAATCTCAATGTGGGAAAGTTTCCGCATAACTTTATAAAACATGCGTGCAAAAAACGAACGGATCTTTGGCTCTCCCTGCCGGTTCACCCGGCGGGTTGCCACATTGTCACAGTCTCCGGCTTCTAACATCGCAGCCATCTGTGGCAAGAGCGATGGCGGATCCTGCAGATCCGCATCCATCGTCGTCACATAATCCCCCTTTGCATAGGACAATCCTGCCAGCAGCGCCGCTTCTTTTCCAAAATTGCGGGAAAAAGAAAGATAGTGCACGCGCTCATCTTCTGCTGCAAGTTCCCGGATCTTTTGCAGTGTTGCATCCTTCGATCCGTCATTGACAAATAAATATTCAAAATCATAATCGCCCATTTCCCGTGTCACGCGGTTTAATTCCCGGTACAAAATCTGCAGAGATTCCTGCTCATTGTACATCGGTACGACGATACTGATGCATTTTTTCCCCATGTTTCCCCCTTGTCTTATATCTTATCCACATACTAAACAGGAATAACAGAAGCGCAGCTATGCTGATGGCAGCTCCGATCTGTACGCCCGGTGTGGTATAACGCAGCTCGATTTTGTGCGTTCCTTCTTTTAAGTGTACACCAATGAGTGCATCTGCGAAAGGCTTTATTTTCGTCTTTTTCCCATCTACATACAACGTCCATCCCTCATCTGCCGGTACCGACAGAATCAGTCTTCCCGCCTGTCTGACATCGATACTTCCAACGATCCTGCGATCTGTCATTTTTTCGAGTGACATGGTCTGTTCGCTGAGCGTCTCATATGCAGTGCACATGGCCTTGAAATTCAGGCGGTACACATGGTATTCGATCGTTTCTGCATTGAGATTGGTAATATGGACCTTTGTTCCGGCTTTGCACTCTCCCAGATCCAGCAGATACCGGTGTGTGGTCTTTCCATACTGCTGCGTCCATCCGTCATCTCTTGATACCGTCAAGGAATCTGCATTGCAGGTCACATAATCCGCATAATAATATCCATCCTCAGATATATCAATTGTCGTATCCCCGGCTGCCTGCGACTGTGTACAGGCTGCCGGATAAAGCATGTCTCCTTTTGCTCCCAGCTGCTGTGCCAGGGAATTCAGGGAACCGATCCTATCAAGCATGGAAGATTCCCAGCCTTTTATTGCCTTCTCGCTCATCATATAGCCAAGTGGCAGGCAGTAGTTATTCCGATAAAGATAATTTCCATTGCTGCTTCCCACAAGTGTCCGCAGTGGACTTTCATCCACCGGATTAGAGGAAAGCATATACTTCACCGAAAACATGGCTGACGGAAGCGGGGAAGCACCATTGTAACAGTAGAAATTTTTTCCGCCCTCCATATACAGGCTCTGGAAGAGATGGCTGACATCCAGATTCATCAGGGAGGAAAATATGGTTGCCGAACGGTATCCGTACAGGCTGTCATCGTTTTTGGTTTTCCGCCCACTGTCCTCCACCCGGTAAAATCCATCATTTCCGTTATCCTCTTTTGCCTGTTGCAGCAGATCTTCGTAGTACCCCTGTTTATCCGTATATGCCACGCGGCTGGTAACGCCAAGCCCGGTTACCGCCATATTGACTGCCAGTTCTGCAATGGCAACACAAAAGGCAGCTTCCCGCAGGGCTATCCGCATTTTCTTCGGGGCAATTTTAAGCAAAAGAAGCAGGATTCCATAAACTAGGATAAAGAGCATGGTAATAACTACAGCCATGTACTCCGTCACCAGTTCATCCCCGTAATATCCGGAGAGAACCATCAGTGTCAGTGCGGCAAGCACTGCTATAATGATATGCCAGCGCCTGGTTCCTTTCCATTTGCGTATCGTTGCAAATCCCATGACCAGAAGCATAAAAATATAAAGGAACGACTGTCTGCCCGGCAACGCCTGCGGAAAATGCATGCCATGCCAGATATAATCCAGCTGATTATCTGCAAAGCTCACAAGGAAAAAGACAAGCATCAGCATACGCGGAACTTTTTCCTTCCAGGAGATTCTGCGGTTCAGCACATACAGCCATACCAGTACCAGGGTAAATGCCCCGGCATACAGATTCGGCCAGTGATCATTTCCCGTATAACTTGTAGTGACGGCTGCCGCACGCCCCAGCTCCGCAATAACAGAAAAATACCACTCCAGCGTTTTCGGAAAGCTGTCTTCAGCAGACCCGGAAGCAGAAAGCACGGCGATCTCCGGCAATAGCAGTACCATCGAGACAGACCCTGCCAGCAGGGAATACCATGCAAACCGTAAAAATGCTTTCAGTTTTCCTCCTTTCTGCGTAAAAAAGAGAAGAATAAAATAAAACACCAGAAAGATACAGATCATGATGGAAATGTAATAATTTGCAAACACCGACAATGCAAGTGTCACAAAATACAGTCCCGGTTTCTGCTCCCGTACCAGTTTTTCCAGTCCCACCATGATCAGCGGAAAAAGAAGGATGCAGTCCATCCACATGATATCCCAGCTATAGGCTGCCACAAATCCGGACAATGCATATGCCGTAGAACATACAAGTGCCGGAATCACCTGATTTTTATGGAGTTTTGAGTCTTTTCCAATCAGATGGAAATGATATTTTAAGAATAAGAAAAAAGTCAGTCCGCACAGGGCAATCTTTGCCAGCACCAGTATCGTCATAAACTCGATCACATAATGTTTCGGGCAGAGCACGATCAGAAAATTAAGCGGACTCGCCAGATAATAGGCATACAGGGAAACAAAATCCGATCCCAGTCCCAGGTTCCAGGAATACTGCAGACTTCCGCCGGTTCTTAATTTATGAAGAAACTCTGTAAAAAACGGACAGTACTGATGATACATATCGATATGCAGAATACAGTTATCCCCGAAAGGATATACCCCGTTTCCGATACAGATGACCACACAGATTATAAATGGCATAAGAAATGCCATCACATAAGGAAATGACCGGTGCGACACCATCCGCGAAATCATTTTTTTCATGTTCTTACTCATCCTTTTCCTTGTTTTTTTCAAACAGCTGATAATACTGAAGCTTCTTGTAAGTCTGAAGCTGTTTTTCATCGGCTCCGATCCCTTTTGTCTGCCCTGCTGCAGAGATCACCGGGTAAGTTTTGCTCAGGCTTAAGAGGTAATTCTGGTATGCATTCGTCGGCACTCCTGCTGCGGTAAGTACCTGCGCCGCAAGATAATTCAGACTCGTATTTTTATCTTTCGCTCCCTCGATCCCATAATTACTCCACACCAGATAAGGTACGAGATAACGTTTTTGTGTCTCTACCTGTGCCCCGTTTTCCACGACAGAAGCCACTGTATCATTCGGCTGATGATCCCCGAAAAATACGATGATCGTCCTGTCATCCACTTTGGAAAAATAATCAATCAGATTTTCGAGTGCCTGATCGGTCTTGTGGATCAGTGTCAGGTACTGATTGAGCGGTTCGCTGGCATACTGTGACTGGATATCATTCGTCAGATTCATATAGGTATCGGTATATCCGCCATGATTCTGCATCGTCACATTGAAAATAAAGGCCGGTTTGCCGGAGGCTTTGTTTTTCTCATAAGTTTCTATAATGTGTTCCATATCCGATGCATCGCTGATATAATTGCGCACATAGGAGACATCCCTGTAATCTTCCATAAAATCCAGATTGTCAAATCCAAGCAGAGGATACACTTTATCCCGGTTCCATCCGCTGGCCTGATACGGATGCTGTGCATAGGTCGCATATCCTAAGGATTTCAGATAACCTGCTAAAGACGGTGTCCTGCTCTTGATGTACTGCTGATACGGAATACTTCCGTTCGGAAGGAATGCCATCGTATTGCCTGTCAGAAATTCAAATTCCGAATCCGCAGTGTTTCCCCCACACACAGATGTCTGGACATATCCCGTGACCGTGTTTTTCTCCCCCTGCTGCATCCGGTGCATAAACGGCATGTAATCCTCATTGGTTTCTAACGGTCCCAGCACTTTTAAATCCGAAAATGCCTCATCCATGATGACAATGATGTTGGGCAGATCCTGTGTGTCGGTTTCTGTTGTTTTCGTTTCGTATTTCGCCAGCGTCTCTTTTGCTTCATCCGCATCGTATCCTGCCGGACGCTCCACTGCCACATAGGCAAGATCCATGGCAAAGGTTACCGCCATGCCATTTACTTTTGTCATATATGCCGGTGTGAACAGAAACGGATACAGATAATGTTTTGTCTGAAACGATTCCTGCTGCAGGGCATTGACAAATGTACACAATACCAGTCCCACCAGTACGATACTCCCCAGCCTTATTTTCCAGGAAAAACGCGGGCCTTTTTTAAAAAGGCGGGTCAGCACAAATAATGCAATAAAAACAAGTGTAACAATCACCATGCGCCGATCCGGTGTAAAATCATAGTTTCCAGCCACACTGGCTGCTGTTCCAGCCGAAAACAGATCCCACGGAACAAACGGTGTGGAACGGAATTTCATCACATAATGATTGGTAATTCCAAACGCCACAGCAAGTCCGTACAGCACTCTGGACGCAAAACACATTCTTCCGGTCAGAAAATATAACGTCCATCCGATCAGCTCAAACAAAAAAATATTAAAAAGCTGTGCTCCCACACGCACTTCCGCAAACGGATTGTGTTCATAACACTCCATCAGGTAAAAAGCAAACACCGGAACCACGGCATACCATAACAGCCATATGCCCTTCTGTTTCCACCCTTCTGTCCGTTTCTGTGCGTTGTTTTTCTCCCTTTTTGTCTGCTTGCGTGCGACTGTCTGCTCCATGTTCCCTAACATAAAAATGAGTATGGCTCCTTCCATTCCTTCCATTTCCATCGCTTTCATACGATTTTATCTGAATAGAATTTTACCACACTCATTCTGCTTTTAAAACGCATTTCACATTTTTATCATAATTTCATTCTAGTAATTGGATAACACCAGACGCTCCCGGTATGCACGATCCATACCATCGATCACGCGGCGTGCCTGCCCGTATCTGCGTGGATTGATGGTGATCACCCAGAGGGTATCTGCCCCCTGGTAGGTTTCCCTCTTAAAAAAAGGAATCTTTTTACTGTTCTTTGTAAATGGAATGTGCTGTTCAAGCAGTGCCTCCGCCGTATGTGTACTCACTCTGGAATTGGTGGTACGGCACAGTTCCACGTCGTTATCCTTATAATTTCCAAGTTTCATCGTCATGCTTTTTGCATCTTCCTCCTTACGTGACTTTTACCTCAATCTCCCTGCCAAGTCCTCCTGCAACTTTTTCCAGAAAGTCCAGACTCGGATTATATCTCCCGCTCTCCAGACGGGAAATATTTGACTTTCTGGTACCGACTTTTTCTGCAAGCCGTTCCTGTGTCATCCCCTGCTCCTTTCGCACCTGCCGAAGCTGGGATGCAATTTCCTGTCTGGCGTGATTATGTTCCTGCATATCCGCCCCCTTACACCTTTATAAATCGTGCTCATGTATTCTAAAGTTATCATATATGATAACTTCTGTCAATGAACCAAAAGTCCTATTCTCGAAATCATAAAAAGGCTTGCAAATGCGTCTTTCATATGTTAATATAATATTTGTTCGCGCCGGCATGTCGGAATTGGCAGACGAGGCAGACTCAAAATCTGTTGATGGCAACATCGTGTGGGTTCAAGTCCCACTGCCGGCATATAAAAGACCTCAGGTTTCCAATCGGAAATCTGAGGTCTTTCTTTTTGCGGCACATCGTTTTCTTAAACAAAAAGAGGACGCATCCCGTTTTCCCCGGGATTTGCGTCCTCTGTTATTTTATCTGTACATCCTAACTCTTTTATTTTGTGATCCTGATATCATCAAAACAGTCAAATGTTGCAAAGTAATCTTCCGGTGTCTCTGCACGGCGGATCATCTTCACACTTCCGTCTTCTTTGAGCAGTAATTCTGCAGAACGAAGACGTCCATTGTAATTATATCCCATGGAAAATCCATGTGCTCCGGTATCGTGGATCACAAGATAATCTCCCATGTCGATCTCTGGCAGTTTCCGGTCAACCGCGAACTTATCGCAGTTCTCGCAAAGACTTCCTGTCACATCATACACGTGATCGCATGGTGCATTTTCTTTTCCAAGAACCGTAATGTGATGATATGCCCCATAAATTGCCGGACGCATCAGGTTTGCTGCACATGCATCCACACCAATATACTCTTTGTAGATATGTTTCTCATGGATGGCCTTCGTCACAAGGCATCCGTAAGGTCCGAGCATGAAACGTCCCATCTCGGTATAAATGGATACATCCCCAAGTCCTGCCGGAACTAAGATCTCATCGAACTTTTTGTGCACACCTTCTCCGATGACAGCGATATCATTCGGCTCCTTGTCCGGTGTATAAGGGATTCCCACACCACCGGAAAGATTTACGAATCTGATATCACATCCGGTCTTTTCCTTTAATTCCACGATCAGTTCAAACAGTTCTCCTGCAAGCTTCGGATAGTATTCGTTTGTGACGGTATTGCTGGCAAGAAATGCATGGACACCGAAATGCTTTGCTCCCTTATCCTTTAAAATCTTAAACGCTTCGATGAGCTGATCCTTTGTCATGCCGTATTTGGAATCTCCAGGGTTGTCCATGATTCCGTTGCTCAGTTCAAATACTCCGCCTGGATTGTAACGGCAGCTGATGGTCTCCGGAATATGACCGATCGTTTCTTCTAAGAAATCAATATGGGTGAAATCATCCAGATTGATGATTGCCCCGAGTTCATCCGCATAGGCAAATTCCTCTGCCGGCGTATCATTTGAAGAAAACATAATATGCTTTCCGTCAAACCCACAGGACTTTGCAAGCATCAGTTCTGTGTAAGAGGAACAGTCACATCCCATATCATATTCCTGTAAAATTTTTAAAATATATGGGTTTGGGGTTGCTTTCACTGCAAAATACTCGCGGAATCCCGGATTCCATGCAAAAGCTTCCTTTACTTTTTTTGCATTCTCACGAATACCTTTTTCATCATATAAATGAAACGGTGTCGGGTATGTTTTGACGATCTCCTCCACCTGACTCTTTGTTACAAACGGCTTTTTCTCCATAATCTGGCTCCTTTATCTACACTTTTTCGTCTGATGTTATGCTACAACAACTCTATTACAAATTCAAGCAATTTTCGCCTTTTCCTTTTATTTTTCCACAGATTATGATATGATATGCATGATCGAATGTTAGATTAAGCGAACGAAAGATGAGGAAAATCATGGGTGTAACAGTTTTACCTTATATTGATCAGACACAGACAGCCAGGCTGCAGGAAGCAGCTTCTGCCAATATACAGACACCGAAAAATACGGATGAAGCCGTCACCACATTTAAGGAATGTCTGGCTTCCGCCGAGCGCAGCGTACAGGCCATGGCAGTGGACGCACTGCTTGCCGCCAGCAACAGTGGTGCCGTTTCCCTGGATACGGTACAGCAGATCCTTGGATTTACCCCGCAGACCGATGCACCGGTTGATACGTCTCCGGTCACGGATACCCCGGCAATTTCCAGTTCTTCTGCAACAAATAGTACCACCTCCTCCGGCAGTGTTTCTTCTCCGGAGAACCTCGAAGAATATTTCAAAGAAGCTTCTGAAACATACGGTGTGGATATCAACCTGCTCAAAGCCATTGCCAGGCAGGAATCCAATTTCAATCCATCCGCAACCAGCTCTGCCGGTGCCATGGGTGTCATGCAGCTGATGCCGTCCACCGCAAAAGGACTTGGTGTCACAAATGCATACGATGCACAGCAAAATATTATGGGTGGTGCCAAACTGATGGCGCAGAACTTAAAGAAATACAACGGAGATGTTTCCCTTGCGCTTGCCGCATACAATGCCGGTGGTGGAAATGTCGACAAGTACGGTGGGATTCCACCGTTTAAGGAAACACAGAATTATGTCAAAAAAGTGCTTGGTTATTATCAGAATTCCAACGCTTAATTTCTAAAAAGAACCCGTAAAGACGAACGCTCTGCTGTTCATCTTCACGGGTTTTTTACTGCCTAAAGAAAATCTGATTATAATTTGAATCTGGAAAGAAGATCTCCAAGACTTGTTCCGGCCGTTTCATTTGAGCTGTACTCGATTGCCTCTGCCTCTTCTTCCTCCTGCGGCTTTTCCATAATATCTTCCAGCGCTTTCATGCTCAGGCTGACTTTTCCATCGTTGGTATTTAAAATCTTCGCCTTTACTTTCTGTCCCTCTTTTAAAACTTCATGAACGGAAGAGATCCGCTTCTGGCTGATCTGTGAAATATGAACCAGACCGCTGATGCCATTCCCGATATTGATGAATGCTCCGTATGGCATAATGGATTCTACGGTTCCCTCTACCACAGATCCAGGCACAAGCATGGCAATCCGATGATTTCTTTCTTCCTCGCGCTCCTGTCTTGCCACAACTTTTCCGGACAATACCAGTTTATTCTTCTCAGGATCTACGGTAATCACAACGACACGCACATCTTTTCCGATCCATGCATCCGTGTCTTCCACATAATCTGCGGACAACTGGGATGCCGGAATGAATGCCCGGATTCCTTCTAAGAATGCAACCACACCACTCGGCACACTCTCTTTGATCCGGACAGTCACAACCGTCTGCTGCTCCATCATCTCCCGGAGTTTATCCCAGGCAAGCACTTCGTTTGCTTCCTTTTTCGACAATTCGATGTTTCCGTGTCCGTCATCTGTACGCACAACCGTTGCCTCGATGATGTCTCCCGGCTGTAATTCTTCCTTGGCATGAAAATCCGGATCATTGCTCAGATTTTCAATTTTGATAATTCCCGGTGCATAATAATTCAGGTCAAGTGTCACTTCTTCATCGGTTACTGCTACCACAGCTCCACTGACAATATCTCCTTCGTTAATCGTGCGGAAAGAACGTTCCAGCTCCTTTTCATAATCCTTCATTGATTCCATCTGCAAAACCTCCTTTAAAACATCTGAAAAATTGCAAAACGGCAGAACCCCAAAGGATTCCACCGTTTTATGAAGCGAGCTGATGACGGGAATTGAACCCGTGACCCCTTCCTTACCAAGGAAGTGCTCTACCTCTGAGCCACATCAGCATCTCGTTGACCGCGTCAACTCTTACATCATACATGGTATTTTCTAAATTGTCAAGATTTTTTTAATTATTTTATCAAATTACAGTTTCCAGCGTGTTGCCGTTTTCCCCTGATGTGATCCGCAATGATTACAGCCCGGAAAACATGCCCCTATGGGTCAGGGCTGTAATCATGCAATCATTTGCACCGCAGTGCAAAGCCTGACAGTATAACGCGTGGTTATCAGACAATTTTTAAATTTCAATTACATATCTCTCATATGCATTGATCACTTTGGTATCTCCGATGAAATCCTCCCGCGGAATATCCCTTCCATAATTCATATGCATATGTCCATGTACAAAATATTTCGGATGGTATTTGTTAATCACACGATAAAATGCATCAAACCCTTTATGGCAAAGATCTTCCCCATCATGCATACCGCCTGCCGGGGCATGTGTCACCAAAATATCAATGCCCCCTTTTCGGCGTATTTTCCAGAAAAGTCTCCGGATGCGGCGTTCCATCTGCACTTCCGTATACTGGTTCACCCCTGGTTTATAACGGTAAGATCCTCCCAGTCCGAGAATCCTTATCCCATGAAACATATACACGGTATCTTCAATACAGATACATCCCTCCGGTGGCTTTCTTTTGTACTTATCATCATGGTTTCCATGCACATACAATACCGGAACTGCAATCATCGTTGCGATAAATGACAGATAATCTGCTTTCAGGTCTCCACAGGAAATTACCAGGTCAATATCCGCATAGTCTTCTTTTCGAAAGAAATCCCAGATTTTCTGAGATTCTTCATCTGCTATTACTAGTATCTTCATTATTTCATTTTTTCCTCTACACCTTTTATCTGGACAACCGGACGTGCCTCTGCACGTAATTCTCCCATTGTCGGTATCTCCCCAATGACATTATCTGTCAGCCAGTCCATCTCCATGATGGCTTCCGGTTTCATGGCTTTATCCTTCTTGTTTTTGAGTGTCCCGTCCTGTGCACGGATTTCTCCGTAAAACGGCACAATATCTCCCTTTTTAATATCACTCTTTAAGTGATCCACCAGACGCTTGACCCCGGTCGGTACATTCTTCGAACAGATCAGGTCGATCACACCCGCAGACATTCCCCACCAGTAGTTGAGTGCCCTGCCCTCAGAATTTTCTTCCGACTGGTAAGATCCCGCAAGAATACTCTGGATCATTTTTTCATAGAATACACCCCAGTTCCAGAGTGGCATCACCAGATTCAGTTTCCTTCCATCCTCCGAACACTCATACAGCCCAAACTGCCTGCCCGGATCGCGCGGTGTAATCATATCCTGATCCGATACCACCTGAATATTGTTGTCCTTTAAGAACCGTTCCCTGTCATAATTTTCACTGGTGGACCATGCAAGATAAATCCTTGCCCGTGGATTGGTAAAACTTGCTCCCAGCGCAAAGGCATTAATATTTGCGATCATTCCGTATATCGGGTAATCTGCAATATATGCAATCCTGTCATTTTCTGCCAGTGCCCCCGCAATCATTCCCGAAAGGAATTTTGCTTCATACATCCGGGCATAGTACGTGCGGATATACTTATGCGAAGTATTCAGACTGCAGTTTAAAATCTTTACATCCGGATGATCCACAGCCACTTTCAGACTGTCTTTCATCATCTGCGGTGCCACCTCAAATATGATATCTGCCCCCTGACGGATCACGTCATTCAGCACCTGCTCCGTGCGTTCCTCCGTCACATCATTGACACAGATGGTCTTCATCTGATCCGGGAACGTCTCTTCCAGATAATTGCGCCCAAGGTCATGCGCATAAATCCAGTCGGATGTATCCGGTGATTTTGGATACAGGAATGCCACGGTAAATTTCTTTGCTGACGATGGCATAAAGTAACTGAAGATGCTTCTTCCCTTACGCTCTTCTGCCGCCAGCGGATCCATGACCAGACCAACACTCTGTTTCTCTGTGAGCATGACAAACTCATTCCAGCATTTCACAATATTTAAACTCAGCTCATCATCCGACATGCCAAGAACCGTATGGTAACCGTATACATTGATAAATGCAGTCAGCGCATCCCCCACCCGGATCGGCAGTTTGCGCCCTCCGCGGAACTCATATGCCTTTGTAAAATGATTAACCAGACTGTTAAATTCCATTCGGGTATCCGCATCCCATATGGCAGTGGATCCCATCAGTGCAAGCAGTTTATCCGCCATACCGGTTTTGGAAAATTCGATATTGTTCAATCCCGAAATCTGATTAAACTTCATATATTCATAATATAATTTTACGTCCTCATCCTCGGAATACTTTGGAATCTTACGTGTCACGTTGGCGACAATGGAATCTGCCTTAAAATACTTCAGTACACTGACACGCTTGTTTCCCTCCACCACATAATAACGGTTCATATATTCATAAGCAATAATCGGATCCCGGATGCCTTCGTTTACCTGTGCATCGGACAGCGCGATCCATTTGAATGCAAACTCTGTATCCGCATCGAGGATCGGCATAAAATTGGCTGCAAAAGAATACGTTCTCCCTTTCGTCGCCGTACCAACCACAAAATCCAATGGTATCTGCATCAGCCCCATATTCTGTTCCGTCTGGATATTTTCTCTGGATAAAATATCATCCAGAACCGGCAGATAGGGAAAGCGCCCCTGCGAAACGCATGCCTTATATTCTTTTTTTCCAAGTTTGAGTGCTTCCTGATATTCGATATCTCCCATTTTTTCTCCTTTCTACGGTTATTCCATGTTTTTGTTATTCCAATTTTACCACATCTGTGTTATGATACCAATGAAAAGTGAAAAAAAGCAAAGATTTTCTTTCTTTATGTGCTAAAATTTGCTATAATCAAATGTAGTAATAGGTACTATGGAGGAAATTCTATGGAGAATATCACGAAAGAACAGGCTGATATCATCGGTGAAGTTGCAAATATCTGTACAGGTACTGCGGCTACCGCCCTCAGTATGATCATCAACCGTTCAACAAACATTACCACTCCGCTTGTAGAAGTACTGGACAAAGAAAACACGCTGGAAAGTGACAACCATATTCTGGTCAAGGTTCCATACACAAGCGGCTTAGACGGGACAAATCTTATGGTACTGGATGTTCAGGATGCGCTGGTCATTGCAAGTCTTATGATGGGCGGTGACGGTCGTAATCTTTCCAATCTGCAGCTCGATGATCTCACGTTATCAGCAATTGCAGAAGCCATGAACCAGATGTGTGGATCCATTGCCACATCTATGGCGTCACTGTTATCCAGGCCGACAGATATTGGATTTCCGCTTATCAATTCAAAGGATCGCAAGACTTTCGAGATTCCGGATGAACTATGTAATGGAACGGATATCGTCAAGGTCACTTTTCGACTGACCGTGGAAGACCTGATCGATAGCGAGCTGATACAGTTATACCCTATCAGCATAGTAAAACAGATTTTAAAACAGGAGGATATATAAATGGCAAAGATATTAATCGTTGATGATGCAGCATTCATGCGAATGATGCTCAAGGACATTCTGACAAAGGGCGGATTTGAGATCGCTGGTGAAGCAGCAGACGGTGTAGAGGCCGTTGCAAAGTATAACGAGCTGAAACCAGATCTGGTTACTCTTGACATCACGATGCCAAACAAAGACGGTATTCAGGCACTCAAGGAGATCAAAGCAGCTGATCCAAACGCTACATGCGTTATGTGTTCTGCAATGGGACAGCAGTCCATGGTTATTGAGGCAATCCAGTCCGGTGCAAAGGATTTCATTGTTAAGCCATTTCAGGCAGACCGTGTATTAGAGTCCATCCGAAAAGTATTAGGATAAATCTTATCATATTAAAAAAGGAGCACCATATATGGACGCTCCTTTTCTATTTCTTGTTTTTGCAATCATCTATTTTTATTTTCTGACAAAATACAGTTCTTTTACAATTGCCGGAGTTGCTGCAGGGCATCATTTTTCAAAATACAGATGCCGTGTTCCTGTATGAACGCTTTCCGCTCCGCTCCGACAAGAATATCCTGTGCATATTCATCCGTCAGATTCGAGAGTCTCCTTAAACTGCCCTCTTCCATACCGGAAAATGTAAGGATCAGCATATAGCGATCCTCGTATTTATAAAGCTGACCCATAGGCAGATCCGGTGGCATAATGTTTTTTGCATAACGGAGCAACCTATCAAAATCCGCAAACACAATCGTAGCATAAACAGGAACCTGATCCGGATTTCCCTCGTTTTGCCGTGCTTCATTAATCTGTGCCCACTTCTGCTGTGGAATTGCATTCATTAGTCCATTGACAATATCTTTCAGATGCTCCATCATTTCATCCGACCCCGGATGCTCCGAAAACGTAAGTGCCAGCGTATGGTCTGACATAAAATCAGCACGCACTGTCTTGATGCCCAGTTCAAATTTTGTCTCAAAACTCTGTTCTGCCATATCAAAAATCTGGTTCATAAATTCCTGCGTCCGCTCCCCATTGCTCATAATTTCCTCAATGGTGTATCCCAGATCCTGAATTTCCTGTTCTGATATTACACAACGAATGGTATGTTTTCCAATTTTTGAAAACTTCATACGCTCACCCTCTTTCCTCCAGATGATTCATCTGCCTGATCTTTTGACGTATTCTCTGTAATGCATTGTCGACAGATTTCGGGCTTTTCTTCATCAGCCCTGCGATCTGCATATAGTTATTTCCGTCCAGATAAAATTGCAACACCTGTTTTTCCATCGGACTTAACCGGCTGTTCACCCGGTTCCACAACTCCCTGGACACTTCCTGTTCGATCACCAGCTGCTCCGGGCTGCTGGTAAACCCAATACTGCCTTCTGCCCCCTGCTCAAAAAAAGATAAATAGGAATTCAAAGGCTGATGCTTTTTTCTGTTGGATGCCTCTATTGCAGAATACAGCTGACGGTGAATACACAACCCTGCAAAATGGAAAAAACTGCTGTCTTTGTCCAGACAAAAATCCCGGATGGCCTTAAACAATCCAATCATGCCCTCCTGAATCAGATCATCGGTTTCTCCTCCGATCAGATACATGGCATTGGCATATTTGCGGACAAGCGGCTTATATTTTTCGAGAATATAGTCCGTGATCTCTGTTTCTCCCTGCCGGAGTCTTTCAATCAATTCCTCATCCGTACAAGCATCATACTTCATTCTTTTCTTATCCCTTCTTCATCCTCTGACGCACAATCTCATACGAGAGAACTCCTGCAGCCACCGATGCATTTAAGGAATCAATATCTCCCTTCATTGGAATGGAAGCCACCATATCACAGTTTTTCTTTACGAGTGGACTGACTCCATCTCCCTCATTTCCGATCACCAGACCGATCGGTCCGGTCAGATCCATATCGTACATTAAGGTTCCATCCATATCCGCACACACAAACCACATACCGCGGTCTTTGAGTTCTTTCATGGTATTGGAGATATTTGTCACTTTTGCTACCGGTACATAATTAACCGCACCTGCCGATGTACGTGCGACGGTCGGTGTCAGTCCTACGGCACGGCGTTTTGGAATGATTACACCATGTGCCCCTGCCTGATTGGCGGTACGGATAATTGCCCCCAGATTATGTGGATCTTCGATTCCGTCTAAAATCAGGATAAACGGTGGTTCTCCTTTTTTTTCTGCAAGTGCCAGAATATCTTCCACCCTGGCATAATCATATGCTGCACTGACAGCAATCACACCCTGGTGCTTTCCTGTCTCGGAAATCTGATCGAGGCGTTCTTTTGTCACATAATTGACGATTGTATCGTGCTTTCTTGCCTCTCTGGTAATGGATCTGACCGGTCCATCCTGACAGCCGTCCAGAACATATAATTTATCGATTGTCCTGCCAGAACGAAATGCCTCAAGGACAGCGTTGCGTCCTTCAATATGATTTTCTTTCATTCCGGTAAATGTTTTCTTTTCGTCTTCCATAATTTTTTACCTTATAAACGCAGATGCAAACCATCTGCTGCTTCTTTAATCAATGAAACCAGCCGGTCGAACCGGTCCGTCAGATACAGATATCCCACCAGTGCCTCCAGCCCCGTTGCCTTACGGTAATCCGCCATCGTTGCATTTTTTGCCATGGTTGCCGACTTGGCATTGCGTCCTCTGCGATAGATGTCCGCTTCTTCCTCTGTAAGCATCGGTTCAAGATATTGTATGATAACTGCCTGCGTATGTGCTTTTACAATCTGACTCGTCCGGTGATGCAGCTGGTTGGGACGGGTATTTCCCTTGCCCACAACAACCGACCGGATCACCAGATCAAAAACACCATCCCCGATATAAGCCAGTGTCAGTGGGGAATAGGTCCGGATATCGACATCCGGAACCTCAAATTTTTTCTTGATGTATGCGTCAATTCCTTCACTCATGCATTGCGCTCCCATACGACACCTTCGCGGGTATCTTTGATGGTGATGCCCCGTGCAAGAAGCTCATCGCGGATTGCATCTGCACGGGCAAAATCTTTCGCTTTCTTTGCCCCGGCACGCTCCGTAATCTTTTCATTGATGAACTGTTCTAGTTCTGCATCCACGCTCGTTCCCGCGTCCAGTCTCTCCTGACCTGCGGTTGTCAGATTCAGTGCCAGCACCTGGTCAAAATCATTCAGCAGTGCCAGCTTTGTCTTTTCACTGATATCTGCCTTTACCACGTCATAGACGATGGTCAGTGCCATGGAAGTATTCAGATCATCACGGATTGCATCTGCAAACTTTTTACGGAATGCTTCAAATGCTTCCTGCTCCATCTCTCCCTCATCTTTGAAGGTGGCAATCTTTTTTACTAATTTTTCGTATGCACTCTCTACGTTGTCCAGATTGTCATAAGAAAATACGAGTGGCTTACGATAATGAGACTGCAGACAGAACATACGGTATGCCAGAGGATCGTACCCTTTGCTCTCCAATAGAGATACCGTCAGGAAATCGCCCTTGGACTTACTCATTTTTCCGGTCTGGTCATTCAGGTGGTTTACATGGAACCAGTACGGGCACCATTTGTGTCCCAGATAGCTTTCGGACTGTGCAATCTCGTTTGTATGGTGTGGAAAAATATTATCTACTCCGCCACAGTGAATATCCATATACTCACCCAGATGTTTGATTCCGATGCAGGAGCACTCAATATGCCATCCCGGATATCCAACACCCCACGGGCTGTCCCACTTCAATGCCTGATCCTCGAATTTGGATTTTGTAAACCAGAGAACAAAATCGTTTTTATTCCGTTTATTTTCATCTTCCTCCACATCGTCACGCACGCCGACCTGCAACTGTTCCTTTTCGACTGCGGAAGAAAATACAAAATAATCCTCCAGTCTGCTGGTATCAAAATAAACATTTCCACCGGCCTGATAAGCATATCCCTTTTTAAGAAGTACCTCGATCATGTGAATAAATTCTGGAATGCAATGGGTTGCAGGTTCTACCACATCCGCTTTTTTGATATTTAATTTCCGGCAGTCCTCAAAAAATGCATCTGCATAAAATTTTGCCACTTCCATAACGGTCTTGTGCTCACGCTTAGCACCTTTTAACATTTTGTCTTCCCCCGTATCCGCATCGGAAGAAAGGTGTCCCACGTCCGTGATATTCATGACGCGCTTTACATCATATCCCACATAGGAAAGTCCACGCACAAGAATATCCTCCATGATATAGGTACGCAGATTCCCGATATGCGCAAAATGATAAACGGTCGGTCCACAGGTATACATTTTGATTTTGCCATCTTCGTGCGGTATCACTGTCTCAATCTTTCTTGTCAGTGTATTGTAAAAGCGAAATTGATTGTCCATTGTGTCTGTCCTTCCATCTGTTTCTTCTTATATATTTTAAGTGTACAATATTTTCCGGCAAAAGTCACGTCTTATCTATGATCTGCTGCACCCGGGACATCCTGCACATTTACTCCCGCCCCCGACAACCATACTGCTCTCATAAAATCCGTTCAGCATACAGATTGCCTGTGACGAAATTCCTTCTTCTGTTCCGGTAAACCCAAGTCCTTCCTCGGTCGTTGCCTTGATATTGATCTGCTCTTTTGCAATGCCAAGGGTCTTTGCAATATTCTCCTCCATCTGCGCAATATACGGACGCAGCTTTGGCTTCTGTGCAATCACTGTCGCATCAATATTTTCTACCACATAACCATTCTTTTCCAGTAAAAGACGCACATGTTCGAGCAGTTTCATGCTGGAAATTCCCTTATACTGCGGATCGGTATCCGGAAAATGTTTTCCGATATCCCCGAGTGCTGCAGCACCAAGCAGTGCATCCATGATTGCATGCACAAGCACATCCGCATCCGAATGTCCGAGCAGTCCCAGTGTATGCGGAATCTCCACACCTCCGAGAATCAGTGGCCGTCCCTCCACCAGTTTGTGTACATCATAACCCATTCCTACACGCATTTTTCTTCTCCTGTCTTTTTATGATGTTGCTGATTCCAGTTCCCCCTGCAAACAGCTTCCTTATAAATTCTAATGATAATATGCCACCAGGCAAAGCCTGATGACATTCACAGGCTTCAAGCCTGTTTTATTATAACACAAATTCGGGGGCTGTATCAAACAGTCCCCGAACGAAGTATCACATCAGTTTTCAACTATGCAAGTGCTGCTGTAATGATTGCCATGGAATATACTTCTGATGCATTACATCCACGGGACAGATCATTGATTGGCGCATTCAGACCTAACAAAATCGGACCGTAAGCTTCGAAATTACCAAGTCTCTGTGCAATCTTGTATCCGATATTTCCGGCATTGATATCCGGGAAAATAAAGGTATTTGCATGTCCGGCAACTGAAGAATCCGGGCACTTTGTTCTTGCAACTCTTGGTGATACCGCTGCATCAAACTGTAATTCTCCCTCGATTGGAAGATCCGGGTATTTCTCACGTGCCTTATGTGCTGCATTGCGCATCTTATCTACATCCTCGCCCTTTCCGGAACCAAGTGTAGAGTAGCTTAAAAATGCAACCTTCGGATCTACACCGAAAATTCTTGCACAGGCAGCTGACTCACCGGCGATCTCTACGAGTTCATCCTCGGTCGGATGGATGTTGATCGCACAGTCAGACATTGCAAGAACCTCGTTCTCACCTGTCGCAGACGGACGAACCAGAATAAAGCAGGAAGATACGATGCTGTTGCCAGGTTTTGTCTTAATCAGCTGAAGTGCCGGACGAACGGTATCTGCCGTAGAGTATGTAGCTCCGCCAAGCAGTGCATCCGCAATGCCCATCTTTACAAGCATGGTACCAAAATAGTTTGCCTGGGAAAGAATGCCTCTTGCCTGCTCCGGTGTTACTCCCTTGCTCTTTCTTAATTCACAGAACAGATCTACCATCTCATCCATACGGTCAAATTTCTTTGGATCAATGATCTCTGCCCCACGGATATTAAATCCGCTCTCCTCTGCTGCCTTTTCAATTTCATCCGGATCGCCTACAAGGATTGGATGTAAAAAGCTGCTTGCAAGCAGACGGGAAGATGCCTCAAGAATACGAGGATCGCTTCCTTCTGTGAATACAATTTTCTTTGGGCTTTTCTTTAATACTTCAATCAGTTGTCCAAAACCAAACATAATAAATCTCCTTTATCTATACTTAATTTTATTATTAGCTACCACTAATTGTATACTCGTTATTCACGAAATTCAATGCATTTACGTGTTCTAAAATGAGAACATTTTGCATAAAAAGAGACCCCATGCTGATTCTCCATGGGGTCTCCTGTAAAATGAAGGATTTATCACAAATGACGTTTTTACTGAATTTTCTACTGAATTGCCTTAAATGCCTCATCCAGATCCTCAATGATATCATCGATATTTTCTGTACCGATAGAAAGACGGATCGTGTTTGGCTTGATTCCCTGATCTAAAAGTTCTGCCTCATTGCACTCGGAATGTGTAGTGCTTGCCGGATGAATGGCAAGGGACTTCACATCTGCTACGTTTGCAAGCAGTGAGAACAGCTCAAGGTTATCGATGAATTCCTGTGCTTTTTCTGCACCACCCTTGATCTCAAATGTAAAGATAGAACCGCCACCATTCGGGAAATACTTCTTGTAGAGTGCCTGCTGCTCCGGGTCTTTGGAAATGGATGGATGGTTTACTTTTTCTACCTGTGGCTGGTTCTCTAAGTATTTAACAACCTTTAATGCATTCTCCACATGACGCTCTACGCGAAGGGAAAGCGTCTCTAATCCCTGCAGGAAGATAAATGCGTGTACCGGAGAAATAGTAGCACCTGTGTCACGCAGTAAAATTGCACGGATATAAGTAGCAAATGCTGCCGGTGCGCAGTCCTTTGCAAAGCTTACCCCATGGTAAGATACGTTTGGCTCTACCAGCCATGGCCACTTGCTGCTCTGTGTCCAGTCAAATTTTCCGCTGTCGATGATCACACCACCAATGGTAGTTCCGTGTCCACCGATGAACTTTGTAGCAGAATGTACCACAATATCTGCGCCGTGCTCAATCGGGCGGACCAGATACGGAGTCGCGAATGTATTGTCAACAATCAGCGGAATTCCATGCTTGTGTGCAATTCCTGCGATCTTTTCAATATCAACTACTTCAGAGTTTGGATTTCCAAGTGTCTCTATCTCGATGGCTTTGGTGTTATCCTTAATTGCAGCTTCAATCTCTTCATAGTTGAACGGATCTACAAATGTTGCCTCAATGCCATAATCCGGAAGCGTATGTGCCAGAAGGTTGTAGGTACCACCATAGATATTCTTTGCAGCTACAATGTGATCCCCTGCATGCGCAACAGCCTGAAATGCATAAGTTAATGCGGCTGCTCCCGAACCTACCGCAAGTGCCGCAACACCGCCTTCAAGTGCTGCAATTCTCTGCTCGAAGATATCCTCTGTCGGATTGGTCAGACGTCCGTAAATATTTCCGGCATCCTTTAATCCGAAACGGTCAGCAGCATGCTGGCAGTTGTGGAATACATAAGAAGAAGTCAGATAAATCGGAACGGCTCTTGCATCGGTAACCGGGTCTGCCTGCTCCTGTCCTACGTGTAACTGTAATGTTTCAAATTTTAAATTTCTGTCTGCGTAATGTTTTTTGCTCATTTTAATACTCTCCTTTTTCTGCTATTTTTGAAATCACATTTACCTGATCCGGTAAAGTGTGGGGTTTTCGTTTGAACTGGTTATATCATACCACAGAGGTAGGAAAAGTGTTAGTCTTTTATTTTTATAGCTGGTTATAAGTTTTGCTTATAGCCGATACTTCTACAGTACTTTTTGTCATTTTATCAAAAATTCAGAAGCTGGAGAATGCGCTCACTCCCCTGTTCATCCCGGTTATCAATGACAAAATCGCAGATCTCCCGATTCCTTTTCTCCGCATCCAGTGACAACAGGCGAAGTGTTTTCTCCTCGACAGAGAAATCCGACTGCACAATATCCGCAATCATGTCTTCTTTATCTTTTGCCACATAGATAATTGCGGTCGGAAAATGCCGCTTCATGGCAATTGCGCCACACATATCCAGGGACATGACGGCATACTTGCCATCGTCAAGCACCGCCTGGATATCTTCCTTTTTTGTTCCGTAATGCACCCCGGCATACATGGTACGTTCAAAGAAATCCTGCTGTGCAAACTGTTCTTTTGTCAGATAATGATGCTTGCTGCTTTTCTTGGTGCAGTAGGTTTTCGGATTGACAAAGCGATCCTCCTGACATAATTTTTTGGTCAATGCGTCTTTTCCGGAACCGGACGGTCCTACCAGTGCCAGAACCGATGGATTTTTTATTTCCATCGTGCGTGTCTGCGATGCATGGATAATCTGTCTGACCAGAGAAACAAACTCGCTCATCTGATTGACCGACAAAAGTCCCGTCATCTTCCAGTTCCACGGCTTGCGCATCAGTACCGGATACGTGGCCGGTGTTTCAAGCACATTGTGGATGGCATCATCCAGGATGATATCAAACTGCACCAGATTCTTTGCATTGCCCAAAATGATATTTTCCGGTGGAAATTCTGGAAATGCCGTAAGGATCTGTTTTGCACGAATCCCCATAAACGCTGGAGCTACTGCAGTAATGAAATAAACATCCGCAATTTCCATCAGACGATGCACTGCTTTTTTGTTTTTCTCCGGAACCTGCTGGCGTGCATAGAGTTCTTCGTCCTCGTAAAATTCCTTGATGACACCTGTACGTCCACGGTTTTCCCAGGTATCAATCTCCTCAAGCCGAAGTGGCGGATCGATATGATATTTTTCATTTGCCATGGCAATTGCGATACTGTTAAACGGTGCTGTTACATCATCCCAGTCCAGTCCGATCTTCGGTCTTAACATCCACCCATACCCCCTTCTTTTCTTCTAAATCAAACGATTTACTCCTCGACAGAAACCAGTTCAATTGTAAAATTCAATTCTTTTCCTGCCATCTCATGATTTGCATCAAATGTAATGGTTGTTTCATCCTTTTCTACTACTTTTACCGGAAATGGCTGTCCGGCAGCATTCTGCAAATGCACCTGCTGCCCTGCTTCCAGTTCTTCTGCCCCCGGAAGCTGTGCCAGTTCCACCGTAAAAATGGCATCCGGATCTGCCAGTCCGTAGGCTTCCTCCGGCATCAGATGAACATCCAGCGTCTGTCCGACTTCCATGTTGGCAACTGCTGCATCAAATCCTTTGATCATCATTCCTGCACCACATACAAATTCCAATGGCTCTCCTCTGTCATAAGAGGAATCAAACTGTGTTCCATCATTAAATGTGCCGCGATAATGTGTTCTGCATTTCTTTCCAACGTTCTTTCCTTCGATGGTACTGCTTTTTGTATTTTCCATATGTTTTCTCCTGTTCTTCTTTTTATAAAATAAAAAAACTTGTGATCTGTGACCACAAGCCTGTATAGTAGCGAGGGAGAGACTCGAACTCTCAACCTCCCGGGTATGAACCGGACGCTCTAGCCAGTTGAGCCACCTCGCCATATTTAGTTCCATCAGTTTTTCTGATGAATGGGACCTACAGGGCTCGAACCTGTGACCCTCTGCTTGTAAGGCAGATGCTCTCCCAGCTGAGCTAAGATCCCATTTCGTGTTGGCTGCTCTCGCAACCGACTTCGTTAGTATATCGTACGAGAACAGATATGTCAACACTTTTTTTGAATTTTTGTATTTTTTGTATTTGTTGTAACTATTCCAAACAAATTTCCATGCAGGATTGTCCCACACATGCTATGCAAGCAGCCGCTCTACCAGGCGCACACACTCCGCGGCATCCTTTGAATACCCATCGGCTCCGATCTCATCTGCAAAACTCTGTGTGATGCAGGCTCCTCCAATGATCACCTTGCTCTTGCAGCCTTTCTCCTTACAAAGCTCCACAACATCCTGCATACGCATCATCGTGGTAGTCATCAGCGCGGACAGCCCGATAATCGCAGCATTTTCACGAATCGCGGTATCCACGATATCTTCACACGGCACATCTTTTCCCATATCAATCACGTTGTAGCCATAATTTTTCAGCATCAGTACGACAAGATTTTTTCCGATATCATGGATATCCCCCTCTACCGTTGCAATGACAAGCGTCGGCATCTCCTGTCCATCGTTCTTCTTCTCCAGCATCGGCTCGAGATAATCAATGGCAAGTTTCATGGTATTTGCACTGGCAATCAGCTGCGGCAGGAAATATTTTTTCTGTTCAAAAAATTCCCCGACTTTATTGATGGCTGCAATCAGCTGGTCATTGATGATCTCCTCCGGCTTTGCGCCGTCTGCAATTGCCTTTTTCACTTCATCTATAATGGTTCCTTTATTTCCTTTTAAAACCGCTGTCGTAACAGGATCTGCTTTTTCTTCCACAGATGCCGTGCCACCCGCAGCACCTTCTTTTTTCACAACAACCGTCTCATATTTTGCCTTTTCCTCTGCCAGTTTATTCATACGCTCGATGTAGCGGATGTCACTGTCCGGGCGATGCAGCAGCATGTCCGAAGCAAATGCGGCATTCATCAAAAGTTCCTGCGACGGATTGGCAATCGCCATGGTAAGCCCCCGACAGATGGCCATGGTAAGAAATGCCGTATTGACAAAACTCCGCTCCGGCAGGCCAAACGAAATATTCGACAGACCACAGATCGTCGGAAGCTTCCTGATATCCTTACAATAAGAGATGGTATCATAACATTCTTTCGCAGCCTCTGGATTGGCTCCGATTGTGGCAACCAGCCCATCCACGACAATATCCTCGTGTGCCATTCCCAGCTCCATGGCACGGTCATATACGGTATCGATAATCTCATGCTTTTCTTTGGCATCCTTTGGCAGTCCCTCATCGGAAAGCGGAAGCAGGACAAACATAGCCCCGTACTTTTTTGCCAGCGGAAGCATATGCTCGATTTTTTCTGTCTCAAGGGAAACGGAGTTGATCAGTGCTCTTCCCGGATAGACACGCAGTGCCTCTTCCATAACATCAATATGGCTGGTATCGAGGCAAAGCGGACAATCTACCGTCGCCGCAACTTCATAGATCACCTGTTTCATCATTTCTTTTTCGTCAATGCCGTTCATTCCCATATTGATGTCAAGGATGGCTGCCCCGTTTTCCTCCTGCGCCATTGCCATCTCACGCACAAGATCCAGTTTTCCTTCGCGCAGCTGGGCCTGCAGTTTTTTCTTTCCGGTCGGATTGATCCGCTCCCCGACCACCAGGAAATTGCCATCCAGACCAACTTCTACATTTTTGCGCTCAGACGCAAGAATCCTGCGATGCGATGCAAGTGGCCTGTGAAGTTCCATCCCCCGCGTTGCATCCGAAAGTGCCTTGATATGCTTTTCTGTTGTACCGCAGCATCCACCTACAATGGCTGCTCCCGCTTTTACCAGTGCCACACCTGCCCCGGCAAATTCTTCCGGTGTCATGCGGTACACCGTTTTCTTTCCCTCGAGTTCCGGGAGTCCGGCGTTTGGCTTTGCGATGAGCGGAATCGTAGCATATTCTGCCATCCTTTCCACCAGAGGTACCATCTCCATCGGACCGGTAGAACAGTTTACACCGATCGCATCCACGCCCAGAGACTGCAGTACGACCACAGCCGTCTCCGGAGGTGTTCCAAATAATGTCCGGCCGTCTTCGTTGTAGGTAAGTGTCACCATGATTGGAAGATCACAGACTTCCCGGATCGCAATCACTGCCGCACGACATTCCTGCAGACTCATCATGGTTTCTACCACAAACAGATCCACCCCTGCTTTTGCCAGCACCGATGCCTGTTCCTTGTATACCTCCACCAGTTCTTCAAACAACAGCTCTCCCATCGGAAACAGCTGCTGGCCGGTCATCGTCATGTCACCTGCAACCAGTGCTTTATCGCCCACTGCCTGACGAGAAAGCTGTACCAGCTGTGTGTTGATTTCTTCCAGCCTCTCCTGCAGGCCATATTCTTCCAGCTTGATCCGGTTTCCGGTAAACGTGGAGGCATATACGATATGGCTGCCGGCTTCTACATACCGCCTCTGCAGCTCGAGCAGTACCTGCGGATTTTCCAGCACCCAGCTTTCCGGACACACGCCAATCGGCATACCTGCCTCCATCAGATTCGTTCCCGTTGCACCATCTAAAATAACCGGACCATGTTCCCTGATAAATCCGGCAAATTCTGTCTTTGTCATTTTGCATTCCTCACTTGCAGTTTCGTTTCGTTCTATTTATAATAATACCGCAGATTATTTCTACGTCATGCGTAACAATATCATACCTTATCACAGAAAAAAAAGAAAGTGAGAATCTATCATGAAAGACATAAAATTAGTTGCACTGGATCTCGACGGTACGCTGTTTGACAACAGCAGCCACATCAGTGAACGCAATCTTACGGCAATCCGCAGCATTACAGACAAAGGCATCCATGTCGTAATCTCCACCGGCCGCCCGTTTGAGGGAATCCCGTTTGACCAGATCAAAGGCACCGGGATCAACTATGCCATCACCGCAAACGGCAGCGGAATCTACGAGATTTCCACCGGAAAATGCCTGTATGAAAATGCCATGGATGAAGAGCTGGTTACCCCGATTTTAAACTTCCTTCTCACACGTGATATCCATATGGATGCATTTATCGGCGGAAAAGGCTACACCCCGGTCCAGTGCGTAGAAACAGCACAAAAACTGACCGTGCCTTCTTCGATCAAAAACTATATTATCACCACACGCACACGGCTGGACAATATCCTGCAGTTTATCCATGAAAATCAGTTAAAGGTCCAGAAAATGACTCTGAATTTCTATCCAGCAGCCGATGGAACACTCATTGACCGCGAAACCGTCCGCAAATTTCTCGTGTCCAATCCGTCAATTACTACCGTCTGCGGCGGATACAACAACCTGGAATTCACGCGTGCAGATGCAAACAAGGGCGTTGGCTTACGAAAACTTGCCGAAATTCTCGGTGTCAATCCGGATGCCACCATGGCAATCGGTGACACCGAAAATGATCTTGCCATCATTGAGGCTGCCGGTATCGGTGTGGCAATGGGAAATGCCACTGATGCCGTCAAAGCAAAAGCCGATTACGTCACCACCTCCAATACCGAGGACGGTGTCGCAGCTGCCATCGAGCACTTTATTCTTTAAATTTCATGTTCCACGCAGCAGTTTTACGTTTTTCTTTAATGATGCAATGACCGCATCCACCTGTTGGCGGTCCGTTTCCCGTCCCATCGTAAACCGTACACTGCCCGGAGCATAAGTTTCGGGCACATGTATGGCTTCGATCACATGAGAAATCCGTGTCTGTCCGGTATTGCACGCAGATCCTGCGGAAGCGCAGATTCCGTCTTCTTCGAGAAGTACCAGAAGAGACGTCGCATCAATCCCCTCAAAACTGAAATTCACATTTCCCGGCAGGCGCTTATGCGGATGCCCATTTAACCTTCCCTGCGGAATCTCCCGTAATACCCGCTCCACAAAATAATTACGCAACCGCACAATCCGCGGACGCACGACCTGCATCTCTTCCACTGCAATTTCAAGTGCCTTTGCCATCCCCACAATTCCTGCCACATTCTCGGTTCCTGCCCGTCTGCCGTTTTCCTGACTGCCTCCGTGAATATACGACGGCAGATCCCGGTCTTTTCTCACAAACAAAAAGCCAACCCCTTTCGGACCGTGGAATTTATGTGCACTTGCACTCAGATAATCCACCGGAAGCTGGTTCATGGAAAGCGGAATCTGCCCGATGGCCTGCACCGCATCGGTGTGAAATAATGTTCCCGTCCCCCGCAGCATGGATGCAACCGCATCCAGCGGTTCGATCGTTCCAATCTCGTTATTTCCCGTCATAACGGAAACCAACGTGGTATCTTCCCGCAATACCTCCCGCAACTGTGCCAGATCAATCACTCCGTATGCATCGACATCCAGATAAGTCAGTTCATATCCCAGTTTCTCCAGATATTCACATGAGCGCAGCACCGCATGATGTTCGATTTTGCTTGTGATCACATGTTTCCCTTTTTCCTTTTTCTCCGCCGCCACATTTTTGATTACCCAGTTATCCGATTCGCTCCCCCCGGATGTAAAAAAAATCTCCTCCGGCTTTGCCTTAATCAGCATGGCAATCTGTTCTCTTGCCCCTTCTAATGCCTCCCGTGTGCGGCGCCCCATTTCGTAAGATGTGGAGGCGTTTCCATATTCTTCCATGAGATACGGCTCCATAGCCTTGCGCACCTGCGGAAGCATTTCGGTTGTGGCCGCATGATCCATATAGATTTTACAGCTCATATTCTGCACCATCCCCTCATACAATAGTTATCAAGTTTTCCATTTGGAGTTCCCATTGAACATTTCCCGATTCCTAAAAAATCCTCTGATTACCGGCACCCTTCTGATGACGGCTTCCGGTATTGCCAGCCGTATCATCGGCTTCTTCTATAGGATATTCCTGGCACAGACAATTGGTGCAGAAGCGCTCGGAATCTATCAGCTGATTGCACCCGTTTTTGCAATGTGTTTCGCCCTGACTGCCTCCTCCATCCAGACATCCATTTCCAAATTTGTCGGCGATGCCTGCGGCAAAAACGCAGGAACATCGCAGGGAGAAATAACTGCACGCGGATATCTGCTGCTCGGTCTGGTCATCTCCTGCACAGCCTCTGTAATCGTCGGTATTTTTCTTTACACACAATCAGACTGGATCGCCCTGCATTTTCTCGGAGAACTCCGCTGCGCTCCCCTCCTTTCGCTCCTTAGCTTTTCCATGCTCCCCTGCTGCATCCACGCCTGTATCAACGGTTATTACTATGGAAAAAAGCGGGCAGGAATTCCCTCGTTCTGTCAGCTGGTGGAACAGCTTGCACGCGTGGGAAGTGTATGGCTGATCTATCAGTACACGCTGGAAAAAGGCATGGAGCTGACGGCGTTCCACGCGGTTGCCGGTCTTGTGGCCGGGGAATGTTCCGGTCTTATCACCAGTCTGATTGCCATGTCTTTGGAAAAACGGCTTCCCGGACACTCCTACCACACCCTTTCCGGTCAGTGGAAAACGATGGGCAAACTGTTTGCTTCCATGGCGGTTCCACTTACCATCAACCGGGTGACGACAGCTCTTTTCAACAGCCTGGAGAATCTTCTGATCCCGCAAAAACTTCAGGCATTTGGTTACAGTGCTTCGGATGCCCTGAGTATTTTTGGTATCCTGACCGGTATGACCATGTCCATCATTCTGTTTCCCAGTGTACTGACCAATTCCTTTTCCGTCCTTTTACTTCCAGCTGTCTCGGAAGCCCACAGTGCACACAACCACGCACAGATTGCACGAACGATAAAAAAAGCAATCCTGTACGGACTGCTTCTTGGCTTTGTTTTTACGATTCTGTTTCTGGTTTTCGGTGCCCGGATGGGCGAAGTTCTGTTTCACAATACGCTGGCCGGCAATTTTATCTGCCAGCTCTCCTGGCTGTGTCCCCTGCTGTATGTCACCAGTCTGCTGAACAGTATTCTGCACGGACTCGGCAATGCCCGGCAGGTTTTGTTTGTCACACTGCTGGCATGCATGATCAGGATCTGCATGATTCTGTTTCTCGTCCCACAGTACGGAATCGATGCATATCTGTGGGGGATGCTGCTGTCCTATGTATTTGCTGCGATTGCAGACATTCTTTTGCTTATGCCTTATTCCCGTGCCGGATGATTCCTCACTTTTTGATCTCCCTCGGACAGAAAAAACGCCGGTTTCCACAGATCGCTCTGCCGGAACCGGCGTTTCTTTATCAGGACTTTTCTATTATAAGGCGCGATTATACACGGGACAGATACTCACCTGTTCTGGTATCAATCTTGATCTTGTCTCCCTGCTCTACGAACAGAGGAACGTTTACGTTTGCACCTGTCTCAACAGTAGCAGGCTTGGTAGCACCTGTAGCGGTATCTCCCTTGAATCCCGGCTCTGTCTCTGTAATCTCAAGCTCTACGAAAAGAGGTGGCTCTACTGCAAATACATTGCCCTTGTGAGAACAGATCTTAACCATCTCGTTCTCCTTAACAAACTTCAGTGCATCACCGACACTGTCCTTTGTCAGGTCAATCTGGTCATAAGTCTCTACATCCATGAAATGATAGAAATCATCATCAGAATACAGATACTGCATGTCCTTACGATCAATATGAGCAGTCGGACACTTCTCTGTCGGACGGAATGTCTTTTCTACTACACCACCACTGACGATATTTTTTAATTTTGTTCTAACGAATGCTGCACCCTTACCTGGCTTTACATGCTGAAATTCGATAATCTGATAAATGTTACCTTCAAGTTCGATGGTAACACCATTTCTGAAATCTCCTGCTGAAATCATTCGATCTTCCTCCTTAAATTACGAGTATAAAGTCTCTCGACTTACAATTTTACTATAAAATGGAATACTTTTCAAGTATTTTATTTGTTCCGTTTTTCGATGTCTGTAAACATAGCCACGCGTGTCGCATGACGTCCACCAAGAAATTCCGCATTCAGATAAGCCTTCACAATATCCTTTGCCAGCTCCACTCCGACAATTCTTGCACCAAACGCGATGATATTTGCATCGTTGTGCTCTTTTACCAGATGTGCCGTCGTCACATCTGAACATACGGCTGCACGCACACCGTTTACTTTATTGGCTGCAATAGAGATTCCGACACCTGTTCCACAAATTAACACGGCACAGTCTACTTCTTTGTCAGCCACCGCACGTCCTACTTTTTCTCCAATCTCCGGATAATTACAGCTTTCTGCTGTATCAACTCCGTAGTTTACCACTTCATGTCCCATGCTCTCAATAAATTCTTTGATCTGCATCTTCAGTTCTACTGCTGCATGGTCATTTCCTATTCCGACTTTCATCACAATTCTCCTTTTTATTTTTCGCAATCGCCTGTTTTGCACTTCTATTATCTTACTGCTTCAACGTACTTTCGTCAAATAAAAAACCGCTAATTGTGTACGGTCACGCAAAGAAAATTTTTCTAATATTGTGCTGATATAGTTCCGTACAGTTCCTTCGCTCAAAAATAATTCCTCTGCGATCTCGCGGTTACTCTTTCCCATTCCTACCAGAGCAATGATTTCCTGTTCTTTTTCTCCGATATCATACTGACTATAATCGAATTCATTTTTCGGCTGCATAAGCACCGGAAGTTTACTTACAATCTCTCCGCCAAAGACGCTCTGCCCCTGCTGCACCGCAAACAGTGCCGGAAGGATTCCCTCAAAATCCTGCTTTAAAATATAACCTTTTGCCCCCAGATCCAATGCCTTTATAATATAGGCATCATCCGAAAAGGTGGTCAGAAACAAAATTTTTGCCTGTGGATCACTCTGTAAAATCTCCTCTGCGGCGTCAAGCCCGCTCACTGACTTCATCTGGATATCCATCAGAAGAACATCCGGGTGCTCCTTTCGATAGAGTGCTGCTGCATCGGTTCCATCGGTTCCGGTTGCCACCACGGTAACGCGTGCATCCGCTTCGAGGATTGTCTTTAACGACAATGCAACAAGCTGGTCATCATCTACAATTACAACTTTCATATCTTCTCCTTTTCTCGCAATCTCCTAATGTTTCGGCACAGAAAGTAAAATCCGAAAACCACTCTCCGCAAAAAAGTGAATTGTGCCGCCAAGTGCCTGCACACGGTCTTTCATATTGGCAAGCCCAATCCCGCCCTCTCCCTGTCCGGTTTCGTCCGGAAGACTGGCACTGCTTCCATTATCTTCAACCGACATCTGATAAAAGCCCGGATGTTCACACACAAAGACGGTAACCTTGTCGGCATCGCTATGGCGCACGACATTGACAAAAGCTTCCTTTGCGATTGCAAGAAAGCAGTATTTGACACTCCGCGGCACCTCCTGTGTCATATCATAATGCAAATCAATGGCACAATTTTTTTCGAACTCCCTGCAGATATCGAGCAGCGCCTGTCTTAGATCCAGCGATTCATTGTGCAGATCATGTACACTCTCGCGGATGCTGTTCATCGCCTCCCCCAGCGTATCATTGATCTGCAGCAGCTGCCCATGCAACGGTTCTTCCTGGTGAATCGTCTGCAGGGCTCCCATCTGCAAAATTGCACGGGAAAGCATATGTCCCACATTGTCGTGGATTTCCCTCGCAATGCGGTTTCGCTCCTGCAGTGTAGCAAGATGAATCTCATAATCCTGTTTTTCCATCAGTTCCTGCTGTCGTTTCTGCATCACAAGACGCAGTTCGGTGGAACTATCCTTTAAATGAATATAGGCCTCTTTCTGGTGCAGATGCCGCCGCATACGGTATGCTCCGCCTCCGGCAAGTACAAGCAAAAATACAAGCCATTCCAGTTGCGGCTCCACACTGTTTTTCCCATGAACCAGCGCAAATACCGCAAACAGCACGATGCCCGCCATACCGATATAAAAAAAGCGGATATGCTCCAAAAGAAGCCACACACAGTCATAACAGACCAGCGGCATAAAACACAAAAGCCCCGGCAAAAAACAGCAGCCCACCGTCAGTATGGCAGAAAACGCCAGCCGGACTCTGCCACTTTCCACATAATTGGAAACCGCGACATATATCAGCACAAGCAAAGCTGCAAGCACCGGGCGTACCCATCCTTTTGTTTCCGCCAGAAGGAGTAGTCCTGCCACATATAAGATCCCCTGATCGATCAAACGTTCCATTTTTCTTTTCCTCTTTTTCTTCCATCGTATCTAGTATAAAGAACTTTGTGACAAATGTCATCTCCTTTTCCTGACATCCTGCACTTTCGTTTTCCTGGCGTATCCGCTATGCTAAAATCACAAAAACACAAGGGAGGAAACCTATGGAAACGGTTGTAAAAATCGAAAATCTGGTCAAGCGCTACAAAGAACTGCTCGCACTTGACCACTTAAACTTAACCATACAAAAAGGAGAAATCTTCGGACTTTTAGGACCAAACGGCTCCGGTAAAACCACTACCATCAACTGCCTGCTCTCTCTTTTGTCCTACGACAAGGGTACCATCGAAATTTTTGGTCAGCCCATGCGCCCGGACAACTATGATGTAAAACGACAGATCGGTGTTGTGATGCAAAATGTAGCAGTGTTTGATGAACTGACCGTCAGGGAAAATATTGATTGCTTCTGCAGCCTGTATATCACCGATGCCAAAACCCGCAAACGCTGCGTAGATGACGCCATTGCATTTGTCGGGCTCGAAGACTTCACCGGATTTTATCCCAAAAAACTCTCTGGTGGACTGCTGCGTCGTCTAAACATCGCCTGCGGTATCGCCCACAAACCCAGACTCATCATCCTCGATGAGCCTACTGTAGCGGTCGACCCGCAGAGCCGCAATAAAATCCTGGAGGGAATCGTGGAACTAAACCGCGCCGGTGCAACGGTCATCTACACCTCCCACTACATGGAAGAAGTCGAACAGATCTGTACCCGGATTGCAATCATGGATAAAGGCAAAAATATCGCACTCGGTACAAAGGAAGAACTGATCAAACTCATCAAAAAAAGTGAAATTATCACAGTGGAACTGCTTGATCTGCCCCAGGAAGACCTCTCCCACATCCGCACCCTGCCACATGTATATCAGGCCGACTATAAGGATCACATCCTTACGGTACTGTGTGACGGTGGCAAACATAATCTCGTGCGGCTTCTCGGTTACTTACAGGAAAAAGACCGCTCGATCGGTCATGTCTACTCGCAGCTTCCGACACTAAACGATGTCTTTTTAGAGATTACCGGTAAAGCGCTACGGGATTAGGAGGTAAATCATGCGATCCGTTTTTAAATATTCTCTTTTGCGGCTGATGCGAAACAAAGCCAATCTGTTCTGGATTTTAATTTTTCCGATTGTGCTCGGCTGCCTGTTTAAAGTTGCTTTTTCCAATATCACGGAAAGCGAGAGCTTCCACACGATTCCTGTGGCACTCGTATCCAACGAAAGCATAAACGCGAAAGCCTTTTGTACCATGGCAGATGCCCTCTCCTCGGAGGACGACAACGCAATGCTTGCAGTCACTTACTGTAACGATAAAAAGGCTCAAAAGCTTCTCAAAGAAAAAAAGGTGGATGGCATTTTTTATGCAAAAGATACGGTAACACTCCGTGTCAACGCAGATGCTTCGGATTCTTCCATCAATCAGAGTATTTTACAGGTTTTACTGACACAGTTTTATGTCAACCGGGATCTATTGTTAAAAACCATGCAGGAACATCCCCAAAATTTAGAGGCTCTGACCGCTTCTTTATATGAAACCATAAGTCCACGCAAAGAAGTCTCCCTTACACGCGCAGACACAGATACCTACGATCAGTATTTTTACAACCTGATCGCCATGGCATGCCTGTATACCGCACTCGGCGGAATCCGGCTTGCCATTGAAAATGCTGCAAACCTCACCGCCCTTGCAGCAAGAAAAACGGTTTCTTCCACGAAAAAATTTACGGCAATTGCCGGGGAACTTGCCGCCTGTATTCTATTTGAATCGGTTTTAAACATTCTGGCTTTTTTATTTATTGTAAAAATACTGGGTATCCATATGGCGCAGCGACCGCTTCTTAGTCTGCTCACAATTATCATCAGCACTGCCTGCAGCATCTCCTTTGGCATGCTTTTAGGATGCATCGGGCCGAAATCCGAGGGTGGAAAAACCACACTCATGTTTGGCATTGTGATGCCCTGCTGTTTTTTAAGTGGACTGATGATGGGAACCATGCGCATGGTTGTGGAAAAGCACCTTCCGTTTATCAACCGGATCAATCCTGCCGCACTGATTTCCGATTGTTTTTACACACTGAATAACTATGACAACCTGCAGCGTTTTGCCACTAATCTTCTCACTCTGTCTGTTATGGCGGTACTCTTTTTTGGCATTTCCTGTCTGGTCACAAGGAGGAAAACTTATGCAAGTCTGTAAGGCCTTTGCCCGTGTAGCAAAAAAACATCTACCCAATACCTTTATTTACTTTATCGTTTTTGTGGTCCTGCTTATCGCGATGAGTGCAAACGCCTCCTCAACAAGCGGAAAACAGTTTCAGGTATCTGCGGTCAACCTGTGTATCTTTGACAACGATAACTCCGAAGCAAGCCAGGCATTAACAGCCTATCTGTCTTCGCTTCACCATATCGTATCCCTTCCATCCGCAGACCGGGATACTCTGCAGGATAACATGTACTATTACCAGATCGACTATGTACTTACGATCCCTGCAGGTTTTGAAGAAAAAATTACCGCACAAACCACCCGTGGTCTTTTAAAAACAAGCAAACGCAAAGACAGTTGCAGCGGCTACTTTGTAGACCAGCAGATTGACAATTATGTGCATGCGCTTTTACTGTATGTAAAAAGCGGTGTTCCGGTTTCGGATGCTATCACCTATACACAAAATTCGCTTGATGATGTGCCGGAAGTAACATCCGTATCCTTTAGCAATACAACAAAAAGCAAAAATTCCCGTATGTACTACTTCTTCCAATATTTTCCGTATATCATTCTGATGATGCTTTTAGAAGGGCTTTCCCCGGTTCTGATGGCATTTTGCAAACCACTTATGAAGACACGGATCTCCTGCGGTGCGCTGCCACAGTCGTGCGTCAGTCTACAGCTTGGGCTTGGCTGTCTAATCTATGTATTTTTATGGTGGATTGGATTTCTTGGAATTGCAGCAGTCATATATGGACCCTCACAGCTTTTCTCGCAAAGTGGCTGTCTGTGTATCCTAAACAGTGCCGTCTTTCTTTTGATTGCAACGGCAATCGCCCTGCTCCTGGGTGCGTTTCCAATGGATTATAATAGGATCAATATGATTGCCAATATTCTCGGACTTGGTATGAGTTTCCTGTGTGGAATTTTTGTACCACAGGCATTTTTAGGAAATACCGTGCTGGCAATCGGACGTTTTCTACCTGCCTACTGGTATGTGCGGATCACGAACATGTTCGGATCGTATGCAAATGATGTATTTTCAGCCTCAACCTACTGGATGTGTATCGGAATCCAGCTTCTATTCTTTGTGGCACTTTTTGCAGTCTACCTATGTGTAAACCGGCAGAAAAGCCGTCAAAAAGCCTAATAAAAATGCCCGAACCATATATTTACGGTCCGGGCAGATTTTATTTTCTTGCCGATGGATACTTTGGTTTTACGATTTTACAGTGCAGACGATAGAAAAGCAGTACAATCGCTTCTAACCGACGCTTTAACACAATCTGAATCTCCTCTTTTGGATGGATCGGTTTTACAAGAATTGTCCGGATTCCTGCCAGATTTGCCCCACACACATCCGTAAAAATCTGATCTCCCACAAAAATAGTATTTGATGTGTCCGTGCCCAGTACCTCCATTGCCTTGCGATACCCTGCCGGTTTGGGTTTCCCTGCCTTGTAAATATAATTGACGTGCACTGCATCGTTGAACATTTTCACCCGTGGCTCCTTGTTATTCGAAAGGAGCATGCAATGAAACCCAAGTTCCTTTAAATGGGTAAACAAAGAAATCGCCCGCTCATCCGCAGGCGCTCCATGTGGTACGAGGGTGTTATCAATATCAAATATAATTCCCCGGTATCCTTCTTTATATAATTGATCAAAATCTATGCTGTAAGTGGAATCCAGATATTCATCCGGATATAGAAATGCGCACATAGGTCTCTCCTTTGTGTGTTATGTACTAAAGGGAAAAATTCTCTCCGGAACGCAAAGCAGAAATCCCGGTATCCAACGGGGTCTTCTTCACTCCGGTATCCTGCGTTCCCACAAAATACTGATACTGCTGCAACACCTGATCCTTTTCCATATCGGAAATTGCTTTCTGCATATCCAGACCTGCCAGATCACTGTCTGCACCCTTCAGTTCATACGTTTCATCCGGCTGGTACTCCTTTGCATAATCAAATGCATTGTACGTCTGCGGACGCTTCGTCTGTGTCTGTCCCTGCGGCTGACTGCCACCGGAAAGTTCCTCATCCCCAGAGGCATTCTGCACTGCCGCAATCTGTTGGCTTCTAAGCGCAACAGCCTTTATGGAATTGTACTCATAAAAGCCCTCATACGGGCGCATTCCTGAAATATTCATAAGCACCTCTGGTTACAAATTCACCCAAGCATTTTTTTCAGCTCATTCATAAATGTGTTTACATCTTTGAATTCACGGTATACCGATGCGAAACGCACGTAGGCAACCGGATCCAACTCCTTTAACTTATCCATGAGAATTTCACCGATCAAAGCACTCGGTATCTCTTTTTCTTCACGGTTAAAAATCTCGATTTCTACATCATCCACAAGTTTTGAGATCTGTTCTGCAGAAATTGGCCGCTTGTGACATGCAAGCAATACGCCTTTTTCGATTTTTGTCCGGTTGTACTGCTCACGATTGTTATCTTTTTTTATAATGATCAGGGGAATGGTTTCCACCTTTTCATAGGTTGTAAAACGCTTTCCGCAATCATCGCAAAGTCTTCTTCTGCGAATCGAATTATTGTCATCCGCAGGACGCGAATCAATCACTCTTGTATTTTCACTGCTGCAATACGGACATTTCATAGGATTTCTCCTCCTGCATCCAATCCCAATCCGGAAATATATGACTATTTCTATAATACACAATTTCCCTGTTTTCTGTCAATCTGCAAATTTTTATCCTTTTATCCGGTGTTTCATTTCTTTTTCATCAAACTCTACGAGTATTATATCGGGTCCTATCCGGATAACTTTAGCCCATGGAATAAAAAATTCGCTGTCCCTGCAAAAACAACCCAGATATTTTCCCGGTCCTGGAACGATCAGTGCCAGAATTCTCCCACACTCTTTGTCAATATCCAGATCCCGGACACTGCCAAGGCAGCGGCAGTCTTTTACATTGACTACTTCTTTTTCACATAAATCAGAAAAACGCACAGAACACTCCTGCTTTTCTTTCTTGGAATATTCTATGCGTCTTAGCTGTATTTTATGTTTATGCACGCTGCTTCATTTTATAATATATAAGCTGTGCCACTTCTGCGGCACAGCTTATAAAAAGGGAAGATTTAAGTTTTATTCTTTTACGCCACCAAGCGTAAGTCCTGTTACGAAATACTTCTGTAAGAATGGATAAATACAGATGATCGGCAGAATCGTAATAATCGTTGCAGCTGCACGAACCGATGTCGGTGTAACCGTTCCCGCTGCATTCTTCATTGCCTCGACACTACTGCTCGTATTTGTTACGGATGACAGTAGTTTCATCAACTCATACTGTAATGTTGTCAGTTTGCCGTTCATACGGTTATATAACATTGCATCAAACCATGAATTCCACTGACCAACTGCAACAAACAATGCAACAGTTGCATATACCGGCTTACAGAGCGGTGAATAGATTTTCAGGAAAATCGTCGTATACCCAGCACCGTCGAGCTGTGCCGACTCCTCTAAGCTGTCCGGGATACCGTTCATATAAGTACGGATAACCAGCATGTTAAACGCACTGACCATTCCAGGGATAACATATACCCAGAAGCTGTTGGTAAGTCCCAGTCCCTTGTACAACAGGAATGTCGGGATCAGACCTCCGTTTACATACATGGTGATAACCCAGAATAAAGAGAGCTGCTTTTTAAACATAAATCTTTTTCTGCTGACGATAAATGCTAGGATTGCATTGGAGATCAGCGCAAGAACTGTTCCGATCACAGTTCTTGCAACCGTAACATAAGCACCTGTGATCAGGTTGTCTTTCTGAAGTACCGTAATGTAGTTCTTCCATGTAAATTTTCTCGGTAACAGATAGATACCTCCACGAAGGGAATCCGTACCGTCATTTAATGATATTGCTAATGTATTTAACACAGGATACAGTGTAATGATTACAAACAGGATCATAATGATCATATTGACAATCGGAAAAATCTGCACCTTTTTTTTCGCTTTTTTTGCTGCCATTGTATAACCTCCTTAGAACAATTGTTCTTCACCATTACGCTTTGCAATCTGGTTTGCAATCACGATCAGAATAATACTTACGAAACTCTTGAAGATACCGGCTGCAGTTCCGATTGCGAAATCGCCCTGACTGATTCCCCATTTTAATACGTAAATATCAATTGTCTGTGATACTTTCTGAACCAGACCGTTTCCTAACAAATACTGAACTTCAAAACCGGCGTTCAGTACATTACCTACATTCATCAGAAGAAGAATGATAATGGTTGGTTTAATACCCGGAAGTGTAACATGCTTGATTTTTGCCCATCTGCCTGCACCGTCGATAGCTGCAGCTTCGTAAAGTGACGGGTCGATCGAAGTAATTGCCGCCAGATAAATGATTGCATTCCATCCTGTTTCTTTCCAGACATTGGCAAATGCAACGATTGGCCAGAAATAACCCGGATGAGCAAAGAAATTGATCGGCTGTGAAATAATATGGAAGTTAAGTAATAATTCGTTCACAATTCCGCCACCGGATAACATATCGTGTAAGATACCGGTTACAATGATCCATGAAAGGAAATGCGGAAGATAAGAAATTGTCTGAACGACTTTTTTACCGCCTTTGCTTTTAATTTCATTTAATAAAATTGCAAAAACAATTGCTGTAATAAATGTTACCACCAGATTGATAACACCCATTGCCAACGTATTTCTGATTACCCGGATAAAAGTCATATCCGAGAATAATGTCCGGAATTTATCCAATCCTACAAATTCCGAATGAAAGATACCAAGTCTCGGTTTATAGTTTTGAAACGCCATAGTCCAGCCTGCAAGTGGGAGGTAATAGAAAACCACGCCATACACTACCATGATTGCCGCCCAGAACAATAATACTTTCTGTCTTTTAATCTCTTTCCAGGTAATTTTCGTCTTCGGTTCTTTCACTTTCTGTTTGGATTTTGTTCTCTCTATAGACATGACCTCACTCCTTTTTTAAACGGGCAGATGGAGTTTTCACAACATCTGCCCATCTAAAACCTCATTCTCTATGTATTATTCGTATTTTGCTGCGTCTTTCATCCGCTTATCAAGCTCTGCCTGCAACTCGCTAAGGAAAGCGTCCGGATTGCATGCATTGTATGCATCCATATAAGTTTTCCATGCACTGTCAAAGTCTTTTGCCATTACAACCTGCGGAAGCTGCTCATGCTTAACTTCGCCAATCTTGGTCCATGCCATTCCACCCTCTGTGTCTGTTGTAAAGTTGTTTGAGAATGACCACATCGGATACCATGGACCAGGTGCCTCGTTTGTTCCAAGCATCTCAACGTATGTTTCAACACCATATGCCTGGAATGCTTTCTTGACATCCTCATTTAATCCGTCAAAGAATTCTTTTGGCTGTCCACTCGGCTTTGTTGCATTCAGACCGTCATCACAGGTTCCGTCATACTGTGGAAAATAGGAATAAGAACATGCGTGAGACGCCTTATAATCCGTCTCTGCAGCCTTTGCTCTCTGCTCCTTGGTTCTATAGAAAAGTCCATCGTCGCCAACCTGATAATCTTCACCTTCAACGCCCCAGAAACGAAGGTTGTGAATTTCCTCTGAAAGAAGATCATCTACAAACTGTAAAGCTGCTTCCACATCATCACAATCCTTTGTGATTGCAAGTCCATCACCGGAATTTAAAACTCCGCCGGAGTTGTGCCACTGGTTCTTACGTCCATCAATCGTTACAGGTACCGGAATGTAATCGCATCCCTGTGCATCCAGTCCTGCAGACTTAATTGCATCACCTGCTGTGTAGGCGAAATCCCACCACTGGTCGATCATACCAAGTACACGTCCGGAAGAAAGCTTTGCAATGTACTCATCATAAGTCTGTGTGAATGACTCAGGATCAACAATACCCTTCTGATATTCCTCGTTCAACTTCTTGAAGTACTTTACGGCAGTATCGGATGTATTATAATCCATTACCTTTAATGTATCCGGATCAACCATACATGAACCATCATTTGGATAACCATCTAAGAACTGTGGAGCATTCTCAAGACAGAAATATCTCCAATCCTCGCAAAGGATGGTATATGGAATATTCTCCGTTCCATCTTCCATGGTAGGATTTGCTGCATTATAATCTTCAATCAGCTTGAAATAATCATCCATCGTCTTGATTTCCGGATAATTAGCCCACTCAAGAACTCTTGCCTGAATCCAGAATGCCTCATCGTTATGTGTACAGGTTTTCTCTTCTCCCTTAATATTGGAGAACTGTGGAATCCAGTAAATATGTCCGTCGTCCTGACGAAGCTGATCCCATTCCTGTTCGGTGAAGTAGTTCTTGATATTCGGATATTTGTCAATGTAATCATCTAATGCTACCAATGCACCTGCATCATATAACTGCGGCATACCGTTTCCGCCACAGATGAAATCTGGATATTCATCACCGGCTACCAGCGTTCCGATTGCTTCTTCTGCCGTCTGGCCTGTCAGCCATGTCTCTTTTACCTTTACGCCGGTCTTCTCAGCGATGATCTGCTGAATTTCGTTATCATCGTTGATCTCGGATCCCGGGACAGCAAAGAAAGCTGTAAACTCTTTAATATCTCCACCATTTGCTGCTTTTCCCCCCTGTGTGGAAGAATTGCTGCCGCCTTTATTTCCGCAACCGGCGAACATGGTTGCTGCCATCGCTACTACGAGCAAGGCACTTAGCATTTTTTTTCTTTTCATAGAATGTACCTCCTTCTTTATATTAACTATTTTACTTTTTTTACCATTTCAAACAATCCGACGAATTATAGTCAAAAACAGGGTAAACTATAGTTCATTCTGCCGGACTATAATTTACCCTGTTTTCCATCTCTTTCTATTCCATTTTACTGCTGCATCTGCTTCCGGAATTTTGCCGGTGTGCATCCTTTTACCTGAATAAAGCGGTTGACAAAATAATCCAGATCATGGTATCCAACCTCTTCCGCCACCTGAATAATCTTCTTATCGGAATGCAGAAGAAGATCAGCAGCCTGATCCATCCGGTAATTATTCAGATAATCCTTAAACGACTGACCGTATTTCTTTCGGAACAGTTGTCCGAGATAGGCGCTGTTGACATAATATTTCTCGCTAAGTCCCTTGAGTGTGAGGTTATCCGCATAATGTTCCTTAATTTCTTTCTCTACATTTCCGAGAACACCTCTGGATACATTCTTGCGAAGCTGGGACAGATAGTCTCCGTACTCACAGGCGAAACGCATCAGATGTGTCTTACTGCCGCGCATCGTTCCTGTTTCAAAGCTGCTCTCCGAAATCAGACGCAGGATTTCTTCCTGATTGACCTCATCATCCTGCTCGCTTGCAAGATGGATCAACTGAAAAAGCAGATAGTTAATATTAAGCGTCATGGATTCCCCACGCAGACCTCTCTGACTCATTTCTCCATAGAAACGGTCCACCGCCGCCCGGATTTCCATATGATTGTTCTGCTCCACTACCTTCAGCAAATCATCGAGACTCTTCTTGCACAAAACCATACCGTCATTGGACACCTGCACTTCTTCCTCGTAGAAATAGATGTCCTTTTTGCTTCGAAATCCCTGAAAGGAACGAAGCATACAGGCATTCCCGTATGATCTTGCAATAAGGCTCATATCCTGCACCTTTTTCCCGACCAGCATCGTAACCGGGCGCGACAGATTCTCGCCCAGATATTCCACCAACCCGTTCAGATAAGCGTTTTCATCGAGTCCTGCCTCTTCCGCCATATATTGAAAAAAGATCAATCCCACATCATATATTTTTTCATCTGCCGATACGTCAAACACACAATTCTCCGCATAATCTTTCAGGAATGCAGTACAGCATTCATACATCTGTCTTTGGAATTCGCGCATCTCCTGATCCGTCACATCTTCGTCCGCATCACATTCCGCCATCTGAATTTCAACGTAGCGGACACCTTCTTTGCATTTCATCTGTGATGTGACATATTGCAGATTGGAATCATCGTATTTTCCCTTGATCAAAGCAATCTGATTTCTTGCAAGATATGCCTTTTCCATTTTTTTGTTCTTCTGCCTCATCCGGTCATCTTCATCACGCATCGCAGATACCCTGTTAAGCAGTTTCAGCAGCATATCACGGTCAACCGGCTTTAAAATATAATCCGTACATTCATTTTGAAGCGCCCTTCTTGCATACTCGAAATCCGCATATCCGCTTAATATGACAAAATATGCATTCGATAGATTTTCTTTTCGTATCGCTTCCTGCAGATCCAGCCCTGTCATGACTGGCATCTGAATATCTGCAATTATCAGGTCTACACTCTCTTTTTTCAGAAAATCATATGCCTCTTTTCCATTTGATGCAGTCCCTGCAATCATATAGCCTTCCTGTTCCCAGTCGATCAGCACTTTTAATCCCTGAATAATAAAAGGCTCATCATCTACAAGCAAAACCTTTAACATATTTCTTTCCCCCCTTTTGCACACCAGTCCCTTAACACAGCCTTCGGCAAATCATAAATACTCCATCGGAATGCAGATCGTAATCCATGTTCCCACACCCTCTTCGCCTTCAATTTCAAAGCACACATGATCTTCTGTGCACATTTTAAGCCGCAGGCATGCATTGAGCATTCCCACGCTTTTCTTATTTTTCAGCATCTCAATATCCGCATTCTGCATATCATGCTGCATCTGATACAACTTCTGCTCCTCAATTCCTCTTCCCGTATCTTCAATCTCGATGCATAATTGTTCTTCCCTTTTATAAACTCTTACGAAAATCCATCCTGGTGATGCCTTACTTTCGATTCCATGTACACAGGCGTTCTCCACAAAAGTTACAATTGTAAGTTTCGGTATCCGGATCTGCGCACATTCCGGATCAATCTCGAGATTGTAATTCAGCCGGTCACCAAAACGATACTTCTGCAAGGACAGATACGCTTTTACAAATTCAAGTTCCTGTTCAATCTCTACCGAATCATTTCCCCAGTCCACATATTGTCTTTGCATGATCGCCAGTTTTTCGACCATATCTGCCGTCTCGTTTTCTTTCTTCAAAAGGCTTCTCATGCGGATACTTTCCAGGGCATTAAACAGAAAATGCGGATTGATCTGGCTTTGCAATGCCAATAGTTCTGCATTTTTCCTGCCGACAAGGATTTCCTGTTCTTTGATCTTGTTCTTGTATACGGTCTGGATTAGTTCATTGGTCCGTTTGACCATCCGATTGTAATTCCGGATCATGCTTCCAATCTCATCCCTACCGTCTTCGTGTGCCATCTGAACAAGATGCTCATCGTTGACAGACTGGAACACTTTGCTCAGCCCACGGATTCTCTTTGTAAACGAATGATTGAGAAGCAGCACAAATCCCATCGGGAGAACCACATTGATGATCACCAGAAAACCAAGAATCGGAAGAAAACGCACAATCTTACTCCACACTCCATTATCCGCTTTTAAAACATAAATATCAAGTTTAGCTCCGTGAAGTGTAATGGTCTGTTTGTATCCCATCTTCTGCTGTACACTGATCGTGTCAAATTTTTTACCGACACCACTGAAAGGTCCGTTACTCAGTACGATCTCATCCCCTTGACAAATAAGAACTTCATTGTCAAACTTCATTCGTCTCAGCATCCGCATCATACTGTTATAATCAAATTCGATTTGCAGCATCTTTTCCTGATTCTTGGAAAAAAAATCAAGATTCTGCAATAGGATGATCTTACGACGATAGGAATTGGCATATCTCTTACGCTCATATACAAAAAAAAGTCCTTCATTTTCGCCTCGTTCCTTCCACGCTTCATACGCTGCCGTTTCCTTCAGATTGGACATATTATCAATCTTTCCACCCTTTACCACAGTAGGATTATCCGTATACATGGTAAAGACGATCTGATTCATGCCAAGCACGTTTTCCAATGTCGAGTCCTGAAAAAAATTCTGATATTCCGCGTAATAATCTGAGTTACTCTCATATTGTTTTTCCAAAAAAGAATTCACCCTTCTATTTGTATACATACTTTTAGCGATTTCTCCCGCATTCTCCACCAGTGCACTGATATTATAGCTGACTGCATTCGCAACGTTTGCCATCTCATGATACTGCCGCTGCGATTCCATGCTGTCTACAATATATAAGACGACACTGTCCGTAATGATCAGCGGTAATAAAACACAGAAAATGTATAACTGTATAAATTTTTTCTTAATAGAAAGATTATCCATATATCTTTCCAATACCTTGATGAACTTTTCGATGATATTCATATCAACCCCTCTAAATTCACACACAACAATGCGATAAAGGAGCAGATTTTTCGACCTGCTCCTCCTTCGTACAACGGGTTAAATTCAGTATAACATATACGAGACTATATTTAAAATTATTTCATGATATTTCTGCACGCTAATACTCAACCGGTGTCTGCACACCCTCTCTGCGGACCACCAGCGCAGCCACGTCACTTCCGGTAAGTTTTGCACTTCTTGCATCCGGCTGCTGACCTCCGATTGCGATGCGGTAAGATCCCGGTCTTACAACGCATTCTCCCTCCTGCGTGATAATCGCAAAGTCACGTACCTTAAGAGATATGGTCACGCGCTTCGTCTCTTTCGGCTGTAATGTAACCGTCTGTATTCCTTTCAACTGATATCCCGGTTCATACGCATCCGCTTCCTCATGCTGAATGTACGCCTGAACACTCTCATGGATCGTGTAGGAACTCTCATTTATGACATCCACACTCACATCGACGGCATCTCTCACACTGCACTGCGCACAGGAAATCTGTGCATTCTCGTAACGGATCGTTCCATAATGCAGTCCGTAACCGAACGGATAGAGCACATTCTTGTCCGTATAACGATATGTGCGATCGGACATATCATAATCCGTAAACTCCGGAAGATTTTCCGTTCCCTGATAAAAGGTGACAGGCAGCTTTCCGGATGGTGAAAAATCACCGAAGATTGCTTCTGCGACTGCCTTTCCGCCACGGGCTCCCGGATAAAAACTGTCAATAATCGCAGCAACATGCGCATCCGCCCATGAGAGATCGAGTGCACTTCCCGCCGAAATCACGAGCACAACCGGCTTTCCGACAGCCGTAACCGTCTCGAGCAGTTCTTCCTGAAGTCCCGGAAGATTGAGTCCCAGTTTATCCCCGCTGGCATATTCGTTACCGGCATCGCCTTCCTCGCCTTCGATCGTCGCGTCAAGACCAAGGCACATAACTACAACATCTGCCTGCTCCGCCGCAATGACCGCTTCCTTGAATCGATCCTTCGTCTCTGCCAGAAATTCCACTTTGTCTTTGTACAGATGACAGCCTTCTGCATATAATACACGCACATCATCCCCCACATACTGCTGAATTCCCTCCAGTGGAGTAATGTAACGGGAAGAGGTTCCGACATAGTTTCCGACCAGCGCATCTCTTGAATTCGCATTCGGACCGATGACTGCGACGGTCTGTATCTTATTTTTATCCAACGGCAGGAACGCATTCTCGTTTTTCAACAGAACAAGACTTCTTCTTGCCGCTTCAACAGACAACTTCACATGTTCCGGACATTCTACTTTATCATAAGTAATGTCTTCATACGGGGACGGATAATCCTTCATCATACCCAGACGAATACGAACTTCCATCAGGCGCTCCACCGCTTTTGTGATCGCCTCCTCGGAAACAAGTCCCTTCTCGTAAGCTTCCTGCAAATGTAAAAAGGCGCTTCCGCAGTTCAGGTCGCAGCCGTTGTTTACTGCCATAGCCGCAGATTCCTCGACGCTCTCTGTCACATGATGGTGCTCGTGGAAATCAAGAATCGCCCAGCAGTCCGATACCACATGACCTTCAAAACCAAATTCATCTCTTAAAATATCCTGCAGGAGAGTTTTGCTTCCACACGCCGGCTCTCCGTTCACGCGATTGTAAGCGCCCATGACGGCCTCAACCTTGGCATCCTTGACACATCGCTTAAACGCATACAGATAAGTGTCATACATATCATGCTTAGACGCTTTTGCATTGAATTCATGGCGGATCGCTTCCGGACCGCTGTGTACCGCAAAATGCTTTGCGCACGCTGCAGATTTCAGATGATCCGGATCCGGTCCCTGCAATCCCTTGATGTACGCGCATCCGAGTTCCGCCGTAAGATACGGATCCTCGCCATATGTCTCATGGCCTCTTCCCCATCTCGGATCGCGGAAAATATTGACATTCGGTGCCCAGAACGTCAACCCTTTGTAGATTCCGTGATCTCCTCTCCGTGAAAACTCGTTAAATTTTGCGCGGCCTTCCGTCGATACCACATCCCCGATCTGTCCGACAAGCTCCGGATCAAATGTCGCCGCAAGTCCGATCGACTGCGGAAATACCGTAGCGACACCGGCTCTCGCTACTCCGTGCAAAGCCTCATTCCACCAGTTATATGCCGGAATATTAAGTCGCTCGATCGCTGGTGACTCATAGAGCATCTGGCTCATTTTTTCCTCAACCGTCATCTGTGCAACCAGTTTCTTTGCATATTCTTTTGTCTGTTTACTCATTATTTCATCTCCTCATCTTAAACACTTTCTATCAATCCATCGACTGGCATGTCAGCCATTCGAAATCAGCATAATTTGTACTGTCACTGCCGTTGGAAGACGCATATACACCGACTGTGCATCCTACAAAGCCTCCGGCTTCCTCTGTCGTGTAAGCAAGAAGATCCAGATTTTCCGCAACGGATACATATCCTTTGCCTTCCGAAATCCAGACACGGGCACACTGATTGCGGCACTGCAGGCGGATCTTTAATTTTCCTTTCTTCTCCAGCCGTGTCGTTGCCAGCGTCTGTTCATCTCCGTGAATACAGCTGGTAACCACAAAACAAACTTCTCCATCCACGCGCACCACTTCAAACCGGAGATGATTTTCATTATTCTGGTAAAGCACAAGTCCCGCCGTCTCCGACTCATTTTCCGGATAGAATTCCATTCCGGTCTCTGCGACAAAGCGGTAACTCTTCTGTCTTACACCAAGATATGCACAGTTTGCTCTCTCGGAAATCTTTTCTTTGCGAAGGTACATCCGAAGTGCACCCTCACGTTCGGTCAGCGAATAAATTCCGGATGTCCAGTCCTCGATCGCCACCAGCCGCTGATCCAGCTGTTCTCCCCAGAAATGAATGACATCGGAATTCGTAATTTCTTCCGCAAAGCGATGCTCAGGCATATCGATCGTAAATTCGTCCTCCAGATGTCCGACTCCCGGAGCGATCACCGGCCAGCCGTTCTCCCAGATCACCCTGGCAAGGAAAGTCTCACGCCCCATGCTGCTATGCTTTTTGCAAGGTCTTGATGCAAGCATTACAACATACCAGTTTCCCTTGCCGTCATCAACCAGATCTCCATGTCCCGCATAGATGACCGGATAATCCATACCGAGATTGCGGTGTGTGAAAATCGGATTGCGCGGACAGCCTTCAAACCACTGGAACAGCTTCTTACTGCGTGCCACCGTAATACTATGTTCCGGACCGGTTCCGCCTTCTGCGTGGAGTAGATAATAATAACCATCGATCTTGTAAATATGCGGACCTTCCGGCCAGATACATCCCTTTACCGCACCTTTCCAGATTGCCATGCTCTCACCGACCAGCTTCATGGTCTTAAGATCCAGTTCCTGAATCCAAATCTCCCAGTCCCCGTTATAGCGAACGCCCTCCGGATTCGGACGGGTTCCGCAATAATAACATTTGCCGTCATCGTCGAAAAAAAGGCTCGGATCGATGCCCGGGGCATCGTCGCCGAGATAATACGGCTCGGACCACGGTCCTTGCGGATTCTCCGCTGTGACGATAAAATTGTTGCCGTGCGTCACATTGGTCGTGATCATATAAAACAAACCATCATGATAGCGGATCGTCGGCGCATAAATACCATCTGAGATATCCGCTCCCGCCACAGGAAGCTGCGACGGACGGTCTAAAATATTACCGATCTGCTCCCAATGTGCGAGATCTCTGCTGTGAAAGATCGGCACTCCCGGTGCATACACAAAACTTGAATTGACGATATAATAATCCTCTCCCTTTCTGCAAATGGAAGGGTCCGGATAAAATCCCATTAAAATCGGATTCTTAACTGTAACCATTTTACTCCTCCTTATAACACGTAACCAAATCCTAAAATTGTAAACTTCTTGTCTCTGTCTTCTTCTGCGACTTCAATGCGTACCGTATGGTCGGCGCTTTCATCCTCATTGAACACGATCATCGCGTTGCAGTGCTGCCAGTTGTTAATATGCGGATCCGCCGTCATGCGACGCTCACCGTCCACATCGACATACGCCTTTCCAACGTCCACTTCTCCGGAATCCTTAAAGATCAACACAAGCGCTTTGCAATGGATGCGGATTGTAAAGACAGCATTCTCCGGCATCGTTGCATCGTACATCCAATTGTACGGAAACTCCGGTGTCAATTCTAACCGGTCATCCATCTCCACACTCTGGAGCTGATCATCCGTTGCACAGAAGCCACCGGCGTCGATTTGGGCCCCGGCATAGACATCTTTCTTATCCAGAAGCCGTACATGCTCAAAGCTTTTGCCGATTGCCGGCTTCATCTGCAGCTGCTGTGCAAGCATTCCCTCCTCGGTCAGGCCGCTCTCAAAAGCGTCAAGTCTTGCATGTTCGCTCAAATCACAGCTCTCAAACAGATACTGTAAACAGTCTGCCATAATGGTATGACCGATGTTGCTCGGATGAAACATATCGTAAAAGAACTGATTTTTTGTCAGAACCCTTCCCTCGTTCGGTTTCTTCGTAAACTGCTCCACCACGGTATCCTTGATACTGACCATCGGCAGATCATACAGTCTGCCGACCGGACTTAAGCGATCCTGCAGATTCCAGTCATTGGCAAATACGGAAAAAAGCAGAACGACCGCCGGATTCCAATCCAGCTTTAAGATCTTGCGCACAAGGCTTTCGTAGCAATCGCCCTTCGTCTCGTCACCCTCATCGTTGACCGCAAATTCTACGACTACGATATCCGGCTTCTCGCCGTCTCTTAACACATCTCTGTCAAAGCGGAGCATTCCAAGCTCCGACGGGGTTCCTCCAACTCCCGCTTTCACAAATTTAACGTTATCTCTCATCGCAAATCTGCTTTTGAAAAGCTGATAGGACTTATAGGCATAACACTCGGTATTGATCGGTGTTGCTCCCGCCCCCTGCGTGATCGAACCTCCGATATAGGCAAGCGTTACTTCTTTTCCGGCTCTCGCCTTCTCGATCGCTTTGCGGATACGGTAGGTGTTGCCCAGATTCATGAGAGAACGCTCGATCATCGTGCAGTACAGTTCCGATTTCGTATCCACCGCTTCTTCTTCCACCTCTTCCGGAGCCGTATATCCGTCGTTCAGATAAAACCGAACGCTCGCTTTTCCCATCTTTTCCGGTGCGCTCATGATGAACTTGATCTGTCCCGGAATATAATCATCCTCTGTCCAGATATAATCCGACAGATAAATGCGCCGTTCCATTCCGTCTCCGGTCAGGCTGCATCGCAGATTGGTTCCGCCTCCGTAGAGATCTTTTTTCCCGTACATCTGGAAGATGAACTCCATCTCCTCCTTTGGATTGTCGGTCTCAACAGACACCCCGATACTGTGTACAAGCTTGCCGAATCCCTCCACCGTCTCCAATAACCGAAGCATGTTCTCATCCGTAATATTTCCGACGATCTGTGCGCTGTTGATCAGTCTTCTGTCACTCTCATAGATAAAATGAATCGCACTTCCGTCTTCCTGTTTTGCTCCGAAGATTTCTTTATCCTTCATAATGTAAAAATATGGTCTTTTCTTCTCCGGATCCTTTGGTGCTGCCGGTCCGTTCATAATCATTACCTCCCTACTTTCTTTGTTTTCTTTTCTTTATACATTTCTATATCACTCATGCGCATGCACTCTTCAAAAGATCCACTCCGGCCACTTCTTATTATTACTGCTTGATTTCTTTTGGGATTATGCTTTTCTTGTGATTTGATTATAAAAAAAACCCCCGCTTGCGTCACGAGGGCTTTTTATGGAATAATTACCGACAAACTATAGTAATTGTATTCCTGTCAATATTTTCTATCGAACGGCTATCTTCATGGATACTGTTTTTGTTTTTCCATTCTTTAAAGTCACGGTTGCCTTGATCGTTACCGTTCCTTTCCTGTTTGCTTTGATCTTACCGTTCTTGTTTACGGTAGCAATCGACTTCTTGGAAGTTTTGTAGGTTACCTTCTTTACATTGTTCTGATTCAGCTTGCTGTCAAGCTTAAACTCCGTTGTTTTTCCTTTTTTAACCGTTGCCTTTGTTTTCTTCGGAGCGATGGTCTTAAGGATTTCTTTTTCAATTCTGGCTGCTTCCTTTGTCGTCAGAAGTACATAATCGCCCTTCTTTCCAAAACTTGCATTCAGATTTCCGTCCTTAGCCTTATAGGTCTTGCTGTTGATCAGTTCATATTCACCCGTCTTACGGTTGACAACAAATGCCTTCAGTGATTTATTATGTTTCACATTCTCTGCGGAAACGGAAACCGTGTATTTCACATCACCATTCGCATTCTTAACCTGCACGATGATCGTAAGATCTTCGGTTCCTGCCGCCTCGGTAAGCTGCTTTACCACATCTGCGGTAAGTGTTCCCTTTGATCCCGATACCGTTGCATTTGCGCTGGTCACATTTCCCTGCGCATCCTTTGTTATGGTTACCGATGCCTCGGCCTTCTTATCGCCGGAAACTGTAATTTCCACTCTGGATGTCTCAACGGTTGATTCGTCCGGCTTTGTCTCAATGGTCGCATCCTGTTTTCCGTCCGGTTTCACATCCTGCTTCGTATCCGAAGTTTCTGGATTTACAGACGAGCTGCCGCCATTGCTGCCGGTCTTTCCGGTTAATTCGACCGTACCATATACGTTTGAGCCTGACCAGCCCATTCCGGTCTCATCATACCAGCTTAACGTACCGATACGCTTGCCGCCTTTTGCATCGTTGATCTGGAATTCCAGACCAATCTTGGTTCCGTTTGCCGGCTTGATATCCGTCCACTTGAAAGCAGCCTCAACCACGTATCCGCCATCGATTGTTTTTGTTGCAGACTTGACATTCTCTGCCAGACATTTTTTACCATTGAAGGACTGCTCATTGTTATAATTGATACGATACTGCTTATCGTCCTCTCCATAGGAAGCGGTCTTGCCGTTGTCCTCGTCGATGAACACTTCAAGAGAATCCTGCTCATGCGTCTGAGCGCCTGTTTTATCCAATACCGCGTCTTTTACGGTTGCATATACATAGAGATTGTCATCATCCCAGAGAACCTTTGCATTGGCAGAAGCCTCGGAGCCTTTGTTGATCGTAAGCGGGATGTTTACCGCATTGCCCCATGCGGCATCTGCATCTGCGTTAACCGAAATTGTTCCGTACGGGATCTTCTCGATGCCCGGCTTCATGGTTGCCACTGCATAATACTTGCTGCTTGACTCCTGCTTTCCGGTCAGATCATTAAAGCTTCCTGTCTCCCCGTCATTGTTTACAACAACATCGAGACTGATCTGCTGTGCAACTTTCAAACCCTTCATCGAAACCTTGACGGTTGCCTGATATCCGCCTGCGATCGCAGCAGCAGCTGTTCTTGCAACCGTCACCTTATGTGGTGTGATATCCGATGCCGAATTGTCCGGATCTACATATACCGTAACGGCATCTGCGTCATTTACGGTTGTATCTTTTACTTTTACCTGTACGGTAAGACCGTCTGCATCCCAAACCGGGATAAATTCTGCCTGTACCGCACCCTGATCGATCGTATAGGTTTCTCCTGCAATATTGCCATCCTTCGCCTCTGTAATGGTAACCTTCTGAATCGCCGGCTGAAGTTTCGTTGCATCCACATAAGCCCAATAAGCAGGCTTTGCCTTATAGTTTCCGTCAAAAAGCAGTGGGCACTGTGCAGAGCCGCTTGCTCCGCCACCGAGATTCGACTGGGAATGCAGCCATGAATTCGGCTCAATGACCCCCCAGACGGTAATGCCGGATACGTTTGCTCCTTCTGCCTTTAACGCCTTGATCGCCTCATACAGATTCTTATGGCAGTATGCCATCTTGGTGTATTCGCTTTCCTTTGTAGCCGCTGTACCGTCGTAGCTACTGCTTGCCTTAAAATCCAGCTCAGTCAGCTGCACTTTGCCGGCCGCCTGTGCATACTTCTTCGCTACACTCTTAAACTGTGCTGCTGAGAAACCGTCCACATTGTAATGTGCCTGCATACCCAAAGCATCCAGTCTGGTTCCTTCTGCAGACTTCACGTCGTTGATCAGTTTTACGATACCCTCACACTTGGTGTTGTCCGTCTCTCCGAAGTCATTGTAGTAAAGTTCTACATTCGCTGGTGCATATTTGTTTGCATACTTGAAAGCATTGATGATAAACTCGTTGCTTTCATACACATGCCACCAGCTTGAGTTATTGCCATGCCGGATCTCACTGAGCGATTCTGCGGCACTCACTTTATCGGTACGATAAGTGTTGCCGATGACTGCCTCATTTACAACATCCCATCCATAGAAGAGCCCGTCATACTTTCCGTTTGCAGCTTTTCCAAAGTAATGGTCGAACACACTGGAAATAAACCATTCCAGTCTGCGGTTCATAGTCTCTTTATTCACATATGGCTTTGTAATATCATAGTTCTCATGGAAGAACCATTCCTGTGTCTGTGAATGCCATACCAGCACATGTCCGCGGATACGGATCTTCTGATCTGGATGGGCATTGTTCCACTCAAGGATCTTATCTGCCATCGCATCTGCACGGGAAAAGTCCAGGCTGTCTCCTGCATCGTTCACAACCGGAACCTGAAGTTCTTCTCCTTCGAATGTAATGGTCTTTGTTGGTACTGAATTGCCATCAATCTGATAATTAAAAAGTGCATCCGGCTTTAACTCGTTTCCGAATGTCACCGCATTGAAATGCTTCTCGACAAGTTCCATCAACGTATCATCTGAAATCTCACTTAACATGATGGCAGTACCTGCGATCGAATCATTTCCAAGACTTTCTGTAACGGATGTTTTCCATTCCGGAATGTCCTTTTCAATCTCCGGTTTTGGCCGTGTAATCTTTTTCATCGACACACCGGTCACGCAGTACGCGCCCTTGACACAGTCACCCTGTCCATAGTTTGTACCCTGTTCAATAATACGGATCACAATCTGATCCGCGGTCTTCGGAACATTGAATGTACCGGAAAACTTCGTCCACTCTCCTGCGGTAAGTGTTTTCGTAATTTCTCCGGAAAGAACGCCTGTCGAATAACTTCCAAGATAAGTTGCTTCTCCACCGGATACATAAAACGGCGCAAAATCAACATTTCGCTGTTCTTCCGGTGCATCTTTGTATACGTCCGAAAGTTTTGCCCAGAACGAATACTGATACTCTTCACCGAGTTCCACAGCGTCTGTAATATCCTGTGCGAAACAGTCTCCCGATGTAGCGGTAGCAGGATCACGATTGATCACACCATAAGTCTTCAAGCCGCTGTCACCGATTTCGTTCTCCTCTTCCTCAACGGTGATCTTCGAATTTCCAACCGATGCATTCCATGAAGCGGCTGCCTCGTTGCTTGCGAAATCGCCGTCTTTGATGATGTTATCGCCATAGGTAATCGGGCTTCCGCTTCCTTCTTTTAATTCAAATGTTACACTGATCAGACTAACTTCCGAACCTGATCCAGTTTCGTCAGTTGTCATAAGTCCAACTGCATCAACACTACCTTCTCCAGATGGTTCAATCGTATATTCTTCGCTTCCTGTCAAACCATACTGCGTATTAGCGGCTTCTGCATCATCTCCACCATTATACACTTTTAAAGTAACGGATCCTTTTTGATCTGCAACATGAAACATAACAGACTTCACATCCGAAAGTGCAATTACCTCCGGCACTTTCCATTTCACCTGATCATATTGATTTGCAAAGGAAAGCTTCCATTGTCCATCCTCAAGTTTATGCTCTGCATTTCCCCAAATCACTTCCAGTTGTTCCGCGGTGAACGTCTTGGCTGTTGTCTGTGTCTCATCCGCATATACCGTCTCAATACCCCAATCCGACGGCAGCATACCTCCTGTACTCGTGAGTGTCATTGCCGCGGATAGTGCAATGCACGCCCCCATTTTCCACATTTTTCCCACTCCTATTTTCCTCCTTAAATAGATTTTCGTGCATCTTAATAGTAGCAAAATCAAAGCCGACAAAAACAGGGAAAAACTATAGAAGAACAGCCGACAAATTGCAGTAAAACAATTCGGGTTTGCCGGCTTGGATTTTGAACAAGGAGTGTAATTTGTTGTGATGTTTTAGTGATTTTTGTCCCGCATGCTGAAACACTTCCAATCCTTATTCTGCTTGTTTTAACGTTGTACATAAAATAAATCACGCGCGGCGAAATTTTACATTTACTGGTAAAATAACACCGCGCGTCAATTTACTTAAAGGCTATCTGCGCGAAATTGAAAAAGCCGAGATACCAGATATGAAAATCATGCATGCCTTTTAATTCCTGCCAGATAAAATTATCAGGTTCCGTTAATTTATCGCATAAATCAGGAAGATTCTTTGCAGCTGCTGCCGCGCTGTCGTACGCGATCTCATCCTCCATTCCGCAGATATTGTAAAAATAATCAACGGTATACGGAGTATCCTCTAATATTTTTGCCGTCTTCTCCGCCAGATTGCTGGTCGGTGCTGCGGAAAATGCACCAAAATAACTGAACAGATCCATACATTCTCCGATTCCGATGTTAATCGTCTGCATCCCTCCCATCGAAAGTCCCGCCATCGCTCTGTGCATTCTTGAAGCACTTGGATCGCCTTCCACCGCATAGGTCGAATAGTGCGCTTCCATATACGGGATCAGATCCGAACGCAATTCTTTGCCAAACACATAAAACGAGTTATAATCCGAACCTTCTCTTGCACAGTTTTCGGTGGAGCGTCCGTTTGGTGTCACCACGATGAACGGCTCGATTTCTTTGTAATAGATCAGATTGTCCATCATTCTTTTTACCAGCGAATCCTCATCAACCATTCCCCACTCGGCTTCGTCTCCGCCGATTCCGTGCATCAGGTAGAGCACGTTGTACTTTTTATCCCGGCTGTAACCATACGGAAGATAAACATTTGCTTCCTTTGTGATTTCTTTTCCAGCTAAAAAATAATCTTTTGACGGGTAGCGGATATGCTCGATCACTCCGGTTTCATCGGCTCTCTTCTGCTGATATTTTTCCGAAATGCTTTGTGCATTCACATGTACCTTGCCGTTTTCCTGTGCGATCGCCTTTTGGATCATTTCCTCACTGTGTCCCATTTTCTCCTCCTTTCCCAATACCTCATTTTCGAATCATCATTTCTAATAGATCCGGTAATTTCCCGATAAAGCAAGCATCGCAAACATATACAAAAAATTGTCGTAATACCGTCTCTCACCGGTTCTAAGAGGTGTGTTCCAGAATTTGTCAACACATTGTTTCGCATAAGTTCCGTCCGCAGCCAGTGCACTTTCGGCGTTGACCGCAATGATGGCTACCGGATGCAGTGCTTTCTCCTCCAGTCTGGTTCCGTCGGTCAAAAAGACGCCGTCCCAGTGATCCTTCTGATCCTCGCAGTAGAATTTCTGGAATTTCTCTGCAATCTGTACCTGCCACGGGTCCTTGTCAAACCACAGATGGTCCATCGCGATATTTGCGATCGTGCGATAGGCATCACTGTAATACCAGTCGTGGCGGCCGAAGATCTCCTGATGCGCACTGTGCGGGGTTCCGTCATAATCCGCATACTCTGCCGACAATCCGGTATCCGGATGACAGGCTTTATGCAGGTAGGCCCGGCTTGCTTCGGCAGCGCCTTTCCAGAACTTACGATCCTCCTCATCGGCATATTCCGCAAAAAGCTCGTAAAAATGCGGCAGATGATACGATGGATCACTGAAATCCAGTCCCGGGACAAATTTGATCAGTTTGTTGGAAGGCTCCCACATCGGATCGCCCGGATGTCCCGGTTCTCCCTTATGCACACACTCATGCAGGATCGCTTTTGCCTCCCTGCTGTAATTAAAAATGCCCTCTCCGTCTCCCCATCTTCTTGATGCAAAGAACAATGCCATAGCAAAATACTCTTCCCCGTCCGGTGCTGGTCCGTCCGCATTTCTTGTGCCGTCCAAAGCGCAGGACCATGCAAAATAATTCTTTCCCGGTCCTTCATCCATATACATATAAGTTCTTGTCCACTTCCACAGACGGTCAAATTCCTCTTTCTTATCCAGCTGTACACAGACCATCATGCCATACGACATGCCCTCGGTCCGCGCATCATGATTGCCGGTATCTTCCATAAATCCCATATCCTCCCCGGCTTCATGGTAAAAGCGCTCCTCTTCGCTGCCATGAAAAATCGTCTCAAATGTCTCCTGTACTCTTTTTTCGATTTCTTCTTCCGAATAACCATACTCCGCAAATACATTGCGGTACTGTTTTGTTTCATAAGCTCCTGCCATATTTTTCTCCTTCCTCTTTCGGTCAGCCCATACCAAATTTCCTTTCCGCAAATGGACTGACATGCTCCTCACTGTATTGATATATGATCAGCTCCTGCACCGATACGTTTCTGTCGGTCCAAGATAGGCTTCTGCCGGTTTGTTTCCATGGGGATAGATCACGATCTTCTCAAGAACAAAGCCCGGCGTGACCGGATAGACCCTGATCGTATTGATTCCCTGTTCCAGCTGCACCGGTACACTCCGGCGCCGGATCTGATCCAGCACACCGCGCGCCCACACAGGCTGATGATCTCCGATCTTAAAATCATCCGTAACGACATCCGAAATCTGCATTTGAATGCCGTTCACCGACACTGCATACTGCAATCGGTTCTCTATTGTCACAGGATTCGACGGCTGCATATAGAATTCCGCTTCATAATCCCCCGCCTGCTTTGTCACGATGCTGTATTCGATATACGGTGCCCCATTCTCTGCATCTGCGTAGGAATCCGTCGGAAATGCTTTCATCGCAGATAAAGTCTTTCCGTAGCCGGCAAGACATTTCCATTGCATCGGTTGTCCTTCCCGATCAAAACCGTCCTTGCATCTGCTATAATGTTCCGCCTCGATTGCGATCCATCCCTGTGTATCCACAAACGTATTGTTTCCATATTCATACTTTGACCGGTCGACCGGCACGCTGATCTTGCAGATGCCCGCCGGCAATTCCAGCCGGATCATTCCCTGCGTTCTTCCATCGGTGAGTGCCATCGCAAGCGCACTCTCGTCCACTGTGACATCAATGATGAGTCTCTTGTTCTCTTCACCGTCAAGCGTTCCATCCATTGCAGACAGTACGATCCATTCGGGCTTTTCGATCACCCGAAACGATGCTGGAAGTTCGCTTCTGCTGTACAGGCTGATCGAAGCACATCTGCATTCCGGATTCAGGAAATCCGAAATCGTCATTCTCTGATTCAGCCACGGACTGCCTTCCACATGCTGCACGGTACCGTCCACCGTCGCTATAATCGTCGGCTTTTGCAGCGGTAACACCTGCATCAGAAGCGGGTTCTTACACTCATCCTCATTCCAATTCGTAAACCCGATATGCTGCGACAGTCCCATTCCGTACCAGCGCGCATCATCTGTCCCATGATACTGCTCTATGATCTTTGGGTCTTCATCCAGACATGCCTTTGCCTCTTTCGCATAATCATTGGCACTGAGTGCACCGATTTCTGCCAGATAATGATTCATTCCGGACAACAGCTGAAGCTTCAGCACATTCATCGTTCCCATTGCCGGATACCAGACGAGCGCAACATAAGCGGGAAGTATTTCGGGCGCAACACGCTCCAGCTCATCGTACAAATCCTGTGCGGTCTGCATCACCCGCCCGACCTCCGCAAGCACCCGTGAACCTTCACGATAATTTGCTGCATGATAGGTTTCCGGTCTTAACGCCTCCGGTCTGCACTTGTGTATCATCCTTGTATAATCCGTCAGGATATCCGCAATCTGCGCCTGCTGCACTTCCGACAGCCTGCCAAATTGCCGCTTTACCCACAGTCTGGTATAGGCATCCGTCGTATTTGGTGCAGTCGTTCCCCAACGCTCAAAATCATAAGCCAGATCCATAAAAAACGATAACGGAAATTCCTGCGTTGCAATGTCTCCCACATTGACAATCCAAAGTTTTTGTACTCCGAAATCATAGGCCTGCGTCATCTGTTCCCAGATTTTCGGAAGATAGGAACTGTTGATCCACTCATAGGAGGTCGGCCACCCATGATAATCGAAATGATAATACATACCGTATCCGCCCGGATGCTTACGCATCTCCTCCGTCGGAAGCGTTCTTAAGTTTCCGTAATTGTCATCGCAAAGCATCAGGATCACATCATAAAGCTCCTTGGATCCGATCAACCCCTGCGTCGTCTCATCCCCGTAGAAGAAAGCCTCCACCTCCTTGTACAAAGCGATCATTCTCGGAACTTTCGACAGATCTTCATTGACATTCTCCCGGATCAGCTTTCGCTGCGTTCTGAGCACGTCCCTGAGCAGTTCAATATTGTCCGCAAGCGTTGCCCCTTTTCCCATGATCGCGGTGTCCGCTTCTCCACGCATACCAACCGTGATCACATTCTCAAATTTACCGCTCCGCTTCAGACCATCTTCCCAGAATCTTATGATTCCTTCCCGGTTCGTCTTGAAATTCCACGCATCTCCGTAAATACTGTCTTTTCCGCGCAGATATTTGTATTCCTCACCCTGCCGCAGACACGGCTCATGATGCGACATTCCCATGATCACGCCGTACTCATCCGCAAGTTCTGCGTTCAGAAGCCCCGGGCCGTCATCCTCAAACCGTGCACTCCACATCGCAGGCCAGAGATAATTTCCTTTCAGGCGAAGAAGCAGTTCAAAGATCGGCTCGTATGCCTTCGCATTCGGTCCTCCGAAATGGTACTCACTCCAGGTGCCGAAAGCAGGCCACTCATCATTGATAAAGAATCCCCTGTATTCCACCGATGGTTCCTTTGCGATACATGCCATATCCGTGCTCAGCCGGACTTCGTCCCGATGTACCGGCATCACATGACACCAGTTCACAAACGGGGATACACCAAAGATCTCCGACAAATGAAACAGTCCGTATATTGTTCCCCGCTTATCGCTTCCGACAATGACAAGCAGTCTCTCCCGCAAGCCATCATCTGGAAAAAACCATCCATAGCACTCCCGTTTTCCTTTTAACACATCCGTCGGGATATTTTTCTGTGCATCCAGCCACCTGCTATGCTCCATCGTTGCGACAATGATCGTCAGTTCACGGGCTGCACTGCTTCTTACCTCTTCAGGATCGATCGTTTCGACAACACGGATCTCCGGCAGCGTGCCGGTCACAAGTTCCATGTCATGTGCAACTTTTCCTGCGATCTTCAAAACCCCGGAATACGCACTCTGTTCTATGATAAATTTCATGTTCCGCTCCCTTTTTCCCCTTTTCCATTATTTTCATTCTTATCCGTATAAATCGTGATTACCGGCTGTCCTTCCACAACCGTAAGGGTTCCATACATAGATGCCGTTTCCATCCATTTCAGTGCAATACTGTCCGTATAGATGACCGGTCTGGTAATCGTCTCACCGGCATACATGATTCCGTTATTTTCGATAAATATCCGGCATCCGCGCCCCGTATGATCGATTCCCTGCACTAGGTAACGAGCCGATAATTTTGATGGCTGATCCTTATAATAAATCTGCGTATCCACACCGCCCGGAAGGATCTCTCCTCTGAAATAATCTCCATCGCACCTTCCGTCAAACGAAATCATCTGTACGGCAGCGCATTCAGATTCCACCTTCTCGCAGCCATTCACATGAATATACAATTTCAACACTTCCATTTACTTCTCCCCATCTGCCTGTCCTTTCATTGCTCAGCGTAAATAAAAATCCCCATCCGTGTACGATCAAAAATATCGCACTATGAATGAGGATTTTATTTCTATCACTTATATCACATAATTGTCGTATTATTGAAGAATCTGATCCACATGCCTCTGCAGGATATCGAAATAGTCCTGTGGATTGCATGCCTGATATGCAGCCATATATGCATCCCATGTCGATGCGAAGTCATCGCTCATGATCACCTGCGGCAGCCAGTTTCTCTTGACCGCGTCGATTTCATCACGAATCATGCCGCCTTTGGATTTTGATGACAAAGACTGTGTATAGGAATACATCGGATACCATGCGCCGGGCGCTTCATTTGTTCCCAGCAGCTCGACATAGTTTTGTACACCATACGCTTCAAAACACTCCCGTATGTCGGACTTTAGGCTTTTCATAAACTCCACCGGCTGATACTCCATCGAAAATGCATTGATTCCGTCATCAAGCAGACCTTCTACTCGTGGAAAATACGAATAGGAACAAAAATGAGATTCATTCAGCGCGCTGTCCCCGTGACGTTTTCCCTGTTCACTATTCATATAGAACATACCGTTTTCGTCCACCGAATAGTCCAGGTCTTTTTCTCCCCAGAATCGAAGCTTCGTAATATCGGAATCCAGCAGATCATTTACAAACTGAAGTGCCCCCTGCACATCTTCACAGGATGTGGTAATCGAAAGTCCGCTCGATGTATCTATCTCTGCATTCCGGCTTGTATGCCACTGGTTTGACGTACCTTTGTCCATTGTAATCGGAAGCGGAACATAATCGCACCCCAGATCACTCAGTCCGTTTGTCTCATAAGGCTCTGCCAGATTGTAATAGAACTGCCACCATTGGTCAACCATTCCGAGAACAGCACCGGTTCCTAATTTATCCACATATTCTTCGTATGTACTGGTAAACGACTGCGGATCAAAAATACCCTTGCGGTACTCTTCGTTCAGCTTCTGAAAATACCGTCTGGCAGTCTCCGTCGTATTATAATCAATGACCTGATCATTCCCGGGATCAACCATACAACTTCCGTCATTGGGATATCCATCCAGAAACTGCGGCACATTCTCCAGACAGAAGAATCTCCAGTCATCGCACAACATGGTAAACGGAACATTTTTTGTTCCGCCCGGCATGACCGGATTCGCCTGCACATAAGCTTCGATCAGATCAAAATATTCATCCACCGTTGTAATCTTCGGATATCCGGCCCATTTTAAAACGCGCGTCTGTATCCAGAATGCCTCGCCCGTATGCGTTACTTCAATATTCTCTCCCTGAGACACACAAAACGGTGGAATCCAGTAAATATGTCCGTCTTCCTGCCGGAAGTGCTCCCATTGCTCGTCGGAAAGATAATTTCTGAGATTCGGATAATCATCCCAGTATTCATCAATCGGGATCAAAGCATCTGCCTCCAGTAATGCTTTCTCTCCAAGAATAAAATCCGGATATTCTCCCGAAGCAATGTACGAATTGAGCACCTCTTCCTTGGATTGTCCAACCAGCCAGTTCTCCTCGCAGTCTGCTCCGATCTCGTCAGCAATGATTTCCTTTATATCGTTCTGCGTTCCCAGTGGTCTGCCCGTAACACTGAAAAAAGCGGTAAAATGTTTAATTTCCGGTTTCTGCCTATATTGAACGTTGTAACTGTATCCCCCAAGTACAATAAGCAATCCAATCACAACTAAAGTTGATACGATTTTCTTTTTCATATAACTCTACCTTCTCTTCAAAAGCTTTCTTTTATTATAGCTTTTTTTCTGTCAAAGGACAAGCAATCGCATCCGCAAGCACGGTTAAAGTGATATATTCTCTCCTCTTAATCCATTAAATGCACCCTTGATGGCAGCCTCCTCATGTGCGATCAGCCACTTGTTTTTCGCGGTCATAAGTTTGTCCTCACCATCTGCTGCAAGGGTAAAATCAATCGGTGTGTTTGTACCCTTCGGCAAGATCACAACACATTTAAATCCACCGTCTGCTGCGTTGCACGGTGCATAATGAAGTGTCGTCTCATACATTTCAACGACCGTTCCTGCCGGAACCTTAAAAGCCTCGATTTTTGCTGTATCATAAGTAAATTCATCCGTTACATCCGGCAGCCATCCCAATAAAAGGATCATATCCGTTACCGCAATGTTGATTTCGGAATTTCTATGATATTCTACCGCGTTTAACTTGTGATTGTTTCCGTTGCAGTAACCAATCTGGATTGGAAGTCCGCCAAAGACACGCTCGCTGAATGTCTTTGCTTCTGGAACCGCTTCAAGCTCCTCGACTGATGGCACATAAATAACATCCTCCGGAAGCGGTGTGTGCTCCATCCCCTTTATCAGTTTTGTGCATTCGATGTTATTCCAAACCTTACCGTATTTACGGAATTTTTCATCATTAACAGAAAAAATCTCCATGATTACCTCCTCATACTCATTTTTTCTGAGTATAACAGTTTGGTAGCCATGGAGACATGCCTTTCTTTGTCTTTACAATGTCACTTTTTTGTCTTTTTCCAGCAATGCCCGATGATGGGCATATGATTCCCTCTGCTTTTTCTTAACAAGCTGCTTTCGGTATTCACTCGTCAGCATTCCATACCGCTTGCGAAACAGATTGGTAAACGCTTTACTGTTGGCAAATCCATGATCAAATGCAATATCCACGATCTGCTTATCCGTATTTTCCAAATCCTTTACCGCATGTTCCAGCCGGATATTTTGCAGATAATCCTTATAATTGATGCCCGCATAGCGTGCAAACATTTTTGACAGATAAGACGGCGAATATCCAAATATTCCCGCCAGTTTTCCAAGCGAAATATCTTCCATATAATGATCCTTGAGATAGGATGTAATCATACCGAGCCGATTCAGCTGCTGATTGCTTTTGAGCAATTCATCCTGCACATCCAGCTTCCTGTATTTCTTTACCAGAATATGTAATAATTGATAAAACATACTTAAAATTTCAAAATCATAGCCATCTGTCTGCATCCGATACACCTTATACATCCGAAAGATCAGACATGCCACCTGCTCATCGTATGTCCGTTCACTGTGCGAAAACCAGATAAACTGCTCGCCCGTAAAGTACGACGCGAACTGATTCAGAGGAATCTGCAGCACAATTGTGTGATTCGGCCTGTTCGCATGGATCGCATGCACCTCGTTGCTGTTGACAATGATGAACTCGCCTTCTCCCAGATGATAATGCGTTGTGTCAAGAATAAAATCAAGTTCTCCTTCCTGCACTGCAAAAATCTCAATCGACCGGTGCCAGTGTTTCTCCCTGATATATTTTCCGCTGTGCCCCTCGAATAAAAAAAGTTTAAACGGAAAGCCTTTGTCCGGCACAATAACCTCATGTTGATACTGCTGCTCTGTCATATGCTCCCACATAACTATCACATATTTCTTGACTAGACATTAAATCTGAAAAGAATCACATCGCCGTCTTTAACCACATAATCCTTTCCTTCCATGCCAACGATTCCTTTTTCTCTGGCTGCTGCAAGACTTCCATTATCCAGCAGATCCTGATAATTGACAACCTCAGCTTTGATAAATCCACGCTCAAAATCGGTATGGATCTTTCCAGCTGCCTGTGGTGCTTTCGTTCCTTCTTTAATCGTCCAGGCACGACACTCATCCTCCCCTGCGGTAAGGAAACTGATCAGTCCAAGCAGACGGTAACTTGCTGCAACCAGCTTGTCGAGTCCGCTCGATGCCACCCCAAGATCATCGAGATATTCTTTCTTTTCCTCCTCGGAAAGTTCGGAAAGTTCCTGTTCAATCTGTGCACAGATCACAAATACTTCTGCGCCTTCTTCCTTTGCCATCTCACGAACCTTTGCCACATGCGGGTTGGAAGCTCCATCGTCTACAAGATCATCCTCTGCTACATTTGCCGCATAAATAGTAGGCTTTGCGGTAAGGAGATTGTATCCCTTAAACCAGATCTGTGCATCATCATCGTCCGGTACTTCAAATGTTCTTGCCATCTTGCCATCCTCAAGGTGTGCCTTCACTGCCTCAACCAGTTCCAGTTCCTTGGCAAGTGTCTTGTCCATTCTTGCCTGCTTGGCAATTTTGGCAATTCTACGGTCAAGAATTTCGATATCGGAGAAAATAAGCTCCAGATTAATTGTCTCAATATCGCGCGCCGGATCAATAGAACCGTCAACATGGATAATATTGGTATCCTCAAAACAGCGTACCACATGGACAATGGCATCTACCTCACGGATATTGGCAAGGAACTGGTTTCCAAGTCCCTCTCCCTTGCTGGCACCTTTTACCAGTCCTGCGATGTCTACAAATTCGATGGTTGCCGGAGTTACTTTCTTTGTGTGATAAAGTTCTCCAAGCTTTACAATTCTCTCATCCGGAACAGATACAATTCCCACATTCGGGTCAATCGTTGCGAATGGATAGTTTGCAGATAAAGCACCTGCCTTGGTCAATGAATTAAATAATGTACTTTTTCCCACGTTCGGGAGTCCGACGATTCCGAGTTTCATGATATATATTTCTCCTTTGAAAAGTATTATAATCTAATAAAAACAATATATAGTGTAACACATTAATGCTTAATTGTACAATTATTTCTCCCTAGCTGCCAGAATGCCACGGCACTTGCCGCCGCTACATTGAGCGAATCCACGCCATGCGACATCGGAATACAGACCGTATAATCGCAGTCCGCAATCGTATGTCCTGCCAGACCATCCCCTTCCGTGCCAAGCACGACAGCCAGCTTTTCTTCCGCAGCCAGTGCCGGATCATCAATTCCAACCGAATCCCCGGAAAGTGCCATGGCTGCCACACGAAATCCCATTTTATGCAAATGGTCAATGGCCGCTCCTGCCGCCTGACCGGGTGGATTTTTCACCCCGTTTTCCGTCTGCAGGTATGTCCACGGAATCTGAAATACGGTTCCCATGCTCACCCGGATGGCGCGCCGGTACAGCGGATCACTGCATCCCGGCGTCAGAAGCACCGCATCCATATGAAGCGCAGCCGCCGAACGGAAAATAGCACCGACATTGGTTGGATTTACCACGTTTTCGAGTACTGCAATGCGTCTGGCTTTGGCACAAATCTCCTCCGGTTCCTGCAGCTTTGGCCGGTACATGGCACAAAGTGCCCCTCTGGTCAGGGCAAAACCGGTCAGCTTTGTCAGCACATCAAATTCTGCCGTATACACCGGAATATCCCCGCATCTTTCGATCATTTCTTTTGCTTCTCCCTGGGCATGTTTTGTTTCCATAAGCAAAGACACCGGTATGCATCCCGCATCCAGTGCCCGCTCAATCACCTTGGGACTTTCGGCAATAAACATTCCTTCTTCCGGATGCGCACGGTTCAGCAGCTGATTTTCGGTCAGCCGCGCGTACACATCCAGCTCCGGTGCCATAAAATCCGTTATTTTTATTCTTTGACTCACTGTTACGTCCACCTTTGTTCAAACTTTTTTTATTATCCCAAAATGCACGCATGATTGCAAGTCTATTCGTAATCTTTTACATTAGAACTGTCAACTTTTTCAAATGGCACCCATACATAAAGGCCATCCTTCGTTGCCCCTTCCAGTTTTGTTACATCCGAACCATTTGCCACAGCAATCGCAGTCTCTACAACCATCTTTCCCTGTCCAACACCTGACTGATAGACGGTAAATGCCATATCTCCCGCCTCGATCGCTGCACATCCACCGGCCGTCGCATCAATACCAAGAATTGGCATACCGTTTATTCCTGCCTCTTTGCATGCATCGACAATTCCCATCGCCATGGAATCGTTGTTACATGCCACAACATCACAGGACTGTCCGGTCTTTAAGAAAAGTTCAAACATCTTCTGTGCCGTTGCCTGATCCCAGTCTGCATTATCCTCAAATACATAATTGATTTTCTTGCCGGACGCATTCAATGTATCCTTCAATGCACCCGTACGTCCTTTCGTTGCCGAATGGTTCCTTGGTCCCTTGAAGATTGCAACATTGATTTCATCCGAAGAAGAAAACTTATCCAGAATATACTCTGCCTGATACTGTCCCGCTACATTTTCATCGGAACCCACATACATATATTTTCCGGTCTCCAGATACGATGCATCCGGACAACTGTTATAAAAGATAACAGGAATTCCGTCTGCCAGTGATTCCAGTTCCAGCGCGGTATCTGCATTAACCGGTCCACATAAAATCACATCGTATTTTTCTTTTGCTGCCTGTTTGATATGTTCCACCTGACTCTCCAGGGAACCATCCTCATCATAGACATCCAGTGTTGCACCTTTTTCCTGTGCCGTCTTTTTTGCCTGTTCCACAATCGTGTTGCGGAAATCATCTCCCTGTGACAACGACATCATGATTTTGATTCCGTTTCCGCTGCCGGATTTGCCTCCGGTACTGCCGCATCCTGCCATGCAGCCCACAAGAAGCAGGGCGCATATCATACAACTGATTACTTTCTTCATGACCTTTTACCCTCCTATATCTGAAACCGCTTGACCTGATCCGCCAGCTGGTCTGCAGATTCTGCCAGATTTCCGGCTTCCGCTTCCACCTGTTCACTGTTCTTGGAAATACTCTTTGCCTGCTGGAGCATAGATTCCGAAGTGGCAAGAATTTCATCCGAACTTGCCGCCTGTTCTTCGGAAATTGCGGCAACATTGGTTGCCACCTGATCCACCTGGTTGATTTTTTCTACCACACCCTCTATCAGATGGCTGGTTTCCTGGATATTCTGGAAAATCTGGTCAAATGTATCCACCGCTGTATGGATCAGATCCGCGCTGCTTTCGATATCGCTTGCACTGCTTCCGGCCTGTTTGACGGCATCATCCACAAGTCCGTTAATTTCATTGATGAGTGATGTAATATGCGCTACCGAATCCGCACTGTTTTTTGCAAGTACCCCAATCTGTGAGGCAACTACCGCAAATCCGCGTCCGGCTTCCCCTGCACGCGCTGCTTCAATCGATGCATTTAAGGAGAGCAGATTTGTTTCCTCTGCAATATCCCCGATCAGTTTTATAATATCTACGATTTCTCCGGAAGCCGTACCCACTTTATCAACCGCTTCTTCGAGGTTATGTATGGAAATTTCGATATTATGAAGCGCATTTCCAACGCTCTCCATATCGGCTTTTCCTTTTTCTGATACTTCCACAGTGGTACGCATCTTATCTTCTACTTTATCGCTGTCCTCTTTGGTATCCGCAACAACACCGGCAAGCTGGGTTGCGTTCTGTGCGATTTCATTGACAGAAACCGACAGCTGATCAACCGTTGCATTCAGTTCCGTCATGGACTGTGACTGGATATTTGCAGCAGAATTCATTTCACCCGAAACATTCTTGCTTGATCCCGCCTGTTTTTCCAGACGGTCGGAGACATGTCCCATCTGCCGGATCATTTCCTTCATTGATGCAATAAAATGTTCCACGCTGCGCCCCATCACAGCAATCTCATCATTTCCTTTCACCTTCATGGATACGGTAAAGTCACCGGATGCCATGCTGGTAATTACCCTTGTCATCTCCTTCACCGGACGAATCACCACATGCGTCACACGTTCGATCAAAACACACAATACAAGGATCGAAATAATGCTGAAAATGATCATAAGATTCCGCAATCCTACCAGATCCGCAAGTACAACATTCGTAGGAACATAGGAAACCAGCAGCCAGTTGGTTCCATTTACTTCCTTAAATACCGTCATATTTCCATCGAGTGTACAGAAATCATACGATTTGCCGGAAACCTTTTTCTCCACATCTTTATAAAACGCACTCTGTCCGTCTGCCCCCAGTGTCTTGGAAATCAGATCGGAATCCCTGCTTGCAAGGATCACGCTGCTGTCCTTGTCCACAAGAAATGCCTCTGCATCGTGCATTTCGATAAAAGAATTTACAATCACGGAAATACGGTCCAGTGTCATATCGGCTGCAATTACACGCACGGTATCTGAACCATCATTCAAAAGTCCGGATGCACTGACAACATTCGTTCCGTCCGGATTCTGATGTGCAGAACCGACTGCCATATTCACTCTTGTCATACCTTCCTGATACCACATACTTTCCTTCGGATTCGGTTCCTGCTTTTTGGAGTCTGTACCTTTTAAAAAGCTGCCATTGGCATCTGCAAGGAAAAGACCTTCCGGATAATTTTCACTGTATCCGCAGGATGCATCCAAAATGGTCTGCAGCTGCGCCTCATCCGGGTGTAATTTTTCAATCATGTTCTTTGCCATCTGCATGGATGCCAGATTTTCCTCAAGCCATGCCTCAATTTTTGATGCCTGACTGTTTACCGAAGATTCCAGTAAATTTTTGGAATAACTCTCGATAATTCCGGATGATACATGATATGCGGTAAACACCAGAATCAGTATAATCGCAATTACTACCGGAATAATAATTCCAAGTAATTTTGCTTTAATAGAAATGTTACCCTTCTTTTTCACAAACGATTCCCTCCCTCTTTTGTTTCTGTCCCTATTATAGTTTCTTATGCCTGTATCGTCAATGTTTTGCACTTTTTAAAATTTTTCTGCTTTTTTCGGATACATGCACAAAATGAGAGAGACCTTACGGTCTCTCTCAAATAAGAAGAAAAAATTGAAGTATGTAAAACAAAAATTTGATATTGTCAATTATAATATCCGGATACTACTTCTGTACGTTAAATGCTCCCATACCCGGATAAACAGCTGCTGCGCCAAGTTCTTCTTCGATACGGAGTAACTGGTTGTATTTTGCCACACGCTCTGTTCTGCTCGGTGCACCGGTCTTGATCTGACAGGTATTTAATGCGACCGCCAGATCTGCGATTGTGGTATCTTCTGTCTCTCCGGAACGGTGAGAAGAAATGGCTGTGTATCCGGCTTTGTGTGCCATCTTGATTGCCTCTAAAGTTTCGGAAACGGAACCAATCTGGTTTAACTTGATCAGAATGGAGTTTCCGCAGCCAAGGCTGATTCCCTTTGCCAGACGCTCGGTATTGGTAACGAAAAGGTCATCACCGACAAGCTGTACTTTGTCCCCCAGCTCGGCGGTAAGCTTCTGCCATCCTTCCCAGTCCTCTTCATCCAGTGCATCCTCTATGGAAATGATCGGATATTTCTCCACAAGCTTTTTCCAATGATCAATCAGCTGTTCAGAAGTATATACGGTTCCGGCCTTTGGCAGTTTGTACTCGCCCTTCTTTCCTGTCTTCCACTCGGAAGAAGCGGCATCCATTGCAATCTTAAAGTCCTTCCCCGGCTCATATCCAGCTTTCTTTACAGCCTCAAGAATGGTCTCGATTGCTTCCTCATCCGATTTCAGTGCCGGTGCAAAACCACCCTCATCCCCAACGGATGTGGCAAGTCCTCTGTCCTTTAAAATAGAAGCCAGTGCATGGAATACTTCCGCACACCATCTGAGACATTCTTTAAAGGAAGGTGCTCCTACCGGCATAATCATAAATTCCTGTACATCCAGTCCGGAAGACAATGCATGGCATCCACCGTTTACGATGTTCATCATTGGAACCGGAAGACGATTTCCGGAAGCCCCGCCAAGGAAACGATAAAGCGGAATATCCAGTGAAATTGCTGCCGCTCTGGCACATGCGATGGAAACCGCAAGAATTGCATTTGCTCCGAGTTTGGACTTGTCCTTCGTTCCGTCCGCATCGATCATGGCTTTGTCAATTGCATAGGTGTCAGATGCATCCATGCCCTGCAGTGTCCCATTGATCACGGTGTTGATGTTTTCAACGGCTTTCTGCACGCCCTTTCCAAGGTAACGGCTCTTGTCTCCGTCGCGAAGTTCTAAGGCTTCAAACTCACCGGTGGATGCACCGCTTGGTGCCATGCCTCTTCCGATTGTACCATCTATCAATGTAACCTCTGCCTCAACAGTAGGGTTTCCTCTCGAATCCAAAATTTCTCTTCCAACTACTTTTTCAATCTCCAGATAATTCATTTTTCTGTTCTCCTTTCGATATGCGAAGAACTCCTTCCGGAAGCGGTAATGGCGTCGTTTGTACTTCCGTTAAACACACTCAGCAGTTATGTGTTTGCGAAGGAGTCTTCCAATGATTTACACAAGGAAGTTAGTTGTATCTAACCCAAGAAAGATTATATCTGACATATTGAAAAATAGCAAGCATTTTTTCTGATAGTTTTTATCAACTAATTTTAATTAGTTATATCATACTGCATAGCTTATATTTTCATATCGTGCCTGCATTGTCCTTTTCTTTTTAAATCTGGCGGATGAGATTTACCATCTCCACAGCACCCAGTGCACAATCATACCCCTTGTTTCCAGCTTTCGTTCCCGCACGCTCAATTGCCTGCTCGATATTTTCCGTTGTAACCACACCAAACATTACCGGAATTTCGCTCTCCAGGGAAACGGCAGCCACACCCTTGGATACTTCATTGCAGACATAGTCGTAGTGGCTTGTGCTTCCGCGGATCACAGCTCCCAGACAGATCACGGCATCATACTTTTTACTCATTGCCATCTTCTTTGCGATCAATGGGATTTCAAATGCCCCCGGCACCCATGCCACCGTAATGTCCTCTTCCTTCACATCATGACGCAGCAGGCCATCCATGGCACCGCCCAGCAGTTTGTTAGTGATAAATTCGTTGAACCGTGCGACGACGATTCCTACCTTCATATTGTTTGCTACTAATTTTCCTTCCAGTGTACTCATAATGTTCATTCTCCTTTTCTTCATTTTAAAAGTTTAATACATGTCCCATACGATTCTGCTTCGTTTTTAAGTAAAACAGGTCATACGGTGTGGCCTGCATCTGGATCGGCACGCGCTCTGTGATGGAAATTCCAAACTCTCCGAGCTGGTATACTTTGTCGGGATTGTTGGTTAAAAGCCGCATGCTGTGCACACCCAGATCCTTTAAGATCTGTGCGCCGATGTAATATTCGCGCTCATCCCCGGCAAATCCTAAGGCAAGATTGGCATCTAAAGTGTCCATTCCCTGTTCCTGCAGTTCATATGCACGCAGTTTGTTGATCAGTCCGATACCGCGGCCTTCCTGCCGCATGTAAAGTAAAATCCCTCGTCCCTCCTTTTCAATCTGTGTCATTGCAGCGGCAAACTGCTGTCCACAGTCGCACCGCAGGGAGCCAAAGGTATCTCCGGTGAGGCACTCGGAATGTACACGGCAGAGTACATTTTCTCCGTCCCCGATTTCTCCTTTGACTAATGCCACATGATGTTCACCATTTAAACGGTTCACATAACCGTATGCCCGAAACTTTCCATACTTCGTCGGCATCTTTGTCACAGCCACACAGTCCACCAGCTTTTCATGGCATTTGCGGTATTCCTGGAGTGCGGCAATGGTAATCATTTTTATATCGTGCCTTTTTGCAAGTGCAAGCAGTTCCGTTGTGCGCATCATGGTGCCATCCTCGCGCATGATCTCACAGCAGAGCCCACATTCTTTTAAGCCTGCCAGGCGGCACAGATCCACGGTTGCTTCCGTATGCCCGTTTCTCTCCAGCACCCCGTTCTTCTTTGCCAGAAGCGGAAACATATGTCCCGGACGCCGGAAATCCTCCGGTTTTGCATCCTCTGCCACACAGCGCATGGCGGTCATGGAACGCTCAGCAGCGGAAATGCCTGTGGTTGTTTCCACATAATCCACGGAAACCGTAAACGCGGTTTCATGATTGTCCGTATTATTTTCCACCATCTGCGGAAAATGCAGCTTTTTTACATATTCAGCGGACATTGGCATACAGATCAGCCCTTTTCCATGCATTGCCATAAAATTGATGTTTTCCGTTGTGGCAAATTCCGCGGCACATATAAAATCGCCCTCATTTTCGCGATCCTCGTCATCGGTGACAAGAATCAGTTTTCCGTTTCGTAATTCCTCAAGTGCTTCCTCAACGGTTGCAAATCCTTCCATTGTTCATTCCTCCTGTTATTTTTTCTCTTTTTATATCCATGGTGTTTTAGAATCCACAGTTTTCCAGAAATTCCCGGGTGATGTGGCTTTCTTTTTTTTCTTCCTGTGGATGCAGCAGTTTTTCCACATATTTTCCGATGATATCCGTTTCTAAATTCACAATATCTCCCTCTTTTTTGCTTCCAAGCGTTGTCACCTCCGCCGTATGTGGGATCACGGACACGGAAAAGTCATGTGCCGTCACAGCGGCGACCGTAAGGCTGATTCCATCTATGGTAACCGAGCCTTTCTCCACCACATACCGAAGCACTTCCGGTGGTGCCTCCACCCGTATCCACACGGCATTGTCATCCCGTTTTTTTTCAGTGATCTGTCCGGTTCCATCCACATGTCCTGCCACAATATGCCCGCCAAACCTTCCGTTTGCCGGCATGGCACGCTCCAGATTCACGGGACTTTTCCGCTTACACTGTGCCAGTGACGACCGGTTTAATGTTTCATGCATCACATCCGCGGTAAATGTTTCACCGTCAAAGGAAGTGACCGTCAGGCAGACACCATTGACCGCAATGCTGTCTCCGATATGCACATCCTCAAGCACCTTTCCCGCCGCAATTGTAAGTACTGCGGAATGTGTGCCTTTTGCGACCTCCAGGATCGTTCCCATCTCCTCTATGATTCCTGTAAACATCCCATATTCCTCCTGTTCTCCACCGGATACCCTTCGATCAGCCAGTCCAATCCCAGTGCTGTGATTTTTGTCCGGGTTAACTCCACGGCATCCGCAGGAGTTTGAAATCCCTGCCCCTCAACCGGGGTTTTTGCTTCTGTCCCACCGAACAGCTTTGGTGCCACATATGCCTGCACTTTCTGCACAATTCCTGCCTGCAGTGCCGACCAGTTCAAGGTTCCCCCGCCTTCAAGAATCACACTGTCGATTCCCAGCTGCCCAAGCTGCCGCATCAGATCCCAAAGATCTACCTGCCCATCTTTTTCCGGTGTGACTAAAATCTGACATCCTGCCTCCACATATGGCATATGCATGGCTTCCTGCCGGTTACAGCTTGCTATAATCGTTGGAACTTCTTTTGCGGTACGCACAATCTGTGATTCTAATGGCGTCCGCAATACTGTATCACAAATGATGCGCACCGGGTTTACCCCATTTTCTGTTTTTCCTAGCCGGCAGGTCAGCATCGGATCATCCGCAAGTACCGTTCCCACGCCAACCATAATGGCATGGTAACGGTTCCGCATACGGTGTACATGCGCACGCGCCGCTTCTCCTGTCACCCAGCGGGATGCCCCGGTATACGTGGCAATTTTTCCATCCAGTGTCATCGCATATTTTAAAATGACAAACGGAAGTTTTGTCTGGATATAATGAAAAAATACTTCATTCATTTCATCACATTCGTCCTGTAATACCTGTTCAGTCACTTCTACTCCATGTTCCCGCAAAATCCGGATGCCCTTTCCATGAACAAGTGGATTCGGATCTTTCGAACCAATCACTACTCTGCGAATTCCTGCGGCAAGCAGAGCATCGGTACATGGTGGTTGTTTTCCATGATGACAGCACGGCTCTAAGGTCACATAAATCGTAGCCCCTTCCGGGGATTGTATACAATTAGCCAGTGCATTCCGTTCTGCATGTGGCTGTCCGTAGTGTTCGTGATATCCCTCTCCGATAATTTTTCCATCTTTTACAATCACAGCACCTACCAGAGGATTCGGGGATACCTGTCCTTCTCCTTTTTGTGCCAGTGCTATTGCTCGGCGCATGTAATATTCATCTGTCATTTTTTCTCCTTTTTCATCAGTGATATGGCTTCGCCATACCACAAAAGCCCCAAGCAAATGCTCAGGGCTTCTTTTTACCGTGTTCTGCTGCCGGGGATATATTTTCAAATCCTTTTATTCATAGGAAATAAAAAATGCTCTGGAAATAAATTCCAGAGCAAACATTTCAATATCCACCACAACCATTCACGGGTTCTTGTGTTTCTATCCTTTATCTTCTTTCATCCAGACTGTACTGTCGGCTTCGGAGTTTCACCGAATCATGCCTTGCGGCTCGTGGGCTATACCACCGGTAGGGAATTGCACCCTGCCCTGAAGATCTTTATAAAATTGTCTATGTATAAGACTATAATCTTTCTTTCCTTTTCTGTCAAGAGAATTTTTCTGGCTTTCTATACTGCCTCCACCGTATAATGGGCTTTCCAGATACCGCCCGGTACAATCAGATTTCCCCACTCCCGATCTTTTAAATCTCCGGTAAAATCAGCACTGTCACAGCGTCCATACCATGGCTCTACACATATAAACGGTACATCTGCTCCCGCCGGTGACCAGACTCCAAACAATGGAGCATCCATCGTAACGGTCAGATAGGGATTTCCTTCCATGTCACAAAGAGAGACTTCATGCACATTCTGATTTTCAATCACAAGGGCATCATCATCAAACAGATGATCGGTAACTGTCAGATAACTATTTTTCAATTCATAATCCACAGTACCGTTTCCGACCAGACCATCCACAATCGTTGTACTTGTAAGCGGACCAGCTACATCAAAGCGGATTTTACAATTTTTCGGACGATTGAATGCCGGATGCCCGCCAATCGAAAACGGAAGTTCTTCCTCCGAAGGATTTTCCACCTGCCAGAGCACTTCCAGCTTATTTTCCTCGATGTGATATCCAATACGAAGGGTAAACGCATAAGGATATTTTGCCATGGTTTCCTCATTGGATTTTAATACAAACCAGAGCGTATCCTCCGTCTGAGAATCCAGCGTAAAATCCATATCGCGGGCAAATCCGTGCTGTCCCATGGTGTAAGTCTGTCCTTTGGTACGAAACTGTTTGTCTTTTACCGCTCCAACAAACGGAAACAGTACCGGTGAGGTGCGTCCCCAGAATTTTGGATCAGCTTTCCACATATATTCTTTTCCGGTATTTTTACGGACCAGAGATTTTAATTCTGCCCCATGTTCCTCCACTTCGATTGCAATGAGTTCATTCTCAAGCTTATGTCTTGCCATATGTTCCATCTCCTCTGATTCTATAAATTACGCGTTACCGCTTCACTTTTTCTCTCCCTGTCCATTTTATCTTATGCTATTTTACCGAGGTTTGTCAATGGACTGAATTTGCGAAGAAGTAGCAACAGATACTAAATCTTCAAGTGCAAGCACTCTGGGTTCCTCCGGATTACTGTCTCTGTTTACAATAGTGTTAATCTGCTTTGGTATATTTTTATTCACAAGCTCAGGGAAAACCACTCTGACATACATTCACTCCTTTACACTTTTGCTGATATACTTTTTCAGAATTACAGTTTATTCTATAATCTCCCAATACCCATTTTTCGGTGAACCATGACGAACCACAATATCTGATTCTTTCATTTTTTTAATATTATTTTCAACAGTCCGCCTAGATATATCTATTCTGTCTGCTATTTTTTTGACCGAAATATATTTATCTTCTGCTATACAATCTAGTATTTTCTCCTGAGTCTCCGTCAATTTCTGTGCTTTTTCTCTGATACGGACTTTATCTCCGAAATCATTTCCACCATTTACTCCACCATTTACTCCACCATTTACTCCACTATTTTCTCCACCATTTGCATTATGCTGCACATTCCTATATAAATTCACCCGAAACATATCATCAAATACTTCCACAGTCGGAACAGGCAGTCCATATTCTCCAGCAACACTTATAATTCTTCTGATGCCACTTCCCCACGCTTCTACCAGTCCCATCTGACCAAATATATTTGCAATCAGCTTGTTTCTAATCTTGGAATGACCTTTCATCACTTCCTCGTAGGTTAGTCCATTGTATAGTCCACCTGGAGATGTCACTTCTAAGCGATCATCATAAATTGCCACCTGTATGCAGGATTCATCTAACAGGTTTCTGTGACAATGTGCGTTGATTATCATTTCACGAATTGCTTCTACTGGGAGTTCATAGCTTTCCCGACGCACTAAGCCATCTATTGTCACTCCAAGTCTGATATTTCTCAAAACAAAATCAACCGCACTCTCTATCTGCTTGTATATCGGTCCAGTATATTCCCGTTTATCAAGAAAAACCGTTCTATCCGTTCCCTTGAATACGGCGCACTGCGTCTTTGCAAACGGAAAATAATCTGATGTTAGCAGCACATACGCATTTGATGCAAGCACATTGCCTTCGCTTTTCTTCAAAATTTTCCAATTAAACAACTGCTCTTTTCTTACATCATGCCCCGAAAGTCCTGCCTTCTTTCGGAAATCTTCAATATCCTTGCATAAAGACTGCGTTGCTTCTTCCGTCACTTCATATCCTACACAAGTAAGCTCATCCCAAGAAATACGGGCGCCTTCCATCTCCAGCTCACTTATCTTTTCCTGATGCGCATGTCTGGAAGTACCAGCCACACGAATATAGGTGCCTTTCGCCTTACCTTGGGCTTTAATATAATATGGTCGGTTTTTTCCTGCTTCCACCGTGATAACAATGACTGTCTTGCCATCAACCGTCTGCGGCCCAATGTCCGGTATGATCTGCGGTTCACAAGAATCTGATATAGCATTTGTCAAAGCGTCCATAGCTTGAAACAAACTATCATTGTCAACACCAACTACCTGATGTGTTTTATCATCAATACCTATGACCAGTCTGCCACCCTGTGTATTGGCAAAAGCCACAACTGTTTTCATATATTTTTCGCTTTTATCCGGTACAACTACCTTGTATTCAATATTCTTTGATTCGCCAGAAAACAGCTCATCTTTTGCCATAATGCTACCTCCAATTTTCTTGTTCTAATCTCTACTTTCATCTTATCAAGCAGATTATCCGCTGCATCCGGTGCCATCAGATCCTTTGAAATATAATGCACTATATCTCCGCCTTTAATTGATTAAAAGCCTCATCAACAGATACAGCATCAATTCTTTTTGCCTGTGCAAGTCCGGTCTGCATCATAGTATCAAATTCAGCTTGTGTTATAGAATCTCTCGTAGCAAGTTTATCCGGAATATCAAGTGAAAATGGTACTCGTGCTGTTACATTTGCAGTTTTTGTTGCCATAGTATGCACCTCCTATTTCCGATAGTGTTCCACCTTGTATGGCTTTTTACAACACAAATATTTTTTAACCAGCCATTTAAATGAGGAGTTTTCTCACCATCTCAGCATCAAAGGTAACAGATTTCAGATGATCCACCTCAATCTGATACAGCGCATTTGCAGCAATATGTTCTGCCGCCTGCTCCAAATCACGGATTCCACTGGTACCCGAATACAGATCCACGATTGTATTTAATGCCTCATCTGTGATGATACATTCCTGTTCCTTTAAGCTCATGCGCTTTAATACCTTTGGCAGCGCAAATTTAGAGAAAATGATCTTCTTTTCCTCAAATGTATAATCCGGGATATCAATTACCGCAAAACGGGACAGAATCGGTGCGCTGATCTGCTCCTTATCGTTTGCTGTGGCAATCGGATAAACACCGGATGTCGGGATCATACACTCGATATAGTTATCTGTAAATCCCAGATTATCCAGAAGTGTCAGTAAAACATCTGCCGGATTTCCGTTTCCTTTTCCAGAAGCTGCCTTATCCAGCTCATTGATAATAAATACCAGGCTTGACTCTCCTGCCATGGCAAATGCATCCATGATGATCCCCGGCTTTGCATTGGCATAAATTCTCGAACTTCCGGTCAGCTGTTCCGGATCGTTGATGGAACTCATATCAAGAGTTGTCCACGGAAGTTTTAAAATACGGGCAACTGCATAGGCAATCTGCGATTTTCCGGTTCCTGCCGGTCCCACCAGAAGCAGTCCATATGCCGGAAGTGTATGTGTGCGGTTGATCTGAATAATCGTCTCAATGATTCTTTGCTTCACACGCTCCATGCCATACAATTCCTCATCTAAAATCCGACGGGCTTCCTTGGGATCAATGGCCTCAAAATAATTGTTTTTCCACTGGATATTCATCATGATGGAAAGTGCACGCTGTGCATGACGCCGCTCTTCTGGAGACACTTCATTGGAACGCGCCACTGCTAAATTCCGGCGTGCCCACAACCGGATGTTATCCGGCATGGTCCGTCCTGCGCAGGTCATAAAATCGGTGATGCTCTGAATACTGGTGAGCTTCATATCATCGCCGTCTTCCTCCTGCTCCTCATCCACCGCTTCCTCACTCGGTGCACTGCTGGCAAACAGACGCTCCATCATAAACTGTAAAAAGCCATCTTCCGCGGAAAGCTTTTTTCCACCGCCAAATGCAATTTCACGGATCTTATACACGGCATATCCATCCGGTGTGTTCTCTCCAGACAGCCGGACATTAATGTGGTTTTCCCCCAGCCAGCGAAGCAGATTGACAAAACGGGCATCCACCCGCAAAATATCCGCACATACAGTTCCGTCTTCCTGGGTAAACTCAAATGCTGTGCGCTTTGTCTGGTTCATAAACACTCCGCAGGAATGATATTTCCACTGCTTTGCCGTATTATCTAAAACCAGAATCGGATATTTTGCACTTGCAGTGTTTTCATTCGACTGAAATGTTGTATAGGTACACTCACAGGCTTTCTTTTCTTCCGTTGTATTGCTGAAATCAAATACAGGCATATCTATCTCCCTTCTACATGATTTAAGGGTCAAAAACAGTTTTGACCCTTATCCTGCATAAACAATTCTGTTATTTTCTACGAAAGCAGTGCTTTATCACTTGCAAATTCCTCACCGCTTACTTTTTCAAACTGATGCAGCAGATCTCCGACCGTAAGTTTCTTTTTGTCTTCCCCTGCGATATTTAAAATAACTTTTCCTTCATGCATCATAATCAGACGGTTTCCATGGGCAATCGCATCCTTCATATTGTGTGTTACCATCATGGCCGTCAGATGATTCTCTGAAATGATCTGATCCGAAATCTCAAGTACCTTTGCGGCAGTCTTTGGATCCAGCGCAGCCGTATGCTCATCGAGAAGCAGAAGCTTCGGTTTCTGGATGGAAGCCATCAGAAGCGTGATTGCCTGACGCTGTCCACCGGATAACAGACCGACTTTTGATGTCAGGCGATCTTCCAGTCCAAGATGCAGGGTGGAAAGCATTTGGCGGTATTTTTCGCGTTCCGCTTTGGTAATTCCCCATCGCAATCCCCTGGATTTTCCACGTCTTGCTGCAATTGCCATATTTTCCTCAATGGACATTGTGGTAGCCGTACCGGTCATCGGGTCCTGGAACACACGTCCCAGATATTGTGCCCTGCGATGCTCGGATAACTTTGTCACATCCTCGCCGCCGATATAGATTTTTCCGGAATCTACCGGCCATACACCGGCTACGGCATTCAGTGTTGTCGATTTTCCTGCACCGTTTCCACCGATCACTGTGACAAATTCGCCTTCCTCAAGTGTCAGGTCGACACCGTCCAGAGCCACTTTTTCATTTATCGTACCCGGATTGAATACTTTCCGGATATTTTCAATTTTTAACATCTCACTCATCGGTTACAGCCCCCTTGTTGCTTTTTTCTTATTCTTCAGATATGGAATCGCAAGGAAAATTGCTACCACGATTGCTGAGAACAGTTTCAGATCATCCGATGGGAATTTCAGCCACAAAATGATGCTCAGCACAAGGTAGTAAATGATCGCTCCAACGATCACGGAAAACAGCGTATATGCAAATGCCAGTTTCTTTCCTGCACACAGTTTTCCAAACAGTACATCTCCGATAATAACGGCAGCCAGACCGATAACGATTGCGCCTCGTCCCATATTGACATCCGCTGCACCCTGATACTGTGCATAAAGTGCACCGGACAGGCCAACGAGTCCGTTGGAAATCATAAGTGCCAGTACCTTACAGAAGCTGGTATTGATTCCCTGTGCACGCGCCATCTGCGGGTTACATCCGGTTGCCCGGATGGAATGCCCCTGCTCGGTTCCGAAATACCAGTAAAGAATCGCCACGATCACTACCCCAAACAGGATACAGGTGGTAAATACTTTAATTTTTGCTGCTGTATCACCGGATACATAACGAAGCGATACCGCAAGGGAATATTTATCCACACTGATCGCCTGATTGGACTGTCCCATAATATTCAGATTGATGGAGTACAGTGCAATCTGCGTTAAAATTCCGGCAAGAATTGGAGGAATTCCCAGTTTGGTGTGCAGAAGACCTGTGACCATTCCCGCAAGCATTCCTGCAGCAAATGCAAAAATAAGGGAAACCCACGGATTCATATCACTGCGGATCAGCATAACCGCCACAGCTCCGCCGGTTGCAAAAGAACCGTCCACCGACAGATCCGCAAAATCCAGAAGTTTGTATGTAATATATACTCCCAATGCCAGAAGACCCCAGATCAGACCCTGTGCAATGGAGCCCGGCAGCGCACGAAACAGCGCCAGCGGACTTAAGGAAGCAAAATAAGCAGATATTAACACGATACCCATCCCCCTTAATTATTCAGCCTCGATAGCCTTGTAATCATCCGGAATTTTAACGCCCAGCTGATCACAGATATCTTTGTTGTATTCTTTGGTTACGTTTGGTGCAGTCTCAATCTTCATGGTTGTAATGTCCGCACCGTTTACTAAAATGTCATATGCCATTTCACCGGCCTTTTTTCCGATGTCATAATAACTGATGGAAAGCGTTGCCACTCCGCATCCTTTACAGATACCTTCCTCTCCGGCAATAATCGGAGTTCCTGCCGGAAGTGCGATATTGTTGATTGCTTCTGTGTTCTGTGCCATGGTATTGTCTGTCGGAATGTAAATGACATCTGCATACTCGGTTGCACTCTGTACCACAGAACCGATATCATTGGAATCGGAAGCGGTAAACTCTTTGTAGCTGATACCGTCCTCATCCAGGTATTTTTCAAACTCGGTTGCCTGGTATTTGGAGTTTGCCTCTGCAGAGCAGTAAAGTATTGCGACATGCTTTGCATCCGGATAGAGCTCTACGAGCATATCCTCCTGCTGATCAAGCGGAGCCAGATCGGATGTACCGGAGATATTTCTTCCGGTTGTACCACTCCAGTCACTGATCTCCAAAGCCGTTGCATAATCGGTAACGGAAGTTCCCAGAATCGGAATATCGGTTGTCGCTGCTGCACATGCCTGTAAAGCAGTGGTTGCATTTGCAAGAATCAGATCCACATTGGAAGATACGAAATTATTTGCAATTGTAGAAGCATTTGCCTGCTCGTTCTGTGCATTCTGGAGATCAAATTTTACATTGTCTCCCAGCTTTTCCTTTAAGACATCCTCAAATCCCTGTGTTGCCTGATCCAGTGCCGGATGCTCCAGCTGCTGGCAGATTCCGATGTTATATACTTTACCGGATGCACCTGCACTCTGTGTCCCGTCTTTTGCTGCATCTGCGGAATTTCCACAGGCGCCCAGGGATACCATCATGGCCGCTGCCACAGCAACCGACATTGCCTTGTTTAATTTTTTCATAGTTGTTCCTCCATTTATATTTTATATAGTCAGATAGACTTTAAGCCGCTTCCCGTCCTACTGGAAAGCGGCTCGTACACTGCGTAATTACAGGAAAATATATTTGCAGATAAAAAGTACTGCAAGGATATACATCAGTGGAGTAATCTTCTTACGCTTGCCACAGATCAGATTGATCAGTACAAAAGAGATTACACCAATGGCAATACCCTCTGCGATACTGTACATTAAAGGCATCGCAATGAGGCACAGATATGCAGGAACTGCATCTGTCAGATCCTCGAAATCAACCTTTACAATTGCGGATACCATCAGGAATCCGACAAAGATCAGCGCCGGTGCTGTTGCAAAGCCCGGAATTGCCGTAAAGATTGGTGCAAAGAAAATTGCAAGCAGGAATAATAATCCTGTAACGATGGATGCAAGACCGGTTCTTGCACCAGCTCCGACACCGGCAGAGCTCTCTACGAATGTTGTAGTTGTAGACGTACCAAGGACCGCACCTGCAGAAGTAGCAATTGCATCTGCCATCAGTGCCTGCTTTACGTTCGGAAGTTTTCCATCTTCGTCTAACATGCCGGCCTTATCCGATACACCGATCAGTGTTCCGATCGTATCAAACATATCTACAAACAGGAAAGACAACATGACTACGATGAAGTTCATAATTCCGACTCCATGGAAATCTGCTGTAAAACACTGTCCGAAAGTCTCCCCGATTTTTGAAAAATCAGTCATGGCAAATGTCGGATACAGAGAATAAAATCCAGCGTCTGCATCGATACGGTAAACACCCGCTGCCTGACAGATCATTCCAAGAATCCAGGTAGCCAGAATACCGATCAGAATAGATCCCTTGACTTTTTTGATGTATAAAATTGCAGTAAGAAGCAGACCGATCAGTGCAAGTACTGCACAGATTCCTTCGGTATGCCAGTTATCTCTGAAATTTACATAAGATAACAATGTGGAATCGTTGTTTACAACGATATGTCCACCCTGCAATCCGATAAACGCGATGAACAAACCGATGCCGGCGCTCACACCTTTCTTTAATGTGGTCGGAATGGCATTGAAAATTGCCTCACGCACATTGGTAAGAGAAAGGATAATAAAGATAATACCTTCGAAGAATACTGCCATCAGGGCTACCTTCCAGGAATATCCCATATTTCCGCATACGGTAAATGCAAAGTATGCATTCAGTCCCATACCCGGTGCAAGTGCAAACGGATAATTTGCAAGGAGTGCCATTGCAAACGTACCGATAAAGGATGCCAGACAGGTTGCGATCAACACTGCTGTCGGGTTCATTCCTGCCCGTGAAAGCAGGTTCGGGTTTACAGCCAGGATATAAGCCATGGTCATAAACGTCGTAATACCGGCGATCACTTCTGTTTTCGCTGTGGTATTGTTCTCTTTGAGTTTAAACATTTTCTCTAACATGTTCTCTCCTCCATATTTTGTTGTTGTGTAAAAGCACCCTACTATTCTACCATAAAATAATTGAGAAATCCATTCAATTATTTATGTCTCCAGGTACTTCTTGAAAAGAGAACAAGCATCGGGAAAATTTCCAATCTTCCGGCCAGCATGTCAAAAATCAGCACAAGTTTGGAAAACCAGGAATACACCGAAAAATTACAGGTAGGTCCCACCACATCAAATCCCGGTCCGATATTGTTAAAGCACGCAGCAACCGCAGACACATTTGTTGTCATGGACAGTCCATCAATAGAAATAAAAAGAAAACTTCCGACTAAAATCACACCGTAAGCCGCCAGATAGGTATTTGTATTATTTAATACATCCTCCCCGATGCGGTTTCCATTCATGCGCACCACTTCCACACGCTGCGGGCTTAAAATTCTGCGGATATTTCTGCGCAGGTTTTTCAGAATCAGAAGAAGCCTTCCCATCTTAAGCCCTCCTGCCGTACTGCCTGCACAGGCACCGACAAACATCAGGCACAGCAACAGTGCTTTCGAAAATCCGGGCCACAAATCAAAGTCCGTGCTTGCAAACCCGGTCGTCGTCATGATAGAGGAAACCTGAAATGCCGCATGGCGGATGGTCTCTTCCCAGGAGCCGTACAGTCCCCGGACATTGAACGTAATTAAAAGAATACTGACTACAAATATGATGATATACAGCCGCAGTTCCTGATCTTTGAGCACTTCCTTTACATGCCGGACTAAAAGCAGATAATAACAGCTGAAGTTGATTCCAAACAAAAACATGAATACCGTACATACATTCTGTATATATGGGCTGTATCCTGCAATACTGTCATTTCGGATTCCGAATCCACCTGTGCCGGCCGTTCCAAAAGCGGTACATACGGCATCAAAAACCGGCATTTTTCCCAACAGGAGAAACAGGAAATTGATGAATGTCAGCACCATGTATATGACGTACAAAATCCTTGCTGTTGTACGCATTTTCGGCACCAGCTTGTTTACATTCGGTCCCGGACTTTCCGCACGCAGCAGATGCATGGTATACCCTTTGCCCCTCTCTCCATTCGGAGAAAGTGCCAGAAGAAATACAAGTACCCCCATGCCACCCAGCCAGTGGCTGAAACTCCGCCAGTACATAATTCCAGGAGAAAGTGCTTCCACATCTCCCAGAATCGAAGAACCTGTGGTTGTAAATCCCGATACAATTTCAAACAGGGCATCGACAAAGTTTGGAATTTCCCTGGAAAAAACAAATGGCAGACACCCGAAAAAACTGATTGCAATCCAGCTTCCGGCTACGCAGACCATCCCTTCCCTCGCAAAAAAACGACGGGTGGAATTTCTGCAAAAATAATACATTAAGGCACCGACTCCGGCAGTGATCAGAATGGACAGCCCAAACCCGTAAACTGCTGCCCGGCTTCCGGTATACAGACTGATTAAAAGTGCCGGAACCATAAACCCTGCTTCCACAATTAAGATCTGGGAAAGAAATTTTCCCATCATTTTATAATTCATAGCATCCTCACTCGAAAATATCATTCAGCTGCAAAAGTGTCATCCCGCCCTTTGCAACGATAATCACGGAATTTCCAGCCTCATACATGGAATCTCCGTTTGGAATCTCCGTTTTACTTCCATGGCTGATACATGCGATCAGTATATTGCGTTTCAGGCGAATATTACGCAATGGTTCCCCGATATGTTTTGTGTCGGCATCTACGACAAACTCCAATGCTTCTGCCTGTCCTTCTGCAATATTGTGCAGTGTCAGTGCTGCACCTGTTGTATTCTGCATGGCACGGACATAACGGACAATCGTATTGCAGCAGAGTTCTTTCGGGCAGATCACACTGCCAAGTCCCAGACTGTCCTGCATACTGTTATTCTCCATATGACCGACTTTCGTGATCACCTGCGGCACTCCACAGGTCTGCGCATACAGCGAAATAATCATATTCATTTCATCCATGCCGGTCATGGTTACAACGGCGTCACAATCATGGATGCCTTCACTTTCAAGCAGAAACTGACTGCTGGCATCCCCGTGTATGATACATACTTCCGGTGGAAGTTTGCCGGATAATTCTTCACAGCGCGCTTCATCCTGCTCAATCAGCAGCACACCGACACCTTCTTTTGCCAGCCAGGTCGACAGATAATAACCGATTCTTCCGCCACCGCAGATAATTACACGCTTTGCCTTGTGTGTGATAATGCCAAGATTGCGCAGAAGCTGTGTCAGCATCTCAGCAGTTGCCGTAATAAACAGATGATCCCCCTCCCGGAGAATAAAATGTCCGGATGGAATCTCCACAACCCCTCCGCGGCTCACTGCGCAGACAAGCACCTTGCATTTGACAACATTTTCCAGATTCATCAGTGCCACATCGCAGAGTTTACTGCCTTTTTGAATCCGCAGCTCCACGATTTCCACACGGCTTTTTGCAAATGTTTCCCTCTGCAGGAAGCCCGGATAGCGGATCAGCCGTTCAATCTCGCGCGCCGCCTGTTTTTCCGGATTCACCATAAGCGAAAGGGAATAGACATCCCGCATGGTAAAAATCTGCTTGCCGTATTCGGGATTACGGATTCTTGCAATGGTGTGAATTCTCGGATTCAGGCCATGGGCAGTCATACCACAGAGCAGATTGACTTCATCCGAACTGGTGGCTGCAATGAGCAGATCCGCCTTTTTCACATCCGCACTCTCCAACACGCGCATGGAGGCACAGTTTCCCTGTACCCCCATAACATCGTAACGCTCCACACTCGAATCCAGCACACGCTGGTTCGAATCGATCAAAGTCAGGTCGTGTCCTGCCGCAGAAAGCTTCTGCGTCAGCGTGAGTCCGACCTTGCCATCACCGGCGATTATTATTTTCACAGATTTGTCCTCCGTTTATATTCTGTATTTAGACGTCCCACATTATAGCATATGGCATATAGAAATACAACCGAGGAGTTTTTGGTCTTTACTGCTTCTTATCCTCCTGATATTCCTCAAAACTGAGAATTACTTTAAACAGATCGCCGTCCATCTGCACCGCAAGATTTCCATGCATCAGCTCGGTCAGGCTTTTTGCGATAGAAAGCCCCAGTCCGTGTCCTTCCGTATTCCGGGAACTGTCTCCACGGACAAATCTTCCGAAAAGTTCCTCGCTGGTCATTTTCAGTCGATCCTTCGAAATATTGCGGAAGGTCATAATCACCATTCCGTGAAATTTTTCCAACGTAATATACACACGTGTTCCCGGCTGTGCATACTTACATATATTTCCCATCAGGTTGTCAATGATCCGCCACAAATGTCTGCCATCCACATAGATTTCAACGGGTGGTTGCGGACATTCTACAACCATCTCCAGCTGGTTTTTTTCTGCCCGTTCCGAAAACTCCCCGACAATCTGTGTCAGAACGACCGTTGCATCACATACTTCCGGATTCACCGGAAGATTTCCGGTAGATGCTTTGGATGCCTCCATCAGATCCTCAATCAGTTTTTTCAGACGGTTGGACTGTCGGTCAAGCACCTCAATGTACTCCCGCATTGTTTCACTCTCTGTCGGCTCCTTTTTGATCAGATCCACATAGTTGATAATGGAAGTAAGCGGTGTTTTAATATCATGGGAGACATTGGTGATCAGTTCGGTACGAAACCGCTCACTCTTCATTTTTTCTTCTACCGCCGCTGCAACTCCGGTCTGTACATTATTTAAATTTTCCGCATGTGTGCGCAGCTCATACATCATTTTTTCTGTATGGATCGGATGCAAATAATCACCTTTTGCAATCCGTTCCCCTCCGTCGAATATCTGTCGAAACTGCACCACAATCTTTAACAGTACGCCGTATTCCACAACTTTCCAGAGGAGATAGACCATGATAATTCCGCCATCCGCTCCGGCACACAGTAAAAGAAATGCTTCTATGAGAAAGACCACAAGAAATACAGCTGTGACTTTTACCGTCATAGACAGATTGGCCAAAAGCGCCAGTCTGATTTCATGCAGTTCTCTTTTTATCCGGCGAAACGGGTTTAAAAGCAGACGCAACAGCGTATAATGCCAGAATTTTCCTGCACGGATTCTTACAATGATACTGATCACATATTCATACACAATCAGTTCTGCCAATGCAAATGCAATTGCAAAAAATGAAATACAGAATACGATTCCTGCATTCTGCATAAGCAGATCTTCCATATAAAGGCATACCATACCGCAGCCCAAAAACGCAAGTCCTGAGATTCCTGTATAAATACCAAATGGTATACGGTCAATCCACCGAATCTGTACCGTATCAGAACCACGTTTCCATCCTGCCGATGCAAACAGAATGCCAAGAGAAAACACCCACACAAGAACACTCAAAAGTAACCACAATCCCGAAATTTTCCGCATCTGTACCACCAGACCTGCAAGTGTGTGTGCTTTCTGGAAAAACTGTGTTTTCCCGGAATCAATCACGATATGGGTTTCACCACCGACTTCCGGTGAAAACAAAGAGGATACCGTAGCTGTGCTTCCCTTCAGGGAATCCGCTACCGTAAGATAAAGCGTATACTCCGTCGCCTCTTTCTCCTGATGTGGATTATAATAAATGCGACCCTGTTGATCTTCGTATGCAAATGAAAAATCCTGCCACTGGAATACCTTTGTCTTCGCATAGGTATCCGCAATGGATTCCTGCCGGATCGGATAAATTCCATCCTTTTTTGACCATAAGTAACCTGCCTCTAACCCATCAAAATCAAACCGCAGTTCGGATGATTTTAAATACGGTTCGAGCTTACCTTTTTTCAGCAGTTCTCCATTTTCCGCGCAATATCCGCCACCATCGTCCGATTCCCGGTAAGTATATTGCATATACGCCAAAAGATCCGACTCCTCTGGAACCGCGGAAAAAGAAAAGGAATTGATCCGAAACAGGGTATCTCCCGCATAACAATAAATCACACCATTATCATAGATAAAATGATCCACCTGCGTATAATACCTGACTTTTTGCATGTACTGTCCCCTGTTTCTTCCAAGCAGCATATCCCAGAAAGAACGATCATTGGTATGAAACTCATTTTCATCTGTAAATTTCAGCCAGGCAAGTGCGTTTTCCTTATTTAAAGAGGTACCCGTGTAATTTCCACAGACAAGTTCAGTTTCTTTTCCATTCGGCTTGTTTTTTACAAGTGAATAAACGATATTTCCGTCATCAAATTTTTTCAGGGCATCTGCTTCGTCCTGCTTTTTTGAAATGCCGGTAACCGCATCACCCATCCAGTATGCATAGCTTCTGAGCAGCTCCGTATCCAGTGTTTTTTCAATGTCTTTCTGTGAGCCCTGCAAATCACTGGTCATGCCTAATGTAACTGTTATCACACCGGTCACGGCCACAAAAAATCCGCTTACAATCGCAAGTACCATAGCCAGTAATCTGATGCCCTGCGATGATTTCCAGTTTTTGGACACATGTTCCGGCTTTTGCGATTTTTTATCCTTTTTCTCATTCATTTTCTACATCCTCCATCTTGTATCCCCGTCCCCAAACGACTTTTAAATAGCGTGGCTCCGCAGGATTATATTCGAGTTTTTCCCGAAGGTGCCGGATATGTACGGCTACCGTGTTTTCGACGCCGCACGGGCTACCCTTCCACACGGCCTCGTAAATCTGTTTCGGTGAATATACTTCCCCCGGATGTTCCATCAGAAGTTTTAAAATATCGTACTCTGTTCTGGTCAGATTCACAGGTTCTCCGTCCAGAGTGACTTCCTTTAATTTATCATCCAGCTCGATGCCGCCGGCGGACAGTTTTGTCCTCACCTTCTGTCCGCTTCCAAGCAGCATATACCGCCGGATCTGGGATTTCACTCTCGCCTGCAGTTCCACTGGATTGAATGGTTTCGTCACATAATCGTCCGCACCCACGGTAAGTCCGAGTACCTTATCGGTATCCTCACTTTTGGCCGTCAGTAAGATCACCGGAACATTGGAAATTTCACGGATTTTGCACATCGCTTCTATCCCGTCCATTTCCGGCATCATAATATCCATCAGAACCAGCTGGATATCCTCCCGGTTTATAATTTTTAAGGCTTCTTTTCCGTTATAAGCCGAAAACACCTGGTATCCTTCACTTTTTAAATAAATCTGCAAAGCAGAAACAATATCCTTTTCATCGTCACAAACTAAAACATTATACATAAAAAAACCGCCACCTCGTATTCATGATTAATCATAGATACATTGTAGCGGTTTTTTTCTTAATTTCCAATGGGGCAAACCTTTAAGGTTTGCTTAAAATCAGGAATTATTCTTATTTTGATATCTTTTCTTCTTTCAGCCATGCATCAACGCTCTCATACAGACGCTGCATTCCATCTTCAACAACCAGCTTGGAGGTAGCCACATTCACGCGCAAAAATCCTTCGCCTCCCCTGCCATACTGATTGCCTCCGCTGACATACAGACCGCTGGTTTTGCGGATAAATTTTACAAACTGCCGGCCACTCTCCGTGATTTTGCGGCAGTCCAGCCACATGAGGTAAGTAGCCTCTCCTGCAACCGGATGGATGAGTGGAATTTTCTCCTGCAGAAATTCTGTCACATACTGCTTGTTCTTTTCCACATATTCCCGCAGCTCATCGAGCCATTCTTCCCCGTATTGAAAAGCGGCAATCGTTGCCTGAATTGCAAAAGCGTTCGGTTCTGCTACTTCGTCGGTGTTGAGCTGTCTCCACATTCTGTGATGCAGGATCGTATTTTCCGCATAGACGGCAGCCGTCTGCAGCCCTGCCAGATTAAATGTCTTCGTCGGCGCAATGCAGGTAACACTGATGTCCCTGCAGGTATCATCCACAGAGGCAAACGGAATGTATTCTGTACCGGGTTTTGTCAGATCACAGTGAATTTCATCCGAGACAACAATGACATCATACTGCTTACATAATGCCCCAATCCTCGCCAGCGTCTCACGATCCCAGATGTTTCCTGCCGGATTCTGCGGATTACACAAAATCATAAGCGTCGTCTGCGGATCTGCCAGCTGCTGTTCAAGTTTTTCCCAGTCTATGCGGTATTCTTTTCCATCATAAAGCAGTTCATTTTCCACGACATTTCTTCCGTTATTACGAATGGAATTGAAGAAATTATTATAGACAGGTGTCTGAATCAGCACATTTTCTGCCGGTGTCGTCAGTTTTCGGACAGCAGAAGAAAGTGCAGGGATTACTCCCGTTGTAAAGATCAGCTTCTTTGGGTCCATCCGAAAATGATGACGCTTTTCCCACCAGTTTACATAGCTGTCCGCCCATTCGTCCGGGATGACAGAATATCCATATACCCCGTGTGCTACGCGCTGTACCAGTGCCTCCTGCACTTCCGGCACCGTCTCAAAATCCATATCTGCCACCCACATCGGGAGTTCTTTGCGATCCACATCCCACTTGAGGGAATTTGTGCCTCTGCGGTTTGGTATTTTATCAAAATTATATTTCATAGTCATCAGGTCTCCTTTTTTCTGTCTCTCTATAATGCCTAATCATACCACTTCTGCATCATTTCTTCAATCATTGCCGTATCATCCGAAACAGAAAAAGAAGGGAAAAAACACCTCTTTTTCCGGTATTTTTTCCCTTCTTTTGTAAACAATCACTGGGCTGCAACAGTCTGTTTTCAGCCTTCGGTCTTTGTTGTGCTCTCTTTGGACTTATAATAATCCTCAAACTTCTGATTTGCAGCATCCAATGTCTTCTGGCAGATGTCCGGAAGGTCTTTGCCCCATGCACCGGTTGCCTGTTTGAATCCCTTCTGCATGGCAGTCTGCATCTTCTTCATCTTTTCCACATCATCCCCGGCAAGGGCACTTGCAAAATCAAATAATCTCTCTGATGTCTGCTTTATACCATAGTAACCATCCTCAGAAATATCCTTCTGTGCCTGTGCCTTGGTTGCTGCATCTACCGTGAAATCTCCTTTTGCAAGGAACTTCCATATATCATCACTGTTTGTTCCGTTTGCAACAGAAGCAGTAGCTGCCTGACCGGTCATCATTTTCTGCACGATGCTGATCAGCTGCTGCTGTCTGGACTGTGTATCCGCTTTCATCTGCTGTACGAGTGCTGCACGATCCTCAGCGCTCATCTTATTAATCGAATAGGTTGCTTTCTTATTGTCCTTGCTGCTGTCTGATTTATCATAGACTACACCGCTCTCATTTTTTTCTTCCGTCTTTGCCGTGGTGTCCTTCTTCGCAGACGTCTCATTTTTGTTCACCGCATCGTTTTTATAGGATGCATATACCTCTGCTTGCGCGTTTAACAAACCTGTTGTGTTTACACCCATACTCTCATCCTCCCTGAATTCTACCGGTCAATTCCATTTGTTTCCGGTTAAACTATTTTGGTATCTACTATAGATATCGGTTCTTTTCACAGAATCTTTATAGTTTGCTTTATTTTTGTTTCACAGTGACACGATAGGTCTTTCCAACGGCAGATTTTGTTCTGGCCTTCACCATCACATAGAGTTTCTGCCCCTTTGCAGCTTTTACGGTAAACTTCTGTCCGGTCTGTGCATAATCTTCCTGTTTGACCAGCTTCTTTTTCTGATTATATACACACACATTCCAGTATCCGCTGTCAGGAAGGCTTACCTGTATGGTCACCTTTCCCTTCTTTGCAGCCTTATATACAAAATAATCTTTATCCTTTACTGCATAATTATTCGCACTACAGGTCTTATTCTTTTTTACAGTTGTAGCTGTGGCAAAAGAATCATTATATTCCTGTTCCCAGTTATCAGCCTTGTACTGATTGACTGTCACCGTATATTCGTGTCCGCACGCATAATCATTGATATTCCGTTCTACCTTCAGGTAAATCTCTTTGCCTTTCCGGAAACTGAGCTTTGCAGTGGAAATCTGCAGATCATCCTCTGTTTCCACGGTCTGAAGCAGCTTCTTTTTCTCATCATATACGGAAAGTTTCCAGTACTGATTGTTTCCACCGTCCGCATTTGTAAATTTGAAATTGAAATATCCACTGCCCGTGGCAACGTAGCGGTAATAATCCACATCTTTTTTGCTGTTGATACTTCCATGCAGTGTCTTTCCGGCGGTAAGATCCGTGGCAAGTGCCATGGTATCGTTGAATTCCTTTTCCCAGCCTTCCGTTGCATAGTAATTGGAACGGATCTTGTACTGGTTTCCAACGCCGTAGCAGGTGACTTTCACATACACTTTTGATCCCACCGGAAGGACATATTTACCGGAGGATACGGTTCTTGTATTGGTATCTTTCTGCAGTTCATTCATATTTTCATCATACAGATACAGATTCCAGAGTGCGGAAGATCCCTCCCCCTGAAAATCATATGTGAAATATCCGTTTTCCGGAATGGTATACTCATACCAGTCCACATCCGATGCTTTGTAAGAACTGCCGTTGATCCAGGTGCCGTTCTGCAGGCTTGTCGCTGCCGCCGGTGTATCGTTGTCTTCCTGTTCCCACTGTGCACTCTCCGTTGTTTTCACCTGAAGGGAATACTGATAATCCTGTGTCAACTGATAATCTAAAATGGTAATATCCGTAGACTGCACACGCTCAACTTTGATATATACACTTTTGCCCGGTCTGAGGTTATAAATTCTTGATGTATAATTGGATGCCAGAGATTTTGTTTCCAGTTCCTGATTTCCATTGTCCGCATCATATACGGAAAAATTCCATTTTCCTTTTCCGCTTGTCTGTGCAAGATTTACAGTAAAATATCCGGCTTTTTCCGCAGTATACTTATAAAAGTGAACATTATTGGAAGTAGACAGCGTATCATACACCACCGTATCTGACTTCAGCACCTCTGCTTTGGTGTAGCTGCTGTATGTGCCGGTCGGTGTCTGATTGGTGGAAATGGATACATTGTCCGCTTTTACCGCCACCGGTGCCGCTGTAAAAACACAGCAGCATGCCAGCAGCAATGCCAGACCTCTTTTTTTCATGTTATGATTCATACGCATATTCCCTCTTTTACAGAGCTTTGATACGCTCCAGTGCCTTTACGGTGTTTTCATAATTTCCAAATGCAGTCAGTCGGAAATATCCTTCTCCGCTCGGTCCGAAACCGGATCCCGGAGTACCAACAACATTTGCATTCTCCAGCAGATAATCAAAGAACTCCCAGGAAGTCATCTGATCCGGAGTCTTTAACCAGATGTATGGTGCATTTACACCACCAAATACGGTATATCCGGCATCCTTTAATCCTTCCTTAATGGTCTTTGCATTCTTCATATAGTAAGCAACCTGCTCCTTTAACTGTGCTTTTCCTTCCTCAGAATATACAGCCTCACCGGCACGCTGCACAATGTACGGAGCACCGTTGAATTTGGTTCCGTGACGTCTTGCCCACATGTCGTGCAAAGAAACTTCCCCGCACTTTAAATCCTTCGGAACTACGGTATATCCCAGACGGACACCGGTAAATCCTGCATTCTTTGAGAAACTGTGCAGCTCAATGGCGCAGGTTCTTGCACCCTTGCACTCATAAATGGAATGTGCCACATTGTCCTCACTGATATAAGCTTCATAAGCGGCATCATAAATGATTACGGCGCCAACTTTATTGGCATAGTCCACCCATTCCTGCAACTGATCCTTTGTAAGCGTTGTTCCGGTCGGGTTGTTCGGCAGACACAGATAGATCATGTCCGGTGTCTTCTTTGGGAACTCCGGTACGAAATGATTTTCTGCTGTACATGGCATGTAAATGACATCGCTCCATGTGCCGGTCTCCTTGTCGTAAGTACCGGTTCTTCCAGCCATAACGTTGGAATCCACATAAACCGGGTATACCGGATCACAGACCGCAATCTTGTTATCCTGTCCGAAAATCTCCTGAATATTTCCGGAGTCACTCTTTGCTCCGTCAGACACAAAAATTTCATCTGCTGCAACCTCACAGCCTCTTGCTGCATAATCGTTCTCTGCGATTGCCTTGCGCAAAAATTCATATCCCAGATCCGGTGCATAGCCGTGGAATGTCTCGGCATGTCCCATCTCATCTACCGCTTTATGCATAGCCTCAATGATTGCAGGAGCCAGTGGCTGTGTAACATCACCGATTCCCAGACGGATAATGTTCTTGTCCGGATTTGCCTCCTGATATGCATTTACTTTTTTTGCAATTGTGCTGAATAAATAGCTGCCCGGCAGCTTCTGATAATTCTCATTTACATGAAACATAATTTCGTTCTCCTTCTCTAATTTTCCATCAGTATCACTTTAACATTTTCTTCTTTTAATGTAAAGACCAGCCAAAAAAGCCAGATAAGATCCCTACCCTTCCTGCAGAAGACTTAAGATCATCTGTGCCACCTCGACCAGACCGGTTCCGTTGTCCATACTTCTTTTCTGAATATATTTATGTGCTTCCTCTTCCGTAAAAGAGTTTCGTGCCATAAGGAGTTCCTTTGCCTTGCGAATGATCTGCTGATCCTCCTGCGAACGGTGTTTCGGCTGCTGCCGCATTCTCCTTCTGCGCCTCTGGATATCTCCCTCCATCATTTCAATTGTCTGCAACAGTTCATGCACTTTCATCGGCATGGAAAGACAGACCAGATTGCTTACCTCTCTCTCCTGAATGGAAGACGGAGAAGCGATCAGAAGCATCTGAAACTCCGGTGGCAGATAATCGTGAATTTCCATATACATCATATCCATAAACCGGCATCCGCAGATCAGTATTCCACACTCCAGATTGTTTACGCTTGCCAGTGCCTGCGCACCGGTAGTACAGACTGCCTGCACGGAATACCCGCTCTGTGTCAATATTTTTTTTATGCCCGCTGCCACTTCCGGTTTCGAAAAGGCAATTACAATGTTACTCACGATCCGATCTCCCGTTAAATCTTATACAGATACTCTTCGATCTCCCAGCCGGTTACCTGCGTACGGTACTGCATCCATTCTGCCTCTTTTGCCTCGATCAGTTTGCTGCTGATATGTTCTCCAAGCACTTCTTTTACAAAAGCATCTTTCTGCAATTCACAGATGGCCGCATGAAGATCGGCCGGAAGCGACTCGATTCCTCTGCTTGCTTTTTCTTCCTCCTTCAGTTCATAGACATTTTCCGGCACTTCTTCCGGTGGCTCAATTTTATTTCTGATACCGTCAATTCCGGCTGCAAGACATACCGCAAGGGCCAGATACGGATTGGCTGCCGGGTCCGGGCTGCGCAGTTCCACACGGGTTTCCTCTCCCCGGGAAGCAGGAATACGGATGAGCGGGCTGCGGTTTGTCGCAGACCATGCAATATAACATGGTGCCTCATATCCAGGTACCAGCCGCTTATAGGAATTTACCAGCGGATTCATGATAAGAGTCACACCTTTCATGTGCTTCATGATACCGCCAATAAAATAATAGGCTTCTTTACTCAGGCCCATTTTTCCATCCGGATCGTGGAAAATATTATGTCCATCTTTGGACAGGGACATATTGATATGCATTCCGGAACCATTAATCCCGTATTTCGGCTTCGGCATAAAGCTTGCAAACAGACCGTGCCGCTTTGCAATGGTCTTAACCGCCAGTTTGAATGTCATGATATTATCTGCCGTCTGCAGTGCCTCATCATACTTAAAGTCAATCTCATGCTGTGCGGGTGCTACCTCATGGTGGGAAGCTTCGATCTCATACCCCATATCTTCAAGTGTCAGCACCATATCACGTCTGGCATTTTCTCCCAGGTCTACCGGACCGAGATCAAAATATCCGGCTTTTTCGTGGGAAAGTGTTGTCGGCTGGCCATTCTCATCCTGATGAAACAGGAAAAACTCACACTCCGGTCCCACATTAAATGTATATCCAAGTTTTTTTGCTTCCTCAATCTGACGTTTTAAGATATAACGGGAGTCCCCCGTAAACGGTGTTTTGTCTGCACAGTAAATATCACAGATAATACGTGCTACTTTTCCCTGCTGCGGGCGCCATGGGAAAATGGTAAATGTGTCCAGATCCGGATACAGATACATGTCTGACTCCTCAATCCGTACAAATCCCTCAATGGAAGAACCGTCAAACATACACTTGTTATTCAATGCTTTCTCCAGCTGACTGGATGTAATTGCTACATTCTTTAATGTTCCGAAAATATCCGTAAACTGCAGACGGATGAATTCCACATCCTCTTCTTCCACAATTCTGAAAATATCTTCCTTGGTATATCTGCTCATATACTTTTCTCCTTTTCTGCGTTACATTTGCTGATATATGTTAATACCTGTTCATAAGACATCGGACCGCCAAACAGATCCAGCGCACTTCCAATGGTGACGTTCAGCCGGTTTCTTCCAAGTTGTGAAATTTCTTCCAGATCTTCAAAACTGTGAACGCCTCCGGCATAGGTGATCGGAATTTTTCCCCAGTCTCCCAGAAACTGTGCCAGGGGTTTTTCAATTCCACCGGATTTTCCTTCCACATCCACGGCATGCACCAGAAACTCGCTGCACCGGGAACTCAGTTTTTCCAGAAGTTCATTCGTCACACGCTCTGTGGTAAATTTCTGCCACCGGTCGGTTACAATATAATAGCCCGGTTCTTCTGCATCTGCCCGGTATCTGCACGACAGATCAAGTACCAGGTGTTCCTTTCCCACGGCCTGTTCCAGCCGGTTCAGACAATCATAGTCAATCCGTCCGTCCCGGAAAACAAACGAAGTCACAATCACTGCAGATGCGCCAGCTTCCAGAAATTCGGACGCATTGGCATCGGTAATTCCTCCGCCGACCTGCAATCCCCCCGGATAGGCACGCAGAGCCGCCAGCGCCTGATTTTTGGTTTTTTCATAGTAAGGGCTGTCTTTTGCATTCAGTAAAATGATATGTCCGCCACAGATCCCCCGGCTCTGATACATCCGTGCATAAAACGCTGCATCCTGCCCGGAAACAAAATTTTCACTTGCCTGATCCCCGGCATCCCGCAGACTGCTTCCGACAATCTGTTTTACCTTTCCGTTGTGAATATCAATACATGGTCTGAATTCCATCCGATTTTGTCCTCTTTTCAAAAAATGGGCATAGAAAGACCCTGCTGAGGCCCCCTTGCCCTTATTGTTGTATATCTTCACTGTTTATGCTGTTTCTCCGCTATCATAACATAATTTTTACTTGACAGCAATCCATTATTTTGCTATCATCATTAAAATTGTTATTGTACATAATAGGTGTTTTGGACGATAACAGACGTTACACAAAATTACATACAAACTACATATAATAGAAGAAAGCGAGGATTTTAGAAAATGGGAACTATTATCGGCGAAGGAATTACATTTGATGACGTTCTTCTGGTTCCTCAGTATTCTGAGGTTACACCAAACCTGATCGATCTGAAGACACATCTGACAAAGAAGATCGTACTGAACATTCCTATGATGAGTGCAGCCATGGATACCGTTACGGAGTCAAAAATGGCGATTGCAATGGCAAGACAGGGTGGTATCGGAATCATTCATAAAAACATGTCCATTGAAGCACAGGCAGATGAGGTCGATAAGGTAAAGCGTTCGGAAAACGGTGTTATCACAGACCCATTTTTCTTATCTCCAGACAATACATTACAGGATGCTGACAACCTGATGGCAAAGTTCCGTATCTCCGGTGTTCCGATCACAGAGAACGGTCGTCTGGTCGGCATCATCACGAACCGTGATTTAAAGTTCGAAACCGATTTCACAAAGAAAATCAGTGAATCTATGACCTCCGAGGGTCTGATCACCGCTCCGGAAGGAATTACCTTAGAAGAAGCCAAAAAGATTCTTGCAAAAGCCAGAAAAGAAAAACTTCCGATTGTTGACAAGGATTTCAACTTAAAAGGTCTGATCACCATCAAAGATATTGAAAAACAGATCAAGTATCCGCTTTCTGCAAAGGATGATCAGGGACGTCTTCTCTGCGGTGCCGGTGTCGGTATCACCGGAAACATGATGGAGCGTGTCGATGCCCTGGTTGCTGCCCATGTCGATGTCATCGTTGTCGATTCCGCACACGGTCATTCCAAAAACATTCTGGAAGCCGTAAAGAAGATCAAGGCAAAATACCCGGATCTGCAGGTTATCGCCGGAAACATTGCAACCGGTGCTGCTGCACAGGCACTGATTGATGCCGGAGCTGATGCAGTTAAAGTTGGTATCGGACCTGGTTCTATCTGTACCACACGTATCGTTGCCGGTATCGGTGTTCCACAGATCTCCGCAATCATGGACTGCTATGAAGTTGCAAAACAGAGCGGCATCCCTGTCATCGCCGATGGTGGTATCAAATACTCCGGTGATATGACAAAGGCTATCGCAGCCGGTGCAAACGTATGTATGATGGGTTCCATGTTTGCAGGATGTGACGAAGCACCTGGTACATTTGAGCTCTTCCAGGGAAGAAAATACAAAGTATACCGTGGTATGGGTTCCATCGCTGCCATGGAAAACGGAAGCAAAGACCGTTACTTCCAGGAAGGTGCAAAGAAACTTGTTCCGGAAGGCGTAGAAGGCCGTGTTGCTTACAAGGGAACACTTGAAGATACCGTCTTCCAGCTGATCGGTGGTATCCGTTCCGGTATGGGTTACTGCGGATGTCCTACCATTGAGGATCTCAAGGAAAGAGGTAAATTTGTCAAGATTTCCGCTGCTTCTTTACGTGAGAGCCATCCACACGATATTCATATTACAAAAGAAGCTCCAAACTACAGTACCGATGACAATAAATAAATAAAATAAATATAATTTGAGGTGAATTTTATTGGGCCCCAGTGAGACAGGTCAATTAATTGCAATAATTATCCTGCTGTGTCTGTCAGCGTTTTTTTCGTCGTCAGAGACAGCTCTTACAACCGTAAACCAGATTCGTATGCGTACCCTTGCAGACAATGGCGATAAACGCGCTGCACGGGTATTGCATGTAACCGGAAATCCGGGAAAAATGTTATCTGCCATTCTGATCGGAAACAATATTGTAAATCTTTCGGCATCTTCCATTTCAACATCCCTTGCCATCCATCTTTTTGGAAACACGGGTGCGGGAATTGCCACAGGTATTCTTACATTTCTGATACTGATCTTCGGTGAAGTAACACCAAAAACCATGGCAACCATCAAAGCCGATTCCATGTCTTTGACAGTAGCCGCTCCAATAGGACTTCTGATGAAAATACTTACTCCTGTTATTTTTATCATCAACAAGCTCTCTCTCGGACTGATGTTTCTGCTGCATGTCAATATCAAAGATGCACAGAAAAAGATGACAGAAGAAGAGCTCCGCACCATTGTTGACGTAAGTCAGGAAAATGGTGTCATCGAACATGAAGAACGGGATATGATTCATAATCTCTTTGATTTCGGTGATGCAGAAGCCAAGGAGATCATGGTTCCGCGAATTGACATGACTTTTGTTCAGGCAGATGCCACCTATCAGGAAGTACTTGATATCTTCCGTCAGGATATGTTTACACGCCTTCCTGTTTATGAAGACTCGACCGACAATGTAATCGGAATCATCAACATGAAAGACTTCCTGTTACAGAATGATACCCCGGAATTTTCCGTACGAAACCTTCTGCGGGAGCCATATTTTACATATGAGCACAAAAATACTGCAGATCTGTTTCTGGAAATGCGTAAATCCTCCATTTCCCTTGCGATTGTGCTGGACGAATACGGAGTAACCGCAGGACTCATTACTTTAGAAGACCTGTTGGAAGAAATTGTAGGGGAAATCCGTGATGAATATGATGCCGATGAAGAAGACGATATCACCCGGATCAGTGACCGCGAATTCTATGTACTTGGTTCCGCCAATCTCAACGATGTCAGTGAAGCGCTTTCCCTACACTTTACTTCGGATGATTATGACACCATAGGAGGATATTGTCTTGGTCTTCTCGATCATCTGCCGGAAAAAAATGAAATTATTTTAACAGATAATAATATTCTTCTCCGTATTGACCGGATGGAAAAAAACAGAATCGAACGGATTTACATCCGGCTTCCGGAACCTCTGGAGGAAACCGGTTCCGAACAAAAATCCGAAGAATAATCCGTAAATTCTGAGGGCTGCTTTGCAGCCCTCATTTTTATGCCAGTAACTGCCGAAGCCACACACGAAGAGAATCCTCCATGATCCATTTCGAATCTCCGGCAAGCCCTCCCCTTTCTTTTGGAATCAGATTCTGTCCGGCATCCTCAAAATATTTTTTGCTGATAAACCGGCAGTGAAACGAAATAATCTTTCCCCTCGGAAAATCTTCATCCGGATCTTTCGGTTTTACCGGATCGGGATCTCCAGAATCCGGTTTCGGATCTTCCCTGTCAGTCCCCGGAGTTTCCGGATCAGGGTCTGTTGGATCAGGTCCTGCCGGATCAGGTCCTGCCGGATCAGGGTCTGTCGGGTCAGGGTCTATCAGATCATCTGTGTTCTCCATCTTCCACACTCCATAAAGATCAATTTTCGGACTGTATCTGATTATCCAGCTGTCCTTTACCACTGCCCCACATTTTAAGTCTGCTTTTTTTGCATCCGGCTTCATTGCCCATCCAACCAGTTTTTTTCCTTTCGTTTTCCACCCGATATTTTCCAAAGGCACTTTTCCATAACCATACGTCATTGTCTGCACATCCATTTCCGTATCATCTTTTGAACTGTTCCGGTGAAAGAAAATCTGCAGTTTCTTTTTCTGTCCATAGGCCACACACCGCACATCATTTGTCACATAAAATTCCTGTCTCTCTCTATCCCCGTAACAATCTCCTCTCCATTCTGCAAAATCATATCCTTTCTTTGCTTTTGCTTTTAAACATGCCGTGTATCCATAACAATACTCTCCACCACCGGAAACCGATGCAATCCCTTCCCCTGCAATCGCATCCACCCAGAAAAACAATCCCTGAATTTCTTTGTGGAAATAATTGTGAAAGGAAGTGTATGACTCTCTGCTCCAGCTTTCCGCACCGGAAATTCCCTGATAAGTCGTATATACTTTTCCAGAAACCGGTCCCTGATCATTCATGGTTCCCTGCGCTTTTCCTTTTCTTACCACAATCATACAGGCATCCATCACCATAGACGCTTTGCCTTTATTTAATGCCTGACTTGCCTTTGCATTCAACCGGTCCTTCAGGTCTCCCAGTGTCAGCGCATACAGATTATATTCTGCACCACCTTTTCTGACACGATGCACCGCATACATATAGTTTCCGCCAAGTTTAAAATACATCGTCTGCAGTTTTTTCCCGGAAGAATCCTTTACCGACAACTTCCATCCGATTGTCCGGTAGCGGATATCCGAACTTGCCAGATTTGCTTTGGTTGCATAATAGATCATCCCATCGGTTTCCGAGAACGGGAAAAAGCATACATTATTTCCATACTCCTGATAATAACCGTATGCATTTTCTGATATTCCAGCATAAATGTCTGTCTGTCTGAACGGAAGAAATGTCACCAGCAATGCCACGACCATCCCGAACACCACAATTTTTATCTTTTTTTCCATTAACCGATTGCCACCTCCCAGTATTCACATAATAACCTTCCGTTTTCATCCTGCTGTCCCCCGGTATATACCCCGATAAACTGATATATCTTCTCTCTTTTTGCAAGTGTTTTTGTATAATCCGGAAGTTCCTTTTCCGACGGAAATACACACACCGCTTTCTCAAGCATGGTGATTTTCCTGACCGGACAGTCCTTCTTTTGTAAAAACTCTTTTATCAGCCTGTCCAATTCCTTTCCCCCGAGCTTTCCCTTGGTCCACTTACGCATCAGAACATCCATTTCCTTTTTGATGTTACAGTCAGTCACACTTCCATTGCTCTGATAATACAGCCATTGCGGTGTCAGCAGGTCGGTCTCCTGCCTCTGGCTTCCTGCCATGATGCCCGGATGTGTATCATTTTGTGTATGCGCCGCAGAAGATACATGTTTTCCGTCACACAGCACGGAAAGTAACAGGGAAAACAGCATTGCAGCCACACATGCCACAATTGTCAGTGTCAGGATCACTGCATGTTTTCCTTTGGTTGTCAGTTTTCCTTTTCTATTCATACCTCCTCCTCTTGCGGCCATATTTCTTCCGTCTCTGTTTCCTCTTCGATTACTTCCGTCTCTACCAGTATCGTTTTATCGCATGCTATGGACTTATGAAATCCTCCCGGAAGTACAAAATCCTCTGTTACCCGTGCTGAAATAACACCCGAAACCATATCACAGCTTTTTACATCAATGGAAACCCTTGATGCCGTATGCAGCTGCTGCCGGATTTCCTGCCGGACAAATGCTTCAACCTCCGTGTCCGACACTCCAGTCGCATAATACCGGTTCAGATGATATTTAAGTACCTGCGAAATACAGTTTTCCATTTCATTTTTTCTTGTGGAAATACTGTAGATACTCAGACAGGAAACGATTGTATAAACCGCAACCATACAGCCCAGTATTCCTAATATTATGTTTTTCATCGACTCCTCCAGTACCCTTCAAACGCTCCCGTGTCTGTTTCACACAGTGCGCGGCTCTTTGGAATTCCCTTTTCCACAACCACGCTCATTTCCGACACCAGCGCAATCAATACCAGTGCCGTCACAACCGCGATTGCCGTGCCTGCGTATTGTCTGATCAGTTCTTTCATCAACAGCCTCCGTTTCCCCAAACCTCGATCATCTGCATAATCAATCCCTGTCTGGACAGCAAAAACTGTCCCAGCGTGCCAAAAAACACAACTCCTCCCACCGCAGCCAGTACCGCACTGCCGTATTCTTTTACCACTGCTGCCATATTCTATACCCCCGCAATCAATTGCAGAACTTTCCCAAGCCCTGCCACAACCCCTGTACCAATCACAAATAAAATTCCACCAATTCCATATTCTTCTATGATCTGTTCCATCTTATTTTTCTCCTTTACTTTGCATAGCTTACAAATGTATGCTGTCTGTTAATTCCCAGAAAAGCAACCTGAAACGGAAACTGCATTTCGACTTTTGCCATATTGACCCCATCCATTCCATAAGGTATCTGACTGACCTGCGAAACGGTTGCCACCGTGGAATCTTCATTAAAAAATGTTACTTTCAGCTGATATCCGGCTTCCTCGCTCTGCAGAAAACACTGTCGTACCACACCGGTATTAAAATCACTGTTTTCGATCTCGTCGACAATCCGTGCCTGCATATCCTGTGCATTCATCACTTCCATATAGGCTGCCAGAATTCCCATTGCTGTCACCGCCATAAAAAGAGTCAGGAATACTCCCATGAATGCCTTTATGATCTGGCTCATTTTGTATCCTCCTCCCTTTTATCCAAGTCCTGCCCCTGACAGAAATGTCATCATAAACACTGCCATATCCACAAGAAGTTTTAATGACGCTGTCAATACCGGTGCAAGAAACAACAGATACATTCCACTGCTCAGATTTTTAAGCCGTCCCTTTTCTGCGACATCCAGCATCTCCAGATTCCGGTCAATCAGTTCCCCGATCTGCCGGTCTGCCCTGCCACTGTTTCCCATGGAAACGGAAAAGAGCATGCTCATGGCAGAATGTACTTCCGGAATCTGAAAACTTTTCAAAAACCGATGGTAGGGAAGCACGGACTCCGGTTCCATTTCCAGCTGGCCAACCAATATATCCAGATCCCGCCGCAGCACCGGCGGAACATGCTCCTGTGATTTCTGCAAAGCAACCTGAACGTTTTCACTCTGCAAAAGCAGAACAATATCCATCAGCCATCCCGGAAATGCACACTTGATACTGCGTACCAGCGTTTTTTTTGCAACCGCCCGTCCTACCCGGTGCTGATTTGCCATCAGAGCAACCAGAAGCAGTGCCGCCGCTGTCATCAGCTGATGTCCAAAATAATATGCAGCTGCTGCACCTGCCGCCGTCACAACAGCCAGAACTACCGACAAACGTTTCTCTTTTCGCTCATCATACCGGTAATATGCTTCTATTTTCTTTGCATCTGCCTCATCGGTATGTCCATCCAGGGCCAGCCAGTCGATGGCGAGATATTTCTGCGCTCTCGTAAAAATCAGATCATCAAGGATCACAACTACAATCGTAAGCACCTGAGAAATCAAATTTTTACTGATATCAATTTCCATAACCGGCAGATATAAAATCATCCCGCATATCAACAATGACGCAGCAATTGACATTACAATATCCACAAACATTTTCCTGCGTTCCTTCATAGAACCACAAATCCGCTGCTCCCATCTCTTTTTATCCGCCAGAAGCAATTCCACCGGTCTTTCTATTGCTCCTCCGTAAATCTCTACATGTACAATAAAATCATGTACATTTTTTATCCGGCTGCAGGCATATTCCCGTTCGATCATCTGCAGGGAATCCCGCATGACATCAGTTTCATCAAATGTCATATGCATATGATCAATGGCGTTTTGGAGAACTCCGCGCATCGGACCATCCACCATCGCCGCATCTACATTCACCAGTGCTCTCTCCACTTTTTCTTCTTTGACGAAAGCATACAACAGCATATCCAGGTACTCGGATACCTCCTCAAATTTTCTCTCGTATACGATCTTTTTTTTGTACCATTTCCGGTGTCCGGAAATCCGAAGCAGCAGAAAACCGCCAATGACAACCGTCGTAATCCAGTGAAGTTTTAAGAGCAGATGCAGCGCATACAGTGCCGACAGGACAACCAGATAAATCATGTTTCCACCTCCCTGTCTGCATCCTTTCCAAGCTGCTGGTTCAAAAGACTGCAAAGCAGCGGGTTGTCAACTCCCTCTCTTTTAAACCGCCGCAACAGCGATTCCGGAAATTCTTTCAGCACCAGTTTTCCATCGGTCACTGCCATAATAATTTTGTTTTTTTGGCCTTCTCTGTCAAAAAAACATACCTGGTCAATATAACGGTACACCTGACCGGCCCCGTTCTTTTTCTTTCGGATCAGAACCCCGACATCCATTGCCTGATAGATATCGTTTTCCAGACGGTCCGCATCCACACGCGTTTCAAGCATATTTAAAATCCGGTCCGGGATATTCCGGACATCGTCCGTATGCAGGGTGGTCATTCCCCGTACTCCCGTTGACCACCCTTCCAAAAGGTATTTCACCTCCTTGGAACGCGCCTCCGAGAGCATGATCCATTTAGGATTTAACCGCAGGCTTGTCTTGATCGCATCCGCATAATCAAACCGGTCATTGACCCGCATCTCAATACAGTCTTTCCCCGGATTCGTTACGGAATACCGGATCTCCATGGTATCTTCGATTGTGATGACACGCTCATTTCCCGGAACATACTGGGAAAAAAATTTTACACACTCCGTCTTTCCAATTCCCGGCATCCCGCAAAAAATCAGATTCATTTTCGTCAGCACGCAATTGACCAGTACTGCAAGAATATCCCTGCTGCAATACTGTTCCTGCAGTGCCTTTTCTGCTGTCAGCCGAATGACCGGCGGTGTTTTCCGGATGCTGATACTGCGCCCGGAACGTGCGATCGACTCATGCAGAACTGTCACCCGCAGCTCACTGGTTTCTGCCTCCAGCTCCGGATTCTGCTTGTTAAACTGCTGACTGACCACATTTGCAATCCGCTGGGTAAACTGTTCTACAAATGCCAAAGTCATATTCTCATCCACATACGCCTGATTCACCCGGTAACGTTCGTTATAGATATTGGTCAGCCAGATCTCCCGCCCATTGTAATCGACATCTGTGATCTCTTCGTTCGCAATATATTTCCACAATGGACCGAAATACTCTTTTCCAAGTTCCATACAGCCTCCTTAGGGTGTTGGCAGACCGGTATTTTTGTTCGCCTGGTCAATAAAATTTTTCACCAGTGTCTGAAACGCACTTCCGATCGGTCCGCTTGTATCCGTTCCCACAACTGCTGTAATGACAAGGATCACTGCAAGAATCGCTACCACGGTAATTAAAATACCGCCATATTCCTGAAATATTTCTTTCATATTTTCATTTTCCTCCTGTATGAAGGACGTTCTTATGGGAAACCACAGAAGAATATCTGTGGGTACAAAAAATGCGGCGATTGCATCACATGCATTGCCGTACTGAAAAAAGATATTTTTACTATACCGTTTTTTGGGTTTTTGTAAATAGTTCTTTGGTACTAAAAAAGGACTTCCGCACCGGGAAGCCCTTCTTTTTGCTTTTACCTTAGTCATCCACTCTATTTTTCTGCCAGAAATTTTTCTGCTGCAGCCATGCGTACCACAACAACAAATACATTTGCTGCCTGCTCAAGTTCGGCAAGCGACGGATACGTCGGTGCAATACGGATGACAGAATCCTTCGGATCTTTTTTGTAAGGGAACGGGGAACCCGCACCGGTCAGTACCACCCCTGCCTCTTTACACTTTGAAACAATCTCCTTTGCGCATCCTTCCGGTGCCTCGAAGGAAATAAAATATCCTCCAAGCGGATGCATCCATGTACCGATTCCGCGGGATGCCAGTTCATCGGAAAAAATCTTCTCAACAAGCTCAAATTTCGGACGAATCAGATCTGCCTGTTTTTCCATATGTGCCTTGATGCCATCAACATTCTTAAAAAACTTCACATGACGCAGCTGGTTAATCTTATCATGGCCAATGGTCTGAATCGTCAGACGCTTCTTGATATCCGCAATGTTTGCCTCTGAAGAAGCGATTGCTGCGATACCGGAACCCGGGAAGCTGACTTTGCTGGTAGAACAGAATTCAAATACCATATCCGGATTTCCTGCCTTTTTGCACTCCTCTAAAATATCCAGAATCTGTGCCTGGTCCTCTTTGTAGAGATGATGTACCACATAGGCATTATCCCAGAAAATACGGAAATCTGCGGCTGCCGGCTTTAAGGCTGCAAATCTGCGGACCGTCTCATCCGAATAGACCACACCCTGTGGATTGGAATATTTCGGCACACACCAGATTCCTTTTACCGTCTCATCGTTATTCACATATTTTTCTACCAGATCCATATCCGGTCCATTCTCTGTCATTGGGATGTTGATCATCTCGATACCGAATGTCTCTGTGATGGCAAAATGTCTGTCATATCCCGGAACCGGGCAGAGGAATTTTACCTTATCGAGCTTACACCATGGAGTGTTGCCACAAATACCAAACATTTCTGCACGGGCAACCTGATCATACATGATATTCAGGCTGGAGTTACCATAAACAATCACATTTTCCGGCTTTGTCCCGATCACATCCGCCATCAGTTTTTTTGCTTCCGGAATACCATCAAGGACACCATAGTTTCGCAGATCAGTGCCGTTTTCACTCTTTAATGCAGTCTTAGAATCAAGCACATCAAGCATTCCCATGCTTAAATCAAGCTGGTCTGCTCCCGGCTTTCCTCTGGACATATCCAGTGCAAGACCCATGCCTTTTATTTTTTCATATTCGGCTTTGAGTGCGGTCAGCTCCTGTGTGAGTTCCTCTTTGCTCATCTCCTGATAGGTTTTCATGGTAAGTTTTCCTCCTTATTATTCCTCTGGATTTTCTTTGATTTTTTTATAATAGGCGCGAATCTGCTGCTCATATCCGTTTTCCGACGGCTCATAAAAAACCTCACCGGTCAGTCCGTCCGGCAGATACTGCTGCTTCACGTAGTGGTTTTTATAATCATGGGCATATTTGTAACCTTTTCCGTGCCCAAGCTTTCCTGCCGATTTGTAGTGGGCATCCTGCAAATGTACCGGTACCGGCGGTGTCTTTGTCTCCTGCACTACACGCATGGCCTTATCAATGGCATTGATCGCGGAATTACTCTTTGGCGCACTTGCCATATAAGTAACTGCCTGTGCCAGTACAATCCGTGCTTCCGGCATTCCGAGCCGCTCCACCGCCTGTGCCGCAGCTACTGCAACCTGCAATGCCTGCGGATCCGCATTCCCGATATCCTCAGATGCCAGAATGATGATTCTTCTGGCAATAAATTTCACATCTTCCCCCGCATAAAGCATCCGTGCCAGATAATACACCGCGGCATCCGGATCTGATCCACGCATGCTCTTGATAAAAGCAGAGATCGTATCATAGTGATTATCTCCCGTCTTATCGTAGTTGATGACCCGCTTCTGAATGCACTCACTGGCCACATCCAGTGTAATGTGAATGATCCCATCCTCACTCCGGTCCGTGGTCAGAATTCCAAGTTCAATGGCGGTCAGCGCTGCACGCGCATCTCCGTTTGCCATGTCAGCTAAAAACTCCAGCGCATCATCATCCATCTGTGCATGGTAAGAACCCATGCCCTTTTCCGTATCATTGACCGCCCGAAGCAGCAATGTACGGATATCCTCCGTGGAAAGTTTCTTTAACTCAAAAATGACGGAACGCGACAAAAGCGCAGGATTCACTTCGAAATACGGATTTTCCGTTGTGGCTCCGATCAGAATGATCGTGCCGTCCTCGACAAACGGAAGCAGATAGTCCTGCTGTCCCTTGTTGAAACGATGGATCTCATCGATAAACAGGATCGTTTTCTTTCCATACATGCCCTGATTGTTTTTTGCCGCGGCAACCACTTCCTCCATGTCTTTCTTGCCCGCCGAAGTCGCATTGATCTGCATGAACTCTGCACTTGTGGTATTGGCAATCACTTTCGCCAGCGTCGTCTTTCCCGTACCGGGCGGTCCGTAAAAGATGATGGAGCTGAGTTTATCCGCTTTGATCGCACGGTACAGCAGTTTGTCTTTCCCGACGATGTGCTGCTGCCCGACAACCTCATCAAGTGTGGTCGGACGCAGCCGTGAGGCAAGCGGTGACTCATCCTTCATATTCTGTTGTCTCATATACTCAAATAAATCCATTCGTATCCAATCCCCATATGAATATCATTCAAGATCTTTTTGAATAATTTTTGTGTGTATCCTGCATTTTTATTCTTTGCAGGAATTTTTCCACAAACTTCTTTACGCTTTGTTCTTTGCGATATTTCTATGTAATTTCTATTATTCTTTCATTTCCCGCTTATCTCATTTTGAAAGAAAAAGCGTCAGGAAATTCATTTCATCCTTATAAGGATACATGATTTCCTGACGCTTGACAAGTTATTATTGAGATTTTTTTACATAAATATTGCTTTTATTTTTGTACAGATGCTGTAAGTGCACCATCCTTCACGTCAATGAGGATCGTATCTCCCTGCCGTACCTGATCTTCGAGAATCAGTTTTGCAGAGAGGGTCTCTACATGCTTTTGCAGGAACCGCTTCAATGGTCTTGCACCATAAACCGGATCGTAACCATGTTCAACCACAAAGTGCTCCGCTTCCGGTGACAATGCCACCTTGATCTCACGATCAGAAAGACGTTTGTTCAGATCATCCATCAGCAGACGGATGATGCCACCAATATTTTCTTTTGACAGTGGCTTAAACATAATAATCTCATCCAGACGGTTCAAAAATTCCGGTCGGAAATGTCCCTGCAGATCTTCCATGACTTCTTTTTCTGCCTCCGGCGAAATGTTGCCGTCTGCATCAATGCCATCCAGCAGATACTGCGATCCAAGGTTACTGGTCATAATAATGATCGTGTTCTTGAAATCTACGGTACGTCCCTGTGAATCTGTGATCCGCCCGTCATCAAGTACCTGTAACAGTACGTTAAAGACATCCGGATGTGCCTTTTCCACCTCATCAAACAGGACAACAGAATACGGTTTTCTCCGCACAGCTTCTGTCAGCTGGCCGCCTTCATCGTATCCGACATATCCTGGAGGCGCTCCGATCAGACGAGACACGGAGTATTTCTCCATGTACTCACTCATATCAAGACGCACCATGTTGGATTCATCGTCAAACAGACTGGCAGCAAGTGCTTTTGCAAGCTCGGTCTTGCCGACACCGGTTGGTCCTAAAAACAGGAACGAACCAATTGGTTTGGTCGGATCTTTGATTCCGGCTTTGGAACGGATAATCGCCTCGGTCACTTTGGTAACACCATCGTCCTGGCCTACCACACGTTTGTGGAGTTCCTCATCCAGGTGCAGTGTCTTGTTCCGCTCGCTTTCGCTTAACTTCGCAACCGGGATTCCCGTCCAGCGGGAAATGATCTTTGCAATCTCTTCATCGGTGACATTTTCGTGTACCAGAGACAGATCACGGTCTTTGAGTTTATCTTCCTCAATTTCCAGTTCTTTCTGTAATCCAGGCAGTTTACTGTACTGCAATTCCGCAGCTTTTTCATAATCTGCGTCACGCTGTGCTGCCTCAATCTCCTTCTTTGTGCTCTCAATCTGCTCTCTGACCTTGCTGACATTGTCAACTGCATCCTTTTCGGTGCTCCACTGCGCTTTTCTGGTATTAAACTCATCACGCAATTCTGCAAGTTCTTTCTGCAGATCTGCCAGACGTTCCTGACTCAGATGATCCGTCTCTTTCTTTAATGCCGTCTCCTCGATCTGCATCTGCATGATCTTCCGGTTCATCTCATCAAGTTCTGCCGGCATGGAATCCAGCTCGGTCTTTATCATCGCACAGGCCTCATCGACCAGATCAATTGCTTTATCCGGCAGGAACCGGTCTGTAATATAACGGTTGGAAAGAACTGCTGCTGTAACAAGTGCAGAGTCCGTAATCTTAACACCGTGGAATACTTCGTAGCGCTCCTTTAAGCCACGCAGGATGGAAATGGTATCTTCCACCGTTGGCTCATCTACCATAACCGGCTGGAAACGCCGCTCCAGGGCAGCATCTTTTTCGATATACTCCCGGTATTCGTTTAAGGTTGTGGCACCGACACAGTGCAGTTCGCCTCTGGCAAGCATTGGTTTTAACAGCTGTCCGGCATCCATGGCACCATCGGTTTTTCCGGCACCGACGATTGTGTGCAGTTCATCGATAAACAGAATGATCTGTCCATCCGAATTTTTGACATCGTCAAGAACTGCTTTCAAACGTTCCTCAAATTCACCACGATACTTTGCACCAGCAACCAGTGCGCCCATATCCAGGGCAAACAGCTTCTTGTCTTTTAAGCCTTCCGGTACATCGCCTTTTACGATACGCTGTGCCAGGCCCTCGACAACGGCAGTCTTACCTACACCGGGTTCACCGATCAGCACCGGGTTATTTTTGGTCTTACGGGAAAGAATCCGAACCACATTCCGGATCTCCTCATCACGGCCGATCACCGGGTCCATCTTCTGCTGTCTTGCACGCTCCACCATATCATAACCGTACTTTTCCAGTGTATCATATGTTGCTTCCGGATTATCGGAAGTGACACGCTGATTGCCGCGGACGGTAGACAATGCCTGCAAAAACCGTTCCCTTGTCAGCCCATATTCTTTCATCAGTGCTTTCATCGCCGGATTTGGATATTTGAGCATTGCAAGGAAAATATGCTCGACAGAGACATATTCATCTCCCATTGCCTTTGCCTCATCCTCTGCATGGATCAGCACATTGTTTAAATCTTTTCCGACATAGACATTGCTGTTGCTGCCAGATACTTTGACGCGCGCATCCAGTTTGCTGATCGCATTCTGGGTGAAATGCTGTACGTCAATTTCCATTTTCTCTATCAGTTTCGGGATCAGTCCCTCTTCCTGCTGTAACAGGGCAACTAACAGGTGCTCCTGCTCAATCTCCTGATTTCCATAGTCGTAGGCAAGCTTTTCGCAGTTATTGATCGCTTCTACCGACTTTTGTGTGAATTTCTGTATGTTCATAGCAAGCCCTCCTCTTAACTATCATCATGTAACTGTTCTGTTTTTTGCATCCCAGTTACTATTTTTCTCGATTACGATATTGTTATACACCCGTTTTTAGCACTCGTCAAGTAGGAGTGCTAACAAAAGTTCTAAAGATTTTATAAACATTGGAATATATTGTCGAATTGTCTGAAAATTGTTTTAGACATAAGTTTTTTCGATATGACGAAAGAAGGGGAATATTCTCTTTCTCCAGAAACATCCGTTATTAATTGTAACGGATGTTTTGCCGATATAATAGACAACACAAACGATGATCTATTACAGAAAGGAACTTTTCATGCAGATTTATTTATCACTGATGTCCCAGAAGAATCCCTCATCCGATTCCTCATCCTATGATCTTTCTTCTCCTCAGGGACGCATGCTCTATGTGAGAGAAACAACCAATGCCGCATTTTCTTCCCGGACTTCTCCCCTGCAAAGACAGGATCCTGATACACAGGAAGAAAAAAAACAGGAAATGCTCTCCCGCATTATGGGAAAATTAAAAAGTGGGAAGAAGCTTTCTGCCAAAGAACTAGATTTTCTGCGGCGTACCGATCCAATTCTGTATGCCCACGCCCTACGCGTCCAACGAATGGCGGAGGCTTTAAAACAGCAGCTTTCCCATGCAAAAAGCAAGCAGGAAGCAAATGATATGATTACATCCGCGATTGCCGGGGTCTCGGACAAAGATCCGGACAAAGAATATCTGCTGGCTGCTTACAATGAAGTTTCCAAAAATTTTCATAAATCACCGGCTTATCAGCGTCTGCCTAACACTCCGGAAGATGCCAAAAAAAGAAAAACGAACAATCCGAATGCTCATTTTTCCGATGATGAGGACACGAATGACGATACGGATGATCTCCTGTCATGGACCCCGCTTCAGGAAATTATTGATGCGGCTCCAACACTAGAATGTCAGGGCTAGGCTTATATAGCTGGAACATTATTATTTCAAGTAGTGTTCCAGCTTTTCATTTACACACAGACGGATTTCCTCTGCAACACGTTCACAGTATGTCTTTTTCATACCCGCCTGCACACCAACTGCTACTAATTCCTTTTTCCCCGGATTTTTGCCATTTCCATCTACAGTGGTTGTGTGCTCACCATAATACGTATTACTGTATGTGAGATCATAGGCAGGACTTAAACGCCACATATCATCCTTTTCATTATAAATGTAGGTAAAGTTTTTAGAATGATCATCACGATTATGTGCGAATACATTAAAACACATACGACGATACATATTTTCCACATCCTCTGTACAATCCCTTGTCAGAATTTTTGTCAACTTCATCAATTCATGATAGTCCAGACTTGGTTGATTAAAATCTAACTCCAATAAGGCAGCCGCAGTTAACATATGTGCCCTTTTTATTTCATTCTTTTCTATTCTTCGATCAAATCTCTTTGTTCCAAAATATCCCGGACATATATCTGATGAAAAAAGCCGTGTTTCACTCATTACAATTCCACAGGCTTTTGCACACAGAGAATAATCGTATTCCATTTTTCCCACATCTTTTTTGTCCACATGTGCCGGAAATTTAATAATCCAGTTTTCTCCATCTATTTCCGTCATAATCTTAGGTCTTGCACCACCACTGGTTCCTCCCAGCCGGTACAATTCATCTAATTTCTCCGAATATTGCGTGCTTAATATTTTCTGGCAATGCACAGATAGTTCGTCCAGATCATCCATCTGTTGTCCCATCCCAATCTCCTTCTGCGGATGATAGGTCAAAGCTCCCATTCCAGATTTTCCCACGATGGCAAGACGATCCAATACCGAATATTGTGCTTCCTTTTTTCCACGTTCTTTCAGCAAACGCTCCAATAAAAGCTGTCCCCATGCATCCGGTAAACTATCTGCAAATACTCCGAACAATCCGTCAAAATAATCTTTTTTTGGCACAAACACTTCATTTTTTAGCGGAAGCGAAAATGGACTGACTGAAAATCCATGCTCCAGCCATTCTTCACTATAAGAAAATGCCACCTTATGATTCGCGGTCAATGCAAGCGTTCCCACAAGCCGGTCATCCATCCGAACCTCAAGACTTTCCCTTTGACTCATTGATTACCTCCTGAATATTTCGATATGGTACCTGTGTAAAAAGATCCCGCAGTTCATCTGCAAGTTCCAACGCCATAGCAAGTTTTGTCAGTGACAAAAGCGAAATCTGTCCTGTTGTCTCAAATCGTTTAATAGAACCGTAACTTACTCCGCTCATATCCGAAAGTTTCTGTTGCGAAACTTTCCGCCGTCTGCGAATACGGCGCATACGTTCTGCCAGTTTTTTATCCAGTTCTTCTGCTGTTTCCCATACCAGTGCTTCCATATCATGCCCCATCTTGTCAGATAATATTTTATCCATTTCACGCGATTTTACTTATTTTTATATAATATATTATCTAATATTTTAGCATATCTCTTCGGGTACCGCAACGTCTCCCTGACTATTTTTCCTATCATACAGTTTTTCCAAAACTGCTCCAATATCCGCTTCCACGCAAATGGATTTCTTTCGGATTTCCTCCGGCGCACAGGCTTCCTTCTTATTTATGCAGGCATAAACTGCATCCGGCCAGGTTGCATATAGATATATCGGCTCCAGTACGCCCAATATTCTTCCAATGTTTTATAAGGGAAAAAGCCCCCGGAATACATATCCGAAAATCCATGCACCTGTCGGAAATCGCCAAACCACTTTTCAAAACGTTCCCCGGAATAGGTAAATCCTGCAGAAGTGGATAATCCCGCACCCGCGCCAATGATCACGGCCTCCGCTTTCTGCAGTGCCTGTTTCAGACGCTCTGTTTGTACACTTTTGCAGTTTGATGTTTTTATACTGCAAAATGGTGGATTATTGCCCCTACACTTTGCTCCCATACATGGGCACCACGATACACTTTTCGGCATATTTACTTCCATCGGTTCTCTTATCCATTCCATTTCATCACCTCCTTTACACTTCCTTCGTTTCTTCATATTCCAAAATGTCACCCGGCTGACACTGTAATACTCTACAAATCGCTTCCAATGTAGAAAACCGAATCGCCCTAACCTTTCCAGTTTTTATATTCGACAAATTTACATTCGATATTCCCACTTCTTCTGCAAGTTCTTGCAGGGAAATTTTTCTATCGGCCATCACCCGATCTAACCGTAATACAATTGGCATCTTATATTTCCTTTACTTTATCTATAATATTTCATCAGCCTCTTTCTGCAATTCGTACCCATGTTGAAAAGAAACACCAATGAAATAAATACAGATTCCTACTATAACAGCTGCTCCAATAAAATGATCCGTTCCTTTCCATTCTACCCCTTTTATAATCTGGCATGCTGCTAAACTTAAATATTTCAGGCATTTAATAACCGGATATCCGATTACAAAACATAAGGCTATCCCCCTACATTTTCAAATTGTTTTTTTACTTTATTTCTGTTCTTTCTTTCAAACATTGTTTATTCTCCTTTCTTGTATATCATAATTTCACTTTTTATGTTTGTCAATACATTTTTAATGTTTATCGTTAATTTATGACAAAAAATCCCAAGAGCGATGCCAGCATCGATACTCATGCCACAAAAAAGGAGCCACACAGCACTCCTGCTGTGTGGCTCCTTCGATATTTCATTATCCTTCAATCGCAATATATTTGTTTTCTTCTACCGCTTTCTTTGCCTCTTTCTTCGGCACGAACAGCTTTAAGATACCATGCTTAAATTCTGCTTTGACATCCTCCTGCTCAATATCTTCACCGACATAAAAGCTTCTCTGGCAGGCACCGGCATAACGTTCCCTGCGGATGTAGTGACCGCTGTCTTTTTCTTTCTCGTCCTTATCCAGTCCCTTTGCAGCACTGATGGTCAGGTAGCCATCGGAAACAGAAGCCTTAATCTCATCCTTGGTAAATCCCGGAAGATCAATCATCAGCTCATATCCATCCTTCTGCTCTTTGATATCGGTCTTCATAATCCTTCCGGCTTTCTTACCGTAAAGTTTCTTTTCGGTATTATTCATTTCTTTATCCATATCATAAAATGGAAACTCATCAAACCAGTCATCAAATAAATTCTCTCCAAAAATACTAGGCATTAACATAAGTCATCTCTCCTTTTCTTTCTGCGTCCACGGTCTGTGAACCTCTCATGCTTGTTTACCTTGTTTCTTTGGAACCGGGATGTTTCAGGAACCTTTCGTTCTCTTTTGGTTCCCTTCCTTTGTTCTTGCCTATGTTATAGCACTGTTTGTTAGCACTGTCAAGAGGTGAGTGCTAATTTTTTGAGATTTTTTTTGCACACCTTGATTTTGCTTGGTATGCAGCCATTTTTTCTTTCCAACTGCCAAAGATGGGATTTTACTATAACCGGATTTTTTATTTCGCGCACTCCATAATAACCGCTTCACATCTGCCATATCCAAGCTGTGAACTGTTCAGACACAACGTGTAATTGCTGGCCTTTCCCCACTTCTGCCCGGTATAAAAGTTATAATTTGTCATACGCCTTTTATCTGCATCCTCTATCAGCTTTGCTGCTTCCTGGTCACTGACATTATATAACCGGCTGATACGCTGTATGCATCATCCAGAAGCATTCCCTTGGTCTCAAGCAATTACCTGCAGTGTCTCTCCCGCTCCCTTTTTTAAACATATAATGATTTATAAAGCGTTACTTTTTTTCTCTGCACGGTCAAGATAAATATAAAATCCAACATTTAGCACGATTCCCACCATTGTCGATACTGGTGCCGCAAGACCGATCTTTGTCAGGCTTGCATTCGGCTGGATACTCATCACATAGGCAAATGGAAGACGTACCAGCAATGTCTGGATTAATCCCTGTGTCATTACCCATACCGTCTTGTTATTACCATTGAAATATCCGACCATACTGAACAGAATTGCTGTCACGATTGTTTCCAGTGCGAATCCTTTCAGATATGCATACCCTTTCTGGATAACGGCTACATCCGTTGTGAAGAACCCTGCCAGTATATCGCCTCCAAACATCACCAATAAAAATACTATACATCCCACAACCAGGCCAACACCGATTCCGGTAAACATGGATTTCTTCGCACGCTTTGCCTTGCCTGCTCCGATGTTCTGAGATACAAAGGATGCCATCGACTGCATCAGCGCACTTGGAACCAGCATCGCAAAGTTGACAATCTTACATGCAACACCGTAACCCGAAGAAGCTTCCAGGCCAAGCCGGTTCACAAATGCACAAAGTGCCAGGAAGGACATCTGTGTCAGGAACTCCTGCAGTGCAAGCGGAAGTCCGATCTTTAGGAATTTCTTACACTGACTATTCAACCCGAAATCTTTTCTGGTAATCTTAAATGGAAGTTCCTTTTTGATCAGAATAACAATAGCAAATACTACGCTGAGTGCCTGCGCTGCAACAGTTGCAATCGCCGCACCTGCTGCGTCCATATGAAATCCTGCCACAAGTACTATATCTCCGATCACATTTACAATACATGCAACAAATACAAATAGCAACGGTGATTTACTGTCCCCCAGTCCACGGAAAATTGCTGATAAAAGATTGTATGCAACAATAAAGAAAATACCGCCTCCGCAGATACGCACATATACCGAGGTCAGCTCAACCGCCTCTTTCGGAGCCTGCATCAGGACTGAGATTGGATGTGCAAATCCAACCATAACGATAAATAATCCGACTGCAATCATCGTAAATACAACTGCTGATCCGCCAATGACCGATCCAATCTGCTCTGGTCTCTTTTCACCGAGATATCTCGCAATCAGTACCGTAATACCCATTGCAAACTGTGTCACTACAAAAGTTACAAGATTCAATACCTGACTTCCCGTAGAAACCGCTGAAAGCCCGGATGTAGAACCGAATCTTCCAACTACCAGAAGATCCACTGCACCGTATGCCGCCTGCAGGATCAATGCTCCCAGCACCGGTATCATAAATGCAATCAGTTTTTTAAGTATGCTTCCTTGTGTAAAATCTGCCTTATCGTTCATCGTAATGTTTTCTCCTTTCGCACATGATCTGATAAAATTTCTCTATCGTCCGTATCATACATTCTGCATCTTCGTCCGAGATTTCTTCCATGTAAGGGAGCAGACTTTTAAAATATTGTTCGTCATATTTCTGCGAAAGATTTGTTCCCTTTCTTGTAACAGCTATGTATGTGACACGTCCATCTGCTTCAGAAGCCATTTTCTTAAGGTATCCTTTTTCTTCCATCTCTTTGACAGTTCTTGTAACTCCCGGTCTTGGAAGCTCCATTGCATCACTGATATCCGACACCTTTACCTGTACGCCCTGTCCTTCCAAAGACTGTATCGTATCCAGATATTGAATAAAGGATGAACGAACACCTTCGGGCAACGGTGGGAGCATCTCCCGGGTCCGCTTTGCCTGATAACATGCATCGAACATCCTTTTTATTATTTCACTTGTCATATTCTGTCCTCCTTATATATTATCAGTAAAATCACCACTTATACTTTCTTTTGCATTCATGGCACTTCTAGTAATTATCACAGTTAATTACCTTTGATAATTATATAAAAATTTAGAAATTTGTCAAGCTTTTATTCCATTGTTAACAGCTGATCCGCTGAAAATTTATCATCTTCTTAATATCTTCCGGAATTTTTTCCCAGATTTCCGCAGACACATATTCCATATTTTTCCAAATCTACCCTTCCATTTATCACTTCAACTCCATCCGCTCGAAGAAGTTCTGCCTGTACATCCTCTCCACCAAACGCAAATGCCCCTGCCAGTTCACCTTTCGCATTGACCACTCTGAAGCACGGAATATGTTCCGGATCCGGATTCTTATGCAGTGCATTGCCCACGGCTCTTGCCATTCTGTGGTCTCCCGCCATCTCTGCGATCTTCCCATAAGTTGCCACATGTCCTTTCGGAATACGCTTCACTGCTTCATAGATTCTCTTTGTCGGACTGTCCGTAACCAGATCATACCCAGACAATCTGATCTTTCTCTTTATCCGGCAAAGGCTCTTTTTTCTCTAGCTGTTTCAGAATCACTTCTTCCCGTTCTCTGGCTGCCTTGTCTACTTCCAGAAGATGCTCTCCAATGGTGTCCTGCAGAAGCATCACCTGATAAGTTGAATTTCGATGGTTCTTCAGATAATCTCTGCGAAGAAAACCATACTTGCCAAGTTGCTCCATCTGCTCACCGGATTTATAGGTGAGATTCGGGATCAGATATTCATTTACATTTGTATACGTTAATTCCATTTTATTAGCCCTCTCCATTTCTCATCATTTTTTGACCACAAATTTACGACATTTACGACAAATCTGACACTGCTTTACAATACCAGACAAAATGGCTGATGCCCCGGAAAGCCTGTAAAACAGGCACTTCCTGGATACACAAGACCGGACAAAAATCGACTTCCATTATCAAGTATCGAGTGCTAATTTTTTGTGAAGATTTTTTGACGTCTTAATTTTAGTCCTGTTTTCCTATTGCGCATATGTTTCTTCCATGCTATATTTTCTTTACACATTTCGAATTTGCAGCTAAATTTATATACCGCTGCATTTCACCGGATATTTCATCCGTTTTTTCCATGTGTACGAAACAATTAAATATTGGAGAGGAATTTCGTGCAGAGCAAAAATTCAGTTATTATTTTATTATTGTTTTTATTTTCAGATATTGAAAGCTGGGGGGCTTCCATGTTACAATCTTGATAGAAGAACAGCCGCTATATCACACGTTTTCCTCTCCGCCACTACAAAGGAGAAGAAAATGTACAAGAGCAAAAAGTTCGAAGACCTTACCATTAGTGATGATTTTATGTTTGGGATTGTTATGCGCGATCCCAAATATTGTAAACCGTTTCTGGAAACTATACTGAATATTAAGATTTCACGCATTGAGTACCCCGAGGATCAGAAAACGATTAATCTGTCTCTGGATGCGAAGAGCATCCGGTTGGATGTGTATGTTGAGGACGATTTTGATACGGTTTACAACATTGAAATGCAGAACGGACACCATAAAAATCTTCCGAAGCGCACCCGCTATTATCAGGGGATAATTGATTTAAACCTGCTCGACAAGGGCATGGATTACACGCAGTTGAAACAAAGTTTTGTGATCTTTGTCTGCACCTTTGATCCGTTCCATATCGGCAGGCATGTGTATACTTTTGAAAACCGCTGCGTGGAAGATCCGAATCTGCCTCTTAACGATGGCACACAGAAAATCATTTTAAATACGAAAGGAATTTTTGATGATGTTCGGCCGGAACTGAAACGGCTGCTTAACTTTATTGATGGCAGACAGCCGGAAGATTCTTTTACACAAGATCTCTCCAAGGCTGTGGAATCTGCCAAGCGCAATGAGAAATGGAGGCATGACTACATGACGCTGCAAATGGCTTATGACGAGAAATACCGCGAGGGGCTGGAAACTGGCATTCAGCAGGGCATTGAACGAGGCATTGAACAAGGCATTACAACATCTGCCCGTCGTATGCTTTCCTCCGGTAAATATTCGGATTCTGAAATTTCTGAAATTACCGGACTTTCCGTGGAACAAATTCAGGCTTTAAAGAATTCCGCAAAATAAACTCTTATTATTTTTAATTCAATACTTTATAATTCAAGAATAATCTTGAGGTTATTGTCCTGTACGCTTGCTCCTACATTACCATCAAGAGCCAGAACGAGAGCCTTAACTACCGCAAGCCCTACCCCCGTACTTCCATCGTGTCGTGAGGTATCCCCTGTATAAAAGCGGTCAAACAGCCGGTTACCATCAATTTGCAAGCTGTCACTCACTGGATTTTCCATCATAAACCGGATACCGCCATCCGATTTCTGCATAAGTGTTATTTTTATGTTCCCTGCCGAATACTTCATTGCATTTGTCAGCAGGTTTTGCAAAATCCGCTCTACCATATTCCGGTCTGAATATATGTAGATGGAATAATCTGGCAGTTTTATTTCCGGTATAATATTCTTTTTTTCTAATGCCGGTGCATGTTCCGTTATCAGATCTATGAGCATGTTGGAAAAATTAAACGTTTCTTTACTGGGAACGGTCTGCTGTTCCTCTAAAACAGAAAGGTCATAAAATGCTTCCACCAGTTCCTTCATTTTTTCTGCTTTATGCAGGACAACTGCGATGCGTTTGGCCTGCGCCGGCTCTAAATCTTCTTTTTGTAACAATTGTAAATGACCAAGAATAACCGTTAGCGGCGTACGCAGATCATGTGATATATTTGCAACAGATTCTTTTAAATGTTCTTCATGACGTAAGGTTTTCGCTACGGCCTGTCTCTGCCTGATATTATAAAGATTCAGTATAGCTGCCAGGTGTTCTAAATCTTTATCCATCAGGGAAATGTCTATCATCTGTCCGGAATTTCCACGATTCCATTCCTTCACCTGACCGGAAAGATTACGAATTTGTTTTTTCAGCTGTATATGTCGGAATAATAATATCAGGAATCCCACTGCCAGAAGCAATAAAAACCATTTTATTTCAGACATCTTTCCTCCATCTATTTCAAGTCACATTTACGAAATTTTATCCACGAAAGCAATATCAGTATGCCCGACCATATCACCCCTGCCAGAATAGCAGCCGGCTGAAAAAATGTGTTCCTGCTGACAACGACCCGGATCTGATAAACCGGTAAAAACGCTACCGGCAATTGCAGCATCATTCCATATCCGAGATAAAGACTAAGTGCAAAAATAATAATTGCCGTAACAGAAGTTGCTCTCACAACATCTTGCAAATAACAGCAAATTAAGATTGCAATCAGAAAGATCCCGCTATTTAACAGAAGCGAATAAACGATTGCTTTTGTTACATTATAAAAAAATACCCCACCATCTTCCATACCAAACTTTCCAAATTCTCTGATACATCCTGCAACCGGATACACAAGCGCCATGATATGAAAAGCGATCAGATAGGATATGATTTTACCCGTAAAAATTTTGCTTCTGGAATGTCCGGCACTGACTTCGAGCGTTATGGTTCTCCCGGAAAATTCCTGTCCGAAACTCAAAGCAAGAAGCCCCGAAATAATGATAAGGAGAAACGTAGAATCATACACCATTCCGTTAAAAATATCTGCAAGGGAAGATGCCTTTCCTCCTGCCGGTCCCATAACTTCCGGCACATAGGTATCGGCGGTAAAAAAGCCCAGAACAAATATTCCGATCATCCCACACCAGTAAACGAAATTATGCAAAAACTGGTATTTCTCCATCTTTAATAATTTTTCCATCCTAAACACCTCCCACTATTTCAAATCTGCATGTAAAAAAATGCGACCGGCACTATAATACAAAATAAACATCCACAGAAAATCCAGGCTTAACGGAACCGTTGTCCTGTCAAACTTTTGTAATGCAATTAATCGAAGCTGTCCCATGGGCAATATTCTTATCAGACTTTCTGCATGTTTCCCATTCATCAAAAAAATCATAAGAAAAAACAGAACCATGGAAACTGCCAGTGTTTTTCCCATATCGCGGAAAACAAAAGCAAGAACGACCGGTAATGCACACATGGTGATTACAACAAACAGTATTTGAAAAGCCACAGTAAAAGTACCTGAAATTTCCGGAAATCTTTCTTTCATACCAAACCGGCCAATGATTTCATGTATCAGTAACGGAACTGTCAGAATGAGGATGCAGCCAATCTGGGATACCATGACTTTTGCCCAGAATACATAACCTCTCCTATGTCCTGCAGTCAGATATGCATTTAAGGTTCTTCCTCCCAAATCATTTCCAATAAACAATGCTATAAAAACAATAATCAGGAAATAAAGAAGTGGCGTATTATATAAAGATGCCATAACCAGATTTGAAGTTTTTCCTTTGCTGTCCAGCAACAATATACTGCTTAAAAGAAACGTAAAGATCCCGATTCCCCAAAAGTACCAGCTATGCCATAATTTATACCATTCCGTTCTCAGGAGATTTGCCATCTTTTGCCCCTCCTATTTTACTCAGGAAATAATCTTCCAATGTATCACCCGATACAAAAAGCCCGGTAACCAACACATGCGCTTCTGATAAAACAGATGCAACCATTTCCAGATCATCCAGATGATCGTACAAACGAATCGTACCATCGGGCATCAGCTTAAAATGATCTGTATGAAGATTTTCTTCCAGAACCATCACTGCTTTCTGTACATTGGTTGTCTGAATCGCAATATGACGTTTGCACCGTTCATTTAATTCATGATCAGAAATTTCTTCTATAATATTTCCATGATCAAGCAGAATAAACTCTGTTGCCGTTTGATACAATTCTTCCAAAATATGACTGGAGACCAGAATTGTCATTCCGTATTCCCTGTTTAGCATTTTTAATAAATTCCTGACTTCCACAATTCCGGCAGGGTCCAGTCCGTTAACAGGTTCATCTAAAATTAAAAATTCCGGGGTATTCAAAAGAGCCATTGCAATTCCAAGGCGCTGCCGCATCCCTAAGGAAAAATTTCGAACCCTCTTTTTTCCCGTATCGTTTAACCCAACCATATCCAATGTTCTTTTTATCACGGTTTTATCCGGTATGCCACGCTGAATACGCTGTATTTCCATATTCTGATATGCGGTCATTGCAGGAAATAATGCCGGTGTTTCGATCATACTTCCAATCCGTTTACGCTGTTTCTGTAATTCCACAGTTTCTGATTTTCCCCATAAGGAAAGCGTGCCGCTTGTCGGAAATGCAAGTCCCGTGACCAGTCTTAAAAAAGTAGTCTTGCCAGCCCCATTCCGACCGATAAAACCATAAATTTTACCCTTTTTTATCTGCAAATTTATGTGGTCCAATGCCAGTGTCTGCTTGTACTCTTTCGTTAAAGACCGGGCTTCTAAAATAACTGAATTCATCTTCCGAACCTCCTTTACAAAAAACAGTATAACGAACATTCTTAAAGAATTCCTTAAGCTGAGATAAGAAGACCTTAAAAAAGCATAAAGCCAGGGAACTTTTATTCCTTAGCCTTATGCAGACGATAACCAATGCCCCAGACCGTATCTATAAATTCTTTATCCGGACAAACCGCTTTTAATTTGTTACGCAGATTACTGATATGAACATTAAGCGTATTGTCTTCCACAAAATATTCTGTATTCCACACACTCTGAAAAAGATTTGACTTTGAGAATACTTTGTCCGGATATTTCATCAGCAATTCCAGAATGGCAAATTCTTTTGCGGTTAAAGCCAATTCCGCTTCCTTCAAAAATGCCGTATTCTTTTCCAGATCCAGACATAAATCCCCGTATTGTAAACAGGCAGCCGAACGATTTTCAAACTGTACTCTGCGCAGATTGCTTTCAATTCTGGCAAGCACTTCTTCCATATCAAAAGGTTTTGTAATGTAATCATCTGCCCCAAGACGAAGCAGATCAATTTTATTCTGTGTCGTTTCTTTCGCTGAAATAATAAGAACCGGTATCGTAAATTGTCTGCGTATATCTGCCAGAATAATATCGCCGCTTCGATAGGGTAGCATAATATCAAGTATGATCAGATCAATTTTTTCTTTGTGTAAGAAATCCAGAACATGGAGTCCATCATATTGACTGTACACAACATATCCGTTTTCTTTCAGGAAATCTGTTAACAGCGTATTGATTTCCACATCATCTTCAATTATTAATATTTTATCCACTTGTGTACCTCTTTTTTACAGGCAATAACCTTCTTCCCTGAGTTTCTTTCCCTCTTCGATATAAGAAAGTGCACTCTCTTTTAACCCTGCAATTTCTTCTTCCGTCAATGCCCGCGTGACCTTCGCCGGTCTGCCCATAACCATGCTGCCGTCCGGGATATTCTGGTGTTCAAGCACAAGGCTTCCTGCTGCGATGAGACAGTTTTTTCCGATCACACTGCCGTTCATCACCGTTGCGCCCATGCCGATTAATGTGTTGTCCCCGATCGTGCAGCCATGAAGAATTGCATTATGCCCCACCGTCACATAATCGCCCACCATGGTCGGGTCGACTTTGGAAGTGTGGACCGTGCAGTTATCCTGAATGTTTGTCCCTTTTCCGATGATAATTTTATTGTCATCCCCACGCAGTACCGCATAAAAAAGAATGGTACTGTCCGCACCGATGGAAACATCCCCCATCACCACAGATTCCTTTACGATATTGGTTGATGCCGCTATACTTCCCGTTGTTTTTGTCATGACCGATTTCCTCGTTTCTTTCCTTATTTTTATACTGTTTTTAGTATAACATCTCCGTTTTTGCTTCTCAACATACTCTTTTGGGAAAAGAAAAAAGCGAGGACATCAGCAGATGCTCTCGCTCGACTCCACTTTACGATTTATTCGTAAACGTGTTTCTTTTTATCTTTTGCTTTCGCCTGTTTTTTCTTTAACGGGTGTTTTGGATTCTTATCTGACATAGTAATCGCCTCTTTTCCTCATATTCATATGTCAAATTTGTTTCCTTTGTTATGCCTACGTTATAGCACTGTATTCTGGCAATGTCAACCCTGTCTGTTAATTATTTTGTGTTTTTTCTGTGAATATGATAAATTTACTCATTTTAACGCAAGTTGTCAGGCATTTTGTGTTTGTGTTTTTTCTGTGAACTTACAAAATCCTCCAAAAAAAGTCATTGACATTTTAAATTTTCATCCCTATAATGATAAAAGTTCGGTTGCTAACTATTTAAAAATCATTTTAAGAAAGGAGTGATTTCTTGCAGGATTTCGATGATGAAGAACTCAAAGAAATTCATATGGGCCGCCTGATCCAGGTACTGTCCCATCAGATGAAGCGGAAAAACTGTGTGATTTCCATGATCAACGATGATGGTCTGACAACCATGCAGAAACATGTGTTGAAATTTCTTCTTCTGGAAACCCTTCACAAGGTTGTCTACCAGAAAGACATCGAAGAAGAATTTCAGATCCGCAAATCCACGGCGACCGGAATGCTGCAGCTTCTCGAAAAAAATGGTTTTATTGTGCGGGAAAGCGAAAAAAAAGATGCCCGTCTGAAACGCATCATTCCTACAAAGAAAGCAGAAGCACTCCGTCCGAGCATCCTTGCACACATAAGGCAGTCGGAAGCACAGCTTACGGCGGATATTTCCGAAGCTGATGTCCTGATCTGTAAAAAAGTGCTCTGCCAGATGCTCTATAACGTATCAGAACATAAGGAGGTATGTAAAAAAAATGAATAAGAAACTTTTACAATCCGTCCGGGAATACAAAAAGCAATCCATCATTGCCCCTCTTCTGGTTACATTAGAGGTACTGATGGAAGTATTGATTCCTCTGGAAATGGCAAAAATTATTGATATTGGCATTGCAGGAGGAAATCTCGGATATATTGTCCAAAGAGGACTTATCCTTGTAATTATGGCAATGATGTCCTTGTTTTTCGGTGTACAGGCCGGAAACTTTGCGGCAATTGCCGGAGCCGGATATGCCAAAAACCTGCGGCACGATATTTATTATAAAGTACAGGATTTTTCCTTTAAAAATATTGACCATTTTTCCACGTCCGGTCTTGTAACACGTATGACCACCGATATTACCAATATCCAGATGGCTTATATGATGAGTATCCGTCTGCTTGCAAGAGCTCCGATTATGATCGTTTTATCCTGGATCATGACGCTGACGCTCAGCAAAAAAGCCGCACTCTTATTCTTAATCGTCATCCCGGTGCTCGGTGGAACGCTGTTATTTATTGCAAAGAAAGCCCATCCACATTTCATCAAGGTGTTTGACGAATACGATGATTTGAACAACTCTGTACAGGAAAATGTAAATGCAGCCCGCGTGGTAAAAGCATTCGTCCGTGAGGATTACGAAATTGACAAATTCCACGGTGTTTCCAAATATGTTTACCGGTTATTCACAACAGCAGAAAAAATTGTTGCCTGGAACTCTCCGGTTATGCAGTTTGTAATGTATGCCGTTATCATGATCCTTGTCTACATTGGTGGAAAAGGCATTGTAGCCAAAACGATGGAAACAGGTGCCTTAACCTCCATTATTGTATATGCTTTACAGATCATCGGCTCCCTGATGATGGTAACTTTCGTTTTCGTCATGATTATGATTGCTGGCGCATCAACAGACCGTATCACCGAGGTACTCGATGAAATTCCGGAAATGATTGATCCCGCAGACGCAGTAACTTCCGTTGCCGATGGTGATATTGTCTTTGACCATGTCAGCTTCAGTTATGCCGGTGAGGGAGGAAATCTTTCCTTAAAAGATGTAAATTTGCATATCAAATCCGGTCAGACGGTGGGTATCATCGGTGGAACCGGAAGTGCCAAATCCACTCTCGTACAGCTGATTCCACGTCTGTATGATGTCACGAAGGGAAGTGTAATGGTCAGCGGTGTCGATGTACGCAAATACAATCTGGAAGCTCTGCGTGATCAGGTTTCCATGGTGTTGCAGAAAAACGTCCTGTTCTCCGGAACAATTTACGACAATATCCGCTGGGGCAACGAAAACGCCTCTGACGAAGAAGTGCAAAATGTATGTAAACTGGCACAGGCCGATGGTTTTGTCCGGGAATTTCCGGATGGCTACAACACACAGATTGTCCAGGGTGGAAACAATGTTTCCGGTGGACAGAAACAGCGTCTTTGTATTGCCCGTGCACTTTTGAAAAAACCAAAGATTCTGATTCTGGATGATTCCACAAGTGCCGTAGATACCAAAACCGATGCTCTGATCCGCAAGGCTTTCCGTGAGGAAATCCCGAATACCACAAAGATCATCATTGCACAGCGTGTTTCTTCTATTGAAGATGCCGACCAGATCATTGTTCTGGAAAACGGTGCTATTTCTGGTATTGGTACATCTGAAGAATTGTTAAAGACCAATGATATTTACCGTGAAGTATATGAATCTCAGGTCAAGGGAGGTGAAGATCATGAATAACAAAAAACCTAAGCTTTCCAAAGATAATATTGCAACCGCAAAACGTCTGCTGAAATATGTAACGGAAACTTATAAAGCACGGTTCATTCTCGTGTTTATATGTATCTTCTTAAGTGCAGTCGCATCTATTGCGGTATCATTGTCCTTAAAATATATGCTTGATGATTTCATCCTTCCACTGATCGGACAAAAATCACCAAACTATACCGAATTTTACCGTGCACTTGCTGTACTTGGCTGTATTTTCCTTGTCGGTGTTATTGCAACATTTATCTATACCCGTATGATGGTATATATCGGTCAGGGTGTGTTAAAGCGTGTGCGTGATGACATGTTTGAACACATGCAGACCCTTCCGATCCGCTATTTCGATCAGAATACAAATGGCTCTATCATGAGTCTTTACACAAATGATACCGATACCCTGCGCCAGATGATCAGCCAGGCGATTCCGCAGGCGCTGATGTCATTTTTCACAATCATTGTTACATTTATTTCCATGCTGCTTCTTAGTCCTCTGCTGACACTGCTCGCCATTGTCGTCATCGGGATTCTGGTGTTTGTCACCAAAAAAATCGGTGGAAACAGTGGAAAATACTTTGTGCGCCAACAGGTTTCCCTTGCCGATGTGACTGGATTTGTGGAAGAACATATGAATGGCCAGCGTGTGGTAAAAGTGTTCAACCATGAGCAGAAATCCAAGGAAGAATTCGACCAGCTCAACGAATCACTGTTTGACAGTGCCTCACAGGCAAACAAATATGCAAATATGATGGGGCCGGTGATTGGAAACATCGGAAATTTACAGTTTGTACTGACAGCCGTACTCGGTGGAATCCTCTCCGTTGCCGGCGTGGGTGGCATCACACTCGGTGTCATGGCTTCCTACCTGCAGTTTACCAAGAGTTTTACCCAGCCTTTTATGCAGGTAGCCCAGCAGTTTAACTCCATCGTTATGGCTCTGGCAGGAGCTGAAAGAATCTTTGCCCTGATTGATGAAAAGCCGGAGACCGATGAAGGTTATGTTACGCTTGTCAATGCCAAAAGAGATGCCAGCGGAAACATCATCGAATGTAAAGAACATACCGGAATGTGGGCATGGAAACATCCACATTCCGCAGACGGAAGTGTATCTTACACCCCTCTGACCGGTGATGTCCGTTTTGAAGATGTTACCTTTGGTTACAATCCGGATAAGGTCATCTTAAAGGATATCAGCCTGTTCGCCAAACCGGGACAGAAACTGGCATTTGTAGGTTCCACCGGTGCCGGTAAGACAACAATCACCAACCTGATTAACCGTTTTTATGATATTCAGGAAGGAAAGATCCGCTACGACGGCATCAATATTACAAAGATTAAAAAAGACGATCTGCGTCGTTCCCTCGGTATTGTATTGCAGGATACCCACCTGTTTACCGGAACAATCCGTGACAACATCCGTTACGGAAATCTTGACGCGACAGATGAACAGATTCACCAAGCGGCAAAACTGGCGCATGCTGACCAGTTTATCCAGATGCTTCCAAATGGCTATGATACCATGCTCAGCGGCGATGGTGAAGAATTGTCCCAGGGACAGCGCCAGCTGCTTTCCATTGCAAGAGCTGCCGTGGCTGATCCACCGGTTCTCATCCTCGATGAGGCAACTTCCAGCATCGATACCCGTACCGAGAGCATTGTGCAAAAAGGTATGGATAACCTGATGAAAGGGCGCACGGTTTTTGTTATCGCCCATCGTCTGTCTACGATCCGAAACAGTGATGCAATTATTGTGCTTGATCATGGACAGATCATTGAACGCGGGGATCATGCGGATCTGATTAAGCAAAAGGGAACTTATTATCAGTTGTATACTGGAAAGCTGGAGCTTTCTTAACTGGCTGTTTCTTCTTAATTGGAAATGATCTCCTATTGCAGAAATATTACACACTTGTTACAATGCTTTTGTACTTAGCTAATACAAATATGAACAGGGAGGTACAAAAACGATGTGTTTTAGATTTTTTTCCAACTGCGATTTCTCAGCACTGATCCGTAAGTGTTTTGGATGCTAATAACCAGCAAAAAAGAAGCTGCACACGAAATTTTCTTTTCGTGTGTCAGCTTCTTTTTGCGTTTCCTGTCTGTATTCACCTGACCGATCCGTCTATGCACGGAAATCAAATTTATTTTTTGATATGTTGATTTAAAAACTCCATTACTTCTCGTTTCTTTGGAATCGCAGGAATTCCACCTCTCTTTTGCACACACAGACATGCTACTGCATTTCCCTGCCGTGCACAGGCACGCAAATCATTCCAGTCCATCTCATCAATTGCTTTGTTCAGGGATAAAAACTGGCTCAGGAATCCACCCCAGAATGAATCTCCGGCTCCTGTTGTATCAACCGCCTCTGTTGCAAATCCCCTGATCTGTTCTTTTCCATCCGTAGTTGCCACAAGTACGCCGTCACTGCCAAGTGTAATGGCAATCAGCTCTGGTCCCATGGAAAGCAACTCCTCCGCAGCTTCTTCATAGCTGTTTTTTCCCGTCAGCAGGAGACTTTCTTCATCCGATACCTTCATCACATCCGCAAATGGAATCACTGCTTTCATTTCCTGTACTGCAGTCTGTTCATTTCTCCACAAGGATGCACGGTAATTTGGATCATAAGAAATCAATGCTCCCGCGTCTTTTGCGATATGAACGGCTTCTAAAGTTGCACTTTTTGCCGGTTCATCCGTCAGGGAAAGCGATCCGAAATGAAAAATTTTACCTTTTTGCAAAAGCGTCGGATCCAGTTCTTCTTTCCGAAGTTGTGTATCCGCGCCCGGTTTTCTTGCAAATGAAAATTTCCGCTCACCGTTTTCATCAATTTCTACAAACGCAAGTGTAGTAAAATACTTATCATCTTCGATCAGATGGTCCACTGCAATCCCCTCATTTTGTAAGGTTCTTTTTAAAAATGCACCATGCATGTCTTTTCCGACTTTTCCAATAAACGATGTCCGGTATCCCATATGGCTTGCAACCGTCAACAAATTCGCCGGTGCACCACCGGGATTCTGCTCAAACAGTTTCATTCCATCTTTTCCGTATCCTGCCTCGGTAAAATCGATCAGCAGTTCACCCAATGCTACAATATCAACCTCTTTTTCCATTCTTTAATTCCTCCACAATTTCATTATAACGCTTTTTATTCAGCCGATAAAAGAATAATACCACAGCAGTCACAATCCAGAGAACCCCCGGAATGGTTGTAAATGCATGTTTCATAATGGAAAGTACGGCTGCATTTTGTGTCTGGTTTGCCACATACCCGTATTTTCCGAGTAATCCGGCAAGAAGTGCTGTTCCAATTGCCATTCCAATCTTGTTTCCAAGCGAAATAAACGCATATTGAAATCCATCGTTGCGCAATCCGGTTTTCCACTCACCGTACTCCACACAATCCGGAATGATTGCATAAATTGCGGTATTGAATCCGGAAAAGAAAAACTGTGTAATTCCAGACAATACATAAAAGATAACCGGAGCTTCTTTTACATTAAAGAAAAACATGGAAAGCATCGAAATTCCTGTCAAAAGTGCAAATACACTGGCAGTTCTTCCTTTATTGTTCAGTTTACGGAATACCGGCTGAAAGCAGGCTGCTCCAATAATGGAAGGAATAATGATGCACATCGAATAAGTGGTATAATACGAGGCATTTCCTTCTACATAAGTAAAATAATACAGGACATCCGCATTTCTTCCATATAAAGTAAAACCAAATAAAATCTGTCCTACCAGAGCCAGCAGATACGGACGATTCTGAAGCACCGCTTTTAGCTGGACTTTTATAGAAATTTTTTCTTTTTCCGGTGTGATCACAGCCTCTTTTGTCTTTGCAAAGCAAAAGAAATGACATGCTGCAAAAATGCATCCATAAATAACTGCCACCGTCAGATACCCGGTTTTTGCACTGCTGCTTCCAAATTTGTTAATCAAAGGAACGGTAATGATATTTAACACACCGATTGCAATCATTGCTGCAACGGAACGGGAAGTGTTGATTTTTGCACGCTCATCAATGTCCTGTGTCATTGCTCCACAGAGTGTTCCATATGGAATATTCACACAGGTATATCCCAAAACAAGGAGACAATATGTGATTACCATATATACAATTTTTGCAGTCTGATTCCAATCTGGTCTTGCCCAGAATGTCATTACAAGGAGCACCGCCGTAATCGGTGCCGCCACCAAAAGCCATGGACGGTATCTTCCCCATCTTGTCTTTGTCTTGTCGGTCAGTCCCCCGACAATCGGATCATTAATGGCATCCCAGAATCGGGAAAACAGCATCAGTGCAGACACTGCTGCCATACTGATTCCAAATACATCGGTATAAAAAATCATTAAAAAATTGCTGACAAACATCCAACTGAAATTACATCCCACATCACCAAAACCATATGCAATTTTGCTGATCAGCGGCACTTTTCCACTTCTGTTCTCGCTACCCATACGTTCCTCCTACTTCATCAGAGTTTCTGGCAAAACTCGATTCTCTCCTCATTCGGTCCTTTAATCATGAAAAACTTTACACCATTATCCCAAAACGGAAGCTGCTCAATTCCATCCGTAATGACTTCATATCCATTTTCACAGATCTTTTTATACATTTCTTCAATATCTCTCACATCCAGTGCGACATGCTGATATGCCCCGTCTGCCATTACCGCCTGTCCGTTCTCAAACGATTCGATACAGTAATTCTGAATCTGCAAAAACGCAACCTTTTCTTTTGCCTTTTCATTATAGGTTTCTAAAATCACTTCAAATCCAAGACTTTTATAAAATTCGATTGTCTTTTTTAAATCATTCGTCGGGAGCCCTATGTGGGCTACTCCGACAATTCCATATTCGTTTTTCATCTGTTTAGTCCTCCTGCACATTGATGATGACTTTCATCGTTGTCTCACGGTTATCATCAATATACTGGTATGCTTTCAGATAATCTTTAAATGCAAACGTTTTTGAAATTAATGGTTTCAAATGTACCTTTCCCTCATTGACAAGACGGATACCATCTACATAATCGTCATGCCGGTACATCATGGTACTTTTAATATCGAGTTCGTGATCATTTGCGACTGCCAGATCCACCTCTGCCATTCCTGCAAATACTGCAACCAGTACGATCACACTTCCTTTTCTTGCATATTTGATTGCCTGCCCCATCGTAATGTTATTTCCTGCACAGTCATAGATCACATCTGCCTTATCCGGACCAAATGCCTCTACCATAGCCTCTCCAAAATCTTTGTGCAGCGTGTTGACACATACATCAATTCCACATTCTTTTGCTTTTTCCAAACGCAGATCACTGACATCGGTAATCATAACCTTTGCTGCTCCCATCCCTTTTGCTGTTTGTGCAACAAGATTTCCAATTGGACCTGCGCCGATTACTGTGATATTCATTCCTTTTACATCGCCCATCTGCTTTACTCCATGAACTGCAACTGCAAGAGGCTCGATCATCGCCCCTTCTTCATAAGACATATCTTCCGGAATCGGTGTTACCTTAGATGCATCTACTGCAAAATATTCAGAAGCCGTACCTGTGGTCTGGAATCCCATAACCTTTAATTCCTCGCAAAGATTATATTTTCCATGGCGACACGGATAGCAGTGTCCACAATAAACCTGTGGTTCAATCGTAACTTTCTGTCCGATCTGAAACCCGGAAACATTTTTCCCTATTTCTGCGATTTCTCCGGAAACCTCATGTCCCTGTGTCACCGGATATTTCGTAAACGGATGCTTTCCATGATATACATGGATATCAGAACCACAGATACCTATATTTCTGATTTTTACCAGTACCTGATCATCCTTGACTTCTGGAACTGGAACCTCTCTAAATGTAATTTCTCCTGGATTTGTCATTACCTGCTGTAACATAATTGTTTCCTCCTTTATATTTGTTCTTCTTTTATTTTAGCTTTTATAAAATGTTTTATTAAAGTAATTACATTATTGTCCCATTCCTCTGTTTTGTCAATAGTTTTTGAGAGTTTTTACCAGTTGCACAATTTTTTATTTTACTTTTTGTACAATTTTTCTAAATTTTTAAACAAAAAAGTTCCCTCTTTACCGCATATACACGCCAGTAAAGAAGGAACTTTTTTAATTTCATCATTACGAACAGCATTCTTTTACATATTCATACAAAAAATGTTTTGCCGCACCAACCGCCGATGCTTCTTTTTCATAAGAACAATTTTTCAGATAAGAAATATCCCTGTCAAATCCATTGTAAGACAATACCCTCTGTCCCAATGGAATCATATACTCTGTCAGTACACCTCCGACCTCTCCCCCAAGTATAATATCCATATCGTATGCCATCCGAAGATTGGATATCAGGATAGCAAGATGATCCAGATATCTTTCCCATTTTTGTTCAGCTTCCTTATTTCCCTGTTTCAATTGTTCCATAAATACTTCCAGAGAATTTTTTCCGTCCCCAGTCAGCACACTTGCCGCACAATAAGCATCTGCACACCCCTGCTTTCCACAATAACATCTGTCCCCTCCGGGAATCAGGATCATATGTCCAAACTCTCCTGCCTTCTGGTTCTGTCCACGAAACAGTTTTCCATCAATGCAAAATGCCCCTCCAAGAGTATGATTTAAGGAGAGGTATATCGCATTGTTATATTTTTGTGTATCTTCCGCAAGCATAGCGGAATTAGCATCATTCTCAAAATAAACCGGAAATCCCAATGCCTGTTCCAAAAAACGCAGACTGTAATTTTCTACCTGAAGAGCATGCGATTTTAGAACTGTCTTCTCATTCTGATCGATAATTCCGGGAATTGCAATTCCAATCCCTAAAATATCTTTCTCCGTTTTGCATTCTTTCAGAAACTGTTGTACCTGCCCGGCAATTTTTACACTATAATCGATATCCGGTGAAAATTTTAAACGGACACGTTTCAGATGTTCGATTTCATATCCCAGATTTACGAGTACCATTTCCAGATGATTAGCGGTAATTACAAGTCCCATTGCCCTGCAATATTCCTTGTTAATTCCTATGCTTTTGGCTTTTCTTCCTCCGGTAGATGCATACTCTCCATTTTCTACAATCAGTCCCTTTGCAATCAGCTCATTGACATTTGTCAGAACTGTAGGCATACTAAGCCCAAGTTCTTTTGCCAGTTCTGCCTTTGATGTAACGGAATGGTTCAACATGTAATTAATAATTTCAGTTCTTGCTATATTGCGTTTTTCTCTTTTTTCCGGCATAATCTTCCTCTTAAATAAAGTATTTTATAAAAGTATCATATGCTTTTATTTATTATTTGTAAAGAACCAATTTCATCCTATATCCAAACAAAAAACCGCTGCGGCTGCAACGGTTTTCATTCTGTCTATTATTCTTATTTTACGGTAACGGTCTTTACTTTCGACCATGCAGAATATGCTTTCTTATTGTTATCATTTTCTGTTTTGGCACAGGAACGAACCCGCACGTAATACTTCTTTTTTGAAGTAAGGTATTTGATTGTAACAGAAGTCTTCTGATCGTAAACACTTACTTTTTTTGCGCCCTGAAACTTGCTGTTGGTCGCATACTCTACCTCATATCTGTAATTATTTACTTTCGACCAGCTTACTTTTGCACTGCTCTTTCCGGCAGAAACAGATACGGTCGGAGCCTTCAGATTTATTTTTTTCACTCCGATTTCGTACTTGTACTGTTTTCCATAGTAATTTCTTACATAAGCATAATATGTTCCGGTATAAGGTGCAATAAACACATCACCGGATGCCACACAGAAATCTTTTTTCTTTACAGATGGCCAGAAAGACGATAATTCTGTTGTTTTGCCAAGCAATTTTACAATCGTTGTTTTTTCACTGTAAGAGTCCGCATCACAGATAAATTTATAGCTCTGTCCCTTTTTTAAGGTTACTGCATACATATCATTATCTTCTTCCGCACCACCATAGGAATTTCCCATAAATCCTGTATACATGGTGTTTACTTTCATACCTGTAGCATCATTTTTCTTCTCATTTGCCTCAAGCTCACAGACATTATTTTTTTCAAACGAAAAACGATACGTTGTAGAAGGCCGAAACTGGTAATGCGATTTCAGTGATACATAATAAGTTCCCTTTGCAAGCCCCACATAATTATCTGCTGCTGCCCCTGCACAGTCCATCATGATCTTCCAGATCTTTTCCCCTTTGGCGGAGTAAACAGCTACAACATAATTCTCCAGGGATTTCGGATCCTCCTCATTCAAATGAATCCGAAGGATTCCCTGCTGATCCAGCGTAACCTTGTTCCAGTATACCTTATCCGCATCCCATTTTACGGTATAATCGGTATCAAACGACTTCTCCGTTGCCGTGTCCATGGAAGTTTCCTCAACCGTAATTCCATCGGCATATGCCGGTACCGGTGCCACGACACCTGCGGACAGTGCCAGTGCCAGTATCATTGCAGTTACTTTCTTTTTCATAGTATTCTCCTTTTTGTTTGCATTTTAACCGGATCGATTGCCCTCCACAATTCGTCCGACTCTCCCATTGTAAACATTTCAGGATGTAATCACAATAGGCGATAAGTCCTATAATTAACACAGTTTGCTTCCGCTTCCAAGAAATTGTTTTGTAAAAATTATCCCTGTGCATACCGGGTTAAAAACTGCTTTGTGCGTTCTTCCTTCGGATGATCGATCACCTGGTGCGGATCTCCCTGCTCCACGATCACACCGCCATCCATGAAAATCAACTGATCTGCCACATCACGGGCAAATGCCATCTCATGAGTAACAATGATCATCGTGGTTTTCTGTTCTGCCAGTGTGCGGATGACCTTTAAAACCTCACCGGTCAGCTCCGGATCAAGTGCCGATGTCGGCTCATCAAAACAGAGAATATCCGGTTTTAAGGCAAGCGCACGCGCAATTGCAACTCTCTGCTGCTGCCCGCCGGACAACTGATGTGGATAATGATCCATACGCTCCGCAAGTCCCATGCGCTCTAACAGCTGTCTGCCGTGTGCATCAATTTCTTCCAAGATCTTTTTCTTATTCTGTTTGAAATCCGGACGTTCCTGTGCCAGAAGCTGTTCCGCAAGCGTCACATTCTGTAACGCTGTATACTGTGGAAACAGATTGAATGACTGAAATACCATGCCAAAATGCAGACGTTTTCTGCGCAGATCCGCATCCTTTTCCATTCCGGCCGTTGATGCATCAAACAGTGTCTCTCCGTTGACCGTAATCGTTCCGCCATTCGGGCGCTCCAGAAAATTCAAACAGCGCAGAAGCGTTGTCTTTCCAGAACCGGAAGATCCGATAATTGCAAGCGCCGTGCCTTCCTCCATGGAGAAACTGACATCTTTTAATACATTCGTTCTTCCGAAATGTTTTTCTATATGTGATACCTCTAAGATTGCCATGTTATCCTCCTACTTAAAGTAATCCAGCTTACGCTCAATATAATTAAATAAAAGCGTCAAAATACCAATAAAAATAAGATAAAATACACCAGTGTAAAACAGTGGCCAGGTCAGGCCATCGGATTTCATAAATGCAGCACCGGCAAAGGTCAGCTCATAGGCTGCAATAATACGCGCAAGAGAGGTATCTTTTACAAGCGTAATGATCTCGTTTGACATCGGTGGTACGACGCGCTTGATCATCTGAAGCAATGTGATTTTGAAAAAGATCTGATGCTTTGTCATGCCAAGCACCTGTCCGGCTTCCCTCTGTCCGGCCGGAACTCCCTCGATTCCTCCACGGAAAATCACGGAAAAATAGCACGCATAATTAATCACAAATGCCACTACGGTTGCGGTAATTCGCCCGCTCTCATTTCCGCTCCAGACGGTCGTATGGAGCCAGAGCCCCGGTCCATAGAAAATAATGATCAGCTGAAGCATCAGAGGTGTTCCACGGATGATCCAGACCAGAATCTGAACCAGACGCTGCAGCGGTTTAAACTTGCTGAGCAGGCCAAATGCCAGCACCAGCCCAAGCGGCAGCGCAAAAATCAGTGTCAGTATAAAAATTTCAAAAGTGGTGGCAAGACCTGTCAAAAGTGACTGTGTTACTGTCCAGAACATGATTTATTTCCCCTCTGGTACGACAACTACCTGTGCATTGTTACAATAAGCATTGGTACATTCCATTGCAGAAGTTACCTCGCTCGTCAGAGTCATTCCATTCCATACGACATCGATATTCTTGGAATTCAGTTCCATGACCTTGTTGTCCCAGTCGATCTCTACAAAATCAACCTCTACACCAAGTTTTTCTCCGACAAGTTTTGCCATATCTGCATCAAACCCGATCCAGTTTCCATCTTTATCCTTATAATCCATCGGCTCAAAATCGGTCACACCGACAACCAGTTTTCCTCTTCCCTTGATGTAATCCACGTCACTGTCTTTTTGGGACTGTTCAAATGTGGCATCTTTCTGCTCTACAAGTGCTTCCTGAACACCGTAGGTTTCGGCAATTTTTTCCATGCTTCCGTCTTTATAAGAATCAGCAAACACCTGATTGATATAAGAAGCCAGATCCGATCCTTTCCGGCATCCAACACCATACTCCTCGGTCGTAAGTTCGTCTGTATGCTTCAGATTCGGATAACTGGTGCCCTCACCAATCATGGCACCTGCCATCAGAAGGTCAATGATTGCTGCATCGGATGTACCGGAAGCAACTTCCATCAGGGCATCTGCCTGGGACGAAACGGAATTGTACTGAAATCCCTTTTCTTTTGCAGCTTCTTCTCCGGCAGATCCTGCCTCTACTGCATATACCATGCTCTTTTCGCTCTTTCCGGTATCTCCTGCTCCTTTGGATGCACCACAGGCAGTCATACCAAGTGTCAGCGCTGCTGCCAGCAATACTGCAAGTTTCTTTTTCATAATGTTCCTCCATTAATTATTGATTCTTCTGTTTACTACATGTTTACCATATTATCATGTTATCATGCTAAAGTAAAGAGGAGTAAATTACAAACCTTCCTGCATTTTTTCCCTGACCATTTTTACCATCTGAATCACCAATGTCGGCACAAATGCCAGCAGCAGAATATACCCATACATCAACACTCCCATTTCCGCCACATCGAACAGCCTCTCAAAAACCGGAACGCAAAGTACCAGTCCCAAAAGAATACATCCACCCAAAAATGCTCCCATGCTGTACTTGTTGGACCCAAGTCCAACCCGTGCCATGGACTTTTGGCTCCGGCAGTTAAACCCATGAAACAGGCGTGCCAGTGTCAGCGTTGCAAAAGCCATCGTTGCTGCAAGCGCGGTACTCTGCTGCAGCCCTATATAATAAGAAGTCATGACCGGACACGCAATCAACGCTCCCTCTGCCACAATTTTCCCCAGAAACGAACCGGTCAGTATTCCGGCAGAAGGATCCCTTGGTTTTTCCTCTAAAAGTGCTGCATCTGCCGGCTCCATGCCAATCGCAATTGCCGGAAGCGAATCCGTCAGCAAATTGATAAAAAGCAGATGCACCGGTGCAAACGGAACTGGAAGTCCTGCAAGTGAAGTATACAGTACCGCCAGAATCGCTGCCATATTGCCGGACAGCAAAAACAAAATAGCATTCTTTATATTCCGGTATACATTTCTTCCATTCACCACCGCCTGAATGATGGTCGCAAAATTATCATCTAAAAGAATCATGTCTGCCGCATCTTTTGCCACTTCTGTTCCTGTAATCCCCATTACTACTCCGATATCTGCGCGTTTTAATGCCGGTGCATCGTTGACACCATCCCCCGTCATGGAAACAATCCGTCCTTTTTTCTGCCATGCCTTTACAATTCTTATCTTATGTTCCGGCGAAACTCTGGCATATACACAGATTTTTTCCAGTTTTTCCTGCAATTCCTTCTCACTCATGGCATCTAACTCCCTTCCGGTCACAGCCAGATCCCCTTCCTGATAAATTCCAAGCTGTTTTGCAATCGCACGCGCGGTAATTTTGTGATCCCCTGTAATCATGACCGTGCGGATTCCTGCTCTCTTTGCATCGGCAACCGCCTGAATGGCTTCCGGTCTTGGCGGATCCATCATGGCAATCAGCCCGAGAAAGATCAGATTTTCTTCGCTTTCTATGGTCAGCGGTCCTTCACTCTCTTTATACGCAAATGCCAGCACACGCAGTCCCTGCCCGGAAAATTCCGCAATCTTTTTTTTGATTTTTTCTGTCTCCGTCGGATCAAGCGGAACAATTCCGGTACTTTTCCGGACAAATTCACAGCGTTCCAGCAATACATCCGGTGCCCCTTTGGTCAGAATGGTTCCGACCCCGTGCAGGTAATATCTTGTGCTCATCCGTTTCCGCTCAGAATCAAACGGAACCTCTTCGAGACGTTTCATACAGCTTCGAAGCATTTCTTCCCGGTAACCGCCTTCCCCCATCATTCCCCCTTTCGGTGCGGGAATTTTACGGAACATTTCCAACAGGGCATATTCCGTTGGATCTCCGATTCCTTTTCCGTTCTCCAATGTTGCATCATTGCTAAGCACCGCATCGTAGACCAGATATCTATGCAGCTGCTCTTCCATAGAAAGCTGTCCGGGCAGATATTCCCTGTCATCCACATAAACTTTCTGCACGGTCATCTTATTCTGTGTCAGCGTTCCGGTTTTATCCGAACAGATCACCGATACACATCCAAGACTCTCCACTGCCTTCAGCTTTCTGACGATGGCATTTTCCTTTACCATCTTCTGTGTTCCCATTGCCTGCACAATGGTCACAATCGAACTGAGTGCTTCCGGAATAGCAGCTACCGCAAGTGCAACCGCAAACATCAATGCATCCAGAAGCGGCATTTTACGGTATAAACATAACCCCAATACCACTGCTGAAATTCCCATAACCAGAACTGCCAGCTTTCTGCTGAACTGATCCAGACTCACCTGTAATGGTGTCTTACGGTCCCGGATATCATTCATCATCCCGGCAATCTTTCCGATCTCTGTATGCATCCCTGTTCCTGTAACCAAAACCTGTGCGCGTCCATAAGTGACCAGGCTTCCGGAATATACCATGTTTCTGCGGTCTGCCAGCGGCAGATCCTCCGGCAGACTGCCTTGTGTCTTTTCTACATTGGTGGATTCTCCGGTCAGCGCACTCTCATTGACCTGCAGGGAAAAATTATCCAGAATCCTTCCATCTGCCACAACCATGTCGCCAGCTTCCAGTTCCACAAGATCTCCAGGAACCAGTTCCCGCGAAGGGATCTCTTTCTTTTTCCCTTCCCGGATGACTTTTGCACACGGTGCAGACAGATTTTTCAGACTGTCCAGTGATTTTTCCGCTTTCTGGTGCTGCACCGTTCCCAAAACTGCATTCATCACCAGGACAACTGCAATTACAATCGTACTCTCTACATTTCCGGAAAACATGGAAATAAGCGCGGCGATCAGCAAAATGACAATGAGTAAATCTGCAAACTGTGACAAAAACACCCTCAGAAGCCCGGGTCTTTTTCCCTCTTCCAGTATATTTTCCCCACATGTTTCCCGGATTTTTTGCACCTGCTTTTCGGATAATCCCTGCTCCGTAGTAGAAAATACGTCTCTTAGCTGCTCTTTGGAATACTTCCAGTATTTTTTCATGGCATGCCCTCCCTGTGTTGTGGTACAAAAAAAGAAACGAGACTTTTTTGCACCAGAATAATGCAATAAAAAGTCTCGTTTCTTCGTGTACAGCCCGGTTCCAGCTTTCCTGTAACGTGATGACGGCCTGCACAACACCCGGACACACCGGATGCAAACTACTCCCTGTTTATTATCTTTTTGTATTTTACCCATATCCTCTTTCACTTGTCAACTGCTTTGTTTCTTTTTTCACCACATTGCACAAAATATTTGTTTCTTTAAGCATTATATAGTATAATAAATCCAAAGATTAACTTACATCAGGGATTTACATGATAGAATAGGAGACACGCTTATGATGCTTACACTCATTCCTTTTTTTGACCGGAATATGTCCGTTAGTGCTTATTCTCTGTTTACCAGAAAAAATAACTTTCTTATGAACCCAAGCCTTCTTGGTTCCAGACAGTTTGACGGGGCTGCCTATGTAGACGGGCTGGAACTGATTCAGGAGCTTGGAACCACCACACTCTCCGGAGGAAAACCGATTTTTGTATCTTTAAATAATATCTCTATTTTCAGCAGTCTGGAATCCGAGTGCAAAAATACAAACCATGCACCGATTCTCCTGATTGACCAGACATTTCCTCCGGTATCCATGTATACAGACCGCATCCGCGAACTGCGCGAATTCGGATATCATTTTGCAATCCGTAATCTTCCTGTTCACTGCTACGAAGACTACGCACCGATTCTGTCACAGATGGACTACATTCTGATTGACTGCCAGAAAATAGATGCCGTCAAGGCTTCTTTCTATTTCCGCAAACTGTATCCGGATATCTGTATCTGTGCCAGCAACATTCCGGACACGGAAACATTCGGAAAACTCAGTCCTGCAGAAACAATTTCTTTATTTGAAGGAACCTTTTTCCGTATGCCGGTCACACGCGGTGAACATAAAGTATCGCCCCTGAAGATCAATTACATTTCGCTTCTGAATCTGATTGAAGAAGATGATTTTGACCTGACCAAAGCGGCTGATATTATCAGTCAGGACACGGCTCTTATCATCTCTTTGCTTCGGCTGGCAAATACACGCTCCTTTAATTCCGAAATCACTTCCGTGCGGGTTGCTGTCTCAATGCTGGGGCAGAAGGATCTGACGCGCTGGATTCAGACAACCGTCATTGAGAAACTGTGTTCTGACAAGCCTAATGAACTGATGCGCCTTTCCCTGCTGCGTGCCAAGTTTGCAGAAAATCTTGCACCGGTCTTTGGCATGGCAATGCGTTCCCAGGAACTGTTTCTGACCGGTCTTTTCTCGATTCTGGATATTATTCTGGATTGTTCCATGGAAGAAGCTCTCTCCATGGTGCGTGTATCGGGCAAGATCCGCACCGCCCTTCTGGAACATACCGGTTCCCTGGCAGAAGTGCTTCACTTTATTGTAAAATACGAATCGGCAGAATGGCAGGAAGTTTCCCGCCAGCTGGTGCTTAAAAACATCGAAATTCCGGATGTTTCCCATGCATGGGTTTCTTCCCTGCAATGGTATGCAAAACTGATTGCCATGAATGAATAATGGCAGATAAAAAAAGGATGCACAAAACGTGCATCCTTTTTTATTGTTTTATTTTCTTCCGCTGGTTCCTTTCAGACGTGCCATCGCACGGGAAAGAGAAGCTCTTGAGTGGTAATACTCACGGATACTCTGCTTCTGGCGCATCTGCTCCTCTGCACGCTCTTTTGCTTCGCGGGCACGCGCCACATCGATTTCCTCCGGACGCTCTGCAGTCTCCACGAGAAGTGTCACACGGTTATTGACGATCTCGACAAATCCCATTCCGACAACTGCATATTCCCAGTTATCCGTGCCTTCCGGCTGAAACCGCATCTCGCCCTCATCAATGGCAATGACCATATCCTCATGATGAGCCAGAATTTCTTTCTGCCCATCATATTCCGGAACGATCAGAGAACGGCATCTTCCGGAAAAGAACACACGGTTTGCAGATATAATTTTTAAATAGAATGTATTGCCTGCCATAATGATCTCCGTTCTTTATGCTATGCGTTCTGCTCCATCTGCTCGGCTTTCTTCTTAACATCCTCGATAGTTCCTGCATTAAAGAATGCATTCTCCGGATATTCATCCATCTCACCATCTAAAATTGCTTTAAAGCCACGAATTGTTTCTTTCAACGGAACATATACACCCTTGATACCGGTGAAGTTCTCTGCTACATGGAACGGCTGTGACAGGAACTTCTGAATCTTTCTTGCACGGTATACCAAAACTTTATCTTCGTCTGCCAGTTCTTCCATACCAAGAATTGCGATGATGTCCTGCAATTCCTTGTACTTCTGAAGGATCTCCTGCACTTTACGTGCAACCTCGTAATGCTCCTCGCCTACGATATCCGGCTCAAGGATACGGGAAGAAGACTCCAGAGGATCTACAGCCGGATAAATACCCTGCTCAACAATCTTTCTGGAAAGTACGGTTGTAGCATCCAGATGTGCGAATGTCGTAGCTGGTGCCGGGTCTGTCAAGTCATCGGCTGGTACATATACAGCCTGTACGGAAGTAATAGATCCGTTCTTTGTGGAAGCGATTCGCTCCTGCAGCTCACCCATCTCCGTAGCCAGTGTCGGCTGATAACCTACGGCTGACGGCATACGTCCAAGCAGTGCGGATACCTCTGATCCGGCCTGTGTGAAACGGAAAATGTTATCAATGAAGAGAAGCACATTTTTATGCTGCTCATCACGGAAATACTCAGCCATGGTAAGTCCGGTCTCAGCGACACGCATACGAGCCCCTGGCGGCTCATTCATCTGTCCAAACACTAAGGCTGTTTTTTCAAGTACACCGGATTCGCCCATTTCAGTCCACAGATCATTTCCTTCACGGGAACGCTCCCCGACACCGGTGAAAATGGAATATCCACCGTGCTCTGTTGCAATATTACTGATCAGCTCCTGGATCAATACGGTTTTTCCTACACCGGCACCACCGAACAGACCAATCTTACCACCCTTTGCATATGGGGCAAGTAAGTCGATGACCTTGATACCAGTCTCTAAGATTTCCTCTGCAGGGTTCTGATCTTCAAATGCTGGCGGCTCTCTGTGGATCACCCACTTTGGAGCATCCCCGATCGGCTTTCCGTCATCAATTGTTTCTCCTAATACGTTGAACAGACGTCCCAGTGTTGCCTCACCAACTGGTGTCTTGATACCGCTTCCGGTTGCAATGACTTCCATATCACGGTGAAGTCCTTCACTGGCTGCAAGCATAATACAGCGTACCGTATTATTTCCTATATGCTGTGCAACCTCCATGATACATTTTTTGTCACCATTTTGTACTTCCAGAGCGTCTCTGATTGCAGGCAATTCTTCGTCTTCAAATTCAACGTCCACAACAGGTCCCATAACCTGTATGATTTTTCCTGTTTTCATCCTAGGCCTCCATTATCTCTTTTTCTTGCGCTTCTGGGATTTTGCTCCCGCAATTACCTCTGTGATCTCCTGGGTAATCGCTGCCTGTCTGGCACGGTTATACATGATATCCAGCTCATGAAGCATATCCTTTGCGCTGTTGGTTGCTGCCTCCATCGCCATCATACGGGCATTCTGCTCGCAGGAGAAGGATTCTACCAGCGCACCATAAACAAATCCTACCACATAGTCCGGAACAATACGATTCATCACTGCATCTGCCGATGGACGCAGGGCAAGCTCCTCACGTCTGACATCCAGCGGAATCTCCACGTTGTGGAAATCTGCTTTTTTCAGTGGAAGCAGCTGCAGCATCTCTGCTTCTTCCTGCATCGCATTGACCATTGAGGTATAAATGATATAGATTTCATCAAAATCTCCCTGACGGTAACCTTCGAGAAGTTCCTCAGAGATATTTCGTGCACGGTTCAATGTCGGATTCTGAATCGTATAATGGAACTGTTTGTTGATCTCAATTCCACGTTCTTCAAAATAATGTCTTCCGACTTCACCAAGCACATACAGCTGACGTTTCGGGTGTTTTGCAAGTTCCTCTTCCGCAATTTTTAAAATATTGTGGTTGTAAGATCCTGCCAGTCCCTTATCTGCCGTAACTACCATATAAGCGATCCGTTTTTCTTCTTCCGGAATCTCATCTGTGGACCTAAAATAAATACTGTCCAGATCCGGCAAATGCCGCAGAATACGGCTCATCTCAGATTGCAGGGTAAAGAAATACGGTTCTGTGTCCGTCAGCATTTTTTTAGATTTCTTTAATTTCGAAGAAGAAATCATGTACATTGCATTTGTAATCTTTAATGTATCATTGATACTCTTCATTCGATCCTGAATTTCTTTTGCATTTGCCATCGTAACACCTGCTTACTGTTCTGCTGCAAACTCTGCTGCAGCATCTTTGATTTTCTGTCTCAGTTCATCGGATAAAGCTTTTGTCTGCTCAATTTCTTTTCCGATCTCCGGATGTTTCAGATCCATGAAATCCAGAATATCTTTCTGATACTGTTTTACCTGTCTGGTAGGTATCTTATCGAATACACCGTCCGTTGCCATGCACAGGGTTAATACCTGCTCATGCATGGAAAGCGGATGACTCAGCGGCTGCTTCAACAGCTCCATCAGAGCTTTTCCGTGCTGCAGCTGTGCTTTTGTTGCATCATCCAGATCAGAAGCAAACTGTGTGAACACTTCCATCTCACGGTACTGTGCCAGATCGATACGGATACTACCGGATGCTTTCTTCATTGCCTTTGTCTGGGCTGCACCACCGACTCGGGATACGGAAAGTCCTACGTTTACGGCTGGTCTCATACCTGCGTTGAACAGGTTGCTCTCGAGGAAGATCTGACCATCGGTAATGGAAATAACGTTGGTAGGAATATATGCGGAAACATCACCGGCCTGTGTTTCAATAATCGGCAGTGCGGTGATGGAACCGCCACCTAACTTGTCACTCAGATGACTGGAACGCTCAAGCAGTCTGGAGTGTAAGTAGAATACATCACCAGGATAAGCCTCACGTCCCGGGGAACGCTCAAGCAGAAGGGAAATTGCACGGTATGCAACCGCATGCTTTGACAAATCATCATATACAATGAGAACGTCCTTACCCTTATGCATGAAATATTCTGCCATGGCAGTTCCTGCATATGGAGCGATGTACTGTAACGATGCCGGATCACTGGCTGTAGAAGATACTACGATGGAATAATCCATGGCATCATGTTTCTTTAATGTATTTACAATCTTTGCAACGGTAGATGCCTTCTGACCAATGGCAACGTAAATACAGATTACATCTTTGCCTCTCTGGTTGATAATGGTATCTGTTGCAATGGATGTCTTACCTGTCTGACGGTCACCAATGATCAACTCACGCTGTCCACGTCCGATTGGGAACATGGAATCGATGGAAAGAATACCTGTTTCCATTGGTGTATCTACACTTTGTCTGTCAATAATACCAGGAGCTTCCTGCTCGATCGGACGATAATCATCCTCTTTTACATCCCCGTTTCCATCGATCGGCTCACCGAGTGCATTGATTACTCTGCCCACAAATGCATCACCGACTGGAATACCGGCTTTCTTCTTGGTACGAACCACTTTGGTTCCTTCTTTGATTCCGGTGTCACGGCCAAAAAGAATAATACCGATTTCATTCTGTCTGACATCCTGAACCATTCCTTTGACTCCGTTTTCAAAGGCTACGATCTCACCGTACATTGCATGATCAATTCCGTATACGGTAACGATTCCATCACCGACCCAGATGACCTCACCTGTCTCACGGCTTTCCTCATCCCAATTGATATTTTCGATCTCACCCTGAATAATGGAGATAATATCTGTTGCACTAATAGCGCCCAAAGGGGTCACCTCCCTGTAAGTTTTCTTTCTAACTGACGCAGACGTCCTTCATAACTATGGTCAAACTCTTTGTATCCAACCTTAACGACATAGCCACCAATCAGTGACTCGTCTATGCTCTGCGTCAGGGTAATTTCACTATCCGGATAATTTTTATCCAGAATTGCTTTTGCCTCTTTCTCCTCATCTTTGCTTGGAGCCTCGGCATAAACCAGGTCCGCACGAACCACGTGATGCATCTGATCCCAGTATCTATAATAATATTGGAAAATGTCCTGCATCTCGTCCATGTTGCCAATCCTACACATGATCTTCATGTAACGAACCAGCACGTCCTCTGTCGTTTCCAGTGCAAATACCTGATCAATAATTTCGTACTTTTTTGCTGCCGGTACGACCGGGCTCGTCAGAACTTTCTGCAGTTGCGGTGTCATAAAGAAAAGCTTTTCTGCTTTTTCGACATCCTCTCTGCTGACAGACAGCCGGTATAATACCTTGGCACTATTTACTGCTGCCTGCGTCATGTGCTTCACCCGTCTTCATAATCTTCTTAGCAGCCAGCAAAGCAAGTTCTGCGATTTTTGCCTGAGCATCTCTGGTTGCCTTTTCCTGCTCATTTGCAATATCACTCTTTGCTTTCTCAAGCATATGATCTGCTTCGGCTCTGGTTGCTTCCATTTTATTGTTATATTCTTCCTGTGCACGTGTCTTTGCATCGAGAATGATCTGATCTGCCTTTTCTCTGGCACCCTTTAACTGGTTCTCATACTCACTCTTCATCTGCGCTGCATCGTCCTGCTGTTTTTGGGCATCCTCGAACTGTTTGTTGATCATGTCCTCTCTCTCATGAATGATATTCATGACCGGCTGAAACAAAAACTTACGAAAGATTGCATATAAAACAAGCAGATTTACGATCGTCCACAAGATATCCCATGGATTTAAACTCAGCATAGTTTACTGCTCCTTTCTTAATGTAATAATTACGCAGGTAATCATTATTTTAAGAAAAGAATGATAAGTAATGCAATAACGAAACCGTAAATAGCGGTTGCCTCGGCAAGTGCACAACCAAGAAGTAATGCTTTGGAAATCTTACCCTCTGCTTCCGGCTGTCTTGCGATAGCGTCTACTGCAGAACCTGTTGCCTTACCGATTCCAAGACCTGCTCCGATACCTGTTAATACTGCTACTCCTGCTCCGATTGCTACAAATAATGATGCTGACATAATGTTTTCTCCTTTTCTTTTCTCAGTTAATTAGTGTGTTACTCCGTTGCTTCCTTGATGAACAAGCCTGTAAGGAATACAAATACGTATGCCTGAATCAGTCCGTCAAAAATATCAAAGTAACAACTGAATATTGCTGGAAGTACGGGTGGAACCACCATCTTCAGTAACTCCATAATAACGAAGGAACCAAGTACGTTTCCAAACAATCGCATACAAAGTGATAATGGTTTGATGAATATCTCAAGAATGTTAATTGGAAGAACTACAGGCATTGGTTCCGCAAAACTCTTTAACCAGCCTTTGGTACCTTTCTTTCTCACTCCTGCTGCTTCAATTAAGATGATACTCATCAATGCAAGCGCTACCGTGACATTCATGTCTTTTGTCGGCGGCTTGAAGCCTAATAGGCCGATGAGGTTGGCAATTCCTATGTAGATGGCAACTGCTGCCAGGTACGGAATGTACGCTTTACCGTTTTCTCCTATCGTGTCCTCAAAGAATCCATACAGTTTTGAAACAGCAAGTTCAAGTACTACCTGCTTACGGCTTGGATTCTCAACTTTAAGCCCTCTCACAAGAACCAGACACAAAAGAAGAATGACCGCCATGATGATCCATGTAACAACAACCGATTCATAGATCGGAATGCCACCAAACAGCGGGATTGTAAAGACGGTATCGCAATTCAGCTCCTCCATCAGATTCTTTACCAACGCATCCAACAGTCTCACTTCCTTTCTTAACTTTTGAATCAAAAGCTATTATATTTGTCATATTGTAAAAAGTAAAACGTTTTTTTTATATAAACTATATGTCATATTTGTATATTTCTCATATGGTCATACACTTTATATATAAAAAAGGCGTCGTACATACATTACGACGCCTTTGCTCTACCCACTGTGGTATTCTACCCCTTTCTTCCAAAAAATGCAAGCACAAAAAAACTAATTTTCGGCAAAGAACTCCGAAAGAACTTCTTTCAGCGTATTTGCAGACTCATGCAGTTTGGAAACTTCCTCCTGATCCAGATCGATTGGAACCTTGGTTTCATAGCCATCGCGGCCAACGATACACGGCAGACTTAACACCACGTCTGAGATTCCATACTCTCCGTGCAGCATGGTCGAAATCGGCAGAATGGATTTTTCATCTCTTATGATTGCTTCGCAGATGCGCTTAACTGACATGGCAATTCCATAATATGTGGCTCCTTTTTTGGAAATAATCTCATAGGCACTCTGTTTTACCTCCGCGGCGATACGTTCCGTTGCTTCCATATGATTATAGTGCCCCCGCATCTCACAGAAATTGTCCAGCGGTATTCCGGATATATTCGCACTGCTCCATGCCGCAATCTCACTGTCCCCGTGTTCTCCCACGATAAAAGCATGTACACTTCTGCTGTCCACTCCCAGATGCTGTCCCAGATGATACTTCAGTCTGGCAGAATCCAGCACAGTTCCGGAACCAATTACCCGGTTTTCCGGATAACCGGACAGTTTCTGCGCCGTGTAAGTCAGAATATCTACCGGATTTGCAACAATCAGAAGAATTCCTTCAAAATCTCTTTTTGTAATTTCCGGAATAATCGACTGGAAAATTGCAATGTTTTTGTTTACCAGATCCAGCCGCGTTTCGTCCGGCTTCTGATTTGCACCTGCTGTAATTACAATAATGGCTGCATCCGCAATATCATCATAATCTCCGGCATAAATCTGCATCGGTCTTCCAAACGGAATTCCGTGTACGATATCTTCGGCTTCCCCTTCTGCTTTCTGATGGTTTGCATCCAAAAGCACCATCTCGGTAAATAATCCGCTCTGCATCAGGGCGAATGCAGATGCAGAACCGACAAATCCACATCCGATAATTGCTACTTTTCCTGGTTTTAATTTACTCATATGGTTACCTCCTTCCAGGCACAAAAATTCTCTACAATATAGTCTGCCTCTTTTCCGTCATCATTTTTCGGGGAAATATTGGAATTTACATAAAACACCGGCATTCCGACACCTTTTGCACCACCGACATCACAACGGCTGTCATTCCCGATATACAGGGAATGAGACACATCCAGCTTATGCCGCTCCAACAATATATGAAAGAAACGTTTGTCCGGTTTTTTCGTGTGATAATCCGAAGAAATCAAAATATCATCAAAATATTTTGTAATGCCTAAAACATTCATTTCATATGCGGTAAAAATGCGCTGGGCATTCGATAACAGATACACTTTTTTGTCCATTTTTTTCAGACTGGCAAGCATCTGCTGTGTCCCCGGATACAAACGGACATAATCGGTAGACAGCGCACGGAAAAACTGTCCAGTATGTATGGCAAGGGTCTTATCGGCCACGATCCCTTTTTCCTGATACAGTTTTTCAAACACTTCCCCGATCTCAATCTCTGGAGATGCCTCATGCGTATAATGCCTGTCCTCTTCCAGCGTCTTTTTCAACGCGCGCTCACAGTCGCTGACAAGTGCCGCATAGCGCTTCTGCAATTCCTTCGGTTCATAAATGGCCCCGTAATATCCAAAAAACAATGCCAGTTTCTCCCACAGTTTTGGAAAATCTTCCTCTGTGTGGATATCCACCAGTGTCCCGTACAGATCAAACACATAATTGTCGTACTGCACCGGCAACACGGCTTCCTGCAAATATTCTCCCATGTTAATTTCTCCCTTTTGTGATCTTTTACGTGCAAATTATACCAGATTTTCCCTGTACCTGTAAGTGGTAGCTACAACATTTTTCTGCGAAGTTTTTCCAATATCTTCCGCTCACTGCGCGATACGGATACCTGATTTTTCCCCATGCGCTTTGCTGTTTCTGCCTGGGAAAGATTGTCCATATAGCGAAATTTTATCAGCTGTGCTTCTTCCTTCGGCAGCTGGTCGATCGCCTGTTTCAATGCAATATGATTCAGAAGCGGAGTTTCAAACCGGTGATTATCCTCCAGCTTTTCTTCCAAAGTCAGCACTTTTCCGTCATTTTCCGTCACCGGTCGTGAAAAAGAATCCACCTCTCTTCCTGCTTCCATTGCCACCACCAGATCTTCAATGGCAATTCCTGTCTTTTCCGCCAGTTCCTGCAATGTCGGCTCCTTATTTTGTGTCTTTTTCATCTGTTCTCTGACAATTGCTATTTTTCTTGCATGTTCTTTCATCTGGCGACTCGTATGAATCATACCGTCATCCCGTAAAAATCTCCGGATTTCCCCCATAATAAGCGGAACCGCATAGGTAGAAAAAGAGTAGGATAGCGAAGTGTCAAACCGGTCGATCGCCTTGATCAGACCAATCACTCCGATCTGTGTCAGATCCTGCAAATCGGTTCCCCGGTTTGCAAATCGTTTCGCCACCATATAAACCAGCCCCATATTCTCGGTTATCATCTGCTGCCTGATCTTCCGGTCTCCCTGCTGCGCCCTCTGGATGTTCTGTCGTCCATTTTCCTCTTTTGCCGATATCTTACTGCTCACGTTCCCTTTCTATGTATTTCCACATAACCACACGTGTTCCTTCTCCTTTTTTTGACCGTACCTCAATCCGATCCATAAATGCCTCCATAAAGGAAAAGCCCATACCGGAACGTTCCAATTCCGGTTTTGTAGTAAAAAAAGGCTGCAATGCCTGTTCAAGATCTTCAATTCCAACTCCGTGATCTTCCACCGTTACCACCAATTGCTGACCATTTTGGTCACAGGTCAGTTCCACCTGTTTCGTTTCATCTTCGTATCCATGGATAATGGCATTTGTCACAGCCTCACTCACTGCTGTCTTTACATCTGCAATCTGCTCCAGCGTCGGATTCATATTTGTCATAAATGCGGTCACAACCATGCGTGCCAATCCCTCATTTACGGATTTTGCATCAAAATGAACCTGCATATGATTTTCCTGCACCATTTTATTTTTCCTCCTCTTCCAATGAAATAATCTGAAACAACCCGGATTTTTCAAATATTTTATACACCCGTTCTCCCAGATTTACCGCTGTCACTTTTCCTGCATGCATGTCCATCGTCTTTTTTCTTCCTATTAATATACCGATTCCGGAACTGTCCATAAAATCAGTCCCCGCAAAATCAAATACAATCCTGTGAACATGCCAGCTTTCCGCCAGCAGATCTATTTCCCTGCTCATATTGCCTGCCACATGATGATCCACCTCCCGCGGCATCGGCACAATCATGCAGTCCGCTTCCTTTCGATATGCTGCTTCCATATAAAACCTCTTCCTTTCCCTTACTTCTTTATAAATAAGCAAAAAAAGACACCGACAGTAACCTGTACTGTAGTGTCTTTTGTAATGCAATGTGTTCCTTTTTATTCCTGTGCGTCTACATAATTCTGTGACGTTCTCGCCCGCTCCGTATCCGGATAATTTTCAATTACATACTGATAATACGGTTTTGCAGATTTCAGGTCCCCGTTTTTCCGGTAGGACTGTGCCAGATAATAGGCAGCTGATCCGTCCTGGAAATCTTCCTGCTCATCCGTAATCTGTTTTAATGTATCGATGGCGTCCTTATACTTTCCACGGGAGTACAAACTATAGCCTTCCTTGTAAAGCTGATTCAGATACTTATCCTGTACCTCCCCATTGATATCATCATATATGGTTTTAGCTTCGTCGGACAGATACTTCGTCTTTACTTTATCCAGTGTCTTTCCCGCAGTCGTCACATCCTTTGATCCATAATAGGAAACACATGCCTGCAGAAGATTTTCATAAGTAGATATCTGAACCTTGACCTTTTCATTGTTGGTCGTCTGCTCTTCCAGCTGATTTTTCAGATCCTCCACCTGTCCTTCCAGATCTTTGATTGTCTGTCCATTCGTGGAAATGGTATCACTCGCTTCAACCAGTTTTCTCTGTGCATCTTCTTTTGCCTTGTTGCGAACGCTCGGCACGATCAGAAATGCGGTAATCGCAGTACCCACAATCAGTCCGATCACAATATATACCAGTGTTGCCCCAATCGAAGATTCCTTAAACCGCTTCGGCATGATAATGGTCTCATTTCCACTTTGATAAGAAATCAGATCATCATCCTTCGGCTTTTTGGAAGGACTTTTTTCCTTCAGTCTTGCATTCACTTCGCGCAGATAACGCAGGGTGGTTGTATTATTTGTATCAATCTTTCCCGCATTGCGCAAAGTTTTTTTTGCCAGTTCCAGCTTATTGTCCTGCAGATAAAGAAGCGCCAGCAGCTGATGTGCCTTGACAAGCTTCGGATTCAGCGAAAGTACCTTTTTCAGCTGGATAATTGCCAGATCCCGACTGTCCTGCTTGCAATAGTGCAATGCCTGGTTATATTTTTTAATCGTCTGATTTACGGAATCCAATCTTCCCCGATCCTGCTGGATCTCATCAAGATAATGACTGGCAAGATTGTCCTTCGGCTGATAACTGCGGCTGATCACCCATTCACTTAAGGCATCTACCACTTCTCCTGTCTCGCAATAAATCAATCCCAGAAGATTTCGTGCATCAATATTATATTTATTAAACTTCAGACTGTTTTTCAGGCTGACAATCGCTCCGGAAAGATTTCTCACGCCCGCCTGTTCCAGCCCCAGATTATAATACGCGTTGGAAATGTGACGCACTTTCAAAAATACGGAAAGATCTGCCCCGCAATTCGGGCAGCACTTTGCATTTCCAACCTCCTGTCCACATTTATAACAAATCATTTCTTCCTCTTTTTCATTACTGTCCTAACTGCTGGCCATTCTGACGTACATCACGCAATATTTCGGTAATAATATCCGTTACGTCTGTCAGATCATGGTTATAAATCGCCGCCTCGGCTTCTTCTACTTCCAGACTCGGCTGAAAATTTTTCAGCTCTTTTTCAAAATTAATCATTTCTCCTGCTCCTTTTTGCGATATACAGGTTCTGCGTTCCCATGTATCTTAATTATAATATAGTGCATTGGATATGCAAGTAAATTTATTCGCATTATTTCTCGGAAATATTACAGGAACTGCATCTGTTTACTTGAGAGAGATCATCACAACCCCTTCTTTTTTCTTCTGGAAACAAACGGATTCCTGCAGTTCTTTTACGGTAAGCGTCTGCTGGTCAATGGTTACAACACATCCGGAATACACTTTGCGTACGACACTGATCTTTGCATTTTCCCCGCGTTTGACCAGTTCTTCCAGACGATCTACCGCTTTTTGGCTTTCAGCAATATCTGCCTGCGTTTTCATTTTGGCACGAAGAAGTTCGGTTCTGCGCGGATCTTTCGATACATCAATTCCTTTTTGCGCAGCCACCAGTTCAAACTGTTTCAGCCCGGTGGTAATCTTCTTGATCACTTCCCCATTTTCTTCAATGGATTTCTGCAGATCCGACAGTTCCTGCCGCATCTGCGCACTGACTCCGACATACACCTGTGTCTTTACTTCCGTGGAATTTCCGATTACATTCACATCCATTCCACTGATTGCGTAGGCATATCCGCCAATGATACTTCCCTTTTTTCCGGTTACATAAATATGATCAAAACTGATCATATGACTGTCTAATGCATAAGTCACTTCAATAAAGCCATCGGCTTTCACCTTACAGTATTCGAAAAATTTTGCGTGGATATTCCCGCCTGCACGAATACTGGTCTTGTTTCCACCGAGAACACCGCTTCGCAGGACAATATCTTTTCCCGCTTCAATCACACAGTTCTCGCAGATACCGTCTACCGTGAGACTTCCACTCGTACTTACCTTTGCCCCCGGTTTGATTCCACCGTGGATTACAACATCTCCGTGATATTCCACATTTCCTGTACCGATTCCCACATCACCGGGAATTTCATAAACTGCGGATATCCGGATCTTTCCGTTTGACATTTCAATCTTTCCAGACAGGTCTGCAATATAAGTACTTCCGTCTTCTGTACAGTGAAATCCTTTTCCGCGGAGTGGCTGCAATGGCTTGCCACGGACTGCTAGTATCGGCTTTCCCGAAACATTCATCCCGTTTACCGCCTCGGTTGGTGGATAGTAGGTGGCAATTGCCTGACCTTCTTTTACCATCTCCACTGTACGGATGCTCCAGTAATCTATGGAACCATCCTCCTTGACCTTTGGTTTTCCATCCACATCCGGATTGAAATGAAGTTCATAGCGGCCGTTTTCTGCATTGACCGGTGGCTGTCCTTTTGCAATACATACATCTCTCATGTACACTCCGCCATCGATCATCTCCTGGATCGCCGCTTCGTCAATTCCATTGGTTACCCGCTGGGTGCGGATATACCGCACCAGCTCTGATAATGTGTACCCCTCTCCGGCCTCCGGTGGCTGCAATGTCAAATATGCTTCCATACTATCCTGTGAAATCCGGACAACCGCACCTCTCATTGAAATATCTTCCATGGCATTTTCCCCTCTCTGCTATAGAAATCCGAAACCATTTATTTCATTTGTGCCAGCCGCGCTTCTACCTGAGCCATCATCTGCTCATACTTTGCCAGCTTGTCTTTCTCTTCCTGTACCTTTTCCGGTTTTGCGTTATTTAAGAATTTTTCATTGGAAAGCATGCCCTTAGAACGTGCAAGTTCCTTCGTCAGCTTATCTTTTTCTTTATGCAAACGCTCTTTTTCTTTTTCAAAATCTACCAGATCCTCCAGTGGCAGATAAAGAACTGCTCCCGGAATCACAACGGAAACCGCATCCTCACTGATACCGTTTTTGTCTGCCTGTACTATAATCTCGCTGGTAGAAGCAAGATTTACATATACTTCCTTATTTTCTTCAAAAACAGTGCGAAGCCCTGCATCCTCAGATGTAATATAAAGCTTTGCCTTTCTTGATGGTGGAACATCCATTTCTGTGCGGACATTACGGATTCCCTTAACGAGATCCTTACAGTGCTCAATGGCTGCTTCCTCTGCCGGGAAGTTCCACTCTTCTTTGTACTCCGGCCACTTGGAGAGCATAATCGTCTCTTCCTCTGACTGTAATGTACAGAAGATTTCTTCCGTGATAAATGGCATATACGGATGTAACAGTTTCAATGCCTCGGTCAGTACGGTCTTTAAGGTCCACAGTGCCGCATTGGCAGATACCGGATCTTCATCCTTTTTATAGGTACGGACTTTTGCGATCTCAATGTACCAGTCACAGAACTCATCCCAGATAAAATCGTATACTTTCTGTACGGCAATTCCGAGTTCAAATTTATCCATATTTTCTGTGGCATCTTTTGCAAGGGTATTCACCTTGGAAAGAATCCACTTGTCTGCTGCATGTAACTCATCCTTTGACGGCGTATGGAGTTCAAATCCATCCAGATTCATCATGATAAAACGGGATGCATTCCATACTTTATTGGCGAAGTTACGGGATGCCTCCACACGCTCCCAGTAGAACCGCATGTCATTTCCCGGTGCATTTCCGGTAATCAGTGTCAGACGAAGTGCATCTGCGCCATACTTGTCAATGACTTCCAGTGGATCAATACCATTGCCCAGTGATTTACTCATCTTGCGTCCCTGGGAGTCACGTACCAGTCCGTGGAACAGTACGGTATGGAACGGTGCCTTACCCATCTGCTCATATCCGGAGAAAATCATACGGATAACCCAGAAGAAAATAATATCGTATCCGGTTACCAGCACATCGTTCGGATAGAAATAATCCAGATCCTCGGTCTTTTCCGGCCAGCCTAACGTAGAGAATGGCCACAGTGCAGAAGAAAACCAGGTATCAAGCGTATCCGGATCCTGTGTCATATGTGTACATCCGCACTTCGGACACTTGCCAGGATTTTCGATGGATACTACCATCTCGCCACAGTCATCGCAGTACCATGCCGGAATGCGGTGTCCCCACCACAGCTGACGGCTGATACACCAGTCACGGATGTTGTCAGTCCAGTTAAAGTAGGTCTTGTCCATACGCTTTGGAAGAAGTTTGATATCTCCGTTCTTCACACCTTCCACAGCCGGCTTGATCATCTCATCCATCTTTACAAACCACTGCTGCTTGATCATCGGCTCAACCGTTGTATGACAGCGGTCATGCACACCGACATTGTGGGAATGTGGAACAACTTTTACCAGAAGTCCCTCTTTCTTAAGATCATCCACCAGTGCTTTCCGGCACTCGTAGCGGTCCATTCCGGCATATTTTCCGGCTTTTTCATTCATCGTTGCATCGTCGTTGATGACAACAATTTCTTCCAGATTATGACGCTTTCCAACCTCAAAATCGTTCGGGTCATGTGCCGGAGTGATCTTTACGCATCCGGTTCCAAATTCCTTGTCTACATAAGCATCTGCGATCACCGGTATTTCGCGGTCCGTCATCGGAAGCTTTAAAGTCTTTCCGACAATATCTTTATAACGCTCATCGTCCGGGTTTACTGCCACCGCAGTATCACCAAACAGTGTCTCCGGACGTGTGGTGGCAATCTCTACGAAGCGGCCTTCCTCTCCAACAACCGGATAATTGATATGCCAGAAAAATCCATCCTGCTCTTCATGCTCAACTTCCGCATCGGAAATGGAAGTCTTACATACCGGACACCAGTTGACAATACGGGAACCTTTATAAATCCAGCCCTTCTTATATAACTTGGTGAATACTTCCTGTACCGCATGGGAACATCCTTCATCCATCGTAAAGCGCTCACGCTGCCAGTCTGCGGAAGAACCAAGTTTGCGCAGCTGCTTTACAATACGTCCGCCGTATTCTTTTCTCCACTCCCAGCACTTATCCAGGAACTCTTCACGGGTCAGGTCCGCCTTATTGATGCCCTGCTCTTTTAAACTCTGGATCACCTTTACCTCTGTAGCGATGGATGCGTGATCCGTACCCGGCTGCCACAGTGCATTGTATCCCTGCATTCTCTTGTAACGGATCAGGATATCCTGCATGGTATTATCCAGTGCATGTCCCATGTGAAGCTGACCGGTAATATTTGGCGGTGGCATCACAATGGTAAACGGTTTCTTGCTGCGGTCTACTTCTGCATGAAAATACCCATTGTCCTCCCACTTCTTATAGAGACGATCCTCTATATCTTTCGGATCGTATGTTTTACTTAATTCTTTGCTCATGTGTTCCTCCTTAAATATAAATGAAACGCCCTCTGTACAGAAAGCCTTTTCTTTTTCTGCACAAAGGGCGAAAACTCTCGCGGTACCACCTTTGTAATACTCATCATGTCCTTTAACGGGGACGATCCGGGAATGCCTACAGGGCAATGTACCACATTCAACATTCCAGTTCCAGAGCTACCTTCCACACTGCATCCTGTGGATATCTTACAGCCATTGCAGGAACATTCTGCACAAAGACTCTGCCAATGCTCCACTTCAATGAATATCCTTCTCTTTCAGGAATTCCATGTGTACTCCTCTCCATCATCACTTTTTTATACATAATTTAATCTTACTTGCGGCTCTCTTTTTTGTCAAGAAGATTTCTGTGAAATTCACTATAATTCCTCTTCTACCATGTTCTTTTCCCGATGGAACATATCGTAGATACATGGAATGACAATCAGCGTCAGAACGGTACCATAAACCAGTCCTCCAATCAGTGTGATTGCCATCGGACGCATCATGTCGGAACCGTCACCGATTCCAAGAGCCGTAGTCAGCATTGCAAGAACCGTAGTCAGTACCGTCATCAGAATCGGACGCACCCGGGTCTTTCCGGATGAAATAATCGCCTCATGCTTAGAAACACCCGCTTTTCTTGCCTGATTGATATAATCAATCAGTACAATACCGTTGTTTACAATAAGACCTGCCAGCATGATAAATCCAAGCATTGCAAGGACATTGACTTCCTGCCCTGTCAGAAGCAGAGCAATAAAGCCTCCGGTGAAGGCAAGCGGAATCGAGAACATAATGATAAACGGAGAAACGAGTGACTGGAACTGTACCACCATGATCAGATAAATAAAGATAACTGCCAGTATCATCATCAGAACCAGCTGGCTCATGGAATCACTGATTGTCTCGTCCTCTCCGGTCATTTCGATATGATAGCCTTCCGGCACATTCAGCTTATCCATACTCTTTTGAATTTTATTGCCAAGCAGTGTGACATTGTGATCTTCATCCACACCACAGGATACCGTAATATAACGTGTCTGTGCATCCCGTTTCATGGTGCTGAGTGTTGTCGTATCTTTCATCTCACAAATTTTCGTAAGAGGAATCTCTTTTTCTTTTCCGTCTTTGTCTGTGTGGGTAAATGTCATCTGTCTGATATCGTCCAGTTTCGTATCCGTCTGTTCCTGTGTCTGCACATAGACTTTATAATCTTTGATGTCTGTGGAAATCGTGGTTGCGCTCTTGCTGTCTGCCATCTTCGCACTGACAAGCTGATATACCTGTGCAACCGTGTATCCGTATTCCGCAGCTTTTTCTTTATCCACGGAAATGGTAAGCTGTGGCTTTGTATCTTCCAGACCGTCGTCCACATCCACGGTTCCCTTTGTCTGCTTCATCACATCTGCCACTTCTTTGGCAAGCTTCTGCAGCGTATCAATATCATTTCCTTTAATTCTGACGGAAAGACCGCTGCCGAAATAACTGCTATAATCCATGGAAGAACTGTTGGTTTCTACTTTGCAGTCCAGATCTTTCGTCCTGCTGACAATTTTTTCTTCCACATCCGATGCTTTGACTTTGGAGTCCTCATCCAGCAGGATATACATGCTGACGCTGTCATTTCCTCCACCCATCAGATTCATCGTGGAATCTCCACCAGCCATCGCTCCGACCATCTTGATTCCTTTGATTTTTGAGATTCTCTGAATCACATCATCCGATGCCTGTGTTAATTCCTCAAAGGTCAGTTTCTCACCCTCTTTTGCAGAAATCGTGACGGAAAGCTGATTTGTCTCCATATCCATATCCATAAAGTTTAAGCCTTTTGAAAGTGACAGTGCTGCACTTCCGATCAGAAGAACCACCGCAATAATCAGTACCAGTGGTTTGAAACGCAGACACCACTCCAGCACTCTGCCATACCATTCCCGGACGGCATCGAACCACGGATGACGGATATCTTTTGTTTTTCTGAGTGTAACAGAAGCCATCGCCGGGACAAACGTCAATGCCACGACCAGACTCGCTACCAGGGTATATGCAATCGTCAGGGCAAGATCCACAAACAGCTGCCGGGTAATTCCCTCTGTAAAAATAATCGGCGCATAGACGCTGATCGTGGTAAGCGTTGACGCAATGATCGCACCCGTCACCTGTTTTGATCCTTCTACCGCTGCTTTCCGGATGGAATAGCCTTCTGCGCGCAGACGATAAATATTTTCAATGACAACAATTGAGTTGTCCACAAGCATACCAATGCCAAGCATCAGTCCGGACATGGAAATAATATTTAAGGTAATTCCGGTAAAGTACATCAGCACGATTGCAGCGACAACGGAAAGCGGTATGGAACATGCAATCACGATTGTCGGTTTGATATCTTTCAGGAACAGCAGCAATACCAAAATAGCAAGGATTGCCCCCCAGATCATATTCTGCATTACAGAGTTTACAATCATGTCAATGTATACGCCCTGATTCATCAATACATTCAGGTGGAGCTTGGAATCTTCTTTTTCTAACGCTTTAAATTTATCCAGGATACGATTCGTAACTTCTCCTGTGGAGTATCCGGTCTGCTTTTCCATCGAAAGCATAATTCCCGGATTGCCATTAATCACGGCATACGTCTCGTCGGAATTATCCGTCACTTTAATTTCTGCCACATCCGAAAGGCGGATTGTATCAATTCCATCAATTCCCATATCCATAAGTGGCAGATCTTTTAATTCATCGACATCCTGCACGGCATCTCCCACACGTACCAGATACTCAGTATCCCCATCCATGGCATATCCAGCCGGCATATCAAAATTCTGCGCGGCAAGCAGGCTTGTGATGGTATCTTTGCTCAGCACTTTATTCAGATCTGCGGAATCATGTGCCGTATCTTTGGCTTCATCCAGTTTACTCTGTGCACTCTCCAAGGAGGAGGCTGCATTGGCCAGTTCGGTAGAAGAAGCACTGACCTGAAGTGCCGTCATGGATGCATTGGCATTCAGCGTATCTAAAGCCGAGGCCAAGCTGACTTTTCCGCTCTCTACCTTCTGCTGTGCACGTTCAATGGTTTTCATTCCTGTATTGACTTTGGTCAGGAGTTTTCCCACTTCTGCGGATGCCGCCGGGAGATCCTCATAGGTACTTACTGTGATTCCAAACGAGGACAACGCCGAAAACTGCTTTTTCACAACCGCATTAACCTGTTTGATCTGTGCCTGCATCTCACTGCTCTCTGCAAGCTGCGGGTTATCTTTTAATACCGTCACGATTCCGGTATAGGCATCCGACTTCATAAAGGTCTGAATACCGGTCTGGATCTGTTCCAAAGAAGCTTTCTGTTTTTTTAACTCTGCGAGTTGTTTTTTCAGATCCTGTTCCGTCTTGTAGAGCTTCTTCTGCTGATCCATCGTCTGATTAATCGCGCTGTTTAACTGCTCCGATCCCTGACTGATGGAAGACTTTCCACTCTCTACTTTCTTTTTCCCCGCATCAATTTTTTTCTGGGACTTTTCAAACGGTTCATCGATCTTCTTCTGAATCTTTTTATTTAATGCGTCTATCTTGTCCTGATCGAGTGTTACATCTACGCTTTCTTCCAGCTGCCCGGTCGTAGTGACAGAAGCCACTCCTTCCAGACTTTCAAGTGCCGGCGCAAGATCATTCTTCACATAATCGGAAAATGCGTTCGCATCCATGCCATCCTTATCCACCGCTGCAGCCAGCACCGGCATCATGTCCGGATTGACTTTCATAATCATAGGTGTTCCAATGGAATCATCCCATTGCCCGGATACCTGATCAAGACTCTGCTGAATTTCGATCACCACCGAATCCATATTTGCATTCTGCTCATATTCCAGTGTTACGATGGAATAACTGTTATAGGAAACAGAACTGATATTTTTAATGTTGGACGTTGTTGCCATCGCCGATTCAATCGGCGCTGTCACATCACTTTCCACCTGTTCCGGACTTGCTCCCATATCGGTTGTGATAACCAGCGCATACTGAAAACTCATATCCGGAAGCAGATCTGTCGTCATTTTTGACAACGAGACCGCACCGAGCACGATGACCAGCACGACTGCCACAAGCACGGTATAAGGACGTTTCACACTGTACTTTGAAATCATGTTTTCCTCCTGTAAATTTTTCTTCTGCTGAATAAAGCAGACGCATTGGAAGTGGAACACAGTTCCCAGCGCCTGCTTTTTTTCATTATACCGATAATCGGTTCTTTTTTACAAGAGGATTTCCGAAAGCTTTATTTTCTTTTTAGAAACAAAAAAAAGACATCCGTTTCCGAACGTCTTTCTTTCCTGTACTTTGTCCGTTATTTTCTGACTGCTTTATGCGTTCTCCTCCAGTCCATCCTCTTCATCCGAAATAGCTGCAGATGCCCCGGATACTGCTGCAATCACTGCGATCAACGCCCCAAGTACCGCAATCCCGATAATCGCAATCAGAAAAATAAATAACCCCGTTGCTGACATGATTCCATCTCCTTTTGTAATTGATCCCCAAATCCTTTTCACCTGTCTTATCCTTTAAGATACCCGGATAAGTCTCAAAGAATACAATTTCTTTTTTTATTTTATCACAGAACCACTGTCCTCACAATGTTATTTTACTTTAATTTTCATGGAAACTGTCTTTGTCTTTCCGTTCTTCAGTGTTACTTTTGCTTTGATCGTGACAGTTCCCTTCTTCTTTGCTGTAATCTTTCCGTTTTTATCTACTGCCGCAACAGACTTTTCACCAGATGTATATGTAATCTTTTTTACATTATCCAGATCAAGCTTACTGCTTAACTGTATCTTTGTATTCTTTCCCGCTTTGATGGAAGCTGTCGTCTTTTTTACGGCAACCGTTTTTAAAACCGCTTTTTCCACATTTTTTATTTCTGCTGCAGAAAGCATCCGATAATCCGAACCTGCGGCAAGATTCACATGTAATGTGCCATCTTTTCCAACGGTATACGTCTTTGCATTCACCAGTTTATACGCTCCGGTTTTCTTATCCACAACAACGACACTCAGTTTTTTACCTGCGGTTAAGTCTTTTGCATCTGCGGTTACTGTATATCTGATATTTCCTTCTTTATCGGTAACATTTGCAGTAATTGCCACATGGTCTGTTCCGGCAGCTTCCACGATCCTGCGCACCATATCTGCAGAAATCTCTGCCTTGGTACCTGTCACTTCTGCACTTGCTTCCGTTACTTTTCCAGCCGTATCTTTTGTCACGGTAACCGTTATTTCTGCTTTCTCCCCGGAAGCAGTCGTTGCCGTTACGTTCTTTGATTCGGTTGTCTGCTCTGGCTTGTCGTCCTTCTTTGTATCATCAGATGGAGTGACGGTTGCAGCGCTGCCGGAGGATGAGCTGCCGGAGGATGAGCTGCCGGAAGTATTTGTATCATCCTTTCCTTCCGAAGATGATGCATCCTTATGCAGATACAGCACATCCACTGCTCCCCATCCGCCATCCTCATGTTCTACACATACACGAAGTTTTACGCTCTTTGTTTTATCCAGTGTAAAAGTTACCTTCGGTGTATGCCAGTCTCCCCATGCGGTCATTGCTGTGGCTTCGCCGGTAAATAATACACTGTCATCTTCTGCGTTTAATATCTGCATGGTTACATCTGACTGTGCCCCCTGGGCATATGCTTCCAATGTATAGGTTCCTTTTTCCAGCGTAATTGCTTTCTTATATGTAACAGAACCATTTGCTGCGGATGCTCCGTACCAGCCCATACTGTTTTTTCCGCTCTTTGCATTCTCTGCGGAAGGAATTCCCTTGAACGTGGTTCCGTCTACGGTAAAGTATTCTCCACTGTCAAATTCAACCGCTTCTTTATTTGTAATCAGATTTGCATATTTTACCTGTAAAGTAAGTGTAACATCTACACTGGTTTTTCCTTTATAAGCACCTCTTGTAATTTCTTTGCTCAAAGAAACTGTACCGGAAATCTGATAAGTTCCGGGCTTTGACATATCCGCCTTTTTTACAGATGCTTCATCCCAGGTAACCGCCTCTGCTACCGGTGTTTTGCTATCGGAATACGTAACTTCCACGGAATCCGGAAGTGTAAAATCACTGCCTGCAGTAATCGTCTGTGTCAGTGCAGAATCAAATCCTTCTACACTTACCAGATTCGAAACAGCACCCGTTTTTACATAATTCCATACATGAAGTGCAGGAGTTGCAGTGCCATCCGGATAAAACATGGCTTCATTGTCAACTGCAGAACCGCCATACCATTTGCCTGCATCTTTCGAATCATATTCGTTGGCATAACTTGAAGCCCATCCGCTTCCGTATTTTTCCCACTTTTCCTGATTTTCCTTTACCTGTGCATTGTATGCATCTCCGGTAAGTCCTTTGGTATTTCCGACGGTCAGCCATGCCGGCTCCCAGTAATATACACCCAGTCCGCCAGCTTCGTTTACCGTATTAATCAGATTGCGGATTGCAGTTGCCTGTCCCTGCTCGGTAAACGGCTCCGTTGTGTCAGCTCCGTTATCATTATTTCCAACACGCACTGTATTGGCATGTCCGTCACTGTCTTCTAACGTATAAGCATAACTGGTTTCCGCAACCATCACATCTTTACAATATGTATTCTTTACCGTCTCAAACTGCTGTTTTAAGTTATCTAATGTTCCATGCCAGTATGGATAATAACTGGTGGCAAGAATATCATAATTAACATTGTTGTCCTGCAGATTTTCTGCCCATGTTACCATGGTTCGCTTATGTGGGCTTTCCACATGGATGACGACTTTGACATCCGGATTGTACGTTTCTACACCGGCTGCGCCCGCTGAAAATAATACACACATATTGCTGACATTTGTCTCACCGATAAATCCACCCGTTGTCTCATTACCAACCTGCACCATATCCACAACATCTTTTGATGGATCAATGGTATTTAAGGATTCTGTGATATAAGTATTTAATGCCTCTTTTTTCTGTTCAAGGGTGTAACCTTTCCATGCTTTCGGTTCCTGCTGCTTGCTTGGATCTGTCCACAGATCGGAGCAATGGAAGTCAACTAACATTTTCAGTCCGGCATTGCGGCATGCATCTGCAAATTCCTTTGCTTTTGCCACATCATTGTTTCCTCCGCCATAGCCGTTGCCATTGGCATCATACGGGTTATTCCATACACGGACACGAATGTGATTGATGCCCTGCTCTTTGATAAACCTGCAGATATCATCAAGTGTTTTCAGTTCGTTTCCGTCATAGTCACGGTATACCACACCACTCTGTAATTCAGAGATCATGGAGGAGATATCCATTCCCATGATAAAATCAGAAGACAAATTGTTTACTTTTGTTACATCGATCGGTGCATCTTTTACACTGTTGGATGCCTCGTTCACTGTAATTTCTATTTTCTTTATCACAATATCCTTCCACTCTGCGTCCTGAAGTTTTGCCTGAATTTCGTTGGTTCCAAGCGTTCCTAAAGTTGTCTGCAAGGTGAGTGAATAACCATTACTTTCATCATAATTTATAAATTCACCGGAACTGTTTGTTGTATTATTCCACCAGTACAGATGCAGCCCTGCTGCTTCTAAATCGGCGATTTCAGTCTGTCCCTTTTTCAGTACGGCTGTCAGACTAACTGTATCACCTGCTTCTACTGTAGTGTTATCTGCTGTGATCTGCAGATTGTATTCAGTGGAATTGTCATCATCATCTGCCTGATCTTCCATATTCAATCCAGCTTCTGACAGATTTGTATATACGGTTTCATCTTTTACTGCATAAGCGCTCTCCGTTCCGGAAACAAAATTCGCATAATCGCTTTGGTTATTATACTGACTGTCATATTGTACCAGTATATTGTCATCTCCTGTTCCATTCTGATAAATGGTAAATCCATCATCTGCCTCTGCATCCAAAATTTTAATAGTTACACTATACCAGTTTTCATTTCCATCAACGGCTTTCATAACGGCAAGATCATGATTCCATCCAAATTCAGAAGTCACTTCTACATCTTCTGCAAATGAAATTCCAGTCCAACTCCATATATTCACATACAACGGCTCCTGACTTTCATTGTAATAATACAATGTAAAACTGCTATTCTCCGCTGCCTGTACGCTCTCCTTTCCGGCATTCCACACCCCAAGCTGTGTAATCACCATAGCAAGTGCCAGAAAAAAACTGAGCACTCTCCTGTTCCAATGTTTTTTCTCTTTCATACACGATCCTCCCTCTTTGGACACAAACACGATAGTTCTGATATCCTCTCCCTTATCACCAGACCTATCGTATTGCGCAACCGTTTGTTTTGTTGATATGTCTACTATACCACTTGCGCAACCGTTTATTCAATTGACGGGAATTCCAAGTTTTTCTTATGCATTTTATACACTTTTCACATACATTTCCGTTGTATGAAAGAGATTTTGCACAAAACAAAAAAGGTGCAATGTTGTAAATCACTGCGCCTTTTTTGATATTTTATGCAATTATACCTGCATTTTTTTCTTTATTCTGTTTTATGCGTTTTTTTATAAGGTATTTGCTTATAATTCTTTCAACTACCGTAAACACTTTTACTAATGTCTTTGCGATGCTTTATTTTAATTTTTCAATTATGGTTTCTAATTCAGCTGCTTCCAAATCTGTTGCATCCATAATCTGTTCTAACGAGTACCCTTTCTTATGCATATTTAAAATTACTTTTTCAATTTCTCTTTGCTTGCCCTCGGCAATTCCAGCTTCCCGTCCCTCGGCAATTCCGGCTTCTCTCCCCTCAGCAATTCCAGCTTCTTTAATGCCCTGACTCAAATTACACATAATACTCACTTCCTCCTTAAAACTTTCTTCCATTGGAATATGATATTCCTGTTCCATAATTTTCATTTTTTGCTGTTGTGATAATTCACTGGAAAACATGGCAGATAACAATCTATGCAGCCCATATTCATTATGACGCTGCGGAAGCGCATTCGTCAAGCCGATCATAACAATATTCAACAGATTCAAATTCCCTTTCCAATTATGTTTTCCGAGTAAATCTTCTTTTGTTAAATGAATATGACACATACTGTTTTCCGGCATGTTCATACAAACCCATATACTATAGACTGTCTTTATATCATTATAATTTGATTTTACAAAATCCCGTTCCTTCTGTGAAGAAATCAGTCTGCTTACATAAAAAATAGCGCGGTTTAAAATCTGATAGGAACCGGGTTCATCTTTTTGGGCTTCCACATTGATAATCATCTGTGCCAACCCGTTTCTCATTCGCACATAAAAAATAATGTCAAAACGAACCAGTCCTTCATTTTTTTCTCCGGCTTCTGTATTTAGTCCTACAATCCTTTTCCCCTCCACATTCCTGTCCTTATTGGTCAGTCCGGACGCAACCGGTACTTTGCTGATATATGGATCTCCTTCTATCAGGGAAGCTACTTTTTCGATTTCCATCCCTTGAAATTCTTCCACTGTTCTAACTAAAATGTGAGCCAATACATACTTTTGTGCTAACAGACGCTTTGCGCTTTCATCATACTGTGCCTCGCTATCAGCTGCCTGAATGGCATTCTTTATCTCTGTGTTCAAATAAAACCTCCTCTTACATAAAAATCCCCGTCAAAAAATCTCCCCAAAAGAACGTATGTGATTTTATTGTAAAAGATATTGATTCTAATAGCAAATTAAATTTTTATAAATCTATTTTTCTCTCTATTTCATTGCTCCCAAAAAATTTTAGGAACCCCCCTATACTTTTGAGATCCCCTTCAAAAAAAAATAAATTTTTTCTGCAAGTAAAAAAACTGCCCACCCGTTATGGATGGACAGTTTTCACTAAGCACCTATTCAATTATTCTACAGTAAACGTAACCGTATATATCAAATCATCACTTTGTGCAATAAGATCTCCCCACTCATCAGGATTATCTGATTCCTTACTACACTCAAAATTATAACATATTTTAACTGTATATACCTTTCCTGATTCCAGTTGTTCAGGAACAGTAAATGTAACAAGCAAATTGTTATCTTTATCATAAGAATTCAGCGACCAATAGCCATCCCAAAGCAACTTGTTCATTTCATCATCACACCGAAAATCAAAGTCTCCATGTTCAAAACCGTCCTTCGGCTTTGCATAACATACAACCTTCAATCCTTTCAGCGGAATAGAAATTCTATCACCTGCCTTAACATTTCCAACATTAACATTCTTTGCGTTCTCATCAGCCTCCGCAAGACAAATAGTTTCTTCCCCACCTGTTGTAGCTGTTGAACTTCCATAATACTCATCTACATCAATAATTCTCTTATATACAACATACTCTGTATTTTCTTTAAGACCGGACATTTCATAGCATCCAAAATCATCCGACTCATTTCCTTGTACCCACTCATCCTCTGTTATAGCGGAAATTGCTGTACCGCTAGTAACACAAGCATATTCATAAGTTGGCTCAACTGCTACCACCAGAGAATGTTTCAAAATATGTTTGATTTCAGGCGCAGATACCTGAATTTCAGATTCTGTACATATAAAAGTCACATTACCGTATATCTCATATTTTTCATCATTCTCTCCATAAATTGTAACCCACATAGATGCAAACAATTTTGGATCATTTTTCTCTATTGTCTCATTATAAGAAACTTCAAAGTATATATCTTTAAGTTCCTCATCTTCATTGAATTTTTTCTGAATTTCATCAAACAAAACTTTCTGACAAATCATTGGGTTCTGTAATGCTGATATAGATGCAGGCAATTCATTCTTTTCAATATTTTTTACAACATTCTGTGCCTTATCCATTTTTCCAACAGAAGGAGTCGGAGTTACACTTCCCCCGGAAGAAGAACTTCCCCCTGTTGCTCCACCACCATTATTGGCATCTGTATTGTCTGCTACATCCGTAACTTTTCCTGCATTATCTACTTTTGAAGTGGTATCCTTTGCCACGTCCTTGCTTCCTGCCGGAGTCGTAACCGTTACTGCCTGTGTTGTCTCATTCTTTACGGTTACTTCTGCTTTATCAGATGTGGTCTCTACCTTACTTCCCTCTGCACCTTTGGTCAGGTTCAGTGCGATCGGCGCTGCTGCCTTTACCTCTACCGGTGTACTGGAAGTTACATTTGCACCTGCCGCTTTTTCATTTACGGTAACAGGTACTGCTGCGGTTGTCTTTCCTTCTACAGTCACATTCACCGGAGCATCAATCGTAATGCCGGAAAGGGTTCCATCTACCACCAGTTTTACATTTCCCTTTGATCCGGAAACCATAATTTTTGCAACGGTAGCACCGGTTTCAACAATCACACGTGCATCACCGGTTGCACTGACCGTAATAACATTTCCTTTTGCATTCTCGCGGTAGGTATTCGGCTTGATTGCCTGAATATCAATAGACTTGAATTTTCCGTTATTCACAACATCCGCATTCGGCGCGTTGATCACCAGATCCACCTTACTGTAATTGCCCTGCGGTACCGTAAATGTAACAGCTCCCTGTGTCGCAACTGTGATCTTTGTAACATTTTTGTTTTTCAGAGCCTTTTCCAGTTCGCTCTGAGAACCAACGGTCAAGCTGGTAACTTTTGCTGTTTTCTTAACCGCAACCTTGCAAGTGAGTTTGGTTGTCTTGCCATTTTTTGTTGTTACCTTACAGGTAACGACAGCATTTCCGGCTTTTACTGCCTTTACCACTCCCTTTTTGGAAACGGTTGCAATGGATTTCTTATTGCTGGACCACTTCAATTTTGCCTTTTTCCCTGCATTCTTTACTTTCAGGGTCTTTTTCTGTCCCACCTGAAGTGTCATTGTCTTTGCATTTAATCTTGTTTTTTTGGTTGCTGCATATGCCGCTGATGGCTGATAGATCGTGATGATCATCGCAAATGCCAGTACAAATGCAAGCAGTTTTTTCATTTGTTTCATAGTCATCCTCCTGACAATGATTCATATCCTTTGAAATTCAGATATATTATTTTACTGTAAATGAAGCTTCTCCATCCGGAATTCCTTCTGCGGTAACGCTCACCTTATGCTCTCCTGCGGAAAGTCCTGTAGCATCCACCCAGATAACAAATACACCATCTCCATTTAAGAAAGCATCCTTAGGTTTTACTTCTGTACCATCTACTTTAATCACAAAATCTTTTCCATCCAGCTTTGGTGTACAAAATACATACAATATACCATCGGATACCCAAGGTTCCCCATCTTCACCCTCTGGAAACATTCCATCAATCTTTAATGCAGTAAATTTAAAGGATTTTGTCACGGTCTTATACCCTTTTTTCTGGATAGCAAAGGTATGTTTTCCATTTGTAAGTTTCTTTGTAAGTGTAACATAAGAAACTACACGCTCTCCATCCTTATCTGTCCATGTACTGTAATCCTTTTTCCCGAGTTTCTTTCCATCCAGTACATAAGTTGCGCCCTTGATTTTCTCTCCCGGATAAGAAATAGTTTCTCCACCAGTGAATACACTAATATCCTTTGCTGCAATTCCAAGTGATTTTGCTGCTTTTACGGTAACTTTACATGAATATGCAGCTTTTGTCTTTGTATCCTTTGCTGTAACAGTACAGGTGCCTTTCTTTACGCCTTTTACCAGTCCCTTTTTATCAACAGTGGCAATCTTCTTATCGGAAGTTTTCCAGGTTACGGATTTTACTCCTTTCACAGTCAGTGAAACCGTCTCTGTTTCATAAATAGAAACCGATTTCTTGTTCAGTTTTCCCGCAGCCTGCACCGGTGTTACCATGGCACATGTTAAAACCATTGCCAATGCTAAAACCATTACCACCGCTTTTTTCAGCTTGTTCATAATCATTTCCTCCTTATTTTAAATAATATTTTTTACATATTGATTCTACCCCCCCACGAAAAGATATGTCAATGTGAAATTCGTTTTTATCCAGAAGCAAATATTATGTATCGTTACGTTCTCTGATATTTTCTGCCCATAATCCCTTCTCTGGCTTCTGGAATATGAGTTTCATGAAAAAACAGGACATATAGAGGAAAATTTTTATATTATATCCCCATTTTCTCGTCAGTCAGGACATATACGAAAAAAACTGTTTGTTATGTCCCTTGTAAATGTCATAATAGGACTTTTTTATCACCTTTACGTCTATATGTCCCATTTGACTGTTTCAGAAGGACTTTTTTGTTATCGTTTTGTCTATATGTCCCATACCGCTGCCACAGCAGGACATTTTTGTCACTCTCCTGTCTATATGTCCCACTTTCCTTATTCACTGGGATATTTTTCGACCTTTATCCTTTATATGTCCCGTCTGGTTCTTTCAGCAGGTTTTTATGTAGAACAGAAATGTTTCGCAAAGGGAAATCCGTATATCTGTTGGTTTCAATAACCAAAAATCCGGGAAATACACAACTCAATGTATTACCGCCTCCGTCGTCTTTTGTTTTTCGGCATCATCCGCAATCTGTTTTCCGGTCGCATCCATATGATAATTTTTCTTTATAATCAGCTTGGAGATGGGCACAATCGTGTATCCCTGCTCTTCCAAACTGGTCAGCATGGTATCCAGCGCATCTGCCGTATATTTTGCCCCATTATGGCAGAGAATGATCGCCCCCGGTGCAAGTGCTTTATGATTGCAAACCGTCGTGATAATAGAATCCACACCATAATTCTTCCAATCCAGACTATCCACTGACCACTGAATCGGATAATAATGCATGGCGTACGCCGTCTTGATCACATCATTGTCGTAAGCCCCATAAGGCGGCCGAAACAGATACATCTCATAACCGGTCAGTTTTTTTACCTTATCATGCACAGTTTTTAATTCACTGTCTTTTTCCTCCTGGGAAATTGTCGTCATGTCATAATGATGCTCACTGTGGTTTCCCAGATCATGCCCTCTTTTTACCAGCTCTTTCACACAATCAGGGTTATCTTCTACCCAGCCTCCGGTCATAAAAAATGTCACTTTTACCTTGTGTTTATCCAAAACATCCATGATACGCGGAAAATCTTCTGCTCCCCATGCAGCATCGAAGCTGAGTGCCACCTTCTTTTCCGTTGTATCAACACAGTAAATCGGAAGCTCCCGATCCCCCACGGTAGCACTTGTGATCACTGCAGATGTCGTCTGATAAGAAACAAACATCAGACAACAAATAAGAGCCATGACAAGAAGACCGTTTCCGATCTTCCTGCATGACTCTTTTTTTAATTCACGATGTATTTTTTTGAACATAACAACTCCACCAAAAAGTCTTTGTAGAGTATATGTACCATTCCAAAAATTTAGAAGCAGTTTATGCCTGCAACTCATCCGCTCTCTGAATGAAATCAATCACCACAAGAATTGACTGCAGTGCAGCCTTCTCTGCAAATGTTGCATAATCCATAGAAGCACCCTCTCCATCCGAAATGGAACGTAAAATCGCAAACGGAACTTTATTTACATAACAGACATGTCCGATAGATCCACCTTCCATCTCACAGGCAATCGCATCAAACCGCTCATGAATCTTTGTCTTCTGCTCCGGTGTGCTGACAAACAGATCCCCTGTGGCAATCGTTCCGACATGATAGTGAATTCCTTTTTCTGCCAGGCAGCTGCCCAGCAGTCTGCACATTTTTTCGTCTGTCGGCAGATACACTTCGTTGATACCGGAAAGAAGTCCAACCGGATCTCCCAGAGGTGTCGTATTCATATCGTGCTGCACTACCTTATCTGCCACAGCAACATCCATTACCCCAAGTTCTTTGCAAAGTGTGCCACCCACGCCGATATTGATCACATAATCCACATGAAACTCCAGAATCATTGCTTCCGCACAGATTGCGGCAAACACCTTGCCGATTCCACACACTGCTGCAACCACTTCCTTATCTCCAATGGTTCCGCACACATAGGTAACGCCACTGTATTCCTTCGTGCTGATATCGCTCATGGATGCTTTCAGGTTATCCACCTCAATCTGCATCGCACCAATTACTCCGATTCTCATGTATCTTTTCCTCCTGCAATCTGTTTTATTCTGGATATGTAAAATCCATATTTGTCTGTTCTTCCAGCACAGCAAGATAGGTTGCCGCTTCTGCCTTTGCCGCTGCGAGAGATAAATTTTCATAATGTCCGCACTCAATTGCAGACTTACCGAATACCTCTCCTTTATGATCATAAATCTGTCTCAAAACCTCTTTTGTCATGGCAAACACTTCTTTGGGACTTCTGCTGTTACGAACCAGCAGATAAAATCCGGTCTGACATCCCATCGGTCCAAAATAGACAACTTCATTTCCCATCTCGGAATTGCGAATATAGGTAGCAAACATATGCTCCAGGGAATGCATGGTTGCATTGTCCATATAATCTCCTGCGTTCGGCTTGCGCGTACGCAGATCATAGGTAATCACATCCCCATCTTCACGGGAAATATAAAATCCTGGCATCAGAAGATTGTGATTGATTGTAAAACTCTTAATTCGATTCATTTTGTGCCTCCTGCAAAAAACTACTATTTCTTGATCAGAGTTCCCATACCACCGGTAATCTCTCCTGCTTCTTTATTTAATTTGGTTACAAGAACAGAGCGGATCGCAGACTCTCCAATGAAGTCAATTGCAGCTTCAATCTTAGGTGCCATGGTTCCTTCTCCGAATTCTCCTGCCGCAAGATATTTCTTTGCATCGGCAAGAGAAAGGGTATCCAGCTTTACCTCGTCTTCTTTGCCATAATTCAGGCAAACCTTATCTACACTCGTAAGGATCACCAGCATATCAGCATCCAGAAGTTCTGCAAGCTTTCCGGCTGCAAGATCCTTCTCAATGACAGCACTGGCTCCCTGCAGACGGTTGTTCTGTGCCAGAACCGGGATTCCGCCTCCACCACAGGCAATGACAACCTGATCGGCATCAGACAGTGCGGAAATTGCATCAATTTCCACGATATCCATTGGCTTTGGAGATGCCACAATACGGCGGTATCCGCCTTCCACCTCTGTCACATGATTCCCCTTCTTTTCTTCTTCCTCTGCTTCTTCTTTTGTCATCACACGACCGATCACTTTGGCTGGATGATAAAATGCCTCATCATACGGATCAACGACAACCTGTGTCAAAACAGTGGAAACTGTTTTATAAATACCACGATTTAATAACTCTGTACGGATGGCATTCTGCAGATCATATCCGATATATCCCTGACTCATCGCAGAGCAGACAGATGTCGGAGTTGCTGTATATTCCGGATACAGACGGCAGAATTCGTTCATTGCCGTATGGATCATGCCAACCTGCGGTCCATTGCTGTGTGTAATAACCACCTGATAATCTTCGCGGATAAAATCCGCAACTGCTTTTGCAGTACGCGCAGCTGCCTTCTGCTGTTCCGGCAGTGTACTTCCAAGAGCTTCATGTCCCAATGCGATTACAATTCTTTTCTTTTTCATACATCCTCCTAACTCTCCAACCCCGGCTTATGCTTCCAGGAATCTTTTTCTGGAGATAAAATTATACGTAGTAACTAACATGGTGGAGAATATTTTTGCTACTGCATAAAACATTCCTAAATGTTCTACGGCAAACCACATGATCATCTGGTTCATCACAAGCCCGATCATACTGAGTGCCACAAAAATAACCATCTCCTGTGCCTTCGTCATGTCTTCCTTTCCAGTAAAAACAAAACGCATGCTCAGGATATAATTCACAATAACGGATACGGTAAACGACACGGCACTGGATGCAAAATAATGCATGATATGTGTCTCTGTCAAAAAGATCATCAGTCCATAATCAATGCCAAAGCACAATCCACCGACCGCACCAAACTTACAGAACTGAATGATCAAATCTTTTATCCTATTCATTTTTGCCTGACTCCTGTTTCTAAAACTGCAACTACCCCATGGCATTATCCTGCTGCCACAGGCAGTGTTGCTTTAAAATACAAAATAGATTGCCCGAATTATGTTCGGACAATCTATTATAGCGCATCTTATGCAATTTGTCATTAATTATTTGATCCACCAAATCCATCGAAGAAACCGGAGTTGCCGGAATTATCGGAATTTTCCGAGTTTCTGGAATCGCCGGAGTTACCGGAATCCTGTGAGTTCTGAGAATCATTGGAATTATCGGAACTGCTCTCTGAGACAAAATCTGACTGTGCAGCCAGTGTTACAGTAATGGATTTTTCCTTGTAACCATTTCCTAACCGCTCAATGGTCATCTTTACCTCGTCTCCCGACTTATGGGATGCAATCAACTGTTTCAGCTGCGTCATACCTGTAATTGTCTGGCCGTCAAATTCTGTAATAATATCCCCCTGACGAAGTCCTGCTTTTTCTGCCGGTGATCCGGAGACAACCTGATATACATATACCCCCTGCGGCATGTTATAAGCACTGGCAACACTGGAAGAAATATCCTGTCCCTGAATGCCGAGGAACGCAGCCTTGGACTGATCTACCTGTCCTTTTTCAATCAGCTGTTCAACGATCGGCATGGCATCTGACATCGGGATTGCATAACCAAATCCCTCTACACTCGTATCAGAATATTTTGCAGAGTTGATACCAACGACCTCTCCGCTTGCATTCAGCAGCGCACCACCGCTGTTGCCAGGGTTAATTGCTGCATTGGTCTGGATCATGTTGTTATTGACCACGGTCTCTCCGGTCTGTTCATCCTGCACGGTAACGGTTCTTCCTAACGCACTGATAATACCGTTGGTAACGGACTGTCCGTAACCAAGTGCATTGCCGATGGCGATAACGCCCTGACCAACTTCCAGGGTATCGGTATCCTCGTTTACCGTAGCTACCTTGATTTCTTTTAATGTAGAATCCTTAATATCACTCAATGCTACTTTGACTACCGCCAGATCATCCGAAGCATCGGTTCCCTGCACCTTACATTCTACGGTTTCGTTATCCACAAACTGCACTTTCAATGAATCGGCATCTGCAACAACGTGATTGTTTGTCGCAATGTAAAGATATTTGCTGTCCTGTTTGATAATAATACCGGACCCTGCACTCTCACTCTGCTGCTGCTGTGTCCCCCAGAATGTCTGATAGGATACCGTTCCGGTATTTGTAATTGCCACAATGCTCGGCATTGCCTCTTTTGCGATTCCGGAAACATCGGAAAGATCCGCTGCATTGCCGGTACTCGTCTGGCTGACTTTTGCGGAAGAAGAACTCTTTGAACTGCTTACATTCTGTCCGGAAACTCCCAGCGCTTTGGTTCCTACATAGCTGACTCCGGTAAATACACCTCCGGCTACCAGACCAAAGACCAGAGCAACTGCCGCACACTTACCAATGGTAGCTCCGAATCCGGATCTGCGACGCGGTTTCCGGGGTGCCGGGCCTCCTGTCGGCTGCTGATACGGATTGTACGCATTGTATGATGTATTCTGGTATGTCTGTCCCTGACTGTTACTATTGTACGGATTGTATCCATTCTGATTATTTTGTGTACTCTGATTCTGATTTTGATTCATATTATTATAATAGTTGTTATCCATAATGAAAAACTCCTTTCCTGTTTTCTAAGGAGAATTCTACCTGTCAACTGTGTTCAAATTGTGACAAAGTTCTGTAAATTTTGTAAATCCCTGTTAAATGGCAATGCCATTTTTCTTTAACAGTTCCCTGGCAGACTCTACCGAATCAGTTCCGAGCGCATTTTTCACCGGTGCAAATTCCTTTTCCCGCTCAACCTCAAACGGAAGACAATTATCCATCATATACACCATATCCAGTATGAGTGTTTCAAATTTGTAGGCATTCGGCTCCTTCGGTTTCTGCAGCTGACCGTTTTCATCCAGATACGGAACCTTCTTCTCTACAATATGCATTGGAAGATTTGTTTTTACAATCTCCATCAGCTTATCCACACGGAACAGATAATTTAAAATCACACCGAACCCGTAAAGCAGCGAACCATTTTCATTGACAGCCTCTGCCATCTCCGGCGTCAGTTCATAGTATTCGACAATCGATGGTTTTCCATCTTCCAGACACATTGCACCCACACGTTCATACGGAGAAACCTTACGCACGACTTTCGAACCACACACACATCCAGACAAAATCGTTGCCCCGACAAACACCGGATCCGCAATCCGCTGCAATACATTGTCCACGGCAAAAACATTCAGCCATTCAATCCCACGTGTCCGGATATCTTCATCCAGATGTGCCCGGAGCATGGATTTAAACCATCCTCCGTTTCCATTCGGAGACATCGCGAGAGAATCCTCCGATTCCATCAGTATGTTTCCATCGAAATCGACCGCCGGAACCATCTCCTGCACAAAAAATTTCACATAACTGCTGTCATATCCGAAAAAATCATGTTCTTCAAAAAAGGTCCGCGTCTGTACATCGTTTTTTTCGCTGGTCATAATATAAAGCGGAATCCACACACCTGCCTCATGTTTTACCTGCATCAGATTTTTAATCAGCTGTTCAAAAATATAGAGTGTTTTCGTCACTCCGATATTAAACATGCCTTTTGCCTTGTCAAATCCCAGCCGGGTACCCTGCCCTCCCGCCAGAAGAATTGCACCGACTTTTCCTTCCCGGAGTGCTTTCAGTCCCGTTTCCCGATACAGATCTTCCTTCTTTCGGATTTCGGAAAGTTCGATCGCCTGCAGCGGCGCAAACGTCCCTCTTTGCTGTTTTTTCTGATGAATCAGTTCCAGACAGGTCCAGTCCATTTCCTCCAACTGTTTTTCCAGTTTCTCCGGCACCTGCGCATCTGCCAGTTTCTGTAAATATTTCTGCTTATACTCCATAATATTTTTCTTTACCTGTTCGTTCATGGAAACATTCTCCTTTATCTTTATTGACTTTCCTCTCCAATGACAACAGTAGACCAATCATGCCGATTGGTCTACTCTTATTCCCCAATTGATTACTGTACATTTGTTCCGCCAGTAGTTTCTGATCCCTTCTGGATCTCATCCGTGCCTGTGGCACCTACGGTCTCGTTATAATCCGATGTATTAATCTTTGCAGAATCTGCCGTGATTCCGGTTGTATTTACAATCGTGTCAGAGATTGCCTGCACCGTCTGTGATGGTGTATACGCGGCATCATCAAACATGTATTCATGCAGTTTTTTTACATTCGTCACAAGATCTGCCGGAATTACCGTATCTCCACATCTCGGCATGTTTTTCGTAGTCAGATCTGTTGGAAAACCAGTGGTGCTGCTGATTTTGTACTTGGTTACATCTTTCGCCAGACTCACCATCTGATCCAGCGAAAGTGTTGTGGAAATATCATCTACCACACTGTTACAGATTTTGACAAGTGTTGCCGGATTTGCTTTCTTTGCTTTCTCCAACATTGCCTGCAGCACAATTCTCTGACGGGATGCACGTTTAAAGTCATCTCCGGAAAGTTTTCGGATTCTGGCATATGTGGTTGCCTGTGTTCCGTCCAGATGCACCAGACCATACTGCGTCACATTCGGGGTATTCTTTCCGGTTACGCCGTCCACATCTTTCTTGTACTTGTTGATCTGGTTCATCTCGCCCTGGGTAATATTCAGATCCAGTCCTCCCAGATCATCAATCACTTCTACGACAGCTGCCCAGTCCACACACACATATTCCTTGATATCCAGATCCAGATTGGAATTTAACATCTGAACCGCCTGTTTTGCCCCGCCTCTGGCATAAGCATTGTTACACTTGAAATAAGTGCCGCCTCCGACTGACAGAAATGTATCACGGTATACCGATACCAGTTTGACATTTTTTGTCTTATTATCAATACTTGCAATCATGACAACATCGGAATTTCCCTCTTGGTAGTTATTTGCACTCCGGTTATCCAGACCAAACACTGCAATATTGGTATATCCTTCCAAAGACTCCAAGGTATCTTTGCTGAGATCATCATTAATTCCTGCCTCTGTCTCACTCATATTTTCATATTTCACACGATTTACCATGCCAATAAAATACGCAGCGACAAGCAGGATTGCGAGAAGCAGAATTTCAAATACAAACAATACAATCTTTCTGCTCTTCTTTTTCTTTCTTCTCTTTTTTCTTCTTCTATTATCTGCCATTTTTTTAATCCTTTTGCCTATTGTGTATATACAGCCATGCGTCTGCATAACTGACGCGGTCCTGTTCCGACATGGAAGTATATTTCTCCAGGTCGAGATTGGTCAGCCGCATCTGCGCGTTCCCACACTGATGACATTCGACATCTTTTCGTCTGGAAACCATACGGAGCCATCCACATTGCGGACAAATGTATATTTTCATCATAACAGTCTACCGATTATTCAAAGTGCTTTAACACTTCTGCTTTTAATTCTTCCAGCATCTGATCTGCACCATCCAGGGTATCTCCCTTAACACCGACATAAAATTTAATCTTCGGTTCTGTTCCGGATGGACGTACACAGCACCATGCATTATCGGATAACTCATAATACAGGACATTGGAAGACGGAAGTCCGGTAGCAGTCACCTCCCCGGTCTTTAAATCCTTACGGGTGTCTGCCTTATAATCGCGGACTGCAAGTACATCAAACGCTCCAAGCTTTGCCGGAGTACTCTGTCTTGCACGATCCATAATCTGCTGAATCTGTGCCGCACCATCGATACCCTTAAGTGTCATGGTTGCGATTCCTTCCCGGTAATATCCGTACTTTTCGTACATGTCAATCATACCATCCCAGAGTGTCTTTCCCTGTGATTTATAAAAAGCAGCAACCTCACACAACATACATACAGCTGCCGGAGCATCCTTATCTCTTGCATAAGTGCCAGGAAGACATCCGTAACTTTCTTCAAATCCGAACACATAATTCTTTTCTCCGGATTTTTCATATTTAAGCATCTGCTCACCAATATACTTGAATCCGGTCAGTACTTCTACCAGCTCCACATCATATGCTTTTGCGATTGCTTTTGCCATATCGGTAGAAACGATAGATTCTACCAGTACCGGATTCTCCGGCATAGAATTGTTTGCACGTTTCTGTCCCAGAATATATTCTGCGATCAGCATGGCTGACATATTTCCGGTAAAGGTTACATACTCCCCGCTCTTTGTATCCTTACAGTATACTCCAAGACGATCTGCATCCGGGTCCGTTGCCAGAACCAGATCTGCATCCTTTTCCTTTGCAAGCTTAAGTGCCAGTTCCCATGCATCCGGATTCTCCGGGTTCGGATACGGTGCGGTCGGGAAATGGCCATCCGCAACTGCCTGCTGTGGCTCAATGTATACATTTTCAAATCCCAGATCACTCAGCACACGCTTAACCGGGCCAAGACCGGTTCCATGCAATGGTGTATAAACAATCTTGATATCCTTTGCCATCTTTTTGATGATCTCCGGATGAATGGATAAATTTCTCAGTTCTGCAAAATAGGATTCATCCACATCGTCGCTGATGATCTGATACAGCCCTTCTGCCTGTGCTTTTTCCTTCTCCATGGTCTTTACCATGTCAAAAGAAGTTACTTTTGCTACTTCCGCCATAATACCGGTATCATGTGGCGGTGTTACCTGCGCGCCGTCTTCCCAGTATACTTTATATCCGTTATATTCTCTCGGGTTATGGCTTGCGGTAATAACAATACCTGCAATACATCCGAGTGTCCGGACAGCAAATGAAAGTTCCGGAACCGGGCGCAGACTCTTGAACACATATGTTTTGATTCCGTTTGCTGCAAGACAAAGCGCCGCTGCATCGGTAAATTCATCTGCCATCAGACGGGAATCATGTGCGATTGCCACACCTTTCTCCTGTCCTCCCTGTGCCAGAATATAGTTTGCCAGTCCCTGTGTCGCCTGACGGACCGTGTAGATATTCATACGATTGGTTCCCGCACCGATCACCCCGCGCAATCCGGCGGTTCCAAACTCCAGTGTACGATAAAAACGATCCTCGATCTCCTTGTCATCACCGGCAATTGCCTTCAGTTCTTCCCTTGTCTGATCATCGAAATACGGGTCATTACACCACTTGTCATATTCCTGTCTGTAATCCATGATTTTCCTATCCTCCTGATCTGCACTCCTTGCGATACATATTCTATGCTTCGCCCAAGATTTTTAAATTCTCTCCACTTGCAATTTTCTGAAACTCAATTGCTGTATGCCATTTTATCACAATCTTGGTTTTTTGAAAAGTTTTTCACGGAAATATTAGAATTCCTTAAGAAACTCATCCAGCTCCTTTTTTGCCTGCTCATAGGACCGGAAAACAATCCCATGAATGCCACAGGTTTCTGCTCCTTTTATATTTACCGGACGATCATCAATAAATACGCTTTCTTCCGGTTCCAGCCAGTATTCATCACACAGATATTCATAAATTTCCGGATCCGGCTTCATTTTCTTTATTTTATATGAAAAAACAACGCCATCCATAAGCGGAAGAAATTTCAGTTTATCCTTTGTCTGATCCAGCATGTTTTCACTATAGTTGGAAAGGATATACACATGATATCCTCTTGCCTTCAGATCGAGAATCCATTCCATGGCATACGGGAACAGTTCCACGGTATTTCCGACGGTTTTATGGATTTTCGTAATTTCGTCTGCCAGTTCGGGTGCTCCCGCAATAAATTTCTGTAAGAATTCATCCGGTGTCCCAAGTCCCTGATCGGACGTATCCCACAATTTGTTTTGAAACATTGCTTCATTAATTTTTTTCTGATTTTCTTTGCTGATTCCCAGACGCTGCATATATGCATCCGGCTCGTAGGAAACCAGAACCTTTCCCACATCAAAGATTATATTTCTTATCATGTCTTTTCTACTCCTTCATCCAGTCTTTTTACTGCCGATTTTATCATAACACAAAAACGCCGCATCGTACACACTGGTATCGACACGGCGTTCATTCGTTATGTTCTAGCAATATATCTGAAATGTTGAATTCTCCTCCTTTCCAACACTGAGCATCTGCATCTGCTGATCCAGCATGCCTGCAAACGATGCCTTCTTCTGCTTCATCTGGGATTCCCCATGATTCTCACGTGGAGACTGATAGGTAATCGCAATGATGCTTCCTACGGGTACAATTGTCTGATATCTGTCCTTGATTGCTGCGGTAACGCGCCTCCCTTCCATGATTGGCGTTCTTTTTGTTTACCTACACAATATATATCGGACATCTTTTCCATTTCTTAACCGTTTTCTGAATTTTTTATTTTATCACCCTCATTTTCAATAAAACAAGGGCAGAATCACAATGATTCCACCCTTATCCTTATAATCATCTAAGAATGACCGAAATTTATTTTTTTGTATAGTATCCACCGTATACGATCTCATAATGGTCGAAATTCGGATGGCTGTAAGGGCTCTTGGAAACGGTTTCCGAAGTAGTTTTTGTTTCCTTTTTATCCAGGTATAAGGAGCTGGTAGATACATCTATGATGGTTCCGTTTGCATCATAGCTGATAATATAAATTTCTCCATACACATACTGACTTGTTTTGTTTACCTTTTTCAGCTTAAATGAAATACTGGAATCTGATACCTGTTCATCTGTGACAGTAACGGAAAGCTTATCTTTTCCCAGCACTTTATATTTCTGTTCCGGATTTCTGTCAAATGCCGTAATCTTTACACTGGACTGCGAAATATCAACATCTGCCGCAGATGAGACATAAATACTTTCGTATGCAGTCTTTCCACTCATTACACGATAAACAATCTCATCTTTTGCTGCAACCTCAGATCCGGAACTGTTCTTTAATGAGTAGCGTACCGCCAACCGGTCAAACGTTGCCTTCGTATTGTTTTTCACACGGATCAGAATATAATTTCCATCCAGTTTCTGAAGCTTAAGGTCAAACTTCGGCTCCGCAACCGTTACTTTTATCTTTAAAGACTGCGTATGTCCGTAATAATCTTTCCCTTTTATAGTTACAACCGAAGTTCCTGCTTTCTTTGCAGAAATGGTATACTGCTTTTTCGATTTATTGGCTTTTACTGTTGCAACTGCTTTCTTGGTGCTTGACGCACTACTTAAAGATTTCACACCGGTAAGATACCAGGTATAGGTTTCTCCCTTATAAAGTGTTAAGCTCTCATTCTTTGTGGCTGCCTCCACAGATGCCGGTGTCACCAGCGCCAGAATCATGGCAAAAGCCAGACATGCCGTAATTACCCTCTTCATTACTTTTTTCATTCTTTCAATTTCTCCTTTCAATCTTTTCATGGATTTACGCAAACGGTGCAGGCAAATGTTTTCCCGTTTACTTTCAATGTTACTTTGGCTGTGCCGGTACCCTTTGCCGTCACTTTGCCACTGGCATTTACTACCGCAACCTTCGTGTTGCTGCTGGACCAGGTAATTCCTTTGCTTTGTCCGGTCACTTTAAACGTGCCGGTCCTGCCTTTGGAAAGAACCATGGTTACCCGGTTCACCGCAAGTCCCGGGATGGTTGTTGTAGTATATGTTTTATCTGCATTCGCTGAAGTTTCCAGCGTTGATGCTGTATATTTTTTACCGGCGATCACGACAGAATTTTCCATGTGTTTTTTGCCGTTGACCACTTTTGCGGATATGCCATAGTGCTTCATAATCAACTGATAAGCTTCACAAAACCCCTTATAATTTGCCTTGCCCTGCTCGAGTGCTTTCTGTGCCAGAACCGATGTTCCATTCGGGGAAACATTCTGCTGCATCCACTGCTGGGCGGCAACTGCCTTTTCATAATCGCTCATCCCGGAGGTCACATACTGATTCCAGATAATATCAAGCACGTTTTTCTGGGAACGCGCAATCACCGTATAGGGATATGTATAAGTTTTTTTACCAATGGTTGCCGTTATTTTTACAGTTCCGGCTTTTTTCGCCGTCAGCCTTCCATCCGCATCTACCGATACCACACTGCTATTTGAACTTTTCCAGACGGGTGCCACAGAAGCATTCAATACGACAATGGATCGGCTCTCTCCCACATACAGTTTACTATACCCTGCCTGTATTTGTAAAGATGTCTGACTGCTATAATGAATTTCGTTTGCTTTCGCATACGTTTCCGCCGCAGAACCATACGGAGTAACTATCGTAAGCCTTGCCTTGTTACATCCTGCAAATGCATCTATTCCAATCGTTTTTACGCTGGCCGGAATCTCAATTTGGTACAAATCCGTCTGATTCTGAAACGCCTGTGTTTCAATCGTGGTATATCCTGATGGAATCTTTACCGTCTGCAAATTTGTCAGAATCAGCTGGCCAAGATTCGTTCCGATGTTAGTAACTACGTAGGAATTACATTTTGCAGGAAAGGTAACTGTGCTTTTTTCTCCCGTATACATATAAATGGAACAACCTTTTTTCGTTGTTGCACCTTTTGGAATCTGATAGACAAATCCTGCCGCATCCTGCGCATATGCAGTTCCATCCATATCTTTGACAATCTCTGCAGCCTCTGCGATATATGGACTCCCCGCCAGCAGCACGGTAACTGCCAGGAACATCCCCGCGATCTGCCGGATACTCTTTTTCTTAGCTGTTTGTTCTCGGAACTTCATATCTTTTCCTCACTGTAAATTTCCACTACTGTACGATATTATCCGGAATCTCCAGATCGGCATTTGTCAGGATCTGTCCCTCAACGACTTTATTGACAAGCTGCTCTGCATATTTTACCTGCACCTCATCCGGATACATGACATAGCTTCGTTTCGTAGGCATGGAGTAGGTCGTCGATGATCCGCCTTTTCCTGTAACTGCATAAGACTTTACATTCCAGGAAGCCAGATCCGACAACTGCATTTTTACCAATGCAGAAATATCCTCTGAACTCATACTTGTCGTAAACATCCCTGACATACTATCCATAATTGCTGAATAGTTGCTAAGCACCGTTGTTCCGGAAGAAATCTTCTTAATCAGTGCCTCAATTGCCTGCATCTGATGACGTCCTCTGGAATTATCCCCATCTGCAAAAGATTTTCTCTCCCGCACGTAGGAAAGCGCCACCGTACCATTTAACTGATTGGTTCCCTGATTGATATAAAATCCACCTTCACTTGTCCGGAAGGCTTTCTCCGACTCTACGGTAATTCCTCCGACTGCATCTACTAATGTCTTAAATCCATTAAAATTAATCTGCACATAATAATCCACATGCTCATCATACAGATTTCCAAGTGTGGCCATAGAACAGTCTATTCCATACATTCCACAATGGGTCAGTTTATCTTTTGCACCTGCTGATGCTGCCGTATCCACGTAGTAATCTCTCGGTGTATTAATTAGAAGCACCTGCTTCGTGGACGGATTGACAACTGCCAGAATATTGACATCACTGCGGCTGGTGGTAAGAGTAAGGGTTCTGGTATCGGAACCACTGATATAAATGACAAACGGATCTGTTGTAATGGATTTTTCTGCCGTCTGTGAATCCTCCGTCACCACCGTTTCTTCCTCATGATCATACAGGGTACGCGTTCTGGAAGAAAATGTTTCATACCCATCCTGTGCCTCTACCACGTCTACATATGCCACATTCATAAGCATAGCATCTGCATTTCCTTCGTATAATGCCTGCACCATGTCGAGAATATTATCATACACCTGCGTGTGGATCTGTGTCCCGACAGTTTCATTGATCTTTTCGATTGCCTTTTGGGTATGTTCGTAATCGTATTTTTCGGTAATCGCAAACACATAGTCTTTCGCATCCATCAGTGTCTGTGCCGGATCATCCGTCATCACATAGGCGGATACGGTATCGGTGGTCTTTACATTTCCGGCAATATTATCGAGCGTATTTCCGGCCTTTACAAGCATATAGGAACCACCCCCACACACAATCACACATGCAAGGAAAAGAATTACACCAAGCGTACGCCTGACATAGCATCCGGTCTTTTTCTTTCCCTTTTTCTTTTTACCAAAATAAAACAGACAATATTCTATAATGAGCAGCAGCAGCAGAATTAATCCAAGCAGGATCACATACAGCGTTGGAACAATATTCAGCCACAAAACAACTCCGACCGTTGCCAGGCTCAGTAACAATTGGATCACAAGCATAATCCCTGCGATCATTTTCCATTTGCTTTTCTTTTTCTCTTTGGTTTTCATGTGTCATCCCCAATTATTTCTTGTTCGACAAAACACCGTTTTTATTGCTATAGTAAATTTTTCCATTTCGTTTAATCTTCTTATTTGTAACTAGTACTCCATTTTTACCAAAGTAATAATTATGTTTTCCCACATGAATAATCTTATTGCTTTGTAATTTTCCTTTTGAGTTAAAATAATATTGATACCCGTCAATCTTTGCAATTTTTCCCGACACTAATGTTCCATCTGCCCGAACAGCATATGTACTATTCTTAAAATCATAAAGTTCCGTATGAGAATCCCCTGCAGCAAGAGTTCCATCGCTTTCAAACAGATAATTATCTCCTGCAATTGCATACACTCCGTTACGGTACATTTTTCCATTTTTCCCAAAGAAATAATCTTCCCCGTCTATATTAATCCAGTCATCCTCTGTCATTGCTCCATCTTCATTTAAATAATAATAATCAGATCCTATCTGTGTCGGATAGATATCATCCTCAACATTTTCATCATCACCAACAATATCCGGAATTAATTTATACCCATTTTTATCAAAATAATAGGTTTCACTTCCAATTTTCTTTCTGCCGACATCCATATATGCATAATTTTCATCATCAGACAATCTGAAATAACGTTTCTTTCCGTTGTAACTATGCCATCCCGAGTAATTTCCCGCTGAATTATAGGTTCCATAATCCATCTGTCCACCTTTGCGAAAATAATAGTAGTGTTTCCCTATCATTTTAACCCCGGTAGACAATAAACCATTTTTATCAAAATAATACATATCGTGGTCACGGTAGAGACCATCAGCTCCATATAATGACTGCCATCCTGTCATTTTTTTACCTGTTTCTACAGTATCTCCGCGATATAGTGTAATCTTATCATTCTCAATATGGAAAATCAATGTTTTCTCTTCATTTCCCACCAAATAACAAAGACCATAAGATGTCATGCGCTTAATCGCTGTTCCTGTACGCCATTTATTCGTCTTCGCATCTGTCTCGGAAACTCCAGTGTTCGGAATAAAAGCATAAGATGGCTGTACCGCCTCCAATAATGACACTGAATTTCCACTTCCAATTCCATGATGATTCATTTTCATAATATCACATTTTAAAGACGTACCATAACGTGAGACTAACCGATCCGATTCATCAGAATAACTATCTCCCGCTGTAAAATAACGTGTATTTCCACAGGTAAAAATAACTGCAAGTGAACAATTATTTTCATAACGTATAAAACGTTCTTTTTCTTTTGTAATACTGGTATAAGCATATGGGGAAATCTCATTCGTGTTTACTGGCCCAATAACTTTTCCAGTCGCATCACCAACATTGACCTGATCCCCAACATTCAGATATACAATTCTTCCTGTTCCCTGTGTGCTCATAAATGCTTGAAATGCTGCATAGCGGGATGGATAACTTCTTGATAAAACCGCCAGCGAAGGGTCTGGCAGATATAACGTATCAATCGTAATCCCGGAAAGTGCAAACTGCTTCAATCCAGCCTGTAAATCCGTAGAACATCCTCCAGTATGATCTGTGTGTAAATGGCTAAACATCACATCTACATGAGTAACTCCCAATGTCTGTAGCTGTTTAATGATTGCAGGTGCGTGATTGTCTGCGCCAATATCAATCAACAAATAATGTCCTTTCGATTCTAACAGTGTAGAATCCCCCTTTTTTTCTGAATTAAGATAAAGTGCATAAATATTAAGTTCTGTATTATCTGATGCCTTTACTTCAGTTGTGAATACAAACGGAAGTAATAAAGCCAGAATCAATCCAAAACAAATGCCTTTCTTTCGCATAATATACATCCTTTCACTCATGTAAAATCCAAGTAAAACATTTTTAGTATACCATATTTCCTAAAAAAAATCACTGTAAATTTTACATATTAAAAGAGAACAAATGAACCATCATCTATTCTCTCTTTTATTACTTCACATACGTAACATTACTGTCTTTTGCAATGCCTATCTTCCCACTCTTGCAACCGCTTATTTTATTTTTGCTGATTTCATTACCTTTGGATTGCATTCCAAATGTGATTCCGTATGCTTTGCATTTATGAATTATATTTGTAACTGTTCAGAACCCCCTCAGGTTCGTCGTCAGTTGTTGTGCAAAACAGAGAATCGAAAAATCTTTTTCTGCTCTGACTTGCTATTATTTTGTGGATAAAAATGATGATTTTTTATCTGTATACCAAACTTGTGGATAATCCTCAACCATCAACATTTTATCCGCTTCATTTTCGTCTTTTAAGACGGTTTTGAATATATTTATGAGCATTCGTACTTTCAAACTTAATACTTATCCACCGTCATTTTGCCGAGCGGATTTCGCAACAAATTCGCTTTTTTTCAGCGTTTCCGTTACAATATAAACATAAAATTCCGCGGAAAGAAGGTGGTTTGAATGCCAGTTAACATCACAGAAGATTTTGTTCGTCAGCTTATGGCACAGGTTGATTTTCTGACAAAACAACACAACACATTAACAGCTACTGTTGTCAGCATGAATCAGACAATTAACGAACTGGATCAGACAATTAACGAGCTGAATCAAACCATCAAGGAATTGAAGGAACAGCTAAACAAAAACTCAAAAAACAGTTCCAAACCTCCTTCATCTGACGGACTTAAAAAGCCTGTGGTAAAAAAGAACCGAAACCTCCGCGAATCCTCAGAGAAGAAACAGGGTGCCCAGGAAGGTCATGATGGGGTTCATCTCTCTGTCATTTCCAATCCAGATCACACCAGGGAGCATATGCATTCTGACTGTACCGGATGTCCTTATCGCACGAAATGTCTTGATAAGGCTTGTATAAGAGAAACCCGTCATGAAATTGATGCGGTTGTAACTGTAGATGTCACTGCACACAATCTCATTGAAGTACGTGAATGCCCTTTGCATGGTGGTGTGAAAACAGGATCATTCCCTGAAAACATAAAGGCAACTGTCCAGTATGGCAAAAATCTTCAGGCGATGGTTGTAGCTTTCAACATGGTATCCCGCTGTGCAGAATCGCTAAAAGATACTTATGAGCAGATCCGCCTAAAAATGATCACGCTCGGCCTGATTCATTGTGATGAAACTGGCAGCCGCGTGGATGGAAAAACCTGCTGGGTTCATGTAGCATCTGACCTGGATTATACCTATCTGACCATAAATCAGAGACGTGGCCAGATAGGCATGGATGCTGCGAATGTACTGCCACATGCCCACAGAATCATCGTGCATGACTGCTGGAGTTCTTATTGGAAGTATCAGGATGTGACTCATGCTATCTGCTGTGCACATCTTCTCCGAGAATTAAACGGTGTAATTGAAAACCATCCGGAGCAGACATGGGCCGTCAGATTTAAAAATCTTTTGCTTAGCATGAAAAAGGTACATGATAAAGCACTCCTTTCAGATGAAAATGAGGTCAGCTACTATCACCGCCATAAATTTGATAAGGAGTATGATTCCATTATCAAAACTGCATATGAGGAAAATCCCCTTCCTGAAATTTCTGCTAAAAAACACGGTCGCAAGAAAAAGAGCAAAGTATTAAATTTGGTCTGTAGACTGGATAATTACAAGGAGCCAGTCTGCCTTTTTATAAAAAATCTCTGTGTACCATTCGATAACAATCAGGCAGAGCGGGATCTGAGAATGGTAAAAGTAAAAACCAAGGTCTCTGGATGCTTCCGAAGTGAAGAAGGGGCACAGGAATATCTTACAATCATGAGCTATATCGGAACTGCTCGCAAACATGGAATAAATGCTTTCACAGCTATCCGCGAAGCACTGAACGAAACCCCAGATATCATTTTCAACTAACAGGGTTCTGAACAGTTACAAAAAAAGAAGCAAGTGAACGATACTTCCACTTGCTTCTTAAACAATATTTTTTATCAATGCCAGTCAATAATCTCTGGAAATCAGTCTTTCACAATAACCTTTTCATAAAAACCAACACCTAATTATATATACTTGCATCATTTCAAAAATCCTTTTACCTTATTTACGACTTTTTTGCTAAGGGGTTCTGTTGCAATTTTCTGATTTTTAATTCTCTCTTTTCGTAATAAGTCCGAGGTAAAATTTAATTTTTTCGATAATCCATCCAGTTTTTCATCCAAATTTGTATAGTAATCTCTGTTTCTTTCTGCAATTTCTTCCAGAGAACATTGGGAAACCGGAACTATTCCCTCCAGCAAATCCGTCTGCTTTATTTTTCTGTCAAATGCAGTTTCCTGCGGATCTTCTCCGTCCATAAAAATGTTCGGGATATCATTCTTTTTCAAAAATGCAACATACCTGTCGAAATTCTGTTTCTGATATTTTTCAATCTGCGAAAAATCCTGCTGTTCCACAAGTTCCTGCAATGTCAGTTTTTCATTCAGCTTACTCTCATGTATCGCATTTAAATGATGATACTCTGCCAATTCCCTAGTTCTTGAGTCCTTCGTCACAAGCAATGCCGGAGTCCCTGCTAAAACGGCTGCAATATTTCCATGTAACCTTGATCCAAAAGTCAAATCTGAATCATTCAGGAATTCCATCCACTTAGGTACATTACAAAAAAATCTCAATCGACCATCCTGATAAATTTTATCTGTAACGTTGCGAAAATTATATTCGATTTTATATTCATATGGAGCACCTAAATAAATACTTCTGAGTTCATTTACAACTTGTCCAATAAAATAATGGTTTTCAAATTCCTTCATTTTTAATTTAATAAACTTACGAGTAGGAACAGAAGCTGCAACATTTGAATTAAAACATACTTTAGAATTAACATCTAATTTCGGATTTTGTATATGCAATCGTTTTCCCTTCATATACATAGATGGACAACCTATCACCATAAAATCGCGTCCTTCTGCAAAACCTAATGTCTCCAAATATTTACCGGTTAATTCACCTCTTACCCCAATACAATTTGATTTTTCAAGTACTGCTGTAACAAATTTCTTTACAGCTTCATCCTGTGGTTTGGGTTGTGAAAAATCCGGTTCATAGGATTCCTTTAACCCAACGCCAATTACATAACATGGAATCTTTAACTTTTTAACAAAAGAAGTTAATTCATTCAATTCATTCACAAAATTCTCTCTGAACGCATCAGCCAATGGAATGACAAAACAATCGAAGTTTTCATTAACATATTCAGGTTTATAATAATTTGTATTATAATAATTTGCCTGAATTACTGTATTGTCGTCGATCATCAATGAACGCAATACCCCATTTAAATATAAAAAATTACCAACATTGGTTCCAATAACATTATGCGTCAAAATATATCCCGGGGAAAATGTCTCAAATGGAGACATTCCTCCTCTATAATAAATTCTTGACATTACGTCTCCTTTCTCACCACCCAATTGCCTTTCTTAAGTTCATAATCAGTTCATCAATATCTCCCTCCCGGAAAATACTGCTTGTACCTGCTACAAAAATGTCCGAACCATTCTTGTATAATTTTGCCGCATTCTCACAGGTAATGTTTCCATCGGATTCAATATATACCTCCGGATGTCCCAGATCATCCAGATACTTACGAATCCGTGCTGCTTTTTCAATGGTATGTGGTACAATTTTCTGTCCGGCAAATCCAGGATTTACATGCAGTACCAGAACTCCGGCAATATAATCCACAATCTCCTCTAATACCTGAATTGGGGTTCCCGGATTGATTGCAATCACCGGTTTAACTCCCTTCTTTGCAAGATGATCCAGACACTTCTGAATATGGCAGGTTCCCTCATAATGCAGGGACACATGCTCTCCCGGCTGAAAATCAAACCAGTCCAGCTTATCTTCTGCGCGGTCTACCATCAGATGACAGTCCAGTGTAATATTTGTTTTCTTACGCAGTCTTTTTACAAAATCCGGACCATATGCCAGATTTGGAACAAACGTTCCATCCATTACATCTACATGTAAAAACTCTATATTATTTCTCTCAAATTCATGTACATAATCCATTACCTGATCAAATCCTGAACACATAATAGATGCTGAAATTTTTCCTTTTTCTCTCACGAAATTTTCCTCCATTTTTTACTCTGTATATTTATCATTATCATGTTCTTCGGAATCTTTTTCCGGTACCTCTCCACGGTTCTGCACCACGGAACGGTCATCATCGCGATACCGCTTGTCTACATGTTCTCCATTCATTCCGAAGTTATTGCTTACAGCCGCAAGCGCACCTTGCATAAATGCCGCCGAATATTTCTGGATGTCTTTATCATCCCCCACAATCAGGTCAATTACTCGATCGGTTGACTTTCCATCGGTGTAGGCAAAATTCTTCTTAATGAACCATTCAATCTTATCGGTACCATATTCTTCTTTTTCCAACGCCTCCATCAGCTGATCAAATCGCTTGATAATACGCCCTGGCACAATATCCTCATATGGCTCATAGAAGTCTCTCGTGGAAACATACATGATCTGATCAAACGCGTAAAACAGCATCGGTCTTCTCAACAGAGAAAATTCATAAATAATCGACGAATAATCCGTAATCAACAAATCTGTAATAAACAGAATATCGTTGACTTCACGATACTGTGCCGCATCCGCAATACAGTCTTTGTACTTTTCCGGAATATTAATTTTCTCCTGAACAAATGGATGCATTTTTACAATCAGGAAAGAATCTGTTCGCTTACATAATTCTCCCCATTCTTCAAAATCAAGTTTTTCCATTGGGAAATGCGCATCCACTGCACTGTTTCCACGGAACGTCGGTGCATATAAAATAACCCTTTTCGCTTCCTTTGCTCCTGGGAACTCTGCATAAACACGCTCACATGTCTTCTTCTTGTACTCCTCATCAAAGAAAATGTCCGTTCTTGGAATTCCTACCGGATAAAATTTATCAATTCCAATTCCAAACGCTTCCTGATGATGAAGTGCGGAGTGATACGAGCTGACCGGCACATGCGTATAACATTTATGCACGGATGTATTGATTGGCGGTGCCCCCGCTTTTGACATACGTTCCAGCCCCAATGCCTTAAATGCTCCACAGGCATGCCATACCTGAATTACTTTGACATTTTTGTCATAGGTTGGTTTATAGATTTCCGGATAATAATCATCCAGTAAAATCACATCGCTGCTTGCCAGACGATAGATAAAACGTATCATTTTAAACGGTCCGTATGTCTTATTAATCGTTGGCTTAAAATCTAAAACAAACTTGTATTTCTTGTCCAATCCGCGCTCAATCATACGCTTATAAATAAATTCTTCATTGCCACCGATCTCGGCACGCGATCCGGAACAGAACAAGATCTTGTTGCCCTTCTTTTTACAGCACTTATTAAAAATATTAAAAACAACCACAAAAAGTTTCTGCGCCCAATCCTTTAAATCATTGCGCACTCCATAATATAATTCCCCACATTTTCTGCGAATATAATTTTTACGCGGTTTCGGGAGCACGGTATCAACATGAATAAAAAGTTCATCCGTATCCAGATCCATTAAGGATTTACAGATTACATGATGTCCTTTTCCCTTGTTAACGACCACATCATTTTTCCACTCCGCCTGTTCCCGTTCTTCAATAATGCTTTTTGCCACCTGCAATGGATACTGCTTTCCTTTTGCATCTACAGCGATCGGATAATAATCGCCACTAGAAATCGGGTTATTCTCATTTGCCTGCTCCACATGAAGCATCATGCGGAAGGTATCCCCATCCCACTCAAATACGGATGGTTTTATGGTAATCTTCAAATCATAATTATAAAAAACAAATTTTAAACCTTTCGGTCTCTCTCCCTTTACATAACCTTCAAAATAATATATAACCCTGCGGGCAGTCAATTTGGATATCGCGAGTTCCATTGTGTATCTCCATTTCTAACTTCTGTATTTATTCCATAACAAACATAACTTTGGTAGAGAATGTATTTCTGTCTCTCATCACACGGAAAGCTTCTTCCGATTCTTCCATCGGGAAGCGATGTGTGATCAGTTGATCAAATTCTCCGCCTTTGAGGCGGTCAAGTGCTGTCTTCCAGTCATTCTGTTTGTCATTATAGCTGGAATTCCAGGATCCACGTAAAGTAATGGATTTTCTTAAAATTTTCCAGTATAAATTCTTTTCCATGGTCAGATCCGCTTTTGGATTTCCAACCAGAACGATCGTTGAATTCGGTCCTGCTGCCGCCACAGCATTGCAGATTGCCTGATTAGAACCGACAACCTCCATAACTACATCCACGCCTTCTCCATCGGTCAGTGCGTTGATACGTTCTTCAAAATTGTCTGTTTCCAGTGCAATGGTTTCCCATCCGTATTTCTTTGCCAGCTCAAGCTTTGCAGCAGAATTTCCACACATAATAACTTTATCTGTGATCTGACTGGCAAATGCAGCGCAGACATAACCGATCATTCCGGTTCCGATTACAAGAACCGACTGTCCTTTCTGCACATTTGCAAGTCCGTTCGCATGAATTCCTACCGCAGCCGGTTCGCACATTGCTGCCACATCATAAGACAGATCATCGTCAAACAACACCAGATTCCAGGTCGGAACAACCAGATATTCTGCATATCCGCCATCCCTGCGTGAACCAAAATAATCATAATGGCTGCACTGGGCATACTGCTGCTTTTTGCAGGAAGGACATTCAAAGCATGGAAGCATTGGGAACACACAGGTTCTTCTTCCCAGCAGGCTCTCATCCACGTCATCTCCAACGGCAACGATCTGTCCGGAAAACTCATGTCCCGGAATTGTCGGGAAATGATAAGTTCCGTTGATAAACACGCGCTCCACGTCCGAAGAACAGATCCCGCATGCTTTAATCTTTACCAGAACCGTACCCGGACGAAGCGGCTCTACCGGAACCTCATCAAGTGTAAGCTTTCCGATCTCATGCAGAACCAGTGCCTTCATTGTCTTTGGAATTTCTATTAATGATTTCATTACTATCTCCTTTCAACCTATACCGTCTGATCATCAATGATCGATTTAAAAATCAACAGATCCCCATCGGTTGTCAACTTAAAATTCAGAGGATCTCCCTCTATAATATAAATCGGCTGGTTATTCATGGTGCAGATCTGGGAAGTTCCTGTAATCACTTCCCGCTGTTCCTCTGTCAGATTTGCCTGCATCTCCAAAAACCGAGGTAAAGAGAAACTGTCCGGAGCCTGTCCGTTAAACAGTTTAGAGCGCTCCGGAATCGTTGTCACTACTTTGCCATCTTCCGAATAAAGCATCGTATCGACTGCCGGTAACCCACATACACACGCGGCATAAGTTCCTGCCGCATCAATACTGTCATTTAAAATTTTTTCTGTCACAAGGGGACGTACTGCATCATGAATCACAATAACATCCTCCTCATGCACACCTTCATCTTTTACAATGGCATCCGTTACGTTATGGATACTGTCCATACGTTCCTTTCCGCCTTCGATAATCCGGACTTTTTCCGGCTTATCTGTATACTTTTGTACCATATCTTTCATATACGCCAGATAATCCTTGTGTGTGGCGATATAAATATAATCAAAACGGTCTACCTTCAGCATATTCTGAAGGGTATAAATGATAATCGGCTTTCCATCTACTTCTAAAAACTGTTTCGGAATTACCGCACTTTTCATTCTGCTACCTACACCGCCTGCCAACATTGCTCCATAAATCATAATTTTTTCCTTTCTAATCCCCACTGATTATTTCTTCGTATTCTGCCGAAACCGTGTCAATATCTCCGATACTTCGAACCGTACCGTTTTCCAGAATCATCGCTTTGGTACAGATTCTTTTCACCTGTTCGAGACTATGTGATACAAAAAGTACCGTCACCCCCTTGTCCATCATGGAAAGAATCTTTTTTTCACTCTTTTTCCGGAATTTGGCGTCTCCTACGGACAATACTTCATCCAGAATCAGAATCTCCGGTTCCACAATTGTTGCAATCGAAAAACCCAGTCGGCTTTTCATTCCCGAAGAATAATTTTTCAGGGGAACATCCAGGAATTTCTTCAAACCTGAGAATTTTACAATCTCGTCAAATTTACTGTCTATAAATTCTTTGGAATATCCAAGAACAGCTCCATAAAGATAAATATTTTCACGACCGGTATATTCTTTGTCAAATCCGGCTCCAAGTTCCAAAAGTGGAACAATCTTTCCTTTGTGGACTACGCTTCCCTCCGTTGGCTTAAATACCCCGGCAATTACCTTCAAAAGAGTACTCTTTCCTGCTCCGTTTGTTCCAAGAATACCAATACGTTCTCCTTTTTCCAACGTAAAATTAATATCTTTTAATGCCCAGAATTCATCAAATTTCATCTGTCTGGTAATAGATTTTAAAATATAATCTTTCAGGCTGTCCACTCTTTCTTTACTCAGATTAAACCGCATGCCAACATGTTCCACACGCAACACTGTCTCTGCCATTGTTTAAATACTCCTTATCCTCAAGCATATTGTTACTAAATATATAAAATAAATTTATCCTGATTTTTATGAAATACAATCACTCCAACCACTACGGAGGCTACCGCAAACACACACGCATATGTCATGCAGCTCCAGTTAAACGCCTCATGGAAAATAATATTTCTTACATTGATAATGACATTATATACCGGATTCACTGTAAGTACCCACGAATAACCACTCTTTAACAATCGCTCCGGATAATAGAAAATAGCACAGGTATACATAACGATCATCAGCGCAACTTCCCACAAATACTCCATATCACGGAAGAAGACACCAATCGTAGCCAGAATCATTCCCACACCAAACGTCATGATCAGAAGTACCAGTAAAGGGAAAGCGATCAAAAGCCAGTGCAGCGTCGGATAATTTCCTGTAAAAATGCCGAGAAGCACTAATACAATCAGCGAAATTAAAAATATAATAAAATTATAAAGTACGGATGATAACGGATACAGATACTTCGGCACATACACTTTCTTTATCATGGCCGAATTTTGTCGGATCGATTTCAGTGACACTTTCGTGCCCTGTGCAAAATAGGAATAAAGAAGACGTCCCGATAGAATATACAGTGGAAATGTGTGATCTTTATTACCATAGAGTGTTCCAAACACAATGGTAAGTACGATTGTTGTCATAACCGGCTCCAGAAGGGACCAGATAATTCCCAGGTAAGATCTTCTGTATTTTAACTTAATTCCTTTTTTTACTAATTCAAATAATAAATTCCGATAACGCCAAAACGTATCTATTCTCTTCTTCATAAATCATTCTTCCTCTTGCTTGTTTCAATCTGTCTATATTTTCAGCTGATAAACAACATGATATTCCCGCTTATCCTCCGGCGGAATTTCCATATAATTTCCATACATATAGGACAAATACCAGTCAATGTTTTTGGGAAAAAGAAATTCGCGATCCTCAAATTTCCGCTTTTGCGCACATAAAAAATCACTTCGCAATTTCAGTTCGCCAAAAAAATGCTTTCTCCCTGATGGTACAACAATGTATTCTGACTGGTCATTGCTGCACATTTGCATCAGCCGCTGTACATGAGCATACCAAAATTTCCCGGTCGGTGCAATCAGCCGCCCGATAAAACTTTTCAGATGTATCATGGTGGCTGCCTTTTTATTGCCCCGGGACAACTTATAAAATTCATTTCTCCATAAATACATCCGATAACAGGAAAGCAGCAATAATCCTGCCTCTACCCGCATACCGTGCAAACGGCGCAAAAAGGCATTGTCATAGGTGTTTTCCACCACAAAAATATCAATTTTAATTCCACATCGTTCTTCCGGGATCTCTAAATATTCCCGACACACTGTGTTTTTCCGGTGAATCTGAATAAAAGAACTCAGATACCCCGGTGTCCGAAGCGGTGCCTCTACAAAATACCGGTCCGGATACCTCTGTTCAATCGCATCAAGCAGACGTTCAATATATTTTCTCTCGACAACCATATCCACGTCATCATCCCAGGGAATAAATCCCCCATGCCGGACGGCTCCAAGAGCGGTTCCCCCGGTAAGCATATAGGGAATATTTAATTCACTGCACAATTCCGTAATATCTATCGTAATACCATAGACAACCTGCTGCACCTTATGAATCTCCTCCGGTGACAGGCGGTGCTGTCCTTCCGATAATTCCGTTTTAAAAATATCGTTTGTTTGTAAAATAGCCACAACCTACCTCTATCTGCCCGCTTTCATTCTGGCAAATAACTTTCCATTATGTTCTTTCACAAAAGTGATGACGCTTGATTCCATCCAAGCAAGTGTAACATTTTTCCACCGGATAGGCAATAGCATAACCTTCATATATCCCGACCGTGGTTTTGCCAGTGCAAGTGCCTTGTCCACCCGCGGATTGTGCAGCATCTTTCTGATTTCTGCCCGCTGTTCTTTCCCGGAAAGGGTACATTTCGAACTGGTCACATTTGTAATGCATCCCACCATGCGCTCAATATATCTTCTGGCAACCATCTCCTGCGTTGCCGCATTGGTCACACCCCAGCTGCGAAACAGTTCTTCCATCCAACCCTGTTCTTCCTCTCTCTTTTCGTACATGTCAGCACGATACGCCGCGGTCTCCGACTCTGCGCGTGCACGTATGAAATGATAGTAGGCATTTGTAGAAAACACAACCGATTCCACATGATCCAGGTAACTCAGATTAAACGGGAAATCATCCCACAGTGTTTTTGGAAAATACAGTCCGTATTGCCGGATCACATCCATGCGGTACAATTTATTCCACGGTGTATACAGCATGTTTCGGTCAAAATACCGGTATGCCTCTTCCCGAAAATCTTTTGCATCGGTAAACACCCTGTCGTCCACACAGATTTTTTCTGACAAATGATTCTGTCCGCAGTAAGTGTCAATATAAAATCCACAGACCACAAGCTGTGCCTGATGCTTCTCGGCAAGTTCGTACATATCCGCAAGCATCTGTGGTTCTGCCCAGTCATCCGAATCCAGAAAATAAACATATTTTCCCTGTGCGATATCAATAGCGGTGTTTCTTGCGCTTGGTGCGCCTCCGTTTTCCTTATGAATCACCCGGATTCTGTGATCTTTTTTAGCATACGCATCGCAGATTTCTCCACTTCTGTCCGGGGTTCCATCATCCACAATTAAAAATTCAAAATCGGTAAAGGTCTGTGCAAGAATACTCTCGATTGCCTTTCCTACATATTCTTCTACTTTATATACCGGCATAATGATGCTGATTTTAATGTCGCTCATTACCGTCTCCTTTGACATTTTACTTGATTGCAGTGGTCTGATCCTGATCCACGCCTTCCGTGTTTTCTTTCTGGAACAAAATCTTAAATGTCAGGAATAAAATCTTGATATCCATCCAGACAGAATAATTTTCGATATAAGTCAGGTCCAGTTTCAGCTTGTCATACGGTGTCGTATTGTACTTTCCATACACCTGTGCATATCCGGTAAGCCCAGCTTTTACTTTCAGACGCAGCACAAATTCCGGGATTTCTTCGGTATACTGATCCGCAATAATCTGCCGCTCCGGCCGCGGGCCTATAACCGACATTTCTCCTTTTAAAATGTTAAACAGCTGTGGAAGCTCATCAAAATGAATGGCACGGATGACACGCCCCACTGGCGTAATGCGCGCATCTCCTTTGGCTGCTAAACGTGCTCCCGCATCTTCGGAATGTGTTGTCATGCTGCGGAACTTATAGATCATAAACGGCTCTCCGTCCTTTGTCAGCCGCTCCTGCCTGTACAATACCGGGCCGTGATCATATAATTTAATGCAAAGGGCAATCACAAACATAAATGGGGAAGCGATTACAATACCGATCAGGGAAATAACAATATCCATCAGTCGCTTTACAAACAGGTCCACAATGCCAAGCCCCTGATTTCTGGACAGGTACAGCGGCGTGTCAAACAGGTGGATATCATCCGCCCCACGAAACAGAATGTCCGAAATCTTTGGTGTCACATATGTGCGGATGGACTCCTGATAACAGTATTTCATAATCTGATTCCGCACTTCAGACGGCAGATCACACAGAACCACCGCATTATATTTCTGAATCATCGGATACAGCTTTTCATAACCAATCCGGTAACTTTCCGCTGCACAGATATTATACTTGTCTTTTCTTGTGTTGATTTTTCCGATCAGATCATCCGGCGAATAATTTCCATAAATCACAAGCATCTGACGCGGCGGATACAGACGTGTATATGCCTTTCGCACCAGTATGACCCACGGAACGATAAATATAATCTCTGTTACCGTCATCAGAAGCAATGGCTGTGGCGGCAGATAATCGTTGGCGACCAGACAGATCTCGAAATACGCAACAATCATCGCAAGAACCACTGCCAGTATCTGGGATAATATAATATCCGAAATCCGCATATATCCGATCCGGTATCCTCCAAATATCTTCGTGAAAAAGAACACAAAGAGTACATACATACCAATCACTGCCCAGTTACCTCTGTTGAAAAAAGTATTCGCTTTATCCAGCATCGGAATATAGAGCATATACCATACCCATCCGAACATACACGCTTCCACCGCAAGCGATATGATATTCGCTGCAAAATTTAATAAATGCTTGTATTTATCTTTCATTAAAACTTTCCTCTAACATGTAGTTTTCCGGTTGTACCCACAGAAATTTTATTCTCCCAGTCCGCTCTCTACATAAGCGACCAGTTCCCGAAGTGCCTCGTGTTCATCCTCACCGTCACAGACAAGTGTAATCTCGTCCCCAGATTTGATACATGCCCCCAGTACACTCAGCACACTCTTTGCATTTGCTGTATTTCCACTGTACTCAAAGGTGATTTTACTTTTATATTTCATTGCCTCTTTGCATAAATTTCCTGCCGGACGTAAGTGCAGTCCTGTAGGATTAATAATTTTTACTTTTTGGGATACCATAAGAACTCCTCCTTATAACATAACTCTGGTAATCAGTTCTGCCAGCTGTTTCGCTTCCTGCTGAATGACTTCCTGATCTTTTCCTTCGATCATGACACGAACCAGCGGCTCTGTACCGGACGGGCGGATCAGAACCCTTCCCTCTCCGGCAAATTTTTTCTCCAGTTCGCCGATTGCTTCTGCAATTTCTGAATACTCCATGTAACTTTCTTTTTTATGGTTTGGCACTTTTGCATTGACCAGTGCCTGTGGCAGCACCTCCATAATCTGTGCAAGCTCTGATAATTTCTGTTTTGTCTCTACCATAACCTGAAGCAGATGTAAGGCGGAAAGAAGTCCGTCTCCGGTTGTGTTATCATCCAAAAAAATCACATGGCCGGACTGCTCTCCTCCGAGATTATATCCGTTTTCCAGCATATTTTCAAGAACATAACGATCCCCGACTTTTGTTTTCTCTACATGAATGCCCTGTTTTTCACCCATCAGACTGAATCCCAGATTCGTCATCACGGTGACAACAATGGTGTCCTTTGCAAGTTTTCCGTTTTCTTTCAGGAAATTTCCGCAAATCGCCATGATCTGATCTCCATCTACCAGCTTTCCGTTTTCATCTACAGCAAGCATACGATCCGCATCTCCGTCAAATGCAATACCGATATCAGCCTTTTCGGAAACAACTCTTGCACACAGTTCGTCCATATGGGTAGAACCGCAATTGGAATTAATGTTCGTTCCATCCGGATTCGTGTGAATCGCGATCAGATCTGCCCCCAGATCTTTCAGCGTCTTAACCGAAGTATAGGAACTTGCGCCTTCTGCACAGTCCACAACGATCTTCAACGCAGACAGATCTACCGGAACCGTCTTTTTCTCAAACGCAATATACTCATCCACAATATCAAACCGATACTCAACCCTGCCGATTCCCGGTCCGATCGGAAAAACAACGTCTTCCATATCATTCCGGATCAATGCCTCGATTTCGTCCTCCAGCTGATCGGATAATTTATATCCATCTCCATTAAAAAATTTGATTCCGTTAAATTCCATCGGATTATGGGAAGCAGAAATCACAACCCCTGCATCTACTTTATGTTTCCTTGTAAGATATGCAATTGCAGGTGTCGGAGCAACTCCCACAAAAATAGCATTTGCTCCAACTGAACAAATTCCTGCCATCAATGCATTTGCAAGCATTCCTCCGGAAATTCTTGTATCACATCCAATGATGATTGTCGGCTGGTGGGACTGTTCCTTTGTTAAAACATAAGCGCCCGCCTGACCGAGCTTCATTGCAAGTTCAATTGTAAGCTCTGTCCCCGCAACTCCTCTGACTCCATCGGTTCCAAACATTCTTGCCATAATAATTATAACTCCTTTATATACTTTACTATTCGCCGGTATCCTCACCGCTGTCTGTCGAAGTATCTCCGTCCTGTGTATTCTTCGCTTTCACGGTAACGCTGACAGTAATCGGCTGATATGCATAATGATCTTCATCCAGTTTCAGTGAAAGTTCCACCTGATGCATTCCCTCGCTCAGCTGGGAGGCATCAATGGATGCTGCCAGCTCCGATGCATTCAGCTTATTCAGATCATCCTGCAGCCCACTGATCGTCACAGAAACCTGTGCCTTATCAAAAGATAAGTTCAGGCCGTCCGGCAGACTGTTCACCTTGATATCAGATGTCGGCAGATGATAGGTTCTGGACGCATACGCTTCAATTCTGACGGTTACCGTAACGGATGCCGCAGAAGAATCTACCAGTTCCACGCCGTCCGGCAGATATTCGGAAATATCAATCGTTGTCTTTACATCTTCCCTTGCCCCGCTCACATTGATTACGTTTGCCGGAATTTCAAGTGAAACAAGCGGATTGAGTATATTGGATGCCCCTTTCAGTTTCACAGTATCCGGTGTGCTGCTGATCTCCACTACACGATATTCCCCGTATGGGGTTCCTGTTGTCGAAAATACAAGCGGTACTTCCTTTACACTCAGGATTTTTGCCGAAATCGTCACCGTCGTATTGCTCAGCTTCAGCTGGGTGGTATCCACTTCATTTCCATCCGAATCATAGAGAACCGGAATCACATTATCCGTCAGATTCGATGACATTCCATCCACATCAATCGTAGCCACAACCTTATCTACTTTTTTCACAATAGATGCCGGTCCCGACACGTTCAAAACATTCGGGTTTGTCACGGAAACTTCTCCGAGGGCATATCCCGCTGCCACTTTTCCGCTGGTGTCCGCAGAAATCATAAATCTTCTGCTCATGAGATCTTCCAGAGAAAGTTCCATATATTTGTTTTTATTGTTAATGCTCACGGATGTATACGTCCGCTTGGCACTGATCTCGATCGGAACACTTGCCTTATTCCCCTTGTCATTTATGATCAGACGGTTCATATCTGCCACCGCAGAGAAATCGGTGTCATCAAGTTTTTCAAGTTCACTGCGTTTTCCGGTCACAGTAAAGGTAACCGTGTTGGTTCCGTCCAGCACTTCATAGCACTTGTTCATATCTGTAACTGCGGACGCATTTTCTACCGTTACATTTGTTGTAAATGTTTTTGATTTTTTCGGATCATCAATATTATATACAACCAGCCATAAGATAAATGCAAGAACTACAGCCAGAATTTTAAAGCCCAGATTATTCACCAAGGTTTTTAGAATCTTTTTTGCCATTCATAAACCTCCTTTTCAGCAGTCTCAGTTTGGTCACCTGTTGATTTCTGTTCTGCAGATACTTTAATTTGCCTCTCAGAAAATCCGCATTGACATTCCGGTAAATCTGTCCCCGCATAGCGATTGATACCTTACCGGTTTCCTCCGAAACTACGATCGTCAGTGAATCGCTCACTTCACTGATTCCTACAGCTGCACGGTGTCTGGTTCCCAGATCTTTGCTCAGTGTCATACTGTCCGACAATGGCAGATAACAGGTCGCGGAAACCACACGGTCTCCACGTACAATAACAGCTCCGTCATGAAGCGGAGTATTTTTTTCAAATATATTAATTAACAGCTGGCTGCTGATAATTGCATCAATATCAATTCCTGTTCTCACATATTCATTTAACAGGATTTCATCTTCTATTACGATCAGGGCACCGGTTTTTACTTTCCCCATGGCATAACAAGCCTTGATCAGTTCGTCAATTGTGTGGTCGGAAAATTTATTTTCCTCTACTTTTCCAAAGTCAAATAACTTTCCCAAAACATTTTTTCCGCCAAGATTCTCAAGTGCCTTCCGAAGTTCCGGCTGGAAAATAATCACCAGGGCCGTCAGTCCGACACTCAACGTATTTTCTGCCAGCCAGAGGATGGTATTCATCTGAAAGATTGCTGCAACGAGTACAAACAGCAGAATCACGATGATTCCTTTGAACAGATTCCACGCACGCGTATTTTTAATCCAAAGCAGAATATGATAAAACAGGAAGGAAATGATCAGTATTTCCACGATATCCACAAAGGAAAAAGAGATATCCGGCATACCGAACAATCCTGTTGCATTGTCATAAAATTGGCTTAATGTTCCCAGAAAATTTTGCATCTGGCTCCTCTTTTCTTCATTTCATTATTTTGATGCTTCGTTCCCCTTATTTGAGTAAATCCTCATCACTGTCCAGTTCTTTCGCAATAACCTTCCGGCTGTTCTCTTCCTCTTCCGGAGACAGCACGGATCTGCTATGGTCAATCCGCTTTCCCATGCTTGCGGTATTTCCGAAATGTTTTACCGTAACCTCACGGACAGCGACCGTTTTCTTCGGCACAGCCTTGACATAATAATAGTAATCATCATCCTCAAACTGCACCCGTTCGGTCCGCGCATAATCCAGATTCATAAACAGAAACTGAAGGATAAATGCAATAAGCAGGGAAATAATATTGCCGGCTATCAGCCATAATGTCTTTCCTGTAACTCCAAGAACAATATAACCTACAAATAATCCGGCAATCTGAATAAGCGCACCGGAAATAATTGCCAGTGTCCAGGCATTATCCACTTCCATCCGGCGTACCAGATAAACTACAATGGCAGTAATCACAAAGATAACGATTACCAGATACATTTCTTTATTTCCCAGAAACTGCCCCACCGAAATATCAAATTTGGAAGAAGACTGTTCCTCATCTGCATTTGCCGCACTCATCAGTGCTCCTGCATTCCGGTGAATTCCGTCCAGGAAATAATAGACAACCGTACCGCATACCACTCCGATCACGGAATATGCACTGCGCAGCAGGCTGCTGCCAACCGGCATCACATACGGAATATGCAGTTTAAAACACAGCGGTGTAAGCACAACCGTCAGTCCGTCTTTCGGTGCGAAACGAAAATATACAAAGAACAGAATCGCAAACAAAATCAGTGCGGTAAGTGCTACTTCCATGGAAAGCGCATACATATCCGCAAGCACCACAATTGCGCCAATCCATAATATGGCACCAGTCGGCAGAATGGCACAGACAAGCGCCAGCAGTAACGCCACCGGAAACCGGCTGATTTTCTCCATGAATCCGATATTGGTATTGATCACGGTAAAAAGAGCCAGTGCAACGGCAAATTTTACGATCGGATACAGATATGTTTCATATTTACTGTAAAACCGGATCAGCTGATCCTTTATTTCCAACAACTTCGTCATAAATCCTCCCTGTTATGCCCCATCCTTTATTTTTCTTCCCGCAGTAATCTGCGCGCTCTCTTCAGATGATTTCCATATGCTTTCATCTTGCGATAGCCTTTTGCATACCGGGCACAATAGATCAGTGCGGTAATCAGAAGATACACGATCATAAATCCGGCATATGCAACAATAAGTTTCGGGACGAACGTCGTAAGATCCACGCGATTGATCCATTTCGTAATTGTATCAATATCCCCGAGTCCCCAGAACACGATCAGAAGAATAAATGCGATGGTTCCCGAAAAGAAACTTTTTACAATTTCTTTTCCTACATAGTCCCACATCGTATATTCTCCCGCCTGATGATATTTTTTATTTTCATATTCATCAAATGCTGCAAGATGATATAATTCTTTTACCCGTTCTTCACTGATCATAGATAACTCCTGTCTCGAACGCATCCCGGAATTTGGACACAATGATGCATTATTTGCTATTATACCATAGATAGTTCTTTTTTCAAAGTCTGTTTTCCAATCGCCCGTTTCCATGAAAAAAGCCCCGGAAATATCCGGGGTCTGGTTATTTGTCCACTATTCATTTTTTAAATATCTCATACGGTCCCTGTCTCTGGTAGAGCGTAAGTCTTCCATCTTAGGTTCCGGTTTCTGATAGGCATTCTGAAATTCGTTTGCCATTCTTTCCTTGCATTTATCACAAAAGCGTCCCGTGCGGATCGGTTTGCCACATTTTTCACATACAATCCCTGCTTCCGTAGCCGAGGAAAGAATCAATCTTTCTTCCTTTACCCACTGCCGGATCTGTTTGGTTGATATATCATTATCCGTTGCTGTCTGTTCTACCGAAGCACCCGGATGATCCTCGAGATACTGTTTGACTTCATGAAATTTATCTTCCAATTTCTTCTGACATGCCGGACAGATACGCTCATTGTTCAAAACATTAAACAATCTGCCACACATTTTACAATTTCTTACTTCCATAGTATCCCTCCTAAAAGCCTCTGCCAATGCAGGCAGTCAGCACATAAACCTGTTCCGCACCCGCTTCTTTTAATCTCTCCGCTACAGCTTCTACTGTAGATCCGGTTGTATAAATATCATCCACAATCAGAATTCTCTTATATTTTACTACATTATCCGAACTCTGAAAAGCATTTTTGACATTATTTTCTCTTTCTCTGCCATTCAGTTCTTTCTGTGGCCGTGTATCTTTCACCCGGATCATCAGACGCGGAATACACGGAATATCCATTTTTTCTGACAGTGCCCTGCCAAAAAGCGCAGCCTGATTATATCCGCGATACCGTTCTTTTTTCGAATACATCGGTACCGGAACGATTGCTTCGATCCTTTTTTCCCGCATCCAGTTTTCCCAGCGCTGCATGGCTTCCTCCGCCAGAAAACGGGCATATCTCCTCCGGTTTGCATACTTAAACCGGTACATGGATTTCTGCACAGCCCCACGATATACAAAAAGCGATCGTCCTTCTGCAACAAAAGAACGATGCTTTCTGCAATTCTGACAATATTCTGTTTCGGTATCCGCAAGCGGGCTTCCGCAATGATAACAGTACGGCTGCACAACGGGATACAATTTTTTCCGGCACGCTGCGTGAACATTTCGCTGTCTGCGGATATCTGCCGTTTCCAGCAGACGGTCGCATACAAAACAGCGTGGCGGAAATATACATTCCAGAAAATTATCCAAGACGGATACGGTTTCGAACTTCAATCTGTGCTGCCGCTTTTTCAAATTCAGCCTCTGTCATATCTTTTGTAGTAAATCCAATCTCTCCTGCAATTCCGGCATCTGCATATTCTACACTGCCAAATGCATTTTCGATTGTTTCCTTACCGGAAGAAGTGCGTACAAAGAAACTGTTTACACTGTCTTTGTAATCTACCAGTGTCAGTTTTTCCGGTGACCAGTCAATGTAAATATTGGTATTTTTGTGCTTTGTCATATCCACGATATCTGCTACTACTGCACTTGCTGTCGGAAGCTTACCTGCTCCGCTGCCGTAGAACATTGCATCGCCCAGTACATTTCCATGTACGAAGATTCCATTGAACACACCGTTTACTCCGCAAAGAGGATGCTCTGCGCTGAGCATGAAAGGAGCAACCATACAACTGTAACTGTTTCCGACTTTACGGCTGGATGCAAGAAGCTTAATGGAACGGTTCAAAACCTTTGCATACTTAAAATCATCTGCTGTGATCTTTGTGATTCCCTCACAGTGAATATCCTCAAAATCTACCTGCCGGCCACACACCAGAGAAGTTAAAATGGCAATCTTGCGGCACGGATCATGTCCTTCGATATCCGCAGTAGGATCTTTCTCTGCATATCCCTTTTCCTGTGCGTCTTTCAGTACCTCATCGAAATCTGCACCTTCCTCTGCCATTTTTGTCAGCATGTAGTTTGTGGTTCCGTTTAAGATACCTGTAATCTCTTCGATCTCATCGGCAGTCAGACATTTATTCAATGGACGGATAATCGGAATTCCGCCGCCTACACTTGCCTCAAACTGAAAGTTCACGTTGTGATCCCGTGCAATTTTAATCAGTTCCGCTCCCTTGGCTGCAACCAGGTTTTTATTGGAAGTGGCAACCTGCTTTCCAGCCTCAAGCATTGCCTTTACAAACGTATATGCCGGCTCCACGCCTCCCATGGTCTCTACTACGATGCCGATCTCCGGATCGTTTACGATCGTCTGATAATCATGTACAATGGCATCTTCCATAGGGTCTCCCGGGAATTCCCGCAGATCAAGAATATATTTGACATCAACCGGTTCTCCCGCACGCTTTGTGATCTTTTCCTTGTTAATTCTTAATACATCTACAACACCGGAACCAATGGTGCCGTAGCCCATAACTGCAATCTTCATTTTTCTTACTCCCTGGCTAATATTTTTGCATAATGAATCCCCTGCACAGATTCAATACTGTTTCTCATATCCTCCACATTGCCCGTCGCAGGGAACACATCAATACTGAGCGACAATGAAGCAATTCCATTAACCGGAACGCTTTGATGAATCGTCAGAATGTTTGCATGAAATTCCGCAATTGTTTTTAATACCATGGATAACAGCCCCGGTTCATCATCCAGCTGGATCACCATATTGACCGTTTTTCCTTTTGCATTTTCATGATATGGAAATATATCGTCCTTATATTTGTAGAAAGAGCTTCTGCTGATCTGTACCATCTCTGTGGCTTCCTGCACAGACTCCACTTTACCGGAATCCAGCAGCCGCTTCGCTTCCACAACTCTGAGCAATACCTCAGGCACGGCTTTTGCCCGCAATACGAAGAAAGATGCCTTCTCGCCCATCCTGATTTCCTCCCTTATGTATTGTCTGTCTACGACCGACACTTGTGCTCACTTGAAAGATTCTACCATAAGAACATCAATCTTGCAAGAGGTATCGGGGATCTGTCCCCGATTTTTACGCTCTCGGCTTTCCGCAGTTGGAGCAGAAATTTCCACTGTTAACCTGTCCACAGCTACAGGTCCACTCGGTTTTCGGTGCCGGTTTTCCACAATTTGAACAGAATTTTCCCTGATTCTGCTGTCCACATGCACAGGTCCAGCCTGCCGATGTTTGCGGTGCCTCCTGCCCAGCAGGAGATACCGCAGGCACCGCCGCCTGTGTCATTCCAGCTCCGGCACCTCCATTCATCATCTGCATCTGCTGCAGATTCACATTTGATGCCGCTCCCATCATACCACCGGATATATTGGAAGCCATTCCCATTCCCATAAAACCGGCCATGGAACCATTGGAATTACTTCCCGCTGCCTCAAGCCCTCTGGCTACCGCTCCCTGCACGTATCCTTCCCGGACCGTCGGATCGGAAAGCATGGCTCCTTCATTTCTCATATTCAGCAGTTTCTGCGATTCCTCGCTGTAAGAAACCGTCATACCTACCGCCTGGATTTCCATACCACGGGTCTGATTCCATTCCTCATCCAGAACCGATGACATATACTTTCCAAGTTCTCTTGCCTTGCTCGAAACAAAAGAAATACGGAAACCATCTGCCGACATCTGATTTACGGATGACTGCAAAGCCTCTAAAAACTCAGACAGATACTGCTCATTGATTTCGTCAATCTCTACATGATCCTTATTTTTCGGAACCGCTTCCGCATAAAATTTGAGCGGATCTACAATTTTAATCGAATATGTGCCATGTGCACGCAAAAACAGTTCGGCATTATAGAACGAATCAAAATAATTGATTGGCTGTCTTGTTCCGAACTTAATGCCTTTGATTTCCTGCAGATTGACAAAAAATACCTGCTGTTTCTGCGGCGTCTGTCCGCCGAAACGGAAACGGTCAAACGATTCCTTGATGGAGTCTCCCAGTTGTCCGTTGAGCAGTGACGGCATGGAAGAATGATCCACTTTGTAATATCCCGGCTCTGCTGTGTAATCTACAATCTTGCCTCCGTCCACCAGCATCATAAACTGATTGTCATATACATGAATCATGGAACCATTCGACACGACATTGTCCGTTCCCTTTTTATTTTCCCCACGGCGGATCAGTGTTCCTTTGGTAAAAACGGTCTGATCCCCCATATTATCTGCTTCAATGACTTCCAGCCACTGATCTGCAAATGCACCTCCAACTGCCTGCGTTACTGCCTTAATAATTCCCATTACGCTCCTCCTTATTCCTGTTTTTATTTACACATCATCACTGTCCATATTTTTCGGACATCCCAGGCTCTGCCATTTCAGATATCCATTGATAAATGGATCAATGTTTCCGTCCATCACTGCGTCCACATTTCCGCTTTCCACACCAGTTCTGTGATCTTTAACCATGGTATACGGCTGCATAACATAAGAACGGATCTGGTTTCCCCAGCCGATATCTGTCACTTCGCCCCGGATTCCAGCTGCTTTGGCTGCATTTTCTTCCTGTTTGAGAAGATACAGTTTCGCTTTGAGCATCTGCATCGCTTTATCCTTGTTCATATGCTGCGAACGCTCATTCTGGCACTGCACCACAATTCCGGTCGGAAAATGCGTGATACGGATAGCAGAAGACGTCTTGTTGATATGCTGTCCTCCGGCACCACTGGAGCGGAATGTATCAATACGGATATCTTCCTCCCGGATCTCCACATCGACATCTTCTTCTATATCCGGCATCACATCGCAGGATACAAAAGAAGTCTGTCTTTTTCCTGCCGCGTTAAACGGAGAAATACGAACCAGCCGGTGCACACCTTTTTCCGATTTCAGATATCCATACGCATTCTCCCCATTCACCTGAAATGTAATGGATTTGATTCCGGCCTCTTCTCCATCCAGAGAATCCAGCACTTCCACGGAAAATCCCTTTTTATCTGCCCATCGGGTATACATACGATAGAGCATGGCTGCCCAGTCACAGGATTCCGTGCCACCCGCTCCCGCATGCAGGGAAACAATGGCGTTGTTCCTGTCATATTCTCCCGACAGAAGCGTTTTCATACGGATATCCTCATAGGTCTGAACAAATTCTTTCATCATCTGATCGATCTCCGGGATCAGTTCTGGATCATTTTCCTCATATCCCATCTCGATCATGGTTTCGATATCATCATATTGCGCCGACAATGCCGCATAAGTTGCCACATCGTCCTTTAAACTTTTGACTTCCTTCATCTTGTTCTGGGAAACTTCCGGATCGTTCCAGAAATCCGGTGCCTCCATCTCCCGTTCCAATTCCTGAATCCGCTGTTCTTTGCCAGCTAAGTCAAAGTGAATCCCTCACTTCCTGCAGTGGAGCCTTGTAGCTTTGCAGCTGGCTCTTAAAATTATCCAATTCTACCACAGAATCACCTCTTTCTATTTCTTATTTCAGACTTATGATAATATAAAATAATATGAATAGCAAGCAATGCAAGAAATGCTCCTGCCGAATCAATCAGCACATCCGTCACTCTTCCGGCTCTTCCCGGCACAAACAGCTGATGAAATTCATCGGTTGCTGCATAGGCTGCCGTTATGCCAAGTGCCATACATCCACGGTTCTTTTTCCGGTCAAATGCCGTCAATGCCTGAAATATCAGAAGTACAAGAACTGCATATTCGCTCATATGTGCAGCTTTGCGCACAGGATATTCAATTTTCTGTGCCATCTGTTCCAGTTCCGGCCCGGAATGTTTCAATCCAAACACCTGATTCCACATCTTAACAATCCGGTAACTCACATGCCCGCTGATTTCCGAAGACTCCGTATCCGGCTGTGCGGAAAACGAAAAAATAACCACAGCCCATACAACAATCAACGCAACACTGACAATTCTCCATACACGTTTTCTTTTCATTGTTACCCTTTAATTTATTTTTTCTTTCACAACAGAAATTGCTTTCTGTAACTGATTATCGTACTTCATGTCATAACTTTCATCTTCCGGACCGCTGTATTTGTATTCCAGTTTGATATCCGGCTGAATGCCTTTCCCGTGAATGTAATGTCCCTTTGGCGTATAATATTTCGCGGTTGTAATTTTAATGGCATCCCCGTTTTCCAGAGGAAATACCGTCTGGACAATTCCCTTGCCAAACGTTTTTGTTCCAATCAATGTTCCATAATCATAATCCTTGATTGCTCCGGCAAAGATTTCTGATGCACTGGCACTGTCTCCATTAACTAACACTGCCATCGGATAATGAATGCAGGACGCATCGGATGTATATGTCTCTTTTTTCCCATATTTATCCTCCGTGTAAACAACCGTTCCCTCCGGAAGAATCTGATCCAGAATATCCACGACAGAAGTCACCAGTCCGCCCGGATTGCTCCGCACATCGACAATCAGCTCTTTCATATCTTCCTTTTCAAGTGCTGCAAGTGCCTTTTTAAACTGTTTTGCGGTATTACTCTGGAATTCGCTGATCTGTATGTAGCCGATCCCATCGGAAAGCATTTTGGAATCCACACTCGGAATATCCACGTTTTTACGTTCCACATCAAGTTCAAGATTTTCCCCAGTCTGCGAACGATAAACTTTCAAATGGACTTTTGTCCCCTCTTTTCCCCGTATCTTTTTTACAAGGTTGGAAAGTTCCATACTGGTCGCTTCATACTTATCCACGGATAGAATTTCATCTCCGTTTTTCAGCCCCGCTTCCTCTGCCGGTGTTCCCTCGTACACTTTAACCACTGTCACTTCCATGGTCTTTGCATTCTGTGAAAGCGCCGCACCGATTCCATAATAATTTCCATTGGTTGATGTCTGCAGATCTTTATATTCATCTACCGTGTAGTATACGGAATAAGGATCTCCAAGCCCGCTCAGCGTTCCTTTATAAATGGCATTGCGGATATCTTTTTCTTTGTAAGAATCGTTGTAATACAAATCGATATATGACAACAGCTCATCCACTTTCTTTATTGCTGCCTGGTCGAGAACATTGTCTTTGGCTGTCTGTTTTACTCCCTGTGGTCCAAATATAACATAATTGTTTGTAAGATTCGCATACGCACGAATTCCGACTCCGGCACCGATTCCCGTAATCAGCAGTCCCAGCACCAGCCCGATAATCACTCCGTTTTTAAAGCCCGATGGTCTTCTTTTTTCCGGTTTCCCGGTTTTGATCATTTCTTCCTGTTCTTCCTGCATTCCTGCCTCCATAATTTTCCCTATAAATCAAGAAGCCACACCTTGCAGCATGGCTTCTTGTCATTTTATGATAACAATAACAATATTATACTTTCAAATGTTTGCGGATCGTCATCTGACTGCCGATAAATCCGATACCGGCTCCAAGGATAACTCCCACCGGAATCAGTGTCCGGAAAACAACCTTCACCGGTTCAAACACGATCATCGAACCGATAAAATTGAATTTCGCTGCAATATAGACAATGATCTTCTGATACATAAAATACAGCACACCAAGCGGAATCGCTGCTCCGATCAGTCCGATCACAATTCCTTCCACAATAAACGGCGCACGCACAAGAAAATCCGTTGCTCCGATCAGCTTCATAATGGCAATTTCTTCCTTACGGACCGAGATACCGACCGTTACGGTATTGCTGATCAAAAAGACAGCCACACACAGCAGAATCAGAATAATTCCTCCGGAAACATATCCCAGCAGTTTATTAAAATCCGTCAGTGTATTTGCCACCTTGGCAGACTCTTTTACCTCGCGCACCCCGGTAAGTCCCTTGATATAGGTTACAAGGGAATCCTGCATCGAAACATCGTTCAGATACACCTGATAATGTGCAGAATTCGCAAGCGGATTATCTGTAAATCCATCCGCAAGTTCTTCTTTTCCCTGAAAATATACTTTTTTATATTCTTTCCACGCCTCGTCGGCAGACACATACTCGTTTTTGCTGACCTCGGCACGCTTATTAATCTTTTCTCCGATGTCACGGATCTGTGCATCTGTCGCATCATTTTCAAAAAATACGGTAACTGACACACCCTCTTCAATAGAATGTACCGTCGCACTGAAATTCGTTACAATAATATAAAACAGACCGAACATAAAAATGCAGGCCGCCATGGTTGCCACGGAAGCAAGCGAAAACATTTTATTTCGAAATATATTTTTTAAGCCCTGTCTGATCGAATAAAAAAAGGTATTAATTCTCATCGTCGTAGCCACCTTCCTTACTGTCACTGACAATCGTACCCTTTTTCACTGTGATCACACGCTTTTTCATAACTTTCACAATTTCCAGATTATGGGTTACAACAATCACTGTAGTTCCTTTGCTGTTGATTTCTTCCAGCAGCTTCATAATCTCCCATGCATTATTGTTATCCAGATTTCCTGTTGGCTCATCTGCAAGCAAAATGCTCGGCTCATTGATCAGAGCACGGGCAATTGCCACTCTCTGCTGCTCACCTCCGGATAGCTGCTTCGGAAAAGAACGGTATTTTGCGGCAAGCCCTACCATTGAAAGCATAAGTGGTACTTTTTTCTTAATATGGCTGTTTGGCTCGCCGACCACCTTCTGTGCAAATGCTACATTATCATAGACATTGCGGTCTTTCAACAGACGGAAATCCTGAAACACCACTCCAATGTTTCTCCGGAATTTCGGAATCTGCTTTCTGCGGATCTTCCCAAGCTTTTTCCCTGCAATGGTAATGCTTCCTTCCGTTGGCTCAAGTTCTTTTAACAACAGTTTGATCAGGGTTGACTTCCCCGAACCGCTGTCTCCTACAACAAATACAAATTCACCATCTTCTATTTCCAGACTCACGTCATTTAAAGCAGGAACTCCTGCCGCATATGTCTTGCTGACATGTTCCAGTGTAATCATAATCTCTCCTTCAATCTCTAATAGTCCAGTGTTTCCATATACTTCATATACTTGACTACCATGAGTGCGATCTTAAACGTGATTGCATCTTCAAAAACCCGCAGATCCAGACCTGTGCTTTTTTGCAGCTTGTCCAGACGATATACCAGCGTATTTCGATGAATGTACAGTTGTCTTGACGTCTCTGACACATTCAGACTGTTTTCAAAGAATTTGTTGATCGTCGTCAGAATTTCCTCATCAAAATCATCTGGTGATTTTCCACCAAAGATTTCTTTGATAAACATTTTGCACAATGGAATTGGAAGCTGATAAATCAGTCGGCCAATTCCCAGCTGGGAATACGCAATCACATCCTGTCCCTCAAAGAAGATCTTTCCGACATCCAGTGCCATGCGCGCCTCTTTATAAGATCTCGAAACCTCTTTCAATTCGTTCACAATGGTACCATATGCGATATGAATATTGCAATTGGTATCAGATTTAAACAGCCTGATGATTACATCTGCTGTCTTATTCAAATCCTCATAGGTTTCATTTTCTGCAAGTTCTTTGACTACAATAATGTTTTTTTCATCTACCGCTGTGACGAAATCCTTTGATTTTCCACCAAAAAGTCCCCGGATCTTCTCCAGCTCATTTCCATCTTTCTCACGGTTTGTCTCCACCAAGAATACCACACGGCGTACTTCTGTTTCAATATGAAGTTTCTTGGCACGATTGTATATATCTACCAAAAGCAGATTGTCCAAAATCAGGTTCTTGATAAAATTATCTTTATCAAAACGTTCCTTATAGGCAACCAAAAGATTCTGAATCTGGAAAGCAGCAATCTTTCCAATCATATACACATCCTCGCTGTCTCCATATGCCAGCAGAATATACTCCAGTTGATGATCATCGAACACTTTAAAGAACTGGCAGCCATTTACCACCTGACTGTCCGCCGGCGATTCCACGAAGGTCTGTGCCGGAGTTACAAACTGTTCTGCATCCGGAAATGTCGCGACCAGAATTTTTCCCTCTACATCAATCACACATAAATCTGTACGTGTAATTGCTTTCAGTCCGTCAATTGTATTTTGAAGTATTTGATTGGATATCATAGTCAGCTCTCCTTATCCCCATATTTCATCCAGAAATCTATCGTTCCCCCACCTGTTTTCTGAACAATTACTTTTATTTTAATACATTCTTCCAAAAAAAGAAAGAGGAAATGTATATTTTTTATGCATTTCCTCTCTTACCACTTTTTCCGGTTAGTAATATTTCACTATAAAATTTTAACAATATCGTTCTAAAAATCATCCGAATATTCCAGAAATCCCTCGCCCAAAACCTCCCGGACATCCGATACGATTACAAACGCAGAGGAATCCACATCATTTACAATCTCTTTCACACGCACGATCTCTTTCCTTGATACAACGCAATACAGAACGCACTTTTTCTCCTCTGTGTACATCCCCTGTGCGTGCAGTCCCGTAACCCCGCGGTCAAGCTCATCCATCAGCCGTTCTGCCACTTCCTCATACCGGTTTGTGATAATAAAAGCTGCTTTGGAAGTCTTAAAGCCCTCCAGAAAGGCATCGGATATTTTTGTCGACACAAAAATAGAAACAACTGCATAAAGTGTAGGTCTTAAACCAAATACATATAATCCGAGAATCACAATGGCTGCATCCAGTACCTGCATCACCTGAACCACCGTATAGTGCCGCATGTGTGACTGGATGATCGCCGCAACCATATCGGTTCCGCCGGTCGTTGCTCCCGCCTTAAGAACCAGTGCCATGCCAATGCCGGTAAATGCCCCGCCAAACAGGGCTGCAAGCATATAATCATCCCCTGACATATCTATCACCGGTATCAGATAAAGCCACACCGAAAGCAAAATGGTTGCAAAGCCCGTTTTCCCGATATATTTTTTTCCAAACCGGATATAGGAATACAGAAATATCGGAATATTCAGCACAATATTCGTCAGCCACAGAGGAATTCCTCCCGGCAGAAGCGCTTCCGTAAGATTTCGTATGATAATGGTAAGACCAGTAAACCCTCCGGTGATCAGCCCCACCCTGTCAAAAATCCACTGAATGGCAATGGCCATAAGTGCAGTGCCCAGCAAAATCAGGAAATAATTTTCCAGTTCTTTCCAGACATTTGCCCTCATGATATGCTTTCCTGCTTTCCATGATAATGAATCAGCTGCCGCTCCAGTTTATGCGTGCGGATCAGATTCCGTATATTTCCGAGCAGTCCCTGCCTGCGCTTTGTAAAATCCCAGGAACCGATTCCATACCACAGTCCGGCAGACAGTTTCTCACAATTCTCCATCAGGAAATGTTCCTGATCCGGACTTGGCAGAACACTTAAGATCATATCAGGAGTCAGTGCATTGATCTCATTGACCATGGCATCCGTCCCCCCCTGACAGTTTTCAAACGCTTCTGCTCCCAGGATCTCGCATTTTCCAAAATGCTCTGACAAAAAAGCACAGGTCTTTTCCACATGTTCCGCGGTATCTCCGATCACAAACACCGTCTGATGATTGCGTTCCACCCGCTTCATCAGTTCAAAAAAGAAATCATGATGTTCGATCTCATGACGGTGCTGGTAAGATCCTGCACCAACAGCTTCTAAAATTCCGTTTTCCGCAATCACGGTATGTTCCGCAAACCCTATGGCTTTGCGGACAAGTTCATCCGTTTCTGCCAGCATAAGCGTATCCATGTTTACTTCTTCTATTGTATGGAATCCATGATCAGACATATCCTTTTCTACATTCATGATCATTTCCCGAACGGTATAATTGTCCAATTCAATTCCAGCAAAATCAATCGTTTTAATCATAACTTCCCTAGTATATCAAAAATACCTCCCGTTTGCAATCATTCAAATACATACTTTTTATGCGTTGTTAACAAAACAATCGTTTGTTTTTATCCCTGTCATCCACAAACAACTTATCCCAAATTATGTGGATAATGTTCATAACTTCGTGTATAACTCGATTTTTCGGCATTTTTTGATTCCGGATAGTGGATAATTTTTTCATTTTATCCACATCTGTGGTTTCCATCCCCCATCTTAGTTTTGATTTTTTTGTGCACTTTGTATATTCGCGTTTTCCCCTGTAACGGTTATCTGCATTGCCTGCGCAATTTTTGTGCAGGAATCTTTCTGATATCCCACATGGCATCCGCATACCGTATACTCATAAGAAGTTCCCGGCATTACCCCGGTATCCGTGTATCCGGTTTCCTCTGTTTCTTCGAGACAGACATATGTTTTCGTCCCCGCGATTCTGCGGTAAATACGATAATAATCAGCCCCCTGCACCGTATTCCATGCCAGTGTCACCGACTCATCCGCATTTACAACCGGTGTCTGCAGAACCGGTGCCTGATCTAAAATCAGGTCAAAATATTCTGCAATGCCCGTGGCATCCGCCACGCCAAGACGTTTCAGCCGGTCGTTACCATTCAGAAATGTTGTACTGTCATCGTTGTTGCTGACATAAGCATGCTCCACAATCAGTCCCGGAAAGCCGGCATACTTGCTCCGCTTGATCACGGCGTAGTAATCTGCCTTTGATTTATCCGGATAGCGGGACCCCACAGCCGAATTCCGGTAAAGAATTCCATTATTTTTCAGTCCAAGTGCCACCAGCTGTTTCTGAATACTTGCTGCCGCCATTTTTCCTTCACTCCCCACCTCTTCTTTATACCCGCTGTTCGGATAATAAACACAGGCTCCATGGTCGTTTTTTTTCAGGGAAGCATTGTTGTGTATCGCAACAAACAGATCTGCTTTCCTGCTTTTTGCAAAATTCACACGGTTTCCAAGTGTCACAAAACGGTCGGAAGAACGCGTCATATATACCTTCACTCCTGCATACTTTTCCAGTTCGGTTTTACAGGCCTTTGCAATGGCAAGATTTAACTGTTTCTCCTTGTATGTTTTTCCGTCCCACTTATATCTGGCACCCTGATCATGCCCTCCATGTCCCGGATCAAGAACTACAACCACCGGATCTGCGTCCGGCGCCTGATTTGCAGCCGCATACACGTTTCCCGGCGGGAAAAGACCAATTCCCAGTATTGCCAATGCCAAAAACACACCTGCCATTTTTTTCATTTGTACTTTCTTTTTCATTTGTTTCCTACTTTACTTTAATTGCTGTGGTGTTTGAAAATGCTCCGTAATAGTTCTTTTTGTTTACCGTTTTGTATGCGCGGACCTTATAGCGATAGGTTGCCCCTTTTTTCAGTTTTGTATTCCGATACGAAGTTCCTTTGACCGCTGCAATCTTTGTATACTTTCCGGTCTTTGTGTTCAGCCGGTATACCTGATAGCCGGTTGCCCCGGAAACCTTACTCCACTGCACGGTAACTGCTGCATCTTTTGTACTGAGTTTTATCGTTTTTACTTTTGCAGGCTTTTCTGTTTTTTTGATTTTCACCTGCTTTTCTGTGGAATACGCACCTTTATAATTTTTATCCTTATACGTTTTGTATGCACATACTTTATATTTATAAGTCTTTCCTGCTGCAAGCTTCTGATCGGTGTAGAAAAGCGTCTGGGCACTTTTTACTGTCGCAACCTGTTTGTATTTACCGTCTGCTGTATCCAGCCGGTAAATCATATATCCGGTGATCCCATCCACAGTCTGCCATGTCAGTTTCACGGAAGAAGTCCCAGTTGCAGAAACATTCGTCAGATCCACCTGACCCGGAAGTGTCACATCACTGTAAACATCCGAAAACCGGCCCGGAAGTACATGATCATTATTTTTTTCATAAGCACGGATTTTAAACTTATATTCGTTCGCCCCCGTCAGGCCGCTTATCGTATAAGAAGTGCTTCCATCTCCCACGTCAGCTGCCATTTCATACTGACTACTTGCTGCACTGTACTGATAAATCTGATACCCCACAGCCCCCTGTGTTTCTTCCCAGGACAACCCAAGCGAAGTCTCTGTCCGCGTCTGTGTTGCGATTCCAGCAACCTTTTCCAGCGAGGTAATCACTGAAACCGGAGAGGAAAATGTTCCGTAATAAGCATTCCCCCCTATCGTCCAGTAACATCTCACTTTATACTGATAGACTTTCCCTCCTTCTGCCGTTGTGTCCGTATAACTACAGTCGGTTGTCGACTTTAGAAGCGTATATTTTCCCTGATCCGAGTCGCTGCGCCATACCTGATAACCGTCCACATCATTCGCCGAAACACTGTCCCAGCTGAGATTCACAATTCCCGAAGTCCCATTCGATGCTTTCAGTCCGGTTATCTGTTCACTGGTATCCTTATACCAGAAATTCACATCAAGGACCCCTGTATAACCATCCACTTCCCCTTTTGACGAATACTGCCAGAATTCGTAATCATATGCGGCATCCGCATATGGCGTTCCTAATTTTGTATTGCTTGTCGTGGTATTGTTGTACCGTGCCACCCACAGGGAACAGTCATACAAAGCATCCGTATTGATATAGTTTTTGATCCACGCATAAGATGCATATACGCCTGCCCGGTATCCGGCTGCCGTAATGGTATCCGCAAATGCCTGACATACCGCTGTCTCTTTTGTTTTGGAAAGTTTTCCCGCAGTCAGACGCTTGTTTGCCCCTGCCTCCCGGTCCATGATGATCGGCATCGACACATTCCAGCCGTACTGGTCAATCATATCGAGCACATACTGGGCTTCCTCCCGTGCCTCTGTCTCATTCAGAGCCTGGGAAAAGAAATACAGTCCGACATTGATATCATTGGAAACTGCTCCCTGAATATGACTGTCTGCACAATTATCTCTGTAAATACTTCCATCTTTCGTATCTCTGGACGCCACACGCACGAAAGCAAAATCAATTCCGGCTCCGTGAATACTTTCCCAGTCCAATCCGGTCTGTGTCCACTTTGTTTTGTCTTTGGAATACTTTTTCTTCAGTGCTGCATCCGCCTGCCAGTATGATACATCAATTCCGTTGACCAGTTCATCATCCGCATAGTCCGCTTTGTGATAATAGGTTGCGCTGGTATAATCACCGGCCGTCGTAAAAGACGCATTCAAAAAAGCACTCGAATACGACGATGCTTTTTTCAAGGATGTCCGATTCCCGAAAACAGGTGCATTCTTTTCTATCAGTGTATCCAGATCCGGCTTTGACTCATACACGGTCTCATCCTCTATGCTCTGTCCCATGACGCCATCCATCTGCGCTTCGGGCACCTGAGCCTTTAACTGCTGTGGCGCCACAATACAAACCGCCGTCACCGCCAGTCCTGCCATAACTATCTTCGCCTTGGTAAATGCCAATTTCTGTTCCTCCCTCTGTTACCGTTCAATAAACTACTCATTTTACATAGTAACTTTATATGATTGTGCTTGTCAATGTTATTTCCCTTGCAAAATCTGTTTTTTGCAAATTTAAGAAATCCTTAAATAATATTAAGAAAAAGAGCACTTGCTTTCGCAAGTGCTCCTGTTATACTTATGTTATCTTAATTGTTAGAAAATTCTTCGAACTGCAAGAATGGTTCTGTAATTTGCAGGAGAAGTATATTTAATACCGTCTCTTGCATTGCTTGCATGTACAATCGTATTGTTTCCAACATAGATTGCAACATGTCCGCTGTAACATACGATATCACCCGGCTGCATGTTTGATGTGCTGACGCCATATCCTACACTTCTTAAAGCACTTGAGCTGTGTGGAAGGCTGACACCGAAATGTGCGTATACAGACATTACAAATCCGGAACAATCCGTTCCGTTTGTAAGGCTTGTCCCACCATATACATATGGATTTCCTACAAACTGTCCTGCATAACTTGCAACCGCTGATCCTGTTGAAGATGCGCTTGATGAATCCTGTACGGAAGAATCTGAGCTTTGTGACTGTGAAGAGCCTGAAGAGGTTGTCTGAGATGCGCTCTCCGCTTTCTGTGCTGCTCTGTCCGCAGCCTCACGCTCCTCTTTTTCCTTCTGTAATCTTGCCTTTTCTTCTGCAGCAGACTCTGCATATGTGTATTCTGTAGATAATGTGACATAATCTGTAGATACATAGCCTTTGCCTTCATCTACAGAAACCCTTGCCCATCCATCCTTTGACTCATCCAGTACCGTCAAATCGTCTCCTTCCGGCACCAGAGTAATTACTTCTGACTTCTGGGAAGCTCCCTTGCGGACTTTTAATGTCTCTGTCTCTACAAGAGCAACTCTTCTTCCTGCTTTCTTTAATTTTTTCTCATCACCAATGGATACGAATTCAGATTTTACATAACCTGTTACCGATCCAGATTTGATTTTGTACCAGCCATCCTTCTCCCCGATGACGGTTCCTACGTTATTCTTATATAATTTTCCTACAGCCTTGCTGTCTGTAGTTGGTTTCTTACGAACGTTCACGTAATCCTCCACAACAGCTACCGCTTTGTCTTCATACTCAGACTTTACAACTGGTGCTTCAACTTCTTTTACTTCCGGCTGTGCACTTGCAACGGTTGCCTCATCTTCCACTTTTTCTGCGACTTCACTGAGTGCCAGTGAAAATCCTGCAGTCGGTGCAGATGATGTTGTTGCAATATCGGAAGCAAGGCTTGCGACTCCAGCAGTTGGTGCTGCGTAAGCTGCTACAGTAAAATTGCCAATGGTCAGTGCCCCAACTAACCCACATGCGGTCAATTTTAATAATGTTTTACGTTTCATTTTCGCCTCCAATGACTTTTGTACTTCTTTATTACGAATTTGTTACAATTATTACATTGTCATTATAGCAAAGGCACGGATATGTGTCAACCCCTTTTCCATCCACAGAATTCAATTGAATTTTTCGTATATTTATGCCATAATAAAGATGTAATAAAGAAAAACACGTATACCGAGTATTTTAAAAGGAGATCTGTCATATGGATATTTCAAGTATCAGTTCTGCGCTTCTTTCCGTAAACAGTTCCGATCCCGGCTCTCTGGCAAATGCCGTCAGCATTAAAATGCTTGACAATGCCATCTCATCGAATGAATCGCTTGGTGTTGGGCTGGCAAAAATGATGGAGAACTCTGTTTATCCTAATTTAGGAAGTAACATTGACGTTTCCGTCTAACCGGAAAAAGAACCGCAAAGACAACAAAAGAGATCTGTGCAATGCACAGATCTCTTTTCGTTTTTGATCTTTTCTTTATTTTACAGCAATGGCTTCAATTTCAAGCATAACATCTTTCGGAAGACGTGCCACTTCCACACAGCTTCTGGATGGAAATGGTGACGGGAAAAATTTTGCATAAACTTCATTAATTGCTGCAAAATCATTCATTTCCTTGATAAAAACAGTGGTTTTTACTACCTTATCCATTCCGGTTCCGGCTGCCTCAAGCAGATTTGACAGATTTTCAAATGCCTGCTGCGCCTGTGCCACAGATCCTTCCGGAATTTCTCCGGTAGCAGGAACAACCGGGATAATGCCGGATGTGTATACCGTTCCGTTCACTTCAATCGCCTGTGAGTACGGTCCGATTGCGGCTGGTGCTTTATCTGTACTGATTACGTTTTTCATTTTATATTCCTCCTTTTGCCTTTACCTGCATTATACGAAACTCTTGCGGATTTTTCCACCATCCAGTGTAATTTTTCTTTCTTTATACAAGTGTCCGATGGCACGTTTAAACGCAGCTTTACTCAATCCGGTTTCCCTCTTAATCACCTCTGGACTCGCTTTTTCCGAAAACGGAAGCACTCCTGCATAGGAATCCAGCAATTCAAGTATTTTCTCTGCATCCGTGTCCATCTGAATATAAGCTTTTTCCCGCAGTGTAAGATCTAACTTTCCATCCGGTTTTACTGCAGTAACTTTCGCCTCAATCACATCTCCGATTTTCAGGAAACTGTGATCCTCTGAATTTGGTATTCTTGCGGAAAAGCGATCATCCACTGCCACAAAAGCACCAAAGTTATCGGAAAACTCATACACCCTTCCGGTTACCATCTGATCCTTCTGATACGGTGAATCCTTGGAAAGCAGATCGTACAGTCCCTTCATGCTGGCACAAAGCCGCTTGCTTTTATCAATATAAAGGGTTACAAGAATCTCGTCTCCTGCTTCTACCCGTGAAGTCATCTCTTTATATGGCAGAAACAGATCTTTTTCCAGTCCCCAATCCAGAAAAGCACCGATCTTTCCAACTTCTTTCACCACAAGCGGTGCATATTCTCCCAGTGTCAGCTTCGGTGTGTTGGTTGTTGCAATCAGCCGGTCTTTGGAATCTTTATATAAAAAGACCCTTATCTTTTCCCCCGGTTTTGCATCTTCCGGCACCTGTTTTGATGGAAGCAGCACATGTGTCTCACCGCCCATATCCTCTGCCAGATATACTCCGAAGTCTACTTTTTTTACATAATACAAATCCTGATATTCTGCTAATTTCATCTTTTTCCTACGCTTTCAAAAAAACAACAACTGCATATAGCTGCCCATCCGGTGCACACAGTGCAACCGTCACACGGGGATCTTCTATCGTCACATGCGGCACAATTACATCTCTGCACATCGCAGCTTTTTTATATTCTACCCGGACTTCCATTGTCCGAAACTCCTTCGGAACATATTCCATCGCCACCTGTACATATCTGGTATTGTTCATATGGTGATTGGTATCTATGAAATAAGAAGGAACGACCAATGAATCTTTTTCTTCATATTTTTCCGGCAGCATAATTTTCCGCTCGCTGCACTGCATGGGAAGCTGTGGGTCCAATCCGTATGCATCCGAGATTTCTTTTGTCACTCTGACCGGAATCCCCTTCTTTGTATCCATCAGTACCCATACGGAATTTGCATATGCCATCCGTTCCCCATCCCTGCCGTTCATGGAGAAATTCCGGTAACCGTAAAAGCCTTTCATTCCATATGCCCATGTCTGTGTCGTAATCTGTTCGCCCAGCCGCGGCATCCGGTTCAGACAGATCTGCCAGGAAGATAAGATCCACGCCTTTTGTGCATCGGTCCATACTTCCACACCAAGGTTCACGGCCTCTGAATGAAATACACTGCAATCCTGAAAGTAATCCATAAGCGCCAGCCATGTCATCCGGCCTTGCGCATCTGTCTCACTGTATCTTACTCTGCTGTCAAATTCGTACATTACCGTGTCCTTTCTTATTCTTATCTTTTATAAAACAAAAAGCACTACATAATGTAGTGCTCTTCAGCTGGCCCACCAGGATTCGAACCTGGAAATGACGGAGTCAGAGTCCGTTGCCTTACCATTTGGCGATGGGCCAATGTGTTTCATGTCTCTCAACAAATGGTATTATACATGGAACCCCTATAAGTGTCAACCCATATTTTCAAATTTTTTCAAAAAAACACAACTTCTTTATCAATTAGTGCATATACGCAGGTTTTCCCCCATTCCAGTCCGGCAGATCCGTTGGTCAGTTCTGTAATCTCTTTCGGAAGTATCTCTTTTTGTTCTGCAGGTACGAGAATTATCATGGTAACATCCGCCTCATATGCCGTATCCAGAATCACAGTGTGTTTCTGTCCGAACAGATACTGCAGCTTTCCAAGTCCATTATAATCGGTATGAACCAATAGCTGCTGCCCCTTACATTTTTCTATGAGCCGGCTGGCTGCAAGTCCAGCCTGTGTGGCTGCCTGATAGGCGCGTACAAGCCCTCCTGTTCCAAGCAGCACACCTCCAAAATAACGTGTAACAACAACCGCAACGTCCGTAATTTTCTCCCGGAGAAGTACATCCAGCATCGGACGGCCTGCGGTCTGTGCCGGCTCTCCATCATCCGAACAGCGCGTCAGTTCCTGCCTCTCCCCGATGACAAAAGCAGAACAGTTATGACGGGCATCCCAGTATTTTTTCTTTGTCTCATTAATGAAAGCAACCGCTTCTTCTTCTGACTGAACAGGTTTTACCGTTGCTATAAAATGAGATTTCTTCTCTGTGATTTCACCCTCTCCTCCGGTATAGACCACTCGCATATATCCTATTCTCCTTTGTATCATTCCTCATTCTTCTCCGGTATCTGTTCCGGTTCATGTGTTTCTTCCGGCTTTGCATCATCCGGTGGATCTGCCGGTTCTTCTTCCGGCTTCTCCTCATCCTGCGTTTCGGCATCGTGTATATTGCATGTTCCATTTAAAAATTTCTCTGTCGCACAGTACTGGTAATCAGCCGAGCCCTTTTCGGCACCCACAATATAAGTTTTTGTCACAACCTGATCTGCCGGACAGTATTCTCCGGCAACTTTTCCCGATGCCTCACAGATCTGCAGAGAAATATGATGATCACAGTTCTCGGTCGGAACCGTTCCTTCTGCAAAATATTCCGTATAACTTTGCGTTCCACGTGGGTCTTTATCACAGACATCCGCTTCCGGCAGAAGTCCGGATTTTGCACAGACAACAGCCTGTGTAATTCCGGAAGGCTTTTCAAAATCTTTTGCCTTAAGATCCGCATGAATCCGCTTCATTACGGCTTTCCACAAATTCTTTGGATATCCCGTAGCTGACTGAATGGAATTGTCATCATATCCGCCCCATACCACGCAGGTGTAATAAGGCGTAAATCCGGCAAACAGTGCATCCCTGTTCAGCGTTGTCGTACCGGATTTTCCTGCCTGAGCCATTCCGGTTCCAAAATAAGCCCTCATACCCGTTCCACTCGTCATAACATCTTTCATGGCATCTGTCAGAAGCCATGCGGTATCCTCTTTTATTACCTGACGCTGTTCCTTTGTCTGTGTTTTGTCAAGAAGAACATTGCCGTCATGATCCAGCACCTGGGTATAAAAATTTGGTTCGTTATATTCTCCCTGATTTGCAATTGCAGCATAAGCTGCAGTAAGTTCCAGGTTTGTCACCCCCTGTGTCAGGCCTCCGAGAGAAATTCCAAGGTTTCTGTCCGTATCGGTCAACGTAGAAAATCCGAAATTTTCTGCATATTCATACCCCAGATCCACGCCAATATCCTGAAGTGTTTTTACAGTCACAATATTGATGGATTTTGTAATTGCTTTCCGGATGCTTGTAAAACCTCCGAATGTATGTGAGTAATTATTATATGTTTTATTTCCGACTGTAAATGGTGCATCATCCTGCACGGATGCCAGCGTTTTTCCCCCGGCATCAAGTGCCGGCGCATAGCATGCAATGATTTTAAAAGTAGATCCCGGCTGCCGGCAGGTCTTTGTTGCACGGTTCCAGGTACGGTTTCCCGCCTTATTTCCACGTCCGCCGACAATAGCCTGTACCTCTCCGGTCGACTGATCCATAATCGTCATCGCCACCTGTGGCTGCATGGTAATGAAAATATACTCTGAATTTTCTACCAGCTTGTCCCCTTTCCCGAGGACATCTTTTTCGTACTGTGCAATTGCAGCCCGGCAGTCCTCCTCCGATGCAAAATTGATCGAATAATTCTGACTTTTGTTTTTCTTTTTATAATAGGAAAGCATTGTCTGATTGGTATATGTTTTTATTGTACCATCCTTCTCCTTCACCTGAAAAGAAAGATAGAATGAATATTTGGTACCCGCATCATAATTGGCTTTGTCTGCCACCTCCTCATCGCAGATTTTCTGGATTTGAAGATTCTGTGTGGACTTGATCGTCAATCCCCCCTGATAAATTGCCTTGTATGCTTCTGACTCCGAATAGCCTTTGATATTTACCAGATCATCAAAAACATCATCAATGACCGCGTCCACAAAATATGTGTTCATGGTTTCTTCCCTCACATCATTGTGTTCGGAAATCCTGCCATACACATCATCTGCCATCGCTTTATCATACTGTTTCTGCGAAATATATCCCTGTTTTTTCATGGCATCCAGCACATTCTTTCTGCGCTTTGCATTTTCCTTTGGATGAAGAATGGGATTGTAACCTGCCGGATTCTTTGTAATTCCGGCAATAACCGCACATTCCGAAAGTGTCAGCTTTGACACATCTTTCCCAAAATAACGCTGTGCTGCTGCCTGAACCCCAAGGGTATTGCTTCCAAGGTTGATGGAATTCAGATAATTTTCCAGAATCCAGTTCTTGTCATTTACCTTTTTTTCCAGCTCTATTGCCAGATACTGTTCCTGTATTTTCCGCTGTACCTGACGTTCCATCTTTTCCATTTTGGAAATATTACTGTCATTTTCGTTTGCCCACTGCTCACTCAGCACATTATTTTTAATCAGCTGCTGCGTAAGCGTACTTGCTCCCTGACTGAAATCTCTGGTCCGGACATCCGCCACCAGTGCCCTGACAATTCCTTTCAGGTCAATACCGTTATGATCATAAAAACGCTCATCCTCGATCGCCACTACCGCATGCTGCAGATTCTCCGGAATCTGGTCAATTGTCACGTACTGCCGGTTGGATCCGGCTGCCACTAATTTTGCTGTCTCACTTCCGTCTGCCGCAAGCACTTTCGTGGAATATCCCGTTGGAATGACATCCACTTCGGATATATCCGGTGCGGATGCAAGAATTCCTTTAAATGCACCCACTCCAAAACTCACTGTCGCACAGCCTCCCACAATGATTCCAATCAGTAGAAGTTTCCCCAGTATGACTCCGATTTTATGACGTATTCTCGTTCCTCTTGCGTCCAGCTGTTTTGCTCTCCGGCGCAAAGAAGTTCTTCCATAGTTCATAGTTTTCTCCCCGCAGAAATAATAAAAATTCTTTTATCCATATATTATACCAAATAATATGTGCAATAGAAAGTTTTATTTATCGACAGCAAAAACCCCCGGCTTTCGCCAGGGGTCCGCTGTTGATGTATACTAAAACTAAGGGGATTAGATTCACTAACCTAGCCATTAGATTAGTGCAAAATTATTCAACATCCTGTAAGGCTTCCATATCTTCCTCACCGGTACGAATCTTGACAACCTTTGCCACATCGTATACGAAGATTTTTCCATCTCCGATATGTCCGGTATAAAGTGCCTTCTTTGCTGCAGCCACTACGCTGTCTACTGGGATCTTGCTTACAACAACCTCTACCTTAATCTTCGGAAGTAAGGTTGCATCGACTTCAGCACCACGGTAACGCTCGCCGGAGCCTTTTTGGATACCACAACCCATAACCTGTGTGCAGGTCATTCCCGTAACACCCAGATCGTTCATTGCTTTCTTCAAATGATCATATCGGGAAAGCTTTGCAATAATAACCACTTTGTACATGCCGGTTGCATCCTTTGGCACGGTGGAAACCACCTTGACTGCTGCATCTCTCTTTGCCGTAGAAGCCTGTGCATATTCCGGTGTACCCAGATCTGTATTTTCATTGACATCCATGGTCATTGTGTTGGAAACATCCATGATGGAGAATCCTGAGTAAGCAGATGCAAGTCCATGCTCCATGGAATCAAGACCGACAATTTCTTCTTCCTCGCTCACACGGAGTCCAATGGTCTTCTTAATTACAACAAATGCAATCGTAATTGTAACTGCGGTCCATGCAGCTACCGTAACAAAACCTAATAACTGAATACCAAGCTGCTTCCATCCGCCACCATAGAAGAGACCAACAACCGAGTCATTTCCCGGAGCAGATTTCGTAGCAAATAAACCAACGGCGATGGTACCCCAGATACCATTCATCATATGTACAGCTACCGCACCAACCGGATCGTCCACATGAAGCTTATAATCCAAAAGCCATACACCAAAGCAAACCAGTAAACCGGAAACAAAACCAATACAGATTGCACCGAAACAATCGGTCACATCACAAGGAGCGGTAATTGCTACAAGTCCTGCAAGTGATGCATTCAGGCACATTGATACATCAGGTTTACCATATTTAAGCCATGTAAAGATCATACATACAACTGTTGCAACTGCCGGAGCTACGGTCGTTGTAAGAAATACGCTGGCAAGCTGTGAACCGGAAGTACATGCAGCGCCATTAAATCCATACCAGCCAAACCAGAGAATAAAACATCCAAGGCATCCAAGTGGAAGATTGTGTCCCGGGAATGCGTTGACTTTTGTAATCTTCCCAGACTTATCTTTTGAGAACTTTCCAATACGTGGTCCAAGCATTGCTGCACCGATGAGTGCTGAAATACCGCCAACCATATGAATGGCACAGGAACCTGCAAAATCGTGGAATCCAAGCTGTGATAACCAGCCGCCGCCCCAGATCCAGTGTGCTTCAATCGGATAAATCAATGCCGAAATTACTGCTGAATAAATACAGTAGGATAAGAATTTTGTACGCTCTGCCATAGCACCTGATACAATCGTTGCTGTAGTTGCACAGAATACTAAGTTAAACACAAAATTCGAAAAATCAAAATTTGCATAACTGGTAAAGATATCAAATCCAGGTTTTCCGATAAAACCAAGGACATCTTCTCCCAGCAATAATGAAAAACCGATCAGGATGAACATTACGGTACCAATACAGAAGTCCATCAGGTTCTTCATCAAAATGTTGCCTGCATTCTTTGCTCTGGTAAAACCGGTTTCTACCATGGCAAAGCCTGCCTGCATCCAGAATACCAGTGCGGCACCGATCAGAAACCAGATGCCAAACATATTTTCATTGATAAAACTTACAATTTGTTGTTTATCCATAACAATCTCCTCCCTCTATAGAAAAAGAGACACTTTTCCAAAATTCCACAGCTTCGTGGTTCTGAAAAAATGTCTCTTTTTTATTTTATAAGATGTTTGTAAAAAATGTCCCTTAAATCTTTGGGTTAAACTTCAAAGATCAGATCTCCATAAGATGGCATTGGCCATAAATCCTTGTCAACGATCATCTCAAGCTTATCTACCGGTGCACGGAGTGCATCCATAGCAGATTTCACTTCATCCCTGTAATATACAGCCTGCTCCTTACCTTCACTCATTTCTGTTCCCTTTGCAGTAACAGTTTCCAGACTCTTGAGTGCTTTCTGTGTCTCAGCAAGCAGGGAGGATGTCTCTGTCAAAATATCTGTCTGTGCGCTGACATCTGCAGATGCACATGCACTCTTTACCGTTGCAATTGACTGTCCAAGTTCTGTTGTGTACTTGATAACAGCCGGAATGATCTGCTTTCCAGCGATGTCAATCATGGCCTTTGCTTCGATATTGATGGTCTTTGCATAAGTCTCGTACTCGATCTCTACACGGGACTCAAGTTCAGGCTTGGTAAATACACCGAATTTTTCAAATGCAGCTACAGATTCCGGAGCGGTATATGCTGGAATTGCATCTACCATGGACTTGATATTTGGAAGTCCTCTCTTTTCTGCTTCTGCAACCCACTCATCAGAATATCCGTTTCCGTTGAATACGATTCTCTGATGCTCAATAGCATATTTCTTGATCAGATCATGTGTTGCAAGCTCGAAATCGTCTGCTTTTTCAAGAACGTCACAGGCATCTGAAAATGCCTCCGCAACAATGGTATTTAACACGATATTTGCCTGTGCAACGGAATCCTGGGAACCAACCATACGGAACTCAAATTTGTTTCCGGTAAAGGCAAACGGTGATGTACGGTTACGATCAGTCGCATCCTTCATGAAATCCGGAATGGTCTTAACACCGGTTTCAAGTTTTTCACCTTCCAGACTGTGTGTTGCTGTACCTGTGCTGATCAGCTGATTTAATACGTCTCCAAGCTGATCTCCAAGGTAAATGGACAGGATCGCTGGCGGTGCCTCGTTTGCTCCTAATCTGTGATCGTTTCCCACATCAGCTGCCGCTGCACGAAGAAGTGCTGCATGCTCATCAACTGCCTTTAAAATACAGGTAAGTACCAGTAAGAACTGTACATTCTCATGTGGTGTCTTACCAGGCTCAAGCAGATTGATTCCATCGTCTGTTGTAATGGACCAGTTGTCATGCTTTCCGGAACCGTTGACACCTGCGAATGGTTTCTCATGAAGCAGACACTGTAAACCGTGACGTCCGGCAACCTTCTTTAAGGTCTCCATGATGATCTGGTTATGATCAACTGCTACGTTACACTCTGCATAAATTGGTGCCAGCTCATGCTGTGCCGGAGCTACTTCGTTATGCTGTGTCTTTGCAGACACGCCAAGTTTCCAGAGTTCTTTGTTGACATCCTTCATATAGGCTGCAATTCTCTCGCGGATTGCTCCGAAATAGTGATCGTCCATCTCCTGTCCCTTTGGAGGCATTGCCCCGAAAAGAGTACGTCCGGTAAAGATCAGATCCTTACGCTGTAAATACTTCTGACGATCTACAATGAAGTACTCCTGCTCCGGTCCAACGGAAGGGGTAACTTTCTTTGATGTCGTATTTCCAAACAGTCTTAACAGACGGATAGACTGTGTATCGATCGCTTCCATAGAACGAAGAAGCGGAGTTTTCTGATCCAATGCCTCTCCGGTGTAGGAACAGAAAGCAGTTGGAATACAAAGTGTTGCTCCTGCTGCATCCTGACGAACGAAAGCAGGTGATGTACAATCCCAGGCTGTATATCCTCTTGCCTCAAAAGTAGCACGAAGTCCACCAGACGGGAAAGAAGATGCATCCGGCTCACCTTTGATCAATTCCTTGCCGGAAAAGCTCATCAGAACCTTGCCATTTGGCATCGGTGCTGTGATAAAAGAATCATGCTTCTCTGCCGTTACACCAGTCAATGGCTGGAACCAATGGGTATAATGGGTTGCACCTTTTTCAATGGCCCACTCTTTCATCTCATGTGCGATGACGTCTGCGGTCTCAAGATCAAGTTCTTTTCCTTCATCCATAACTTCGTGAAGTTTCTTGTAAACTTTTTTTGGAAGACGTTCCTGCATGACCGTGTCATTGAATACGTTCTCGCCAAAAATGTCTGCAACGTTAAAATAATCACTCATTTTTTACAACATCCTTTCTTTTCACAATCAAATCCCCTGATTGTACGCTTATTCACCAAACATCAGTCATTTTACTAAAAAAGGGCATTCCAATAGCTATATTGGAACGCCCTCGTTCTTAACTCATGTTTAATCTGAAACTAAGATACCTCTTTCCAACACAAAATGCAACCTCTTTTTAGAATTTTTTTATAATTTATACATTTTGACGTTTTTCTATCAAAATCTACTTCTTTTTTGTCTACTTCTTCCAGTTCTACTACAAAACAGGTACATTTTCTAATTTCTTTGTATGAGGCATACCAGCCTTTTTCCTATGAAATGAAAAAAAGGAAGTGTCATGCGGCACTTCCTTTTGTACATGTTCTATTATTCAGCTTTTCCAACAGAACCGAACAGTTCCATTTTCTCCTTAACAGTAGCTTTGATAGCATCTGCACCAGGAGCAAGAAGCTTACGAGGATCAAATCCTTTGCCCTCTAAGTCCTTACCAGCCTCGATGTATTTACGTGTAGCATCTGCGAAAGATAACTGGCACTCTGTATTTACATTGATCTTAGATACGCCAAGAGAGATTGCTTTCTTGATCATATCTGCAGGGATACCTGTACCACCGTGAAGAACTAATGGCATAACACCAGTCTTTGCCTGGATTGCATCAAGAGTCTCGAAGCTTAATCCCTGCCAGTTTGCAGGATATTTACCATGGATATTACCGATACCAGCAGCCAGCATATCAACGCCCAGATCTGCAATTGTCTTGCACTCGTCTGGATCTGCGCACTCGCCCATACCAACAACACCATCTTCTTCACCACCGATGGAACCAACTTCACACTCGATAGAAAGACCTAAGTTATGTGCTACATTAACTAACTCTGTAGACTTTGCAAGGTTCTCCTCGAATGGATAATGAGATCCATCGAACATGATAGATGTGAAACCAGCCTTGATACACTTGTAGCATCCTTCGTATGTTCCATGATCTAAGTGAAGTGCTACAGGAACTGTGATTCCAAGCTCCTCATCCATAGCCTTAACCATAGCTGCTACGGTCTTGAAACCAGTCATATACTTACCAGCACCCTCAGATACACCAAGGATTACAGGGCTCTTTAATTCCTGTGCGGTAAGAAGAATGGACTTTGTCCACTCCAGGTTATTGATATTGAACTGACCAACTGCATAGTGGCCTGCTTTTGCTTTTTTCAGCATTTCTGTTGCAGATACTAACATTTGTATTTCCTCCTAATCATAAGTTACCTAGATTATAGTACACTTTTCCCAAAAAATAAAGTTAATTTTTTAACAAAATATTTCAACTCTCTGCTTCAAATTTCGGATGACTACTTTCCGGTGTGCTCCACCGAATTCACCATCGAGTGTCCACGGTACTTCTTCCTTCGCCGTAATATGTACGGCATCGGTTTTAAACGAATAAATCAGATCCGAATCATCAATCATATTTGTCAGGCAGGCAAGGATTTCATTCAGCTCAATCGGATTCTTCGGATTGCGGATCAAAGTCACTTCAAACAGACCGTCATCAAGTTTTACATCATTTCCGGTCATTCCCTTAAAGCCCCCGACAGAAACGGAATTGGTAACCATTCCGTATATAAATTCATCCTGAAACACTTTTCCGTCATATTCCACCTGCATACGGAACGATGGAATGTCCCGAAGCTGTTTGACACCCTCCATAATATACGCCACGTGCCCGAAAATATTTTTCAGCTGCTGGGATGTCTTATAGGAAACCTCTGTAAACAGACCAAACGCTGCTACATAGACAAAGGTATCCGAATTGAAATCTCCGATATCGCATGGAAATCTGTTTTGTCCAACCGCCCGCTCCGCTGCCTTTAGCATCTCCTTCGGGATTCCGAGAGAATTGGCAAAGTCGTTTGTACTTCCGGCCGGAATATATCCAATCGGAATATGCAGCTTCGCCTGCATCAGCCCGGTCATCACTTCATCAAGTGTTCCGTCACCTCCGCTGCAGACAATACGATCATATCCCGCACCCTCTTCCACCACCTTGCGCGTTGCATCTGCCTGTGCCTGTGTGGTATAAATTGTCACGTCAAATCCTGCCTTCACCATCATGTCCACAATATCTACAAGATGATTTTTAATCTGTCCTTTTCCTGCATGCGGATTAAAAATAAATAATAGCTTCTGGCTCATACGTAGTTCCCCTTTATATAAGATTTTCTGCAATTGCGGCAAGTTTCCGTAATCTGTGATTCACACCCGATTTTCCGACCGGTGGATCAAGATAAGTTCCCAGTTCCTTTAAAGTTGCCTCGGGATAATCCAGGCGTGCCTGTGCAATCTCCGCCAGCGGTTCTGGAATGTTGTCAAACCCTATGGTATCCCGGATCCTCTTGATATCTTCCATTTGTTTCACTGCTGCATTCACCGTTTTGTTGATATTTGCAGTCTCACAGTTTACCTTGCGGTTAACAGAATTGCGCATCTCCTTTAAAATTCTTACATTTTCCAGATTCATCAAAGATACATAAGCTTCCATGACATTCAGCAGATCCACAATCTGTGAACCTTCTTTCAGGTAAACCACCATACGCTCTTTGCGTTCTACAATCTTAGGCTCCGCCTCAAAAAATTCCATCAGTTCTTTCAGCTGCTGTGCCTGTTCAAGCGTATGGCAGACAATTTCAAAATGATAGGATTTATTCGGATCACTGATCGATCCCGCTGCCATAAATGCTCCACGGATAAATGCTCTCTTACAGCATGTCTGCTGCACCAGCATCCCATCCGCTCTCCGGTGATTTATTTTCCGGGACCGGTACGGTTCCTGATCCCAGTGCAGTGTCTGCATGATCTGTAAAACCTCCTGTTTCTCTCCAAATATTTTTTGCAACAGCAGACCATATTTTGTCTGCAGCAAAGAATTTTCGTTGGAAACTACAAGCTTTCCCTCTTCATCCAGCATGCCTTCCAGTTCCAGTATTCCTGCCAGTTCTGCGATCTGGCAATGTCTGCTCCGTCCGAACTGTTTTGCCAGTTCCTCTTTTACTTCACTCGAAAACGACATCCTATTTTCCTCTCAGCGCATCTTTCCCGATATCTCGATGTTCAATTTTCAATCCGTATTCCCGGTTTTTTTTCTGACTCAGACGCTTATACAATTCATTGGCAAGTGTGACGGAACGATGTTTTCCTCCGGTGCATCCGATGGAAATTACCAGCTGATTCTTACCCTCGGAAATATAGTGCGGAATCAGAAATGTCACCATATCTTCCAGCTTGTTTAAAAAGATCTTTGCCTCATCATATTTCATGACATACTGCTGGATTTCCACATCATTTCCTGTCTTTGGACGAAGTTCTTCCACATAATACGGATTTGGCAGAAACCGCACATCCATGACGATATCAGAATCTGCCGGAATTCCATACTTGAATCCAAAAGAAAGGATAGTAACATACATACTGTTAAATTCTTCATCCTGCACAAAGATCTTTTCCAGTTCTGTTTTTAATTCTCTCGTAAGCAGACGGCTGGTGTCGATAATATAATCCGCTTCTTTTTTCAGAAATTCCATTTTCTGACGTTCCCGCATGATTCCCTTATCCACACGCTCTCCCTGTGCCAGCGGATGGCTTCTTCGGGTCTCTTTATAGCGTTTTACAAGAACCGCATCCTCTGCATCCAGAAACAGCACTTCATACTGGACATCCTTACTTTTTAAAATTTCCAGCATATCCTGCACTTTATCCAGATTTTCACCGCTCCGCGCATCAATTCCGATCGCCACATTTTTCATCTGCGTATCAAAATTTGTTGCAAAATCCACAAGTTTATCCAGAAGCGGAATCGGAAGATTATCGATACAAAAGAATCCCATATCTTCCATCATTTTCATTGCTGTACTTTTTCCGGCTCCTGACATGCCCGTCACAATTACAAATCTCATCTAGAACTCTCCTATCATTTTCACTTCCGGTTCAAGTGTCACACCAGACTGTTTTTTCACACGTTCCTGTACATCTTTCATCAGCTGCAAAATCTCTGCTGCGGTGGCATTTCCTCTGTTTATCACAAATCCGCAGTGTTTTTCGGAAACCTGGGCATCCCCCACTGCATAGCCTCTCAGCCCGGCATCCATAATCAGTTTTCCTGCAAAATAGCCTTCCGGACGCTTAAACGTACTGCCTGCACTTGGATACTCCAGCGGCTGCTTCTCCACACGTTTTTCCCTGAGTTCTGCCATCTTTGCACGGATCTCCTGCTCCGGTGCCGGCGTCAGGGACAACTCTGCCTCCAGTACCAGAAAATGATTCTTGGGAATACAGCTGTGCCGGTAGGACAGATCCAGTTCCTCCCGTGAGAGTACCTTTTGCTCACACTCTGGGGTAAGCACTGTCACCTGCCGGATGACATCTTTCATTTCTCCGCCATAGGCACCCGCATTCATGGTCACTGCACCGCCCATGCTTCCCGGAATTCCGGCAGCAAATTCCATGCCGCCCAGACCGGCAGCTGCCGCTTTTGCAGCCACCTGGGAAAGCAGGGCACCTGCCTGCGCACGCAAGATATTTCCCTGCACTTCCACCGCATTCATCTGTGCCCCGACTTCAATAACAAGTCCACGGATTCCTTTGTCTCCAACCAGAAGATTACTTCCGTTTCCGATCACGGTCACTGCAAGCCCTTTCTTTTTAGCCAGGCCAAGAATTACCGGAAGTTCCTGTTTCTTTGGACACACGTAAAGATCCGCAGGACCTCCCACGCGAAATGTCGTGTGTTTTTTCATCGGTTCCTGCTGATATACGACCAGCTCAGGCAATGCCGCCCTGATTTCTTCAAGCCACTGATCCATTATGCCTCCTTCAGGAAAGCCACATAGCCGTGCAATGCCTCATACAGATCCACTTTGCTGATGATTTCCCATGGTGCATGCATATTCAGTACGGCAACTCCGCTGTCAATAACATTCATGCCATAATTTGCAAGAATATATGCGATGGTTCCGCCGCCTCCCTGATCTACTTTTCCAAGTTCTGATGTCTGGAACGATACATCATTATCATCAAAAATTCTGCGCAGTCTTGCAATATACTCTGCATTTGCATCATTGGAACCTGATTTTCCTCTGGCTCCTGTATATTTGTTCAGGACAAGTCCCTTTCCAAAGTAAGCACAGTTACGTTTTTCCATCACAGACGGATAATTCGGATCAAATGCCGCAGATACATCGGAAGAAAGCACTCTGGAATTATGCAGCGCTCTGCGCACTTTCAATTCGCTGTATTCCCCAAGCAGATTGATGATCTCTGCCACACTGTCCTCAAAGAAATGGGACTGCATGCCGGATGCACCGACACTTCCGATCTCCTCTTTGTCTACCAGAAGACATACGCTGGTATGCTGTGGCTTTTCAATCTCAAGCATTGCCGCAAAAGACGGATAAGCACACACTCTGTCGTCATGTCCGTATCCCATGATCATGCTGCGGTCAAAGCCGTAATCTCTGGCAGCCCCTGCCGGGACAACTTCAATCTCCGCAGACAGAAAATCTTCCTCGTCCACACCGTACTCTTTGGACAGAATATTTAAAATATTTGCCTTTACGCGGTCTTTCATCTCTTTTTTCTCTTTTTCATCATCACTTGCTGCCGGAATACTTCCGACAAGCAGATCAAGGTTTTCTCCTTCGATCACCTTGGATGCCTTTTTCTCCATCTGTTCTCCCGCTAAATGAATCAGCAGATCACTCACGCCAAAAACAGGATCTTCCGGTTTTTCTCCGATATTGACCGTAACCGTTGTGCCGTCTTTTTTACAGATTACACCGTGCAGTGCAAGTGGAAGTGTCACCCACTGGTATTTCTTCACACCTCCATAATAATGCGTATCTAACAGTGCCATCTCCGTATCTTCATATAACGGTACCTGTTTTAAATCCATACGTGGGGAATCAATATGTGCGCCGAGAATGTTCATTCCTTCCTCGATGTCTTTTTCGCCGATCACAAACAGAGCCAGACCCTTTCCCATATTATTGGCAACAATGCGGTCTCCGGCTTTTAATTTTGCATTCTGCGCGATCTTTTCACTCAGATCTGTAAATCCGTTTTCCTTTGCCTGCCGGTATAATTCCGCTGCACACTCGCGCTCGGTCTTGCAGGAAGATATAAACTTACGGTATTCTTCCGCAAATGTAAATACATCCTGTCTTTTGGTTCCTTCCGGGTATTTCTCCCACGCATTCTTCTTTTCCATGATTTCTTACATCTCCTCATTTACTCTCGTCTATTCTTCATCATTGCTTTTTGTCATATTTGCCTGGACTCTGCGATACAATTCCTGTGCCGCATTGTAGCCCATCTTCTTCTGTCTGTGGTTGACAGCCGCAGTCTCACAGATAACCGCCAGATTACGTCCCGGGCGGATTGGAAGGGAATGACATACTACCTTATTGCCCAGATATTCGATATATTCTTCTTCCAGTCCCAGGCGGTCATAATCCGCATCTTTCTTCCAGTCTTCCAGTTTAATAACCAGATCAATCTGCTGCTTTTCCTTGACACACTCCACACCATACAGAGTCTTTACATCTATGATGCCAATGCCCCGCAGTTCAATAAAATGCCGGGTCACTTCCGGAGAAGTTCCGATCAGTGTATGTTCATTGATCTTGCGGATTTCCACTACATCATCCGTAACCAGACGATGTCCGCGGCGGATCAATTCCAGAGCCGCCTCGCTTTTTCCGATTCCACTGTCTCCTGTAATCATGAGACCCTCGCCATATACATCGACCAGAACCCCGTGAACGGTAATACAGGGTGCCAGTTCTTCACCCAGTGTATAGATCAGCTCTGCCATAAATTCAGAAGTCGGACGGTCCGTACCAAGAACCGGCACTTCATTTTTTATTGCCTCTTCTAAGAAAATTTCATCTGGCTGCAGACTGCGGCAGAAAATCACACATGGGATATCAAACTTCAGAAACGCATCATAACGGGTTTTCTTTTCCGCATCACTCATCTGCTGGATAAACGTATATTCTACATTTCCAATCATCTGTATTCTTGATTCTTCGAAATGTTCAAAATATCCGGTCAGCTGTAATGCCGGACGATTCACATCGCTGGAAATAATCTTACATTTTTTCAGATTGATATCCGGCGTAAAATTTTTCAGATTTAAAACCTGCGCAACTTTTTCAACACTAACACTTCCATTTGACATATTCATTTCCCCCTGTGGCTCATATTAAGCAGTACCTGTGCCGGACTGCCTTTTTATAAACAGATTGTACCATGAATCTTTCCATATCACAAGTTGCTAAGCCGGTCCGGAATGCAGGCTATCATATACATTCTGTGCAGCCGCCAGATTCATGCTGTCGGTTTCTGCCAGCTCCTCCACAGATGCGTTTTTCATATTTTCCATAGACTGGAATCTGCGCATCAGTGCCTTTCTTCTGGCCGGTCCGATTCCCTCAATGTCATCTAAAATGGAGTGTACCTGTGCCTTGGAACGCAAAGACCGGTGATACTCAATGGCAAACCGGTGTGCTTCATCCTGAATCCGGGTAATCAGTTTAAATCCCTCTCCATGCCGGTCAATCGGAATTTCCACATTGTGGAAATACAGTCCCCTTGTACGGTGATTGTCATCCTTTACCATACCGCAGACCGGAATATCCAGTCCCAGTTCTTCCAGCACCTGCAGACAGATATTTACCTGGCCGCGTCCACCATCCATCATAATGATATCCGGGAAGCGTGTAAAACTTCCGACTTCCTGTGGCATATTTTTTTCTTCCAGTTCTTTCTGTTCCTGCATGCCGTGCGTAAACCGCCGGGTCAGGACCTCATGCATGGAAGCGTAATCATCCGGCCCCGATACCGTACGGAGTTTAAATTTCCGGTAATCGCTCCGCTTTGGCCGTCCTTTTTCGTATACAATCATAGAACCTACGGTTTCAAATCCATTAATATTAGAAATATCATAGGCCTCCATACGATTAAGCCCTTTCATGCCAAGCAGCTGCTCAATCTCTTTTACCGCGCCGATGGTACGCCCTTCTTCTCTCTTAATCTTTTCTTTATCCTGGCTGAGCACCAACTGTGCATTTTTCGCAGCCAGCTCCACCAGCTTTTCTTTGAGTCCTTTCTGCGGAATCCGTATCGTCACTTTCCGCCCGCGTTTGGCACTCAGCCATTCTTCCAGCACCGGAATGTCTTCGATTGCTTCCTGGAGCATGATTTCCCGCGGGACAAACGGCGTCCCAGAATAATACTGTTTCACAAAATTTACCAGAATATCCCCTGTGCTTTCTTCTGATCCCACACGCACATGAAAATGATCCCTTCCGATAATCTTTCCACTGCGGATAAAAAACACCTGAACCACCGCATCCCGGTCATCACTCGCTAACGCAATGATATCCTTGTCCTCCCCATCCGTATTGGTAATCTTCTGCTTCTGTGCAATCTGACTGACACTGTTTAACAGCTCACGGTATTCGATGGCCCGCTCAAATTCCATCTCCTCGGATGCCTTCTGCATGTTTTCTTTTAATTCACGTATTACCGGTCCATAGTTTCCATTTAAAAATTCCAGTGCCTTACTGACCTGCTTTCCATACGTCTCTTTATCCACATGCCCCTGACAGGGAGCATCACACTGATGAATATGATAATTCAAGCAGGCACGTTCTAATCCGATATCTCTCGGAAGCTTACGGTTACAGGTGCGCAGTTTATAAAGTTTATTGATCAGCTCTATCGTATCTTTTACCGCACCGGCACTCGTATACGGTCCAAAATAACGAGACTTATCTTTTTTTACCTGGCGGGAAAAAAGAACCCGCGGAAAATCTTCCTGCACCGTCACCCGGATATAAGGGTACGTCTTGTCATCCCGCAGCATCGTATTATATTTGGGTGTGTGCTCTTTGATCAGATTGCACTCCAGCACCAAAGCCTCCAGCTCGGAATCGGTAATAATATACTCAAACCGTGCAATGTGCTCCACCATCTGTTTTTTCTTGATGCCCTCATCATGACTCGGCTGAAAATACTGCCGCACCCGTTTGCGCAGGCTGACTGCTTTTCCTATATATATGATCGCATCTGTTTTGTCATGCATAATATAAACTCCCGGTTGATCCGGGAGTTTACGTAATTCTTCCTGAAAGTCGAACATGAATTATTCCTCAAACATATCATCACTCACAATCGCAGCTTTGGACTGGCTATCCTCTGCAATTGAAGTGTCGTCTTTCGCTTCATTATTTTCTTTGGATAACACACGCGGTTCCTGTGATGCTTTTTTCTCATCCGCTGTGTCATCCGGCATCAGTGACTCTTTATCTTCTTCCTGCGGAAGTCCTTTCATTTCGCGGAAAATCTTCATGAATTCCTTGCCGGTGATCGTCTCCTTTTCGTACAGATAATCGCTGATATGATCCAAAATGTCACGATTTTCTGTCAGCATCTGCATTGCATCCTCGTAGCTTTTATTAATAATGGAAAGCACTTCCTTATCAATCTGTCCTGCGGTATCTTCTCCGCAGATCAGACCGGCACGGCCATCCAGATACTGGTTTTCCACCGTAGCAAGACACATCATGCCAAACGTATCTGACATACCATACATCGTAACCATTGCACGCGCAATCTTTGTTGCATTCTCAATATCATTTGCTGCACCGCTGGTCGCTGAGTGGAATACAAGTACCTCCGCTGCACGTCCTGCCATAAAGGTCGTAATCTTTGCAAGAAGTTCATCTTTGGTCTCTAAATACTTTTCTTCTTCCGGTGTCTGTAACGTGTATCCCAATGCTCCCATGGTACGCGGTACGATAGTAATCTTTTGAACCGGCTCTGTATTTTTCTGAAGTGCCGAAACAAGTGCATGCCCTACCTCGTGATAAGAGACAATCTTACGCTCCTTATCACTCATGACACGGTCCTTTTTCTCTTTTCCACCGACAGCCACAAGTTCAAATGCTTCAAACAGATCCGACTGATTGACAAACTTTCGTCCGTTCTTTACCGCATTGATGGCAGCCTCGTTAATCATATTGGCAAGATCCGATCCCACCAGACCGGCAGTAGCCAGTGCCAGTGCATCCAGATCCACCGTTTCATCCATGTGTACATCCTTGGAATGTACTTTTAAAGTTTCCAGACGGCCTTTCAGATCCGGCTTGTCAACAATGATCCGACGGTCAAAGCGTCCCGGACGAAGCAGTGCCTTATCCAGAACTTCCGGACGGTTCGTTGCCGCAAGAATTAAAATACCTTTGGATGCATCAAATCCATCCATCTCCGCAAGCAGCTGGTTTAAGGTCTGTTCACGCTCATCATTGCCTCCGCCATACCGGCTGTCACGGCTTTTACCGATTGCATCGATCTCATCAATAAAAATGATACACGGTGCCATCTTCTGTGCTTCCTTGAACAGATCACGCACACGGGAAGCACCCACACCGACGAACATCTCCACAAAATCAGAACCTGCCAGGGAGAAAAACGGAACCTTTGCCTCTCCAGCAACTGCTTTTGCCAGCAATGTCTTACCGGTTCCAGGAGGTCCGACAAGAAGTGCCCCCTTCGGGAGCTTTGCCCCGATATCGCTGTATTTCTTCGGATTGTGCAGAAAATCCACCACTTCCTGCAGGGATTCCTTTGCCTCGTCCTGTCCGGCTACATCTTTAAATGTCACACCGGTTGTTTTCTCCACATATACTTTGGCGGTTGATTTTCCAACCCCCATGGCTCCTCCGCCCATCCGGCGCATCAGGAATCCAAAAAGAATCCAGATCAGTACCAGAGGAATAACAAAGCTTAAAATATTTACCAGCCATGCCGAAGTATTGTCCGGCACGGATGCCGAAATTTCAATTGCCTTTCCCTCCGATGTCTTTGCACTTTTGAGTGTCGTGATCAGATCCGGATCATTGACAATTCCGGTGTAATATGTTATCTCATATGGTTTTTTATCGTCCACCAGTGTGTAATCCATCTCATAATTGCTGAATTCCACCGTTTTGACATTATTCTTTTCCAGCTGTTTTAGGAATTCGGAGTATGTAGTTTCCTTCGAACTCATCTGTGAAAACCGGTTGGCAAAAAATGACAGGAAAAAGAGTGCCACCAGAGTGACCATGATAAATCCCAGGATCATCTGTCCGTTATGGTTGTCTTTCTTTCCTCCGTTGTTGCCACCATTGTTTCCGTTATTACCGTTGTTTCCATTATTTCCGTTATTATAATTATTGCCACCGTTATAGTTTCCGTTGTTATAATTATTCGGTGCCTGATTGTCCATAAGCCCTCCACTTGTATATCTCTTGTAATCAATACCCTTATTATATGTAATAAGAAACGCAAAATCAACATTTTGTTCGAGAACTTTTCCTATCCTTTCTAAACTTTTTATAAAAAAGTGTGGAATATTTTCGTTGTCCGCTGTATAATATTAAACTATGGTAGTTTAGATAAAAACTTAGGAGGAAAATTATGCCTGTAAAATACGTCTTTGTCACTGGCGGTGTCGTATCTGGTCTTGGAAAAGGTATCACTGCTGCATCTTTAGGACGTCTGCTCAAAGCGCGTGGCTACAAAGTCACCATGCAGAAGTTCGATCCATATATCAACATTGATCCGGGAACCATGAACCCGATTCAGCACGGTGAAGTGTTCGTAACGGATGATGGAGCGGAAACCGATCTGGATCTCGGTCACTACGAGCGCTTCATCGACGAAAGTCTGACAAAGAATTCCAATGTGACAACCGGTAAGGTTTACTGGTCCGTTCTGCAGAAAGAACGTCGTGGAGATTATGGCGGAGGAACCGTACAGGTAATCCCGCATATTACCAACGAGATCAAGAGCCGTTTTTACCGTAATTTCACATCCGATGATATGCATATTGCAATTATAGAAGTCGGCGGAACCGTCGGAGATATCGAAAGCCAGCCTTTCCTTGAAGCAATCCGTCAGTTCCAGCACGAAGTGGGACATGAGAATGCGATTCTCTGTCACGTTACCCTGATTCCGTACCTGCGCGCCTCACAGGAATTAAAGACCAAGCCTACCCAGGCAAGTGTCAAGGAACTGCAGGGTATGGGTATCCAGCCGGATATCATCGTCTGCCGTTCCGAGCAGCCGTTAGATCAAGGATTAAAGGACAAGATCGCACTGTTTTGTAATGTTCCGAACACACATGTACTGCAGAATCTGGATGTTGAGTATTTATATGAAGCTCCACTGGCGATGGAAAAAGAAAATCTTGCGAAAATTGCCTGTGAGTGTTTAAATCTTGACTGTCCGGAACCGGATTTAAGTGACTGGAAGTCCATGGTCAATGATCTGCGTCATCCGGACAAGGAAGTCCGGATTGCACTGGTCGGAAAATATACCGCATTACACGATGCTTACATTTCCGTTGTGGAAGCTTTAAAGCACGGCGGTATTCCAGAGCATGCAACAATCGACATCAAATGGGTAGACTCCGAAGAATTAAATGTAGACAATGTAGATGAGGTGCTGGGTGATGTAAACGGTATCCTTGTTCCCGGCGGATTCGGTCTGCGCGGTGTCGAGGGAATGATCCTTGCCGCACGCTATGCCCGCGAGAACAAGATTCCGTACCTTGGTCTCTGCCTCGGCATGCAGGTATCCATCATTGAATTTGCACGTCACGTATGCGGATTCAACGATGCACACAGTATCGAACTTGACCCGAACACAACACATCCAGTCATTGCACTGATGCCGGACCAGGACGGTGTAGAAGATATCGGCGGTACCTTAAGACTCGGCGCTTATCCTTGTGTACTGGACAAGGATTCCAAAGCATATGAAGTATACGGAACCACTGAGATTTCCGAGCGTCATCGTCATCGTTATGAAGTAAACAATGATTATCGTGCCACTCTCACCGAGCATGGCATGAAACTTTGCGGAACTTCTCCGGACGGAAGAATTGTAGAAATGATCGAACTCCCGGATCACCCATGGTTTATTGCCACACAGGCACATCCGGAATTAAAATCCAGACCAAACCGTCCACATCCACTGTTCCGTGGTTTTGTGGAAGCAGCAACCAAGTGTAAACGATAATGTAATTCCCGGCGGTTTTTCCGCCGGGTTTTCGCTTTATTTGAAAGAGGAGAACTGTCATGCCCAAATCTGTGAATCAAAAACAAAAGCTGTTATTCCTTCTGGATTATCTGCGTCAGAACACGGATGAAACCCATACCGTCACTACCCCACAGATCATCGACCATCTCGCGGCAAACGGCATCCGGGCGGAGCGTAAAAGCATCTATAACGATATCCAGACGCTTTGTGATTATGGTTATGACATCATCCGGACCGAAGGCGCGCATGCCGGTTACCGCATAGCAGACCGCACATTTGAGCTGCCGGAAGTCAAACTGCTTGTTGACCTGGTACAGTCTTCCAAATTTATTACCACAAAGAAATCACGGCAGCTGATTGGCAAACTGGAACAGCTTGTCAGTAAAAACGATGCGAAAAAACTACAGCGTCAGGTTGTCGTTGCAGACCGCAACAAAACCAGCAATGAAAAAATCTATTACAGCGTGGATGTCATCCACTCTGCCATTGCAGAAAACCGGCAGATCCGTTTCCACTACTTCGACTGGAATGTCAGAAAAGAAATGCAGCTGCGCAAAAACGGCAGATTCTATCAGGTCAGCCCCTGGCTTCTTACCTGGGATGACGAAAACTATTATCTTGTTGCCTATGACGCGGATGCCGGGAAAATGAAACATTACCGCGTGGACAAGATGCTTGATCTCTCCGCTGTGGATCAGGCGCGGTGCGGACAGACCGATTACGAACAGATGGATATCGCCTCTTATTCCCGCAAAAATTTCGGCATGTTTGCCGGGGAAGAGACAACCGTACAGCTTCTGTGCGATACTTCCATGACCGGTGTCATCATTGACCGCTTTGGTGCCAGTGTAGCCATGCGCCCCTACGACGAAACCCACATTCTCGCACGGGCACAGGTTGCTGTCAGTCCACAGTTTTTCGGCTGGCTTGCCGGCTTATCCACACATATCCGTGTGATTTCCCCGGATTCCGTTGTCAATAAATACCAAATTTTTCTGCAGGAAATCCTGCGCAGTTATACCGATATGCAATAATTGTTTCCAAAGGAGGAATATACTATGAATTTACCGAAAGATCCTGTCATGCTTCTGTCTGTTGTCAACACACAGCTGCGTGATCATTACCCGACACTTACCGAACTTGCTGCCGCATATATGACCGATGCAGATGCAATTACAGAAACCCTTGCTGCCATCAATTATCATTACGATGAGGGGCAGAATCAGTTTATTTAACAGGCAATCGCCTGAATTCACTTCATAAAAGGAGGGGAACTTTTGTATGGCCAGTTGTGATTTTTGTGCATACAATGAATACGATGAAGAGGACGAAGCATATTACTGCTCCGTCAATATGGATGAAGACGACATGGCTCGTTTTGTCCAGAGTAATTACAAGGAATGTCCCTTTTACCGTTCCGGGGACGAATACAAAGTTGTACGGCACCAGATGTAACCTGGTGCCGTTTTCGTAAAATACTAATTATATTATGTTTCTGCCCACACATCCATGGATTTCTTTCCATGCTTTCTTCCCCAGAGATACAACAGCACGCAGGCAGCCAGGAGTACAATATCGGCAAAAAACGTTCCCTCAATGCCAAAACCAACATTATATGCAAAACTGTCTCTTGCTGTCGCTGCATTCAGCTTAAATACCGAATACGGTACATTGATCCCACTGTTTGGCAAGCCAAAGAGAATGTTCTGCGTAAAATTCCATGCTGTATGTACGGCAAACGCACACCAGAGACTGTCCATGTAATATACCATGAGGGAAAACAAAATTCCGACCAGAAAAATATTCAGGACAGAAAGCACCGTAACTCCGTTATTTGCCAGATGCAGCAACGCAAACAGCAGTGCATTTCCGACAATTGCAACCACCGGATTTTTATAACTTCTGCGCAGTTTCTGATATAGAAATCCCCTGCACAGCAGTTCCTCTGCCGACGACTGGATAAACACGGTCAGAAACACAACCGCAAACCACAGCGGATGAATGGCATCGTAGGTCAGCACAATATCATGGTGCAGCCATGCAATCAGAATACAAAATCCATTCAGTGCAAATCCCAGAACCAAACCGAAAAGCAGATATTTCCAGTTATTTCCCTGTGGTTTCGTGCCGACTGCCTGTAAAATCGGACGATTCCGTTTTCGGATACCGATCCAGAACAATGCCACGGCCCAGATTCCCCAAAAGATCACATACATCAGTGTCGTATTCAAAAACGCAGAATTTAGTATCTCAGGGTTTCTTGCATAGGCAATCCCCACCGGGATTCCGAGAACAAAGTTTCCTAGAAATTGTCCTAAAACCATGAGAATCACAGTTTCAAGGTAAAGCACCGGAAGCGTATCAACAATTTTGTTTTTCAGCAATTTTTTCTTTTCCATTTGACTGAAACTCCTTTTCTTTTATCTGTTTCCAATTATATCTTTGTACGCTTAATGTTTTACCTGTTGTATCTTAACGTTTTCTTAAACTGCCGTTTAACGAAGACGGAAGTCTATTGGTTTTATCCACACTATTTGGTATCTTTATTTCGATGTACCAATTTTGCCTGCCGGTTGATCAGACGTCCGATCAGTTCTACCGACTCATCAATTCCGTAGCATGCACTGTTGATACACAGATCATAATTGATCGCATCACCCCAGCGCTTACCGGTAAAGGAATGATAATAATCCTGGTGCTTATGATCCATCTTGCGCACCAGATTAATGGCCTGTTTCAAATCCAGATTTTTCAGTTCCATCATACGGCGCACACGGATCGCAAACGGTGCCGTAATATAGATACTGATATGCGGAATATGCTGTCCGGTCAGTACGACATCCGCAGCACGTCCCATAACAATCATATCTTCCTCTTTTGCCAGCTCACAGATTAAGGCACTCTGCCGGAAGAAAGATGCGTCTTTCTTTGACAGACCATGATAACGCTTAAAATCGCTGACTTTTGCCGCATCTGCCCCGAATTCTTTTGCATCTCTGCGATCCAGGATCTGATTCAATACCGATTCATCATAATAATTGATATGCAGTGCTTCCGCCAGTGCAAATCCAATATCGGTACCTGCACTTCCATGGGAACGGCTGATACAAATTACCAGATGATCCTTCTCAGAAAACTTCTTGCTCAGAATCGAAGAATTCATATCTGCCAGATCTTTGTCCACAATATCTACCGAGCCAAAACTCATCGGCAGATTTGCTATTTCTTCCAGAATATCATTATATTCAACCAAAAGGTCATGGCGTGCTTCTTTATTCCGGATACTTCTCGCCATGTTTCCGATCAGAGCCAGTTCACTTCGAAGCAAATGCCCCTGTGGATTGGAAACAATAAGCATGGTCAGGTCATCCAGCACACGCGCTTTTTCTCCGGTAAATGTCTTTCCGAGTCCAGAACCGGAAGTCTTGTACACCTTTTCATCCAGTTCATAGATGCGGTTCGCCAGCTTTCTGCATTGTTCTTTGTTGTCCATAGCCTTCTACCTCCTATAAAAAGAATACCAGGGTATCAATGATAAATACCGGAATCAGAAACTTCAGGGAACATAACATATATCCAAAGAAGGACGGCATCTTAATACCGTTTTCATCCGAGATGGACTTCACCATAAAGTTCGGAGCATTTCCGATATAAGTGTTGGCTCCCATAAATACTGCACCACAGGAAATCGCCATCAGCATTTTGACAGCAACGGTTCCCACGGTCGTCGCAACACCTGTCGTGGCACCAAGTGTACCTGCGGTGGTAAGGAATACCAGATAGGTTGGTGTATTGTCCAGAAAGCTGGAAAGTGCACCGGTCGCCCAGAACATCTCTAATGGTTTCGTCAGCCCCAGTTCTGCTCCCTTGCTCTTTAAAATCATCAGTGCCGGCTGCATGGTGATAAAGATACCGATAAACAATACTGCAACTTCCTCGATGGCACCCCAGGTAAAATGGTTCTTGGTACGAACCTCTGATTTTGTGGTTTTAAACGACAGAAATGCCGCAACCAGAATAATCACAATCTCGATCAGTGTCGGCACAGCCAGTCTTACACTTCGAAAGATCGGAACGCTGATGACACTTCCATCTGCATTCTGGAAAGCTTTCATTCCCGGAAGAACTCCGCTTAACACAACACCTGCCACAATCATAATCATAAAGATAATATTGTGCAGACCATTCACCTTAAACGTGGTAGTCGGTCTGGAGATATCCGGACGCATGCCAAGTGCAATATCCCTGCGATATGCACGGCGGTCAATGAAATAAAATACGATCAGAAGAATTACCATATTGAATATCAGTACCGGGAACAGACGCAGACTCCAGGTAAATGGAACTCCTCTCATAAATCCCATCAGAAGTGGCGGATCACCGATTGGTGTCAGACATCCACCCATATTGGAAATCAGGAAAATGAAAAAGACCATAATATGACTCTTATTTCTTCTCCAGGAATTCATCTGAATCATCGGACGCACCAGAAGCATACTTGCACCAGTTGTACCGATACAGCTTGAAAGCAGTGTTCCCATCGCCAGAAGACCGGTATTCATGCGCGGGGAACCCACGAAATCTCCTTCCAGGTTAATGTTTCCCGAAACACAAAACAGACCAAACAGCAACACAATAAAGGAAAGATAATCATTTACAATACATTCCAATACCGTTTCTGCAGTCTCTCCTGCACCGTATTTTACAGCAAACGGAATCATAAATAAAAGTGACCAGATGAGTACCGCCCAGCCCTTATTTTTATCCCACCATTCTCCTTTTACCAATGGGAAAATTGCGATACATAATAAAAGACCGGCAAACGGTATGCACAGCCAAAGCGGTATATTACCCATTCTCTTGTACCTCCTTATAATCTCTGTATATTTTACACCCCAACCCCTCAAAAAGTAACCTTTAATTCGTCAAATAATTAACAAAGTTCCAATCTCCATTTCACTTATTTTTGTATATTTTCTCCATATAAAGAAAGCCTGCATCCACACGGTGTATTTTATTTCACAGGCAGCATTTTGTCACAAAATGAAGAGAAGCCTCTCCGTTCCCGGATCGGCTTCTCTTCGAGGAGTTTAGTTATGAAAATGTTTATTAAATAAAAAGGGAATAATGTAAAGGAATGATTTCCGTTTACATTGTCTAGTATATGCAAAAAATGTGTCCATATTATGTCCACTTCAAAAACAAATTCTAAAATCATATTCCAAAAATTTTAGAGACATTTTATATATTTAACAATTTCTTACATAATTCGATCTTGCTGTCATCGGTCAGACTGTTTTCAAATACCACCTGTCCACGTTTCTGCCGGCCGCAAAGCAGATCTTTCTCCTGCAGTCTTCTTTTCATCTCACGTGCGGTTCCCTCGCCTCCGTCAAAAATTTTCACATTCTCCCCCAACACCTGCTGAATCTGTTTTCTGGCAAACGGATAATGTGTGCAGCCGAGTACCGCTGCATCCACCTGGTTTTCCCGGTAAGAATAAAGCAGATCTTCCAGATATTTATGAAGATCCTCTCCGTCGAGATCTCCCCGCTCAATAAAATCCATCAGCCCCGGACATGGCAACGGAAGAATTTGTGCTTTCTCTTTGTAGCGCTCCATCAGCACATGAAACTTTTCTTCATGAATTGTCATCGGGGTTGCCATCACAAGGACTTTGGGATGTTCCATGCAAAGTGCCGCCGGTTTCAGTGCCGGTTCAATCCCGACAATCGGAATATACGGATACATCTCGCGCAGTTTCCGGACAGCAGCACTGGTGGCTGTATTGCAGGCAACCACAAGACCTTTTGCCCCCTGGTCAAACAGCTTTCGTGCACATCCGATCGTCAGTTCCCGTACTTTTTCTTTTTCTTTTGTTCCGTATGGCGCATTTTTAGAATCCCCGAAATAAATAAAATCTTCCTCCGGCATAATCCGGATCAGTTCCCGCAGGACACTGATTCCTCCCACTCCGGAGTCAAATACCGCAATTGGGTTTTCTCTTTGTAATTGATATTCCACAGATCTGTTATCCTTTCTTAATTGAAAAAACATGGTTCAGTTGTTATAATAGTAACTAGTAAATAGCAATGGAGAGTGACAACTATGCTGACTGAAAAAAATACTTCCGATAAATATAAATACTGTGAATTTTGCGGACGCACGCTTCCAAAACATTATGAAGGAACGCTATGTCCCACTTGTCAGGAAGCACAGCTTTTCCGGAATGTGCGGGATTATATCCGCGCCAACACTGTAAATGAATATGAAGTTGCAGAACATTTCCATATTCCTCTCCGGCAGATCAAAGAGTGGATTCGGGAAGGACGGATCGAATATCATGAGGTCGACACAGCTTCCACTATCTCCGGCATGCACTGCCAGCGCTGTGGTGCTCCGGTTTCTTTCGGTACCCTGTGTCCGAATTGTCTGAAACTGATGAACACACAGGGCAGATCCGTTGCCCCTGCCATTTCACCGGATTCACGCATGCATTATCTCGATACCCCTTCTGACAAAACGAAATAAGAACTATCCACTCACAGGAAAGGGATGCCGGATTTCGGCACCCCTTTTTCTTACGCCTGTGTACTTCTGCGAATTACTTTTTGTCTGTATTTAAACTCCACTGCTTCCAGATATTTATCATCCGGTTCAAATTTGATCAGCAGTGTCTCGCCTTCCTTTTTCAGAACCATATCATAATATGCAGTATCTTTGTCATGAGAGGTATAATCAATCACCTTGACACCCTCTCTCTCGTATTGTGATACACTGCGATCTCCGGCCGGTGCAATCTGAATTACATCATCCATCGGATAACTTCCCAGTGACTTTCTGCGGTTCTTGTTTAAAACTTTTGCGAAGCGGACTTCCCCGTCAAAATAAGAATACTCAAACTCCTTGGAGTTTCCCATCAGAACAAACCAGACAATTCCGCATACCAGTGCAACCGGTAATGTAATGCCACTGGTCAGACATACTGCAAGCAGACTCACTACTGCAAGTACAAGCATCAATGTCCCCACTACTTTTGCAACCACGGTCTTCCGGACCGGTACTAATACATATACTTCCAATCTTCTATCTCTCCTTCATTTGTAGTAATGTTAATTATACTCCATCCCACACTTTTTTTCCACTAAAGAATATTTTTTTCATAAATACAGTAGATTTTTTGTTCCCCAGCCCTTACAATAAGAGATATTATTTTTCGTTTATTTTCGGAGGTGCATATGATACATATTCCAACAGAAAAACTTGCAGATTTTGAAAAAAACATCCGCCGTGAATGGACCATGACCAATGGAATCGGCGGATACGCGGGAGGCTCCATCATCGGTGCCTGCAACCGGACACATCAGGGATATCTGATTGCCAGTCTGCATCCCCCGGTCGAGCGCTATCTGGTATTTTCCAAAACCAATGAAAAACTGACACAGGGAACCCATGTTTACAATCTGGAAACTTCCCAGCATGCCGGGAAAGGACATTCTCCCATCCGCACGCAAGGACAGCTTTTTTTAACGGATTTCTCCTGTGACGGAACTGTCTGCTTTTCCTATTCCGCCGGCAATATCCGTATGGACAAACATCTGGCCCTGCTGCGGGAATCAAACACAGTTGCGATCTCCTATACGATTACAAACCAGGGAGAGGAAGCCGGACTTTCCATCACCCCGCTTATGAATTTCCGGGAGCACAGTGCATCGTCTGCCGTTTCTGACCTGCAGTTTACCTGTGAGCCAAACACAGTGGGCGGTTTCACTCTGATCCCTGCTGCTGCACCCGGACTCTGCATCGAGCTTTCCTGCAGTGCCGGCAGACTTTTTCCACGTGAAAACCAATACGACGTGGATATGCAGTACCAGACGGAAGTAGACAACGAAACGGCGGGACTGGATACACATTTTTGCCCATATGATCTGCGTTTTACACTTCCGGCACACAGCAGTACAGAGATTTCCCTGCTTTGCACCGTCCACCCGGTACAGGACACCCCTGTGCTTTCCCGCCCGCAGGCAGATACCGCAGCAATCGAAATCGCACACGTACAGGAATATTATGATTCCTTAAAACAACAGGCGGGATATGGCGATGATGCTTTTGCCAATACACTTGTCGTGGCAGCAGACCAGTTTCTTGCCCGGCGCGATTCCACCGGACTTATGACAATCCTTGCAGGTCTTCCGTGGTTTACCGACTGGGGCAGAGATACCATGATCGCTTTTTCCGGGCTGACACTGGCCACCCGGCGGTTTTCGGATGCCCGGGAAATTCTTTCGACCTTTGCGCAGTATGTCCATCACGGCATGGTCCCGAATATGTTTCCGGATGACGGGCAGGATCCTCTCTATAACACTGCAGATGCCTCTCTGTGGTATTTTTATGCCGTGGACGCATATTTGAAGGTTACCGGACAACCATCGGATTATGACTATATACAGCGGCGTATTTACCCCGTTCTGTGTGAAATTATTCATGCCTATGCACACGGCACGGATTTTTCCATCTATATGGATGATGACGCCCTCATCCATGCCGGAAGCGGATTGGACCAGGTAACCTGGATGGACGTCCGTGTCGGTGACTGGGTAGCTACCCCGCGTCACGGAAAACCGGTAGAAATCAATGCACTGTGGTACAATGCGCTGTGCGTGACTGCGGAACTGGCAGAACATTTCAAAGAAGATTCCTCCGTTTACCGCCAGCTTGCCACTCGTGTATCTGCTTCTTTCCGAAAAGAATTCTGGAACGAAAAAGACGGATGTCTCTATGACGTTATTGAAGAAAACGGCAAAGATGCAAGCATCCGCCCCAACCAGATCTATGCCGTCAGCCTTCCACATACCATGCTCACGGCAGAACAGGCCCTGCAGGTGGTAAATACCGTAGAGGAAAAGCTGCTTGCCGGCCCCGGCATACGCTCCCTCTCTCCGGAACACAAAGACTATCACGGGATCTACTGTGGCTCTCTTCCGAAAAGAGATGCCGCTTACCATCAGGGAACCGCATGGGGATTTCTGATGGGCGGCTTTCTGACCGCTTACATGAAAGTCCACCACCACTCTCCGGAAGCAAAAAAACAGGCAATGGCATATCTTGCACCGGTACAGACCCACCTTTTGGAAGAGGGCTGCATTGGTTCTATTTCCGAAATTTTTGACGGTGATGCCCCGCATACCTGCCGTGGTTGCTATGCCCAGGCATGGAGCGTTGGAGAAATTCTGCGCTGCTACACACAGGATATTCAAAAAAATCAAAAATAATGATTTTTTTCTTGACAAGAAGATCTCACTCGGATATAATACTAAATGTTCCGCGTGAGATTTTCAATTAAGAAATCCACTGCAATGCCTAGTTAGCTCAGTTGGTAGAGCAGAGGACTGAAAATCCTCGTGTCTCTGGTTCGATTCCGGAACTAGGCACTTTTAATTGTATAGAGAACATATTGGTATAATTGGAAACGACACATGTGTGCATTACTCACTGATTAACGAACAACACGCGTGTGTTTTTCTATGCTCAAATTTATTTATATTAAAGGAGGGCAAAATTATGCCAAAGAAGAGTAGACTCGAAAATATTTTATTTACACTTGTTATGGCGTTTGTCATGGTGTATGCCATGGTATGCTATAACATCGCAATCGACAAAGGCGGAATGACAAACGAAGTTTTTCTGCTGGCGTTTCATGAAATACCGATTATGTGGCCGATCGCATGTATCCTGGAGTATTTTGTAGTGGAGAAACTGGCAACGATGCTGGCGTTTCGTCTGGTAAATCCGAAAGAAGACAAGCCGGTCTTTGTGACACTTGCAATCTGTTCTATGATTGTATGTCTGATGTGTCCGGTAATGAGTTTGATTGCCACAGTTTTGTTTGCACATCCGGGAAATCAGGTGATCGCAGTGTGGCTGCAAAAATTTGCATTAAACTTCCCAATGGCATTATGCTGGCAGATCTTTTTTGGAGGAGTATTTGTAAGAAACTTATTTATATGGGTGAAAAAAGCGATTCATCATAAATAAAATCATCATGAATAAAAAGAGGGTGCGCATAATGCGCACCCTCTTTTTGGGGGTAGGAAAATAATGAAAAATGGTAAAACTGCTTCCGGCACAAAACCGGAAACAAGAATTACTGTGATTAAGTATTAGCCCATAACCACTTCGACAGAGACTTCTGTCTTGCCGGTTGGTAATGGAATCGTATTTCCGTCTACGGCAATGCCATCAACGGTCATGGAAGCAACACCCTTTTCTACGTGTTTTGGGTTACGGACGCTGATGTGATAGGTCACACCACGGAAGTCACGTTTTGCTTCGAAACCATCCAGAGTGGATGGAATACATGGATCGACGGTCAATCCGTCGTAATCCGGACGAATTCCGAGAATATACTGGGAAACGTCCAGGAATGTCCACGCTGCAGTACCGGTCAGCCAGCTGTTCTTGGCTTCTCCAAAGTTTGGAGCATCTTTTCCGGCAATCATCTGCGAATATACATAAGGTTCGGTACGGTGAATTTCGCTGATATCTTCGATATATGCAGGACAGGTTCTTGTATACACCTGCCATGCACGGTTTCCACGTCCGACAACGGTTTCTGCAATGGAAATCCAAGGATTGTTGTGGCAGAAGATACCGGCATTTTCTTTATATCCTGGTGGATAAGAGGAAATTTCACCAAGTTCTACATGGTATCTGTGATAAGGTGGCTGAAGAAGTACAATACCGTATTTAGTATCCAGATATTTTTCTACGGATTCCATGGCTTTCAGACAGTTTCCTTCTTTCAGACCGATCTCTGCCATAACGCAGAAGCCTTGTGGCTCGATAAAAATTTTACCGTCTTCACATTCTTTAGAACCAATCTTGTTTTTGTAATGATCGTATGCACGCAGGAACCATTCTCCGTCCCAGCCGGCATTAAGAACTGTTTTTTCCATTTCCGCAATGGCATCTTCTGCAAGTTTTGCCTCGTCTTCAAGTCCTCTGTGACGGCAGATCTCTACATAATCTTTACCGTAACGGACAAACATACCGGCAATGAAAACAGACTCTGCATTTGGTCCTTCGGATGGGCCGAATGTCTGGAAGGATTCTCCCGGTTCTGTGGAGAAGCAGTTTAAGTTCAGGCAGTCATTCCAGTCTGCACGGCCGATCAGCGGAAGTTTATGCGGTCCGAGATGATCGATGGTGTAGTGGAAGGAACGGCGTAAATGCTCCATAAAATCAGTTGCCTTGGAAGGATCACTGTCATACGGCGTTTTTTCATCCAGGATGGTGTAATCCCCGGTTTCTTTGATGTATGCTGCGGTACCTGCAATCAGCCAGAGCGGATCATCGTTGAAACCGCTTCCGATATCAGAATTACCTTTCTTGGTCAGAGGCTGATACTGATGATATGCACTTCCGTCTTCAAACTGTGTTGCTGCAATATCCAGAATACGCTCTCTTGCGCGGTCCGGAATCAGATGTACGAAACCAAGCAGATCCTGACAGGAATCACGGAATCCCATGCCTCGTCCGATACCGGATTCGAAGTAGGAAGCAGAACGGCTCATATTAAATGTGACCATACACTGATACTGATGCCAGATGTTTACCATACGATCCAGTTTTTCCTCGGAAGAGGATACCGTAAAGTGAGAAAGCAGTTCATCCCAGTATTTTTTCAGTTCAGCCAGTGCTGCTTCTGATTTTTCTTTGGTATCAAATTCTTTCATCAGAGCTTCCGCACGTGTGCGGTTAATCTTTCCATCTTCGGCGCGTCCGATCCATTTTTCTTCAACAGGATTCTCTATGTATGCCAGAATAAATACGAAAGTTTTGGATTCGCCGGGAGCAAGAGACACTTTCAGATGATGGGAGCCTACCGGAGCCCATCCGCTGGCAATGGAGTTTTTGGACTGATCGGACACGACAACTTCAGGAGCAGAGTTTTCTCCGTATGCTCCAAGGAAGGAATCGCGGTCAGTATCAAATCCGTCTACCGGGGCGTTAACTGCATACAGAGCATAGTGATTACGACGCTCACGGTATTCGGTCTTATGATAAATTGCAGATCCATGAACTTCTACTTCACCGGTAGAGAAATTACGCTGGAAGTTGGTCATGTCGTCCATTGCATTCCATAAACAGAATTCTACATAAGAAAAAACAGAAAAATCTTTCGTCTCTTTACTGTTATTGGTAAGAGTCAGCTGATTGATCTCACAGTTCTTTCCAACCGGAACAAATGCGGTCAGCTCTGCCTGCAGATCATTTTTACTGCTCCGGAAGGTGGAGTAGCCCATACCGTGATGACACTCATAAGCGTCCAGATCGGTCTTGGCTGGCATCCATCCGGGATTCCAGATGGTATCGCCCTCTTTAATATAGTAGTAGTGTCCATTGCTGTCGAAAGGAACATTGTTATAACGGTATCTCGTCAGACGAAGAAGCTTTGCATCTTTATAGAAGCTATAGCCACCGCAGGTATTGGAGATCAGAGAAAAGAAATTCTCAGAACCCAGATAGTTGATCCATGGGAGTGGTGTCTTAGGAGAGGTAATAACATATTCTTTGTTCGCATCATCGAAATATCCAAATTTCATGTGTGTATCCTCCATATAAAATTATTTACTTGTGACATAGTAGATGAAAGTGGAAAGAAGCATTTGGTGGAGTAATCAATCCATCGTGCTTGTTTTAAATGCCACTTATCTATGAGAGCGAAAACGTTTAAGCACTCTCTTTTATAAATAGAGTATAGTCTCTGAAATTTAAAAAATCAACACAAAATGGCTTAAAACAGGCAAATCCAGCAACTTGAACAAAAACGAAAACAAAAAATATAAGAAAGCAACAAATGCGTGCGCAACATTAAAAACCAAAAAAATTGCGTAAACGTATAAGAATAAAATAGCGTGCGCATGCACGGACACAAAATACACATACAATATGCATAAAACCGTCAAGAATAAAATGTTTAAATTGACGAAATGACAAAAAGCTATTGCATTTCTGACCATACGGGGGTATATTAAAGCTACGAAAACGATTAAGAAAGTTTTCCGAAACATTGGAGGAACGATATGGTATCTTTAAAAACAATTGCTGAACGATGTGGTGTCTCTACTGCGACTGTAAGCAAAGCACTGAATGATCATAAAGATATCAGTGAAGAGACAAAAAACCGGGTAAAGCAAACGGCAGAAGCACTTGGATATTTTCCGAATGCAGCGGCCAGAGCACTTAAGACAAACCGCTCATATAATATCGGGGTACTCTTCGAGGAGGAAGCCGGAAGGGGCCTGACTCATGAATATTTCTCCGGTGTGCTGAACGGACTTAAGATTCAGGCAGAAAAGTTAGGATATGATATTACATTTATCAACACCTGCTTTGAAAATCGGAAAATGTCCTATTATGAACATTGCCGGTACCGGAATTTTGAGGGGGTCGTAATTGTATGTGCCAATTTTGATGACCCGGATGTGATCGAGCTGATGAACAGTGAAATACCTGTAGTTACGATTGATTATGTACATCATAACTGCACCGCAGTTACTTCCAACAATATACAGGGTATGGAAGATTTAGTAAAGTACATATACAGTCAGGGACACAGAAAAATTGCATATATTCATGGACAGGAAGGATCAAGTGTTACGCGGGACCGGCTCGCAAGTTTTTATCGGACAATTGATGAACTGGGGCTTGAAATTCCCGATACATATGTCCGCTCAGCTGATTATCTTGAGACAAAAGGATCTGCAAAACAGACAAAGGAACTGTTGAATCTGGAAGATCCGCCAACCTGTATCATTTATCCGGATGATACTTCTTTAATAGGAGGTAGAAATGTCATTATTGAAATGGGACTTCGAATTCCGAGAGACATTTCGGTAGCCGGATATGACGGTACGATGATCTCGCAGCTTTTATATCCAAAACTTACAACAATTCGCCAGAACACAGAAATAATTGGAAGCGAAGCTGCAATAAGGCTCGTCGGAACCATTGAGAAACCGAGAACAACTCTCGTCGAGAGAGTCGTTATAGAAGGAAGTTTAGTACCGGGACAGTCCGTAGGTGCAATTCAGCCGAAAGAATAAAGCCGGCAGATTTCTTCAAAACAAACTGACCAACAGGTCAACAAATATTAAGGAGGGTTTTATATGAAAAAGAAAGTCGTAAGTGCACTGCTGTGCGCAACAATGGTAGCAACAATGTTTGCTGGCTGCGGAAGTAAAGAGAGCAGCGACAATGCAACAACACCGGATACTTCAAAGGCAGATACCAGTTCTGAAGTAACTGCTCCGGCAGAAGATACCGGAAAGGTTTTAAACATTTATTGCTGGAACGAGGAGTTCAAGAGCCGTATCACAGCTCACTATCCGGATTATCAGGAAGTTGATGCAACACATGGAAAGATCGGTGATGTTGATGTTGTCTGGAACATTACACCAAACGATGACAATGCGTACCAGAACAATCTGGATGCTACCTTATTAAATCAGGCAGATGCTCCAGCAGATGATAAGATTGACTTATTCCTGGTAGAAGCAGATTACGCATTGAAGTATGTAGATACCGATTATACGATGCCAATTAAGGATCTGGGAATTGCAGACAGCGATCTGTCAAAACAGTATCAGTACACAAAGGATATCGTTACCGATTCCAAGGGCGTTTTAAAAGGCCTTTCATGGCAGGGCTGCCCAGGTGTTCTTTTCTATAACAGAGATGCAGCCAAAGAAGTTCTCGGAACAGACGATCCAGATAAGGTTCAGGAATATGTAAAGGATTGGGATACATATAACGATACCGCAAAGAAGATGAAGGATGCAGGTTACAAGATGACTGCTTCCGCAAACGATACTTACCGTGTATACTCCAACAATGTAACATCCAAGTGGGTAGACGGAAACAAGATCAGCATTGATGACAATATTATGAAATGGGTAGATGATTCCAAGGCTCAGGTAGATGCAGGAGAGACAGGTACATGTGATCTCTGGTCAGATGACTGGTCAAAAGGCTTCTATCCACAGGGTAAAGTATTCTGCTACTTTGGACCTGCATGGTTAGTAAACTTCTCTATGGCAGCTGATACAGAAGGATCTATCGGTTACAACGGTGGATGGGGCGCAGCTCAGGGACCGCAGGGATTCTTCTGGGGTGGTACATGGATTTGTGCAGCTCAGGGAACAGACAATGCCAACCTTGTAAAAGACATTATGTTAAAGATGACAACCGATGATGATATTATGAAAGATATCGTAGTTGATGATGATGATTTCGTAAACAACAGCACGGTTATGAACGGAATGGCAGATGGATCAATTAAGGTAAAAGACAATAAAGAATACAGCAGCAAGATTCTTGGTGGTCAGAATCCTCTTCCAATGTACTGTGCAGGTGTTGAGACACTTGATTTAAGCAACCTTTCTTCTTACGATCAGGGATGTAACGAGGAATTCCAGAACGCTATGAAGAACTACTTCGAAGGAAAAGCAACAAAGGATGAGGCACTTGATCTCTTCTACAAGGCTGTAACTGAGAAGTACCCAGAGTTAACTTACTAAAAACGATTATTAACAAGCACCACAGGGACCGTGCCTGCCATACAGGAATGGAGGCACGGTCATTTTAACAAAAACTATGTGTAACAAAAACTATATTCATCATAACATACCAGTTGGGAGGTAGGTCTTATGAAAAGTAATAGTGGAGGAAAAGCGGTCAGATATAATAAATGGGGCTACATATTTCTGATTCCATTTATCGTTGTATTTGTAATATTTCAGCTGGTACCGTTAGTAAACACCATTTATAACAGTTTTTTCGAAAATTACATGTCTGGTCTGACACAGGTTGGACCGAGATTTGTTGGATTAGATAACTATAAGGCTTTGTTCAGCAGTGGAGATATCTGGACATATTTTAAGAACACGATGGTTCTCTGGATCATGTGCTTCATACCACAGATTTTCCTCTCCCTTTTATTAGGTGCATGGTTTTCCGATGTCCGTCTGAAATTAAAAGGGTCCAGATTCTTCAAAACGGTTATTTATCTGCCGAACCTGATTATGGCATCTGCATTTTCCATGTTGTTCTTCACTCTCTTTTCAGATGGAGGACCAATCAACTCTTTACTGATGCAGATCGGATTTATCTCAGAACCTTATAAATTTTTATCCCACGCAGGAAGTGCCAGAGGTCTGATCGCCATGATGAACTGCCTGATGTGGTTTGGTAATACGACCATTCTTCTGATGGCCGGAATGATGGGAATTGATACTTCTCTGTTTGAGGCAGCCGAGGTGGATGGAGCTACTTCCACACAGGTATTTTTCAAGATAACACTTCCACTGCTTCGCCCGATTCTGGTGTATGTAATTATCACATCCCTGATTGGTGGTCTGCAGCTGTTCGATGTACCACAGATTTTGACAAACGGAACCGGTGATCCGATGAGATCTACCATGACCTTGATCATGTATCTGAATAAGCATCTGTTCAGTAAGAACTATGGTATGGCAGGAGCACTGTCCGTTGTACTGTTCATTCTTACTACAGTCTTAAGCCTGATCGTATTTAAGGTTACCGGCAATGACAAGAGAAAGGGGTAATTGATATGGCAAAGACAAATAAAAATGACATCCAGAAGGGTGTAGGACTTCATGCACGGCGCGTCATCGCCTATGTAGTATTGATTATTATCTCATTTTTCTGTCTGTTCTGGTTTTACATTATGTTTATCAATGCAACCAGATCAAACGGACAGTTACAATCCGGATTTACCGCGATTCCAAGTACGAACCTGTTAAAAAACTGGAACAATCTGGTGCACGGAACGCTTCCAATCTGGTATGGCATGTTCAACAGTCTGATCATCGCTGCCTGCTCAGCAGTGCTTTGTACATATTTCTCAACCATGACCGCATATGCGATCCATGCGTATGAGTTTAGGATGAAACGGTTTATTTATCCATTTATTCTGATGATCATGATGATTCCGACACAGGTTACCGCACTTGGATTTATCAAGCTGGTAACAAAGATGGGACTGATGGATTCCTTTATTCCACTCATTGTTCCAACGATTGCTTCTCCGGTTGTATTCTTCTACATGAAGCAGTACATGGAGAGTGCACTTCCGTTATCTTTGATTGAGGCAGCACGAATTGATGGTTCCGGTGAGTTCCGTACCTTCAACAGTATCGTACTTCCGCTTATGAAACCGGCGATTGCCGTACAGGCAATTTTTACATTCGTCAGCAGCTGGAACAATTACTTCACACCGGCACTGATTCTGCATGATGATAAAAAGAAAACACTTCCAATTCTGATTGCACAGCTTCGTGCAGCAGACTGGTTGAAGTTTGATATGGGCCAGGTATATGTGATGATTACATTCTCGATCCTGCCGGTTATCGTTGTATATCTGATTCTTTCCAAGCATATCGTTCAGGGTATTGCACTGGGAAGTGTCAAGGGATAATGTGAAATATAACGTTAAAAACTGCAGTTGATGCTGTACTACGAAAAGGAGTTGCCTTTTGCGGGGCAACTCCTTTTTTAGTGAAGAATGATTGATATCCGGTGTCGGGATGTCAGATGGACAAATGATAGATCTGCATCCAGGTGTTGATCTGGATAAAGTAAGCAATGAGCTGCGGACCTGCCATCAACTGGCCGAACCATGGTTTGCCGAGTTCCTTTGGTGCGGCAAGGAAAGCTTCTGTTTTGGAACGGTCCAGAAGCGGCAGTACCGGAGAATTCGGATCGTTCAGAATTTCCCGCATGCGCCTGATCAGCATCTGTTCGTAGGCCGGATGGTATGTCTTTGGATACGGGCTTTTTTTGCGCCAGAGAAGTTCCCGTGGCAGCAGATCGGCACAGGCATCCCGCAACAGGGATTTTTCGACTCCATTCCGATATTTCATCTGCCACGGCACATTGAAAACATATTCCATGATCCGGTGATCGGCAAATGGGACACGGGCTTCCAGGGAAGAGTACATGCTGGTGCGATCCATGCGGTCGAGCAGGGTCTGCATGAACCATTTGATATTCAGATAGCCAATGTCACGACGGCGGGCTTCCTCAGGGGATTCGCCATCCAGATGCGGAACGTGGGAGAGTGTTTCCTCATAGCGTGCATGAGAATATTCTGCCAGATCCAGCGTGCGAAGCACGTCATCGGAAAGAATGGAGGTACGTGCAGCAGGATCGGCAGACCACGGAAAACCATCCCGGTTCATAAGTTCCGGTCGGTAAAACCATGGATAGCCGCCGAAAATTTCATCGGCACATTCTCCGGTGAGTGTTACTTTATTATGTTTGGCGACTTCGGAACAAAAATACAAAAGAGAGGCGTCCACATCGGTCATTCCGGGAAGGTCTTTGGCGGTGACCGCATCGGACAGGGCAGCAAAGAGAGCCTCCTGGCTGCACTCTAAATAGGTGTGGGATGTTTTACAATATTGCAGCATCCGGTTGACGTAAGGAAGATCCCGTTCCGGCTGAAAGGCATTGGACTTAAAATATTTCTCGTTTTCAGAGAAGTCAAAAGAAAACGTGTTTAAAATTTTTCCTTCTTTTTGCATATGGCGGGCGGCTAATGCAGTGACAATCGAAGAATCAATGCCGCCGGAGAGAAAGGTGCATACCGGAACATCGGACACCATCTGTCGTTCTACAGTGTCACGCACGAGAAAAGAAACGGTCTGTACGGTTTGGGCATAGGAATCTTTATGTTCCCGGCAGGGCAGATCCCAGTAGAGAATGTCGTGCTGTCCGTCCGGACAGAATATATGATAATGTCCCGGCATAACTTCCTTTACGCCTGTGAATACTCCGTTTCCGGAGGTGCGTGCCGGACCGACCGCCAGAATTTCCTGCAGACTGTTTTTGTCAATGGATGGAGTGACATCCGGATGACAAAATAATGCTTTTGGTTCTGATCCAAAAACAAAGGAGCTTCCGGTCTGGGTATAAAACAAAGGCTTTGTGCCGGCACGGTCACGGTAGAGAAGCAGTTCTCTGTTGGTATCGTCCCAGATTGCAAATGCGAAAATTCCATTTAATTTTTCAACAAAATTTTTTCCAAAATGCATATAAGCGCACAGAATGATTTCCGTGTCTGATGTTGTGGTAAAGCGATATCCGGCTGCCTGCAGTTCGGGCAGCAGTTCCCGGTGATTATAAATTTCTCCATTATAAACAATGGAACAGGTTTTCCCGTGGAAAGTACGTGTCATAGGCTGGATACCGCTTTTAAGATCGCGGATGGAAAGGCGTGCATGTGACAGCCCCACATGTGGCTGTAGATCAATCATCGCCTGATCCGGACCGCGGTGCTTTAAAGTTTCGTGCATTTGTACAAGGATCGTTTCCCAGAAGGGTTTTTTGTCATAGTAGTTTAATGAAAAATCGCAAAAGCCTGAAATTCCACACATAATTTGTCTCCTTACCGTTGGGCTGCGGCTCTAAAAGCAGCCATCTTAGTTTTAGTCTATGCAGAAATTTCTATACAAATGCAAAAAAGAGGGGTATGATGAGTACAAAATACAAGAAAAAGAGGAAGAATTATGTTGAAACTGGAACAGGGAAGGCCCACGGATACGTCAGGAAGACTGGAAAAGGAGATCCGTGTGTATGATTTTTTAGATAAACTTGGCGTTATATATGACAGGGTGGATCATGAAGCTCTGATGACGATGGAAGCATGTGAGGAGGCAGACCGCGTGCTGGAAGCTACCATATGCAAGAATCTGTTTTTGTGTACGGCAAATAAAAAAGAATTTTATCTTCTGATGATTGTGGGAGATAAACGTCTCGTGACAAAGGATGTGTCAAAAAAGCTTGGTACAAGCCGGCTTTCTTTTGCTAATGAATCGTATATGGAAGAGTATCTCGATATCACACCGGGATCTGTCAGCGTGCTGGGGCTTATGAATGATACTGAAAATCATGTGCAGCTGGTCATTGATGAAGATGTTTTAAAGGGAGAATATGTGGGATGTCATCCGTGTATTAATACGTCCAGCCTGCGTGTGCGCACTGCAGATCTGATGGAAAAAATCATTCCTGCAATGCATCACGAGGCGAAGATCATTCAGATTTAGCCGGCTTCTTTTTGCGCTGGCGCAGTTCCCGGAAAAAAGCAGAAAGCATGGAAGAACAGGTCTCTTCAAGAACACCTCTGGTAATTTCCACCTGATGGTTAAATTGCTGCATTTGCAGAAGATTCAGGACAGATCCCGCACATCCGGCTTTGGGATTCATGGAACCGATGATTACCCGCCGCATACGGGATTGTACAATTGCACCGGCACACATCTGGCATGGCTCCAATGTGACGTAGAGGTCGCAGTCCTCAAGCCGCCAGTCACCTGTTTTTTTACTTGCTTTGCGGATGGCAGACAGTTCTGCATGGGCAAGCGTATTTTTATCAATGTTGCGCCGGTTATATCCTCTTGCGATGATTTTACCGTTTTGGACAATCACACATCCAATCGGGACTTCATCGATCGCATAGGCTTTTTTCGCCTGTTTTAAGGCTTCTTTCATAAATTTTTCATCATCAGTCATAGACATTCTTCCTTGAAATCGTTATGATAATTATGGGGATAAGTAACCTTTTAATTACAGTATAATACTATACCATAGAAATCATATGGAAGGAAGAAGTATGTTATTTGCATATGAGACAGAACGTCTTCTTTTAAAAATAATAAAGCCGGATCAGGCAGATGCGGTACTGGATTTTTATATGCGGGATAAAGAACTGTTTGAAAAATTTGAGCCGGACCGGATGCCGAATTTTTATACCCGCCAGTTCCAGAGACAGATGCTCCTGTTTGAGTATAACATGGCAGTACAGGGAACGCTGTTCCGGTTTTATGTATATGAGAAAGAGCATCCGGAGCGTATCATAGGGACGATATGTGTACATCATATTACGCGTGGATTTTCTGAACAGTGTGAGGTTGGATATAAGTTTTCCAGCGCATATCATCATCGCGGATACGCAACGGAATCACTGCGTTTTATTATGGATCTGGTGTTCCGGGATTTAAAACTTCACCGTGCCATGGCATGGGCACTTCCGGATAATACGGCAAGTATCCGGCTGCTTGAACGGGTGGGGTTCGTGTACGAAGGTATCTGCCATGATTATATGATGCTTAATCAAAAGTGGCGGGATCATGCGCAGTTTTGCATGATTAATCCTGATTAAGCGGACACATCCAGTATCCGAAAACTCCGGTCATGTCTTTGGAGTCTGAGGATACTGCGGCTGCTGCCTCAAATTCCGGGAAACCAAAGAGCATTGCCATCATACGTTCCGGCTGCTCATAGATTCCAGGAATTCCAAGAAACTGTTGTTTTTCTCCATTCATTTCCAGCGTTTTCAACATGAGATAGTGATAATTGAAAAAACCGTGCAGAAGAAAACGGTTGTTGCACAGATTCCAGTTGCTTTTTGGAAGCTTTCGGATATCCTGAATTTCTACTTTCTGATAAGAGGCTTGTGGCTGCCGGACTGCTTCTGGTTGAGGGATTGTTTTCGGCTGTTGGATCGTTTCCGGTTGAGGAGTAGTTTCGGGCTGCCGGATGGGTTCCGGTTCTGGCATGGCTTGTGACTGTCGGACGGGTACCGGTTCTGGCATGGCTTGCGGCTGACGGAATCGCTCTGGTTCGGTTGTAGATTGCGTCTGTATGACCGGCTCTGTCTGTGCCTGAGCGGCAGGCGGTACCGCTTCTTTTTTCTGAAAGATTAAAAATTCTCCCCGGAGTGCCTCCGGAACCGGAGTGGAAGAAAGGCATCCGGTCAGAAACCTTCCGTTGCCACAGGCAATGGTCAGGGTTTGTGCCTGATGCACGTCAAAACCACTGTTTCCGATCCGATTATTTTCACAGGTAAAGCTGCAGGTTCCCATACCCTGCGTGAGCAATAATTCGGTAACAGGTATAGCCTGCAGACCATTTTCATATACTGTCAGATAGACCGGACATTTTCCCTTGAAACGGTCAAACCCCCGGATCTGAAGTTCCATACGGCAGCTGTTTTCGCGCAAATCGGTGCGGATGAACCCGGTATTTCGTCCGCGGTTTCCCTGTTCATATTCATAAATATAAGTAATAAATCGTCTCAATTGAAGAATTCTCCTGTTTTGTATTTGATGTCTTGTATAGTTTATGAGCCGGGGAAAAAAATATGTCGTTTATTTTGAAAAAAGGATTGACATTTTGGTACTAAAGTATTATTATAATGTCAGTAACAGTTCCTATTATTGTTTTGGACTAATGGAGAAATGAGGGAGAGTATTATGATAAAACGAAGTCGTCAGCGGGAGGCGATCCGGCAGTGCCTGACAGGCCGCTATGATCATCCGACTGCGGAAACGGTTTATATGAGTATCAAAGACGAATTTCCAAATATCAGTCTCGGAACTGTTTACCGGAATCTTTCTCTTTTGTCTGATCTGGGGGAGGTTCAAAAAATTACTGTCAGTGGAGGCCCGGACAGATTTGACGGAAACCCGGCACCGCATTACCACTTTTCTTGCAGAGAGTGTGGATGTGTGATGGATCTGGACATGCCTTCCCAGGAACAGTTAAATCAGATTGCAGCGGAGCAGTTTGATGGAACAATTGAAAACCATTCCATTTTGTTTTCCGGATTATGCCCGGACTGCAAAAAGAAAAACACCCATTAATTAAATTTATAATAAGGAGGACATTTAAAATGGCAAAGTTTGTATGTACAGTATGTGGTTATGTTTATGAAGGTGAGGCTGCACCGGCAGAGTGCCCGATCTGCCATGCACCGGCAGAGAAGTTCGTAAAGCAGGAGGGTGAAATGACCTGGGCTTCCGAACATGTAGTTGGTGTTGCAAAAGGCGTGAGTGAAGACATTCTTGCAGATCTTCGCGCAAATTTTGAGGGAGAGTGCTCTGAAGTTGGTATGTATCTGGCTATGGCAAGAGTTGCCCACCGTGAGGGATATCCGGAGATCGGAATGTATTATGAAAAAGCTGCTTATGAAGAGGCAGAGCACGCTGCAAAATTTGCAGAGCTTCTTGGTGAAGTAGTAACAGATTCTACAAAGAAGAACCTGGAAATGAGAGTAGAAGCTGAGAATGGAGCAACTGCAGGAAAGACAGATCTTGCAAAGAGAGCAAAGGCAGCAAACCTTGACGCAATCCACGATACCGTTCATGAGATGGCAAGAGACGAGGCTAGACACGGAAAAGCGTTTGCTGGTCTGTTAAAGAGATATTTTGGTTAATCTTTAAAACGCATAAAATAAGCATTTCAGAGGATAGATGGTTGTTTAACTGTCTATCCTTTTTTGCTGCAGCAAATCATCTGTTTTCCATGCCCGTTCGGAGGGAAAACTATTGACAGCAATAGTCGCATGATTATAGAATATAGAAAAGTGTTACTGAAAACAGTGACAAAAAGAGCAAGGTGGGAGGTTGCAGTTGTGAAGAGATATATAAAGAGATGGATCAGTTTTATACTTTTTATGTGCGTTTTTGTCTGGTATCCCTCAGATGGAGTGGTTATGGCGGCAGACAGCGGTCAGAAAAACATACAAATCGTTGGTACTGCGTCGATGAATACATATGATGTGGCACTCCGTGTTGGAAAAACAAAGCAGCTTGTGTGTAATGGAACGACCGGAAAGATGGTGTGGAAATCATCCAATCCGAAGGTCGCAACAGTAGATAAAAAAGGTCTGGTAAAAGCAATCAAACCGGGAAAAGCAATGATTTCGGTTTCCGGTGGAAATCTGATCGGTTCTATGACCTGCAAGGTCGGCGTGAGTAAAAAAATTACCGCAAAACAGGCCAGACGTAAGATTATGGCTATGAAAAAGACTTACAAAGAGGGGCTGTCCTGGACAAACGAAAACCGGCAGTATTTCTGGGAAGCCACGAACTGTCAGTGTTATGGATGTATTGCCCTGTGTGGAGAAATCAGTGATAAAGTGTTTGGCAAATATGCACCGGTGACAAAACACAGCAATTTCAGCAGGATCAAGGCAGGCGATCATATCCGCATCGGAAACGAACATTCCGTTATGGTTCTCCAGAAGAACGGAAATACGCTTACGGTCGTGGAAGGAAACTATAATGCCACCGTTCACTGGGGAAGAAAAATAACAAAAAAGGAGCTGCAGGAAAGTGGTTTCTATGTGGAAACAAGATATTGACAGAATGCTTTTCTGTATTTGGAAGGGGATACTCCAAACTGTTTTTTAAATGCCTTGCTCAGATGAAATTATACATGCTGCTTTCCGGTTTGACAATGGATTTTTTGACATAAAATATATACTATAAGTATATAACAAAGAAGATAAATTGGATAGTGATTTCTTGATTATACATTAGGAGGAATGCATATGGAAAAAGAAAAATTTTCATATCCTGTTTCATTGCGCAGGATGCAGATTACAGATAAATTCTGGAAAAATGAGATGGAACTGGTGCGTACGGAGGTGATCCCTTATCAGTGGAATGCGTTGAATGATAAAGTAGAAGGCGCAGCACCAAGTTATTGTATGCATAATTTTAAAGTGGCGGCAGAAATGAACCGGCAAAAGAGAAAACAGGGAGCTGCGTATAAAGAACCTTCATATATATACCGTGGATTTGAGATGTTACCGGAAGATCCAGAAAATCTCAAGGATGAGTTTTATGGATATGTATTTCAGGATACGGATTTTTCCAAGTGGGTGGAAGCGGTCGGATATTCGCTGACACAGCATCCCGATCCGGATCTGGAAAAGGTTGCAGATGCTGCAATTGATATTGTCTGTGCGGCACAGCAGGAAGACGGATATCTGGACACGTATTATATTATCAATGGAAAAGATGGTATTTTTACCAACTTACGCGACCATCATGAATTGTACTGTATGGGGCATCTGATCGAAGGTGCTGTGGCATATTATGAGGCAACGGGAAAAGATAAACTGCTTCATGCGGCGGAACGATTCGCGGATTATGCTACAGATTATTTCGGACCGGAGGAAGGAAAATGCAAGGGATATCCGGGACATGAAATTGCAGAAATGGCACTCGTCCGTCTTTATGAAGTTACAGGAGAACAAAAGTATCTGGATTTAAGCCGCTTTTTTATTGATGAAAGAGGCACAAAACCATATTACTTTGATAAAGAACATCCGGAAACCGTAAAGAAAGGGCATGAGAATGAATTGCGGTATAGCTATCATCAGGCACATCTGCCGGTACGGCAGCAGGATGAGGCGTTTGGTCACGCAGTCCGTGCCGTGTACCTGTATTCCGGTATGGCAGATATTGCACGTATTACAAAGGACGAAGAACTGTATCAGGCATGTGTACGTCTGTGGAATAATGTGACGAAAAAGAAAATGTATATTACAGGGGGCATCGGTGCAACACATTTGGGAGAAGCCTTTTCTTTTCCGTATGATCTTCCGAATGATACGGCATACGCAGAGACCTGTGCATCGATCGGACTGATGTTCTGGGCGCGGCGTATGCTGGAAATTGTTCCGGATGCAAAATATGCAGATATTATGGAGCGGGCATTGTATAATGGCGTATTAAGCGGAATGGCTTTGGACGGAAAAAGCTTTTTCTATGTGAATCCGCTGGAGGTGCTGCCGGAGGCGTGCCACAAAGATGAACGGAAATTTCATGTCAAACCGGTACGGCAGAAATGGTTCGGATGTGCATGCTGCCCGCCAAATCTTGCGCGCCTGATCAGTTCCATTGGATCTTATGCATTTACAGAAAATGAGGATACGCTGTTTGTGCATTTGTATATGGGAAGCAATGTGGAAAAAACGGTGAATGGGAAAACGGTAAACGTGCAGATGGAATCAGATATGCCATGGGAAGGAAACATAAAGATCCGTGTGCAGGCTGAAAATGCAAAAATGACGCTGGCACTCCGGATACCGGGATGGTGTAAAAATTATAAAATTTCCGGAATAGAGGATGCCGAACAGGAAGAAAAAGATGGATACCTGTATTTGAAAAAAGTGTGGAACAGGGAAGAAACCTTCTGTATTGATTTTCCAATGGAGGTACAGATGTTTGCAGCATCGGAGCGTGTCCGCGAGGATATTGGCAAGGCAGCGATTATGCGCGGCCCTGTGGTTTACTGCCTTGAAGAGAAAGACAATGGAAAGAACCTGCATGAACTGCTGGTCGATACAGATATGCATGCATCGGTGTCGGAGGGAAAAATCTGCGATACCGTAGTAAAAATGGTAGAAACAGACGGGTGGCGGCTGACAGAGAGTGGGGATGCAGAGGAGACTCTCTATCACATGTATCAAAAGCCGCAGAAGCAAAAGGTACGTTTGCATTATATTCCGTATTACACATGGGCAAACCGCGGAGAAAACGAAATGCAGGTATGGACACGCGTGCAGAACCCTTAAGGGTTCTGCAGCTGATTGCGGTATTGCGTTGGCGTGACATGGTAATAGGTCCGGAATGCTTTGCTGAAATAGTGGTTATCGGCATAGCCTAAACGTTCCGCAATATCCATGATTTTTATATCAGGCTGCCCTAAGAGCTCTTTGGCACGTTCCATGCGAAGTTTTAAAACATATTCGTAGATGGTATAACCGTATTTGTTTTTGAATAGTTTGTTGAGATATTCCTGCGAAAAGAAATATTTATCGGCAAACATGGAAATTTTGATATTGGTGCAATAGTTGCTTTCCACAAATTCCTTGATGATGGAAATCACTTCTTCTGGGGAAGTATTTGTGGTTTTTGCGGCATTCTGCCCAAACACCAGATCCGGGTCAATGCGGTGTAACGCCTTTTCTATGGCGGAATTTAAGGCATTTTCTTCAATGGGTTTGAGCAGATAATCGCATGCACCGAAACGGAGTGCCTGCTGGGCATAATGGAATTCGTCATATCCGCTGATAACGATGTACTGGCTGTCCGGAAATTCGTGATGGGCGTTTTCCAGAAAGGTACATCCGTCCATGACTGGCATATTCATATCAACGAAAACGACATCAGGATGCAGTTCACGCATGCAGGAGAGCCCATCTTTTCCATTGATTGCCGTAGTCGGTGGCTCGATGCCGTAATAGCTCCAGCGTCCCAGTTTGGATACGGCAATCTGTACAGGTCTTTCATCATCTATAATCAATGCTTTAAACATAAGTCTTATTCCTTTCTTTTGAAAATATCTTTTGAATGGTCAGGTGCAGCAGGAAGTACAAGGGTAATCCGGGTATACGCACCTTCTTTGGATGCAATCTTAAAGTTTGTTGGCTTTTCATATAAAATCTGCAGACGATTATACAGATTCGCAAGTCCGATTCCGTCCTGTCCGGTAGTTTTCTGGATTTCGAAGGAGTGCTGGATGGTCTCTAACTGATCCTCCGGAATACCGCATCCATCATCTTCCTCCGTGATCACAATGGTATCTGCCTGTTTTTTTACTGTCAGGGTAATGTGAATACGAAAATCATTCTGGTTTCTTCCGTGAATAATGGAATTTTCAATCAGCGTCTGTATGCTGATCTTTGGAATCATACAGTTTTTGGCAGCTTCATCGATATCCGCATGGAATTCAAAGAGATCTTCATTTCGCATTTTCTGAAGAAAAATATAATTTTTTACATATTCCATCTCGGCACTTAAAGGGACAAGTACGCTTCCCTTGATCGTGTATCGCAGATTGGATGCCAGAGAAGTAATCATGCGATGAATTTTCATCTGATCATTGAGCAGTGCCTCGGTAGATATGGCCTGCAGGGTATTGTATAAAAAATGGGGATTGATCTGTGCCTCTAAGGCGGCAAGCCGTGCATCTTTTGCATTCAGTTCCGCGACATATGTTTTACGGATCAATTTATAAATATGCTTCACCATGGAATTAAAGCTATTGGACAGTTCACAGATTTCCCGGCTTCCCCCTTCGTGTATCCGTGTGGTAAAATCTCCTTCCCCCGTTTTTGCCATTTGCAGAGAGAGGCGTTTGAGCGGTGAGGTGATCAGCAGAAGGAACGGATAGATCAAAAGGAGAGAAAGCAGCCAGATGACAGCTGCATTAATTTGTACATTTTTTTCCAGCTGCTGGATTTCCATATTGATCAGCTTCTCCGGAATCAGACAGATAAAGGTGATGCCGGAGACCTGGCTGGTTGTGCTTGTCATGATGTAACTGGTATCCCTCGAACATAAAATTCTTTCCTTGTTTTTCAGAGCTTTGGAAACATCTGAAAATTTAAATGAAGCGTTATTGTTTCCGCGGTAAAGCAAAGCATGTCTGTTGTTGAGAAGCAGGATGCTTTCATGGCTGGTGGCATGATTCGTTTTTAATGTTTTCAGATTTTTTGGTTTCAGTGACAGTCGGACAACGGCCTGAACTTCCTGCGTGGAAACAGAGACCAGCGTGTGATAGTAGCACAGATGACCGTCTGCATCCGTGGTGAGGTACTGGTTCCGGGCATCCTTCTGGCACGCACGGATAGCAGTGGAGAAATCTTTCGAATTGCCTGGAGAATCGACAAAATGCTGCTGATTACCTGTTTTACCGATGACGAGACCGTGATTTACCAGATAGATTTCATAATCGCCGATGTCACTGCGCGTGTAATAATAATAGTACATCTGGCGTTTGATATAGCGAAGCTGTTCACTGGTAACAGGAGTGGCCAGATCAATCACTCTGGAAAAGGTAGAATCATAATAAGGCTGAAGGCAGAAGGTTGCCAGTGCATTCAGATATTCATCAAAATCTTCCGCTTCCAGGGAAAGAATACGCTCAGTTGTGGACTGATAATTGGAGATGGTTAAGTCCTTGGTTTCCGTATAGTTGGAGTAGGTGAGTACATGCAGTACCAGCGTGATCACAAGGACAATCAGCAGAGACAGTTCCACCCAGAGGGGGCAGCAATTTAAAAAATCCCGGATGCGGGAAGGTATGGTTTGTTTTCGTTTCATTCGTAGTTCCCCAGACATTTTTTGTATATTTTTTCAGATTCATTATATCCATTCTTTTTCATGCAGGCAAGTGGTTGAGTACAATATATTCGTTATAATAACTAAAAAAGTATAAAAAACAAAACTGGTGTTGTGCATGTTGTTCTGTTTTTTCCCCCTCATGGTTCATAATATTCCATTTCTATTCGCTTGAAGTTCATTTATACTCTGTATTGTAAGGAACAACCAAAACGTAGAGGGAGGGATAATATGAACAAGAAAGTGAAAAAAGGTTTTGAAATGGCCGTGTTCACACTTCCGTCGATTGTACTTGTGTGCATTATGATGTACATTCCATTTATTTTAAGTGGATATTACTCGCTGACGGAATGGAACGGTATTTCAAAGTCAGCAAAATTTGTGGGGTTGGCAAATTTTAAGACATTGTTTACATCTGGAGGAGATTTCCTTCCGGCACTTGGATTTACTACAAAGTATACGATCTGCTTTGTGATTTTTTCAAATGTGATTGCACTTGCTTTAGCAGTGATGTTGACAAAGAAGTTTAAAGGAGCCAATTTTCTGAGGGGTGTATTTTTTATTCCATATATCATGAGCATGACAATTGTTGGATTTGTATGGAAATTCATTTTTACCAACGGATTTCAGAAACTGTATGAGATGACAGGATGGAATTTCTGGAATTACAGCTGGCTGGGAGATTCCAAACTGGTATTTTTCTCCGTTGTGCTGGTTGGTGTATGGCAGTCACTTGGCTTTTACATTGTACTTTATATTGCAGGACTGCAGGCAGTTCCAAAGGATGTTTTGGAAGCAGCAGTTGTGGATGGTGCAAATTCCAGACAGTCATTTTTTAAAGTAACACTTCCGCTTCTGGGACCGTCCTTTACAACCTGTATTTTTATGTCATTAACCAACGGTCTGAAAGTTTTCGATATCATTCTGGCATTAACAAAAGGTGGTCCGGGAACTGCATCCAACAGTGTTACGCTGCAGATTTACAAAGAAGCATTTACGAACAATAATTATGGATTAGGTTCTGCAGAATCCATCATTTACTTCTTATTCGTATTGGTTGTAACACAACTGGTACTGAAGGGATTTAGCCGGAAGGAGGTAGAAATCTAATGAGCCTGAAAGCAAAACGTAAAAGAAATATGGGAATCATGATCATCTGCCTGATTCTGATTGCAATTGTATTTATTTATCCGGTATATCTGATGTTTATGAACTCGTTCAAACCATTTGGTGAGATTGTTGCGGATGTACTGGCATTTCCAAAACATTTTGACCTGAGCAACTATACATATGTAATCAAAAAAATGGATTATGCATTGCTGTTCCGGAACAATGTGATCATTACCGTGATAGGTATTGCCGGAATTGTGGTCTTTTCTTCCATGGCAGCATACATGCTCGACCGGAAAGACGGAAGATATACAAAGATTGCATATGCAATCATTACAACACCAATGCTGATTCCGTTTCAGACAATTATGATCACACTGTTAAAATCCATGAATGTACTGCATCTGTCCGGCAGCAAGATCGGACTGGGTATCCAGTACTGGGGATTTGGAATTCCGATGGCAACCTTTATTTTCTTTAACTTTATGAAGACAGTGCCAAAGGAACTTGATGAGAGCGCGACCATTGACGGAGCATCGACGTTCCGTACCTATACATCCATTATTTTTCCATTATTAAAGCCGGTAACCGTGACCGTCATTGTACTGGATGTAATGTGGATCTGGAACGATTTTCTGCTTCCGCTTTTGATGGTAAACAGTAACAATCAAACAAAAACGCTGGTACTTGCCGCATATACGTTTGTGGGACAGATGAATACCAAGTGGAATTACGCATTGACCGCTATGGTGCTGACCGTGGTTCCGTCCATCATCGTGTTTATTCTGTTACAGAAGCATATCGTAGAAGGTGTAGTAGCCGGTGCAGTAAAAGGATAGGGAGGGTATTCTTATGAAGAAAAAATTTTTAAGCGCAATTCTTTGTGCAGCAATGGGAGTAACAATGTTGGCAGGTTGTGGATCTTCTGGGGGAAACGGTGGAGATTCCAGTCAGTCGGCATCAGCAAAAGGCGATGATTCCGGAGAAATTTATATGTTTATCAGCCAGCCGGAGTATGCGGATGCGATAGGGGAACTGATCGATGAGTACAAAAAAGTGGCTCCGAATGTTACGATCAATTATGAGACTACACAGAACGATTATCCGACGCTGTTGAAAGCAAAATTAAATTCCGGAGAGACCCCTGATATTTTCGCCTCTACTTCCGGAAAAGAGATTGATACTTATAAGGAATATTCCTATGATCTGACCGGCCAGCCGCTGACAGAAACCATGCTTGACTCCGTGGCAGCAACCATGCAGAGCCCGTCGGATGGAAATGGATGCTATGGTGTGGCAATTAAGGGAAATTATTTCGGTATTGTATACAACAAAGACATTTTTGAGGAGTGCGGTATTACGGAATTTCCGAGTACGGTTTCTGCCATGAAAGATGCATGCGAAAAAATTTCTGCAAAAGGATATCAGCCATTTACCACAGGCTTTAATGAGTGGTGGGTATTTAAACATATCTGGCAGCATTTCCTAGATGCAGCTGCAAAGGATGCGGGACTTTCTACTTCTGATCTGATCGCAAAGTTTGAGAAGGGCGAAGCAAAGGTATCCGATTATCCGGAACTTTACAACAATTATTTTGACTTTATTGATCTGGCTGTAAAATATGGGGATGAGAAACCTCTGGAAACGGCACTTGACGGTGAGGAATCCGCATTTGGTACAGGAAAAGCAGCCATGGTATTAGGACAGGGCGCATGGATTGAGGCAGACTGCTTATCCATCAATCCGGATCTGAATATTGGATTTAACGGATATCCTGTAACAGAGGATGCTTCCCAGTGCCAGGTAATCTCCGGTTCTGATCAGGCATTACATGTAAACAAGGATTCAAAGGTATTACAGCAGACACTGGATTTCCTGAACTGGTGGTATACATCTGATTATGGAAAATCATGGTTTACGGATGTTGCCGGTGTAGTTCCTCCGGTAGAATCTACGACAGAGAGCAAATATGAAATCATCAAACAGGGAGATGAACTTTCAAAGACCAATGGCACTGCTGATCTGGCAATCTGCTACTCAACTGACAGCTGGCATCAGTCATTTGGCGAGATTATGCAGGGATACCTTGCAGGAACAACGGATAAGGATGCGACTTGTGCACAGATTGAATCACAGTGGAAAGCTATTGACGGCGCACAGTAGAACGTGTAAATGATGTAGTTTTTAAATGTGGCACAGTCCGGACAGACTGTGCCGCATTTTTTATGAAAAGAAAGGCAGGTATAACAAATGAAATTTACAGAGGGTTTTTGGGTCAGAAGTGAGCGGGCAAATGCCTCTTATGCATCACAGGGATTTTATGCAAAGAAGACGGCATATGGCATGCAGATTGTGGCACCGGAGCGTCCGGTATTAAATCGTGCGGATGCGATGAATATTTCTACGATTACCATTGATTTTATTGCATATGCAAAAAACAATATTCTGGTGAAAGCAAAACATTATGAGGGATATGAGAATGGAGAAGTCCGTTTTGAACTCAGGCAGGAGAAGGTGCCGTTTGAAGTTACCATTACCGAACAGGAAGCAGTTCTTGAAACCGGGGATGTGACCGTCCGTTATGACCGAACCAATGGATTTTACCGGTTCGAGGCGGATGGTAAGATCCTTACCGACAGCGGACTGAGAAATCTCGGATATGTCCGGTATGACAGAAAACCGGCATCGGTACTGCCGGAAGAAAACTATCTGGCAGAAGATTATAAACCATATATGGTAGCAGAACTTTCCTTAAAGGCAGGAGAGCGGGTATATGGATTTGGAGAACAGTTTACAGCATTTGTCAAGAACGGACAGGTAATCAATATGTTTAATGAAGACGGAGGAACCGCTTCCGAAGTCGCATATAAAAATATTCCGTTTTACATGACCAATGAAGGATATGGGATTTTTGTGGATCATACCACACCGGTTTCATTTGAAGTTGCAAGTGAAAAAGTAGAGTATGTGGGATTTTCCGTTCCGGGAGAGGAAATCCGCTATCATCTGATCTATGGACCGTCACCAAAAGAAATTTTAAGCCGTTATACCGATATGACAGGAAAACCGGCACTTCCACCGGCATGGAGTTTTGGATTATGGTTGACAACTTCCTTTACTACAAACTATGATGAAAAGACAACAAGTTCTTTTATTGATGGAATGGCAGAGAGAAATATTCCACTCCGGGTATTTCATTTTGACTGCTACTGGATGAAAGCCTTTCATTGGTGTGATTTTACCTGGGATGATGAAACGTTCAGTGATGTGGAGGAAATGCTGCATCGGTACAAAACCGAAAAGGGCCTGAAAATCTGCTGCTGGATCAATCCGTACATTGCACAGGGAACCGACTTCTTCCGGGAAGGATTAGAACATGGATACTTTGTTATGCGCAAGGATGGAAAAGGACCACGTCAGCTGGATTTCTGGCAGCCGGGCATGGCACTGGTGGATTTTACAAATCCTGCAGCAACAAAATGGTATACCGATAAACTGCGTACACTTCTGGATATGGGTGTGGACTGCTTTAAGACAGACTTTGGTGAGCGGATTCCGGTTGATGTAACCTATCATAACGGAGCCGATCCGGTAAGTATGCACAATTATTATACATTTTTATATAATCAGGCAGTTTTTACATTGCTCAAAGAGGTTAAGGGGGAAGGAGAAGCGGTTCTTTTTGCAAGAAGTGCAACAGCCGGAGGGCAGCAGTTCCCGGTACACTGGGGAGGCGACTGTTCCGCAACCTATCCATCCATGGCAGAGACGCTGCGGGGCGGTCTGAGTTTTGCCATGAGTGGATTTTCCTTCTGGAGTCATGATATCTCGGGATTTGAGCAGACTGCGACACCGGATATTTATAAGAGATGGCTGCAGTTTGGTATCTTTTCTTCCCACAGCCGTCTGCATGGCTCAACCAGCTACCGTGTGCCATGGCTGTTCGATGAAGAGGCATGTGATGTGGCAAGATTCTTTGTAAATTTAAAGTGCCGGATGATGCCGTATCTGTATCGCATGGCTGTTTATTCCCATGAGACAGGCATTCCGATGATGCGTCCGATGATTCTGGAATTTCCACAGGAGATGGGGGTAAAAGATCTGGATATGCAGTATATGCTTGGGGATTCCATTCTTGTGGCTCCGATTTTCCGGGAGGATTCCGTGGGAGAGTTTTATCTTCCGGAAGGAACCTGGACCCACCTGCTTTCCGGAGAGCGCCGGGAAGGAGGAAGATGGTATACCAAAGTCTATGATTATTTTTCTCTGCCGGTATTTGTGCGTGAAAATACGGTACTTGCCATGGGCGAAAATGATCAGCTGCCGGATTATGAATATGCAGAGAATGTAGTACTGCATCTGTTTGAAATCAAAGATGGTGCAGAGATTACCACAGAAGTTACCGATGTGTCCGGAAAGACCGTGCTTGTTGCAAATACAAAGAGAGAGGGCAATACGGTTTCTGTAACCGTGGACCATCCGCAATACCATCCGTCGGTTATGGTGCATGGTATGACGGGGGTTGCAATTCAGACAGAGCTTGAAGTAAATTATACAGACAAAGGAGTTATTTAATTATATGGAACATGCATATTGGAAGCAGATGATAGAAATAGAAGAAAATGGGATTTTTCTGGTTTTTGGAATTACACGGAATGATCAGATCAAATTTTTACACTTTTCTTCCGTTCCACAGGCAGAGGATATGTCCGTACAGGAATGCAGGCAGGAGGATGAATGCCGGATGATGGATGAAGGATTTCCTCTGGTGCAGCTGGAACTGGCTGGCTATGATCGGCCATATGAGCGGCATGGAAATAAATATGTGGTGACTTCTCCCGGATGTTATCTGAAATATGAAAATATGCAGGATACAAAGAATGAATCCGGGAGAATGCTTCAGATCCGGCAGAAAGATCCTCTTACCGGAGTCTGTGTACAGACCGACATACAGTTTTATGACGGAGTGCCGGTGGCAAGATTTGTCAACCATGTAACGAATGAGGGAGAGGAGGAACAGGTACTGACGTACCTGTCCTCCTTTACCTGCTCTGGAATTAAGAGAGATGGAAACTTTTTGTATATTCCGCATAATGGGTGGCAGAAAGAGCTGAACTGGCGCAGATATTCGTTTGAAGAGCTTGGATTTCCGGTGACACAGACGAAAAGTATCCGGAGAAGTTCCAAAACAATAGAAGTTTACAATACCGGGAACTGGTCCACAAAAGAGTATCTGCCGATGGGGTTTCTGAGCCATCCGCAGAGTGACGCGGGGCTGATCTGGCAGATTGAAAACAATGGTTCCTGGCATTATGAGATCGCAGACCAGAATGATCATTATGTTTTGAATGTCAGCGGACCAAACGAGATACAGTCACATTTCAGTAAGGTGCTGCGTCCGGGAGAGACATTTGAAAGTGTGCCGGCAGCAGTGGGTGCAGTGCGGGCAGATATATCAGATGCATTTTCTGCAATAACGGAATACCGGCGAAGAATCCGCAGAAAAAACCGTGACAATGATACACTCCCGGTAATTTTTAATGATTATATGAATTGTCTGTGGGCAGATCCAACGACGGAAAAAGAATTACCGCTGATTGATGCTGCAGCAAAGGCCGGATGTGAATATTTTGTTATTGATGCCGGATGGTACGCAAAGGGAATCTGGTGGGACAGCGTAGGAGAATGGAAAGAAAGCCGCGAGCGTTTTCCAAAGGGAATCCGGCAGGTGACCGATTATATCCGGAGCAAAGGGATGATACCGGGAATCTGGCTGGAACTGGAAGTAATTGGAATCCACAGTCCGAAACTTGCAGAATTAAGTGATGACTGCTTTTTCAAACGGCATGGCAGACGGATATATGACAGAAGCCGCTATCAGCTGGATTTCCGGAATCCGGAGGTGATCGCCCATGCCAATGAAGTGATCGACCGTGTTGTGAATGAATATGGCGTCGGTTATATTAAGATGGATTATAACATTGAGCCGGGGATCGGAACGGAACTGGATGCAGACAGTTTTGGAGAAGGACTGCTTGCACATGAGAGAGCATATCTGGCCTGGCTGGATACGGTATTTGAAAAATACCCGGATCTTGTGATCGAAAATTGTTCCAGTGGAGGCTTGCGCATGGACTATGCCCTGTTGTCCCGGTTAAGTATCCAGTCTACCAGTGATCAGGAAGAATATGATATGTATGCACAGATTTCTGCAAATGCAGCTACCGGTGTCGCACCGGAGCAGGCAGCAGTGTGGTCCTATCCGTTAGAGCAGGGAGACCGCGAGGAAACCATCTTTAATATGGTAAATGCGATGCTGCTGCGTATTCACCAGAGCGGGCATCTGGCGCAGCTTTCACCGGAACGGTTCCAGCTTGTAAAAGAGGGGATTGACTGTTATAAACAGATCCGCAAAGACATCAAAAACGGGCATCCATACTGGCCGCTTGGACTTGCAAAAGCAGGGGATTCATGGATGGCATACGGAATGGAAGCACCCGCACAGGAAGGTGCGAAAACCAGAACATTTTATCTGTCTGTCTGGAGAAGAGGCGGGGAGCAGAAAGCATGCACATTTCTCCCGGTACCTGCATATAACACACCGGACTGGAACGGGGCGGATATGACAGTAAAACAGATTTATCCGGTGGAAGAGGCACAGCATGTGCGCATCAATCAGGATCATACAATCACGGTGGAATATGAGCAGCCGGTCATGGCGCGTGTTTTTGAAGTTACTATTTGACTTTTTTCTTTGAAACCAATATATTGACAGAGTAAGTATGATTAGAATCATAACAGACTGAGTGAGGAAGAAATGTACAGAGCAGGAATTGATCTTGGTGGAACCAATATAAAAGCAGGGATTGTTGACGAACAACAGCATATAATTGCAGAAGCATCTGTGCCGACGAATGTAGAGAGACCGTATCAGGACATCATAAGGGATATGGCAGAACTGGTAAAAACGCTTTTGAAGCAGAAAGGTATCGGGGAAACACAGCTGAAGAGTATAGGAATCGGAAGCCCGGGAACGATTGATGCAGTACATGGAGTTGTGTTGTATTCCAATAATTTCGGGTGGGAAAATGTTCCGCTCACAGAGCAGTTAAAGAAGTACTTTTCCTGTCCGATTGCAGTTTCCAATGATGCAAACTGTGCGGCTTTAGGTGAAGTAAAAGCCGGTGCGGCGCAGAATACAAAAAATGCGATTCTGCTGACTCTTGGAACTGGTGTGGGCGGTGGAATTATTCTCGATGGAAAGGTGTTTGAGGGCGCACATGCAGGCGGTGCCGAACTCGGACACACAAGTCTGATATGTGGCGGTGAGCCGTGCACATGCGGACGGAAAGGCTGCGTGGAGGCATATGTATCGGCGACAGCGCTGATCCGTGATGCAAAAAGAGCCGCGCAGCAGCACCCGGAATCCATCCTGAATACAATGTGTCAGGGAGATCTTTCGCACATGAATGGAAAAATTCCGTTTGATGCCGCACAGGATGGGGATACAGCAGCAGAAAAAGTAGTAAATGATTATATTTGCTATCTTGGAGAAACCATTACAAATTTTGTCAATATTTTCCGGCCGGATATTGTTTTGTTATCGGGAGGCATCTGCAATCAGGGGAAAAAACTGACAGAGCCTCTTGAAACATACATTCAGGATAAATGCTTTGGTGGCAGCAAGGCGTTTATTCCGAAAGTTGCATGTGCGGTTCTTGGAAATAAGGCGGGAATCATCGGCGCTGCAAATCTGACAGGCGGTAAGGAAAGATAAGGAGAATGGAGTTATTATGGAAGAAATTTTTGAACAGTTTAAAGATAAGGATGCATTTGATGCCTACTGGAAAGAACATTATGTTCCGCTTACTTATGAGGATGTAAGGGAAGCATACGAGGATTTTGTAAAATCTGCGGATAAGCATATTTTTCTGTCGGATTATGAGGAATCCGGTAATGTCAGCCGGGAGGATTTTATGGACAATCTTTCACAGGCGGCGCAGTTCGCGTTTCAGGATGGATTGACGGAAGCGTTTTATGAGAAGAATCCGCAGGTTTATGAGAATGCATTTGCATTATTTGAGGCGGCACAGATGGAAGGCGGGGATGCGAATATTGCGGCAGCTTTTCATGAAGAGTATCAGCGTTTGTACCATGATTTTTTGTTGGAACTGTTTGATACACAATATGCGGAATAGACCGGGGAAATATAGGAAATAAAAGAAGGAGGCGCATAATGCGGCCTCCTTTTAAAATTTCATAAATGTGCAGGTTGTATTCTTAAAACAGAATAAAGGAGCACTTGTTATGAGAATTGCGCTACGCGCAAAACAAGTGCGTAGGTTGTATTCTTAAAAACAGAATAAAGGAGCATTTGCCATGAGAGTTACGCTACGCGTAAGGCAAATGCGTAGGTCATATTCTGGAAAAGAAGAATATGACATAAACCGAGTATCCCGCTTCGAATCAGAAACAATAGACGTTACCTTTGCAGTTAACTCCCCCCAGGCACCCTCACGTCACATGAGAGCTTTCGCTTAGGGCTGCTGTATTCCTACCCTGACCCGGTTCACGAATTCCCATTGCGCAAGACCCAGACGTCAACGCCACTTGCGAAGGGCAGCTCCACCGCCCTGACCCTCTGCGGGATATCACCCCAACTATAGCGGATTGTTGGTACAAGGTACCGCTACCACCCCGGCTACTCGGAGATTTAAGTATAATTCATATCAGAGGTTCTTGTCAAGCAAAACTGCCCGTATCTGTAAATTTAAAAAAAAGCTAAAGTATCTGCCAAACGAACCGATAAACAATGTATAGAGATGCAAGAACAGATGCATTTCGGAAGCTTATTTCAAGGAAGAAAGGAGATGCTGAGCATGCGTATAGATGCATATAACCAGGTAGCACAGTTATACGGTATACAAAAGAATTTAAAGACACAGAAGGCGCAGAATGCAGCAGGTCCGAGAGATCAGGTGTCCATTTCACAGGCCGGACGTGATTATCAGGTCGCAAAAAGTGCAGTATCAGAAGCTTCGGATATCAGGGAAGATAAGGTAAGCCAGCTCAAATCAATGATTGATGAGGGAACATATTCCGTTGAGCCTGGCGATTTTGCCAGCAAATTACTTGAAAAGTATAATGCCTGATGAGAAAGGCAGACGAGAGAGGTTTTTGAAGTGGCTAGTTTAGTAGAAGAGCTTGTAACAGTACTGGAAGAAGAAGAAAAGATTTACCAGACATTGATTTCTTATGGAGAAAAAAAGACAGACATCCTGATTCGGGCAGATGTTCCGGAACTGGAAAAACTGACATGTCTGGAACAGCTGGCAAGTGATGATCTGGTGACACACAGCAACCAGCAGGTACAGCTCTTAAAGGATATTGCCAATGTACTCGGACGTACAGAAGAAAAGATGACAGTTACCAGACTGATCACTTTGCTGGAGTCACAGCCGGATGTACAGAAAAAACTGACCGAAGCGAGAGACCGTCTGCTTGCGGCAGCAGACCGGATGAATCATCTGAATGATCAGAACGTGGCTCTGATTAAACAGGCCATTGAGTTAAACGAATTCGACCTTACGTTGTTCAAGAGTTTGCGGCAGGCCCCTGAGACCGCCAATTATGACAAAACTGCCTGCAATACAGGAAGCTTGCTGGGCAGCAGCGGATTTGACGCAATGAGTTAAGGAGGAACAAAAGAATGGGAAACGGATTCGGAAGCTTATATATTGGGGCATCTGGACTTCAGAATGCCCAGTATGCACTGAATACAACGGCAAACAACCTTGCAAATGTGAACACAACAGGATATGTCCGCCAGCAGGTTCGTTTTGCAGATAAAAATTATAATAAATTAAAGGACCCGAATAAAAATGTGAACATGCAGCAGTATGGGCTGGGTGTATCCATTGGAGATGTGGTTCATGCAAGAGATATTTTCTTAGACAAATCTTATCGGCAGGAGAATGGACGCAAGGGATTTTATACTTCTTTTTATGAAATCACGGATTATGTGCAGGATCTGTTTCAGGAATTAAACGGAGAACAGTTCAAACAGAGTGTCAGTGATCTACATCAGGCATTTCAGGAACTGGAGCCTAATATGGATAATTCCACACAACAGAATCTGGTACTTGAAAAAGCGGATCTTCTGCTGAGCCGTACGAAGTCATTGTATGATGACATGAAATCGTACCAATCCAATATCAATGAACAAATTAAAGATGATGTTGACCGTGTAAACAAGATCGGAAACCGTATCTATGAACTGAACCTGCAGATTCAGAAAGTAGAAGCTGGCGGACAGGAAACTGCAATGACCCTGCGAGATGAGCGTGACAATCTGCTGGATGAGCTGGGCGGATACGGAAGTGTCTCCATTAAGGAAGATGCGACGGGATTTACGTATGTAGATTTTGAAAGCACACCGTTTATCGATGACAATAAGTGCTATAACATCGGACTGCAGGAAGACAAAGAAACCGGATTTTACACACCGTACTGGACGCAGCTTTCTGATGTGGACAAGCAGCAGTATGTCCGCGTATTTAAAAAGAACGAAGTGATTTCCACGGATTTAAATACCGATGTGGGAAGTATTAAAGCCAAACTTCTTGCCCGTGGGGACGGATACGGAACGTATCAGGATCTGGAAAGCGAAGAGGCGTATGACCGTATTTCCGGTTGTACCATGATGGAGACAGAAGCACAGGTTTCTGCACTGCTTCACAATATTGTGACAAAAATCAACGATGCATACTGTCCGAATAAGACAGTAGATACGGATGTCACCTATACCGATGCCGATGGGAATCAGGTATCATTAAAGGGAAAGAAAGTTCTGGATGCCGCAAACTGTGCGGTCGGGGAAGACGGACAGCTGCCACCGAGGGAATTGTTTACCCGTGTGGGAATGGATCGTTATACCAAGGTGACAGGAGATGATGGGAATACCTACTATGTATACAACGAAGAGGACGAAAATGATCCCACGACGCTGTATTCCCTGAACAATATCAGCATCAATAAAGAGTTGCGCAAGCAGATCACACTGATGCCGTACAAGAATCAGAACGGTACGGATTATCCATTGGGTGAAAAACTGATGAGCCTCTGGAACGACAAGGAAATGACACTGAATCCGTACGACAAAAAGCCGTGTACGTTTGAAGGCTATTATGACAAGCTGATCGGGCAGATCGGAAATGATGGAAGCACTTTCCAGTCGGCAAGTGAGACACTGACGGGGGCACTGTCTTCCATCGACAACCAGAGACAGCAGACGATGGGCGTTTCCTCCGATGAGGAACTGACACACATGATCAAATTCCAGTCTGCATATAATGCGTCCAGCCGTTTTATGACGGTAATCAGTCAGATGACAGAACTGATCGTGACAGGATTGAAATAGAGATAAGGAGGCGTAGTTATGCCATCACAATTTTTTGGATTGAATATCGGGGCAAGTGCGTTGTCGGCATTTCAGACCTCAGTGAATACAGCGGCAAACAACGTTGCAAATGTGCAGACCAAAGGATATACCAGACAGACGGCAAATCTGGCAGCAACCGATCCGATCCGTGTATATACCAGATACGGCAGTGTCGGAACCGGTGTGGAAGTGACTTCCGTGACACAGGAGCGAAATCTCTATTATGATGAAAAATACTGGCAGAGTAATTCAAGCCGGGGATTTTTCGAACAGAAACTGTATTATGTGGATCAGGTCCAGACAATCTTCCGGGATGATGAGCAATCGCAGAAAGGATTTTCCAGTATTTTTTCCCAGATGTTTAATGATCTGGATACCTTAAAGACACAGGGAGAAGTGAAAGCCGTCCGCAATCAGTTTATTCATCAGGCACAGAGCCTTTGCACTTATTTTAATGCTTTGTCCAAGAGCCTGACGGAGATTCAGGAGGATACCAACGAAGAGATCAAGGCTTCTGTGGATAATATCAATTCCATTGCAGAGAAAATTTCGGTGCTCAACAAGCAGATTAATAATATTGAAGTACGCGGAGGACATGCAAATGAGTTACGTGACCAGCGTGCCAATCTGATTGATGAGCTTTCAGGGATTGCAGATGTAGAGACGAAAGAATTCGAGGTGACAAACTCCAACGGACAAAACTTAGGAGGAACCAATTACCGCGTATATATCAACGGACAGACACTTGTAGACGGAAACGATTACCGGACATTAAAATGCACCTCTTCAAAGTATCTGAACAATCAGATGGATGCCGAGGGCATGTATGCCATTACCTGGGAAGATACCGGAATGGAATTTAATGCCAAAGGTGCCAGTGCCAACGGAAGCCTCAAGGCATTGTTTATGATCCGTGACGGAAATAACAATGAAAATATGAAGGGAACGGTCTCGGATGCAGATCTGTCTTCTATTACGATAAAGATTCCGGATACAAAAGTGAATGAACTGTCACTGGCGAATAAGGGCCGGATTATGGTAAATAATAAGTTTTATTACTATGATGGATGGACAGCAAAAGTCGGTGAAAACGGGGTAAACAGTGTAACATTTAAGCTTGCTCCGGAATCGCAGATGGCAGATCAGGCAGAAGCTGACCGTGTCAAGGGAGACGGGCAGAGCAATTATCTGACAACCGGTTCTTCCATGGATGCTCTGGGGATTCCGTATTATCAGAATCAGATCAATGAGTTCCTGCGTAATTTTACCCAGGCATTCAATGATATTGAAAAACAGGGTGTTACATTAGATGGCGATAAAATGGGAGCCTTTTTTGTGGGGACTTCCCCAACCGGAAACACGTTTGATGCAGATTCGTGGGATGCGAAAGTACAGGCGGCAAAGAAAGACGGATGGACAACGGATATTGAACTGTCATCCGATGGGGACAGCTATTATCAGTTTACAGCGACAACCCTTGCAGTAAACAGCAAATCATTAAAGGATTCCAACTACTTTGCAACGTCAACCAAGATTACACAGGGTGAGGCGAAATACGATACTGTTGAGGATCTTTTGAAGCTGCAGAAGGATGTGCGGATGTTCCGCGGAGATTCTGCGGAGACGTTTCTCGAAACACTGATTTCAGATGTGACGGTTGACGTGAACAAGACAACAACAAGTTCCAATAATTATTCGAACCTGTCTACCGCGATTGCGACACAGCGTACCTCGGTATCCGGCGTGGATGAAGACGAGGAAGCGATGAACCTGATCAAATTCCAGAATGCATACAATCTGGCATCTAAGATGATTTCCGTGATGTCTGAGATGTATGACAAACTGATCAATGAGACCGGGGTGGTATGATGCCTGCGGACGAAACCGTGTGAGCTGACAGCATAAAACTTAGGAGGGAGATCCTATGAGAGTTACCAATAATATGATCACAAGCAACACAAAGAGCAATATCAATGCAAATAAGGTGCTTGTGGATAAATATAATACCCAGATGACAACGCAGAAGAAGATCAATAAACCGTCGGATGATCCGGTCATTGCGATTCGTTCCCTGCGTATGCAGACCAGTTTGTCCCATATTGACCAGTATCTGAACAATAACATTTCGGATGCCAATTCCTGGCTGAATGTGACGGATACGGCGCTGGAAAATATGAAAACAATCCTGACGGATGTCCGCTCATTATGTGTCAAAGGGGCAACGGATACCTTAAAAGAAGATGACCGCAGAACCATTCTGAATCAGCTGAAATCTTTAAGTGATCAGATTTATGCAGAGGGAAATGCAGATTTTTCCGGCAGAACGGTATTTACCGGATATCGTACGACCGAGCAGCTGACATTTAAGACAGATGAAGAGACAACATCCTACACGATTGATCAGAAATTATCCTATAAAGATATTTCCGAGGCACGCTACACATACGGAAACGTAGATGTACCAACGGATGCGGCAAACAGCTTTGATGAAAAGATTTCCATCGGGGAAAATACCTACGACCGGCTGCGCCTGGCGTATGGAAAGATTAACGGAAAAGATAATTCGGATGGAACGGGAGCAATTGATCCGATTTCCAGTATGAGTTATACGACAGCTGCAGGAAAGAAAGTGAAATTAAATCTTGCACCGGGACAGACTAGCGGACAATTTGTAGATGAGAATGGGGCAGCAACCGGCAGTACGTTTACCATGTACGAATCCAAAGAGGAGTGGCTTAAGGATAAGGCGAACAACGGGGAAGCCAAAGTCGGAGACAATGCCATGGTATTTATCAAAGATACCGGTGAAATGATTCTCGGAAAAGATTTGTCCAATACATTAAAGAGGGAAAAGGCAGATCTTAGCATCACGTACACCAAAACCGGATTTGATGCAGGAGAGGTTCGTCCGGAATATTACTATGACTGTAAGATGAAGACTCCGGATATGCAGGAGGCGGTACAGTATACCAAGGAAGATCAGCCGATCAATTTCGAAATTTCCAGTGGAATCATGCTCGCGGCAAATACACAGGCGAGCGATGTTTTAAGTACTGACATTGGACGGGATATGACGGAGATGATGACGCTTGTTTCTGCTTCCACACAGGCACATGACAAAGTTTCACGAATTGAAAAGATGATGTCGATGGATAAGTATTCGGATGAGGAGAGCCAGAAGAAACTTCAGACCTATCTGGATGCTGCCAATAAAGAAGCTACCTATGCAGACGATAATCTGTCAAAAACCTACCAGCAGTTTATCTCAAATTTTGACGGATACCTGAATAAAGTAAATGTGGCACATACCAATGTGGGTGGATTGCAGCAGCGCGTGGAGCTGACAAAGACCCGTGTGGAAAACCAGAAAGAGACGGTAGAAGAATTGAAGTCTAACAATGATAACCGTGACATTTCGGATATTATCATTGATTACTATGCTGCTTACAATGCATATACGTCCAGTCTGACGGCTGCATCGAAAGTTGGAAGCCAGACATTACTGAACTATTTATAAAAACGCGGAGCGAAGGAGAAAGACCATGAAGGCTGATTCACGTATTTTTGGAAAAATTGAAATAGAGGATGATAAAATCATCACGTTAGAGAAAGGTATGATCGGTTTTCCGGATCTCAATCATTTTGCACTGATTTATGATGAAGAGAAAGAAAAAAAATACAATTCCATTATGTGGCTGCAGTCGATGGATGATCCAGACATTGCATTTCCGGTTATGATGCCGCATATTGTCAAGGAAGATTACAACCCGAATGTAAGTGAGGAAATGATTGCACCACTCGGAAAGCTGACACCGGAAAACACATATATTCTTGTGACGGTAACGGTCCCGAAAAATATAGAAGATTTTTCCGTAAACCTGAAAGCACCGGTTGTGATCAATATGGATAACCGCAAAGGGGTACAGATGATAGTGGAGGATGATTATCCGGTAAAATACAAAGTATATGATGTGCTTAAGGCAAAGAAAGAAAAGGCGGGTGAATAAGATATGCTGGCATTGACAAGAAAAAAGGGGGAGGCCCTTGTAATCAACAACAATATCGAGATCACCGTACTTGAAATCCGGGGAGACCAGATCAAACTTGGAATTACGGCACCGAAAGATGTTCCGGTATACCGTAAGGAAGTGTATCTGCAGATTCAGAAAGAAAACCAGGAGGCAATCAGCCTCGATGGTATCGAAGCATTAAAAGGAATTCTTGGATAAAGCGGAAAAACAATCGGAGGGTGTTAAGTTTTTACTGACACGCTCCGATAATTATTTATAGAATGACAGTAATAGATTGGCTATGCAGCCGGCATAACCGGCGGCGGATGATGGAGACAGGAGGTAATCATCATGGCAATGGAGGCTATTAAAGGTGCAGGAATGACGTATCAGGGAAGCGTGTCATCTGCAGAAAGCCAGCCCAAAACAGATTCTGCGGTAAAAGCTGCAGAGACCGATGCACCTGAAAAGGGCATCGTATCGGAGAATATAAAGCAGGCTGGTGAGGAGAACGTAAACACTTCCCAGGGAGCAGATCAGCGGAATACAAATGCGCAGATCAAAAAAGCCGTGGATGAAGTGAATAAAAAGGCGGTCAACTCGGAAGCAATATTCGGCATTCATGAGGCAACCAATCGTGTGACCATAAAAATTATTGATAAAGATACCAAAAAAGTACTCAAAGAGATCCCACCGGAGAAAACACTGGATATGATTGCAAAAGTGTGGGAACTTGCAGGCCTTATGGTGGATGAAAAAAGATAAAAAAGGGGAGGGAAAATTATGCCAATCAGAATGACAGGTATGGTGTCCGGACTGGATACCGATTCTATCGTAAAAGAACTCGTTTCTGCATACAGTACCAAAAAGGAAAAATACGAAAAAGAGCAGACAAAACTTGGCTGGAAGCAGGAGATCTGGAAAAGTCTGAATAAAGAAGTAAACAGTTTTTATAAGAGTGTTGGTAATCTGCGGTTTGACAGCGGATACAATACCAAAAAGACAACATCGTCCGACAGCACGAAGGCAACCGTCAGTGCGAGCGGAAATGCGACTGTCGGAACACAGAAACTGCATGTGCTTTCTACTGCACAGTCCGGTTATCTGACGGGGGCTGAGATTAAGACAGCAGCCAACGAGAAAGTTACTACGTCTACAAAGCTTTCGGATCTGGGTGTTACAGCAGATGAAATTACCTTTAATGTGGGACCGGCAAATAATTCTGCATCCGGAACCACAAAACAGATCAAAGTAGGAAAAGACAGCACAATCAGTGACGTTGTAAACCAGCTGAAGGATGCGGGACTGAATGCAAATTTTGATGCCGGAAACAGACGCTTTTATCTGAGTTCTTCAGATTCAGGATATGCAACGGATTTTAATATTACTGCGGACAGCAGCGATACAAATTCTACAACATTATTAAACGCACTGGGTCTGGGCAAGACGGCAAAGAAGATTGACGGAAGCGATGCGGTTATTGTTTTAAATGGCGTAAAATATACCAGTACAACGAATAATTTTTCTATCAATGGATTATCCATTTCCGTCAATGGAGTGACAGACAAAGTCGATGATCTTGAAAAGGTCGATGTCGATGCCTTAGATGACAGCAAGGCAGTTTCTATTTCCACAACGACCGATACACAGGGAATTTATGACAAGATTAAAGACTTCCTGACCAGTTACAACAACATCATCAACAAGATGACGAAACTGTATAACGCAGATTCTGCAAAGAATTACGAGCCATTGACAGATGATGAGAAGTCGCAGATGTCTGATTCGGAAGTAGAAAAGTGGGAGACAAAGATCAAGGACTCCCTGCTTCGCCGTGATTCCAATCTGAGCACGATTATGAATGCCATGACGACTTCCATGACCAAGGCAATTTCCATCAATGGAAAGAATTATTCGCTTTCCAGTTTTGGAATCAGTACACTTGGTTATATGAATTCGGCAGAGAATGAGCAGAATGCTTATCATATTGACGGTGATGAGGATGATGAAAATACATCAGGAAATAAAGATAAGCTGATGGCTGCATTAAGCAGTGATCCGGATACCGTGATTGATTTCATGAAGCAGTTGTCGACCAATCTGTATACGGCAATCGACAAGCAGATGCAGAGTAATTCCCTGCGAAGCAGATACAGCATTTACAATGATAAGGAGATGACTTCCCAGTATACAAGCTATACGAAGACCATTGCAGAGTGGGAGACAAAGATTTCCGACAAGGAAGATTATTATTACAAGAAATTCTCCAAGATGGAGACTGCGCTTTCCAAGTTAAACAGCCAGACAAGTTCTCTTTCAGGTATGTTCAGCAGTTAATCAGTATCATGCAGGGCAATCTTTTGCAAAATAAAATATACAGGAAATAATAGGGGGAATCAGGATGATTCAGAAAAATCCATATGCAGCGTATAACAACAGTAAGATCCAGACGGCAACACCGGCAGAACTGACGCTGTTACTCTATGAGGGAGCTATTAAATTTACAAACATTGCGATTGTAGCGATTGAAAAGGGCGATATTGAAAAGGCGCATAACAATATCCGAAAGGCAGAGAATATCATTCGGGAGTTTCAGATAACTCTCGACCACAAATATGCAGTTGCCAAAGATTTTGATGCGGTCTATACCTATCTGTTACAGAGATTGTTAGAGGCCAACATGAAAAAGGACAAGGATATCTTAGAGGAAGTGCTTGGTCATCTCCGTACCATGCGGGATACATGGAAAGAAGTTATGGCAAAGACCGCAAACGGAAACAATATCAAGACAAAGGAACCGGTAGCGTAATGCCGGCAGGAGACAGTATGCCAGATACATATATTGCAATTATGCTGCAGAGCCTGAAAAAAAAGGAACAGGTTCTGGATGAAATTATCCGCCTGGATGACCGGCAGAAAGATACCCTGACGGATCCGGAATGCCCGTTTGATGTGTTTGATGAAACCGTGGAGGCAAAAAGTGCGTGTATTGATCAGCTGAACCAGCTGGACAGTGGTTTTGAGAAGCTCTATGCACAGGTGGCAGAAGAACTGGATCAGAACCGTGAAGATTATGCAAAGGAAATTCGTGACATGCAGCAGTGCATTCGCCGGGTAACGGACAAAAGTGTCAAGATTCAGGCGCAGGAAGCCCGCAACAAAGAACTGATGCGTGAAAAGTTTGCCACAATTCACAGACAGGCAAAGGCGGTGCGGAAAAACAGCCGTGCGATTACCGGATACTATAACAGTATGAAAGAATGGTAGTTATTTCATAAAATGGGACAAAAGTACTACTTGATAAAAAATATCATATGACTTATAATGACCTTGTTATATGACTGACGGATAATGTGGAGCACCACGTGAAGTATAACATAGCACGCCGCATGAAAAATCGCTGACGCGATGCGGGTGCGTAGGTTATACATCAAATAGATGTATGAAGGAGCACGCCGCATGAAAAATCGCTGACGCGATGCGGGTGCATAGGTTATACATCAAATAGATGTATAACAGGAGTCGTACCGTCTGGGCAAAAGATAAAAAACCCAGGCGGTTTTTTGCGTTCATTTATATTTTCCGGTTTTTGGTAAATATATTGTATGAAAATAAAGACATGCGTGGGTATTGACAAAATGATGAACGTTAGTGTAATCTATCAATGATTAGAGAATACTAACCAATAAGAGAAGGAGGATCACCATGTTAGAAATGAAAGAGTGGGATGGATTCGAAGGACGTCTTTGGAAAGAAGAGATTAATGTCCGCCAGTTCATTCAGGATAACTACACACCATATGATGGTAACGAGGATTTCCTTGCAGAACCTACAGAGGCTACCAATAAACTTTGGGGAGCACTGCAGAAACTGCAGAAGGAAGAGCGCGCAAAGGGCGGAGTCCTCGATATGGAGACCGAGGTTGTAACCGGTATTACAGCTTATGGTCCGGGATATATTGATGAATCTTTAAAGGATTTAGAGACAATTGTAGGTTTACAGACAGACAAGCCGTTAAAGCGTGCATTCATGCCTTACGGTGGAATCAAGATGGCTGTTCAGGCGTGTGAGACATACGGATATCAGGTAAGTGACCAATTAAAGGAGATTTTTACCAAGTATCACAAGACACACAACACAGCCGTATTCGATGCTTACACACCGGAGATGATGAAAGTACGTCACAATAAGATCTTAACAGGTCTGCCGGATACATACGGACGCGGACGTATTGTTGGTGATTACCGCCGTGTTGCTTTATACGGTATCGACCACCTCATCGAGGAGAAGAAGAAAGATAAGGCAAACTGTGGCTGTGGTGAGATGACAGACAATGTGATCCGTTTAAGAGAAGAGATCGCCGAGCAGATCAAGTGTTTAGAGGATATGAAGAAGCTTGCAGAGATCTACGGATACGATATTTCCAGACCTGCAACAAACGCAAAGGAAGCCGTACAGTGGTTATACTTCGGATACCTTGCAGCAATCAAGACACAGAACGGTGCAGCAATGTCCGTTGGTCGTGTTTCTACCTTCCTTGATATCTACTTCGAGAGAGACTTAAAGAAAGGCATCATCACAGAGCAGGAAGTACAGGAATTGGTTGACCACTTTACCATGAAGCTTCGTATGGTAAAATTCGCACGTATTCCTTCTTACAACCAGCTGTTCTCAGGTGACCCTGTCTGGGCAACACTTGACGTTGCGGGTACAGGCGTAGACGGACGTTCCATGGTTACAAAGTCCGACTTCCGTTTCCTGCACACCTTAGAGAACATGGGACCGGCTCCGGAGCCAAACCTTACCGTATTATATTCTTCCAGACTTCCGGAAGCATTCAAGGATTATGCAGCACGTATCTCTATTGATACAAGTTCCATCCAGTATGAGAACGATGACGCTATGAAACCGGTATGGGGCGATGATTATGCCATCTGCTGCTGTGTATCTGCTACACAGACAGGTAAGGAAATGCAGTTCTTCGGTGCCCGTGCAAACCTTGCAAAGTGTCTCCTGTATGCAATCAACGGTGGTGTGGATGAGAAGACCGGCCAGCAGGTAGGACCGGATTACAAGCCAATTACATCTGAGTACCTTGATTATGATGAAGTCATGGAGAAGTACGATAAGATGATGGACTGGTTAGTAGATATTTATGTAAATACCTTAAACCTGATCCAGTATATGCATGACAAATATTACTATGAAGCAGCAGAACTTTCTCTGATGGATACTGATCTGAAGAGAACGTTCGCAACCGGTATTGCAGGATTTTCACACGTAATCGATTCTCTTTCTGCAATCAAGTACGCAAAGGTTAAAGTTATCCGTGACGAGAACGGAATTGCAAAAGACTTCGAGATCGAGGGAGACTTCCCAAGATACGGTAACGATGATGACCGTGCCGATGATATCGGAGTATGGCTGTTACAGACATTCATGGATAAGTTAAAGAAGCATCACACTTACCGTGATTCTGAGCCTACAACTTCTATCCTTACCATTACTTCCAACGTTGTATATGGTAAAGCTACAGGAGCAATGCCAGACGGACGTAAGGCTGGCGAGCCACTTTCACCGGGAGCTAACCCAAGCTACGGCGCAGAGAAGAGCGGACTTCTTGCTTCCCTGAACTCTCTGACAAAGATCCCATATGAGTGGGCTCTTGACGGAATTTCCAATACCCAGACCATCAACCCTGGTGCACTTGGAAACGAAGAAGACGAGCGTATCGAGAACCTTGTAAACGTTATGGATGGTTACTTTGATCAGGGTGCACATCACCTCAATGTCAACGTATTCGGCAAGGAGAAACTGATCGATGCGATGGAGCATCCGGAGAAGGAAGAATATGCAAACTTCACGATCCGTGTATCTGGTTACGCTGTGAAGTTCATCGACCTGACCAAGGAACAGCAGATGGACGTTATCGCACGTACCTGCCACGAGCATATGTAATATGATCTAAGGTGTCACAAATCACAGAACACTCCTGCCTGCAGAATTGCGAAGCTGCGAAGCAACGGAGTAATTCGTAGATCATATCTGTTGGAATGGATATGAAATCAGGGTTAATACATGAATGAATATTTGTGTATTAGCCCTGTTTTTATGATATAATTTGCACATACTAATGAAATGATAATTCGATGCTTTTATTGGTTTGGTTAAAAACGAGGTAAAACAATGCTAGGAAATATACATTCAATCGAGACATTCGGTTCCGCAGACGGACCGGGCGTGCGTTATCTGATTTTTTTGAAGGGCTGCAATATGCGCTGCAAATACTGCCATAATCCCGATACCTGGGCAAAAACCGAGGGGGAAATGAAAAGCGCAGAAGAAATTTTACAACAGGCGCTGCGGTATAAAAGATACTGGGGCAAAAAGGGTGGTATTACCGTAAGTGGCGGAGAAGCACTGTTGCAGATTGATTTTGTCACAGAATTGTTTACGCTTGCCAAAGAAAAAGGCGTCAATACCTGTCTGGATACAGCGGGCAACCCGTTTACCCGTGAGAAACCATTCTATTCTAAGTTTGAAAAACTGATGGAAGTGACGGATCTGTTTATGCTCGACATAAAGGAAATTGATGAGGACGAGCATAAACAACTGACAGGCCAGACGAATAAAAATATTCTGGATATGGCAACCTGTCTGTCGGATTACGGTAAAGCGATGTGGATCCGGCACGTACTTGTGCCGGGCATTACCGATGATGATGGGCAGTTACACAGGCTCCGTGCATTTATAGATACGTTAAAAACCGTGGAACGTGTGGAAATTTTGCCATATCACACGCTGGGGGTATTTAAATGGAAAGAACTTGGGATTCCTTATGCACTGGAAGATGTAGAGCCGCCGACCAAAGAGCAGGTGGAACATGCACGGGAAATCATTATTCCCGGTTATAAATCCTGATTGTATGAACAGGAGGGACATATGCAAAAAAGGTAGCTGTAAAATCCCACCAAGTAAAGAGAATGGGACATATGCACAAAAAGATAGCTGTGAAATCCCATCAAACAAAGAGAATGGGACATATGTGCAAAAAGATAGATGAAATATCCCGACAGAAAAAGAAAGAGGGACATAGAAGCAAGGAAAAAATGTATATGTCCCAACAGTATAGATGGGCGGGACATAAAGATAAAGAAAAACAGTATATGTCCCAACAGCACCAATAAGAAGGACATAAAGATAAAGAAAAATTGTATATGTCCAGACAGCAGAATAAGAGAACCATAGGGAGCAGGAAAAGCTGCGTATATCTCATTTTTCCCCCCAAAAAAACTCAAAAAAGAATGCGCAGCAGGAAAGAAAACATAAGGAAAAACAAATCATGACACAACCGGAAATTTTATACGAAGATGCACAGCTGATCGTCTGTTACAAACCGGCAGGCATTGCAACGCAGACAAAAAAACTGGGACAAAAAGACATGGTCAGCATACTTTCGAATCACATAGCACAGGAAGAAACCGGACAGCCGTTTATCGGTGTAGTCCATCGTCTGGATCAGCCGGTAGAGGGCGTGATGGTGTTTGCAAAGACCAAACAGGCGGCTGCAAAGCTCTCGGCCCAGGTAAAGGAGCATTCGTTTGGAAAAAAATATTATGCAAAAGTCCAGCTTCCGGAAGGAAAAACCTTTGAGGAAGCTACCGGACATCCAAAAGAAGGAACCTTACGGGACTGGATGAAATTTGATCCAGGAGAAAATAAATCCTGTGTAGTAGAGCAGACGCAGGGGGAGAGCAGACGGGAAGATACCAGCCATCCGGAAAAACTGCGGCAATCGCGATTGCAGAAACCGCGGTATACACCAGCCGCACAAAATAAAATACAGGAAGCGGTTCTTGATTATCAGGTGATAAAGCAGGAAGAAGGATCTGCATTGCTGGATATTACTTTACATACCGGCCGCCATCATCAGATCCGCGTGCAGCTTTCTCATCTTGGAACTCCGATTTGCGGGGATCATAAATATGGAAATGCAGTAAGTGGAACCCCGGCATTATGTAGTTATCATATTGATTTTGTGCATCCGGTCAGTGGCAAAGAGATGACCTATGAAATTAAGCCGAAGAATTTCGAGGTAGAATTTTAACAGAGGCTTTCCTTTTGCGCAACCTTGACAATCGGCGGGGTTCGTCATATTATATATTCGAGCTTTTCTGCGCTTTTGGAGCAGAAAAGGAGAAACTCTTAATAGGAGTATCACGTAAAAAATGACCGCACAGTGGTCGCAGAAAAGGAGAAAGACATGGCGAAAGAGAAGAAACTTGTTGAAGCCATTACTTCCATGGAGGAAGATTTTGCACAATGGTATACCGACGTCGTAAAAAAAGCAGAGCTGATTGATTATTCCGCAGTAAAGGGCTGCATGATCATCAAGCCCGATGGGTATGCTATCTGGGAAAATATACAGCATGAATTAGACCGCAGATTCAAAGAAACAGGCGTAGAGAATGTATATATGCCGATGTTTATTCCGGAGAGCCTTCTGGAAAAAGAGAAGGATCATGTGGAAGGATTTGCACCGGAAGTCGCATGGGTGACTTACGGCGGACTCAATCAGCTACCGGAGCGTCTGTGCGTCAGACCTACTTCTGAGACACTGTTCTGCGATTTTTATAAAAATCTGATCCAGTCTTACCGTGATCTGCCAAAGGTGTACAACCAGTGGTGTTCCGTAGTACGCTGGGAAAAGGAAACCCGTCCGTTTCTGCGTTCCAGAGAATTCCTGTGGCAGGAGGGGCATACAGCGCATGCAACCGCAGAGGAGGCACAGGCACGTACCATCCAGATGCTGAATCTGTATGCAGATTTCTGTGAAGAGTTCCTTGCCATGCCGGTTGTCCGCGGACAGAAGACAGAAAAAGAAAAATTTGCCGGTGCGGAAGACACCTATACCATCGAGGCACTGATGCATGATGGAAAAGCCCTGCAGTCCGGAACCAGTCACAACTTCGGAGATGGATTTGCAAAGGCATTTGGTATCCAGTATACCGATAAACAGAATAAATTACAGTATGTACACCAGACTTCGTGGGGAATGACAACACGTCTGATCGGAGCCATCATCATGGTTCACGGCGACAATGATGGTCTGGTTCTGCCACCTAAGGTAGCACCGACACAGGTAATGGTTATCCCGATCCAGATGCAGAAGGATGGCGTATTGGATAAGGCAAACGAAGTGCGTGAGCGTCTGGGAAAAGTCTGCCGTGCAAAACTGGACGATTCCGATAAGAGTCCGGGATGGAAATTCTCTGAGCAGGAGATGCGTGGAATTCCGCTTCGTGTGGAACTGGGACCGAAAGATATTGCGGCAAATAAATGTGTGGTTGTCCGCAGAGATACCAGAGAGAAAATTGAGGTTTCCCTGGATGAGATCGAGACAAAGATTCCGGAACTGTTAGAGACCGTTCAGAAAGATATGTTTGCGCGTGCAAAGGCACATCGTGATGCACATATCTGGGATGCACATAATTACGAAGAATTTAAGGATATTGCAGAAAATAAACCGGGATTCATCCGTGGTATGTGGTGCGGAGATCAGGCATGTGAGGACAAGATCAAAGAAGATCTGGCAGTAACCTCACGCTGTATGCCGTTTAATGATCAGGAACAGATTTCAGATGTTTGTGTATGCTGTGGAAAACCGGCACATAAGCTGGTATATTGGGGCAAGGCATATTAAAAATCAGCCGGGATTATGGATTTCAAAGAGGGGGTTGGAGCCATGATTGAAAAGTATTTTAATGGTGTTATAGAACAGGTATATCACAGAATCGGAAACGCAGAAAAGAACATTGTTATGGCAAGCTATAACAATGACTTTTCTGTGTCCGGGCTGGAGAATAAAAAACGTTATCAGGAAGACGATAACGTTTTTTTTGCCTGTTGTGAATTGCGATATGAAAAGTTATCCGGAGCATATGCACCTTTTTTAGATATTATCTGCGATATGTTCCGGCAATTTGTAAAGGGCGATTTTGATTCCTTTTTACGGGAATGCAAAACCTATGAACTGCACCGTTCGTTATTTCTTGGGTACTACGAAGACGGTGTCTGCAAAAGAGAAGAAGGGGTACTGTTAAACGAAGTAGAGTATGAGCAGCGGCGCATGACAGATGCAATCGTTGCCATGTTAAAGAAACTGACAGAATATCGTCCAATTCTGATTGTGATCAACCGGTTTCAGCTGGTGGGACGCAGTTCGATGGAACTTATTTACCGGCTTGTGACAGATCCTTCTTCTAAAATCGGAATTGTGCTGGGTGTAAACGAGATGCAGCCACGGCTGGATACGGCAAACGATGTGTGGGATGCGATTGTCGAAAAACTTGAAGACAGCAGCCAGATCTATCACATCGGAAGTTCCGGAAAGCACAGAGACCGGGAGAAGGCAGAGGATATTGCAGAGGATAAAAACTATGCACATATGCTCAGAAAAGTAGAAACGATTCTCAGTTTTCTGGATTGTGATCAGGCAAAATTTTACTTGCAGAAACTGGAGTACAAGCTTAAATTTGAGGATATTTTTATTGAGGAGGTAACGCTTCGGAATTTTTATCTTTTGTATACGCGCACAGCTATTATGCGGGCGGAACTTTCAAAAGCACTGGAGATGGTGGATTCTGCCATGCGCCTGCCATCGGTCCGGAAAGATTTGTTTTACCGCAGTGAGTGTGCTTTTTTAAAGGGAACCTGTCTGATGTATCAGGGAAAACTGCAGCAGGCTGAGATGTATGCGCAGTATGCAAAGGAAGAAGCCGAAAAAAGCGGGAACGAAAAACAGATATTTAAAGCAGAACTTTTATCGGTTATGGCGCGGATGTCCGGCTGGTATAATATCTTCTTCTGTGTTCAGGATATCCCGATTGATGAGGGATTGATTGAAAAACTGATGCAGAACAATTATCGGAACCATCTGGCACATATTTATATTTATGCGTATGATAACCGGCCGGAGATGGTTGCAAGGGCGTACCGCTCTGAGGCGTCTCTTTTGTATTTTAGTAAGGGTGTCGCGCTGGCAAAAGAAATCGGAAATGAACAGCTGGTATACGATGCATATCAGAAAAATATCATGCTTGCAGCGACCAATGGCATGAATGAGATCGCGATGCTGTATTCTGTGCGTACATATCAGTTCATGAAGTCCAGAGATGATATTTATGAGGGCAGAATTTTATCCGGAATCGGCTATAATCTGAGTGCCATGGGAAAGAACCAGCTGGCGGAGAATTATTATAACCGCGCGATTGAGGTATTTTATCATCTGCGTCTTCCGGAGGATATCGCGGAAGTATTTTATAACCGCGCGCTGAACTATATCATGCAGGAGAAATATGCGAGGGCAGAACATGATCTGCTGATGGCTATGAAGGTGATTGAAAAATTACATCTGAACAGCCTGCGCGTATGTAATCTGTCAAAATTATACGGTTTGCTGGCACTTGTGAGCATTATGCAGCAGGATCGCTTCAACTGTGAGCGGTATTTATTGAACTGCAGACAGTTTTTAAATTATATCATTGAAAAAGAAAAAGATAATGAGAACGAAGAAATCATTCATGATTATGCAAAGTGTGATGACGACATGTTCTTATATATGTTTTCCACAGCGATGCTCAATCGTATGGACGGCAGACAGGAAGATGCACTGGCCGGTTTTGAACAGGCGGAGCGTTTTTTGCTGCAGGCAGAAGGAAACCAGTTTTTTAGTTACCGGTTGTTCCGAAAGGAGAGAATGACTCTTTTTGAAGAAATGGGACGCAGTGAGCGCTGCCAGATAGAACGCGCGACTCTTTTGCAGCATGAGGAGATCAATGCGCAGGCGGCACGGCTACTTCCAATGAATCTGTTGCAGGAGATCGATCTGGGAGAGCATCCGGAAACGTGTGCGGTGCAGGAAGAAGATATCGAATTGCTGATTAAACAGGAAGGACTTTTCCAGGATTATGCAACCTCCCGCAGACAGATGGAGTTTATTTCCACATGGCAGAAGCTGATTGATGTGAGCGGAAGCAATGTAGAGGCAATGGTACAGAATGCCTTTAATACATTCATGAATCATTTCAGTCTGGATTGTGCATTGTACATCTGTTACCATGAGGATGGGGCACATGTACTTTATAACGACACCAAGTGTGAAATGACACAGGAAGTGATCGAAGGAATCGGAAACACCATGCTGGAATATCCAGAGGGGTTTGCCGTGTCAAAAATCAGTGACAGTTTTTTGGAACATCAGGATACCATCGGATATTTTGGTGTGGATGATGTATGTTCCTTTGTGGCAGTACCGTTTATGAAAAACGGAAAGCTGACCAGTCTTTTGATTACGTATGTCAGTATGAAAGATAACTGGCATGGGTCCATCGAGCGCTATATGCTCAATGAGGATGATCTGAGAATTTATTCCCTGCTCTTTCGAGAGATGGAATATTCGATCAACCGGATGGAAGCCAATGATAAAATTTATATGATGAACCGGAAGCTGCAGGAAGCAGCTGTCACCGATCTGCTTACCGGAATCTATAACCGTGCCGGTATGTATGAGGAAATCCAGAAGATGATTGAGTGTTACAGTATGTCAAAAAAAGCACATCATGTTGGGCTGATGTTTATCGATCTGGACAACTTTAAACACTACAATGATACATTTGGACATGACGTCGGGGATCTGATTTTAAAGGAAATGGCAAAGATTTTCCAGAAGGCATCCAAAGGCAGAGGCTTTGTTGCGCGATATGGTGGAGATGAATTTATCATGATTTTAAATACGGATGATCATGAGATTTTGGAAAATATTGCAAAAGGAATTTACGAGAAGATCAATGCCACGCAGGGATTTCAGCAACAGATTGAAAAATATCTCGGACATGCAATTACGACAACGGAAAAATCAAGGATTACCTGTTCCATCGGAATTGCAAGCGCAGGGGATGTGAGAAAAGAGGAAGATATTAATGAATTAATCCGTAGCGCAGATGAGATTTTATATAAAGTCAAAACAGGGGAAAAAGGACACTACGCATTTTTATGAAAATTCAATTACCAGAACACGTAAAGCAAATAATACACAGACTCCAGCAGGAGGGGTATGATGCCTATGCTGTAGGGGGATGCGTCAGGGATACCCTTTTGGGGCGCTGTCCGCAGGATTGGGATATCACAACTTCGGCCAGACCACAGGTGGTCAAATCCCTGTTTTCCCATACGATTGATACGGGCATTGCCCATGGGACCGTTACAGTTATGCTCGATCATACAGGGTATGAAGTGACCACCTACCGGATTGACGGGGAGTATGAAGATGCCAGACATCCGAAAACTGTGACTTTTACGGGAAATCTGGTAGAGGATTTGAAACGCCGGGATTTTACGATCAATGCCATGGCGTATAACGATACGGCTGGGCTGGTGGATGCGTTTGATGGAATTGGAGATCTCAAACGAAAAGTGATCCGGTGTGTGGGAGTGGCACATGACCGGTTTGGAGAAGATGCTCTAAGGATGCTGCGTGCCGTGCGATTTGCTGCACAGCTGGGCTTTACGATCGAGGAGAACACGCGGCAGGCAGTGGCAGATCTGGCAGAAAATCTGCAGAAAGTCAGTGCAGAGAGAATTCAGACCGAGATGGTAAAATTGCTGACTTCGGCACATCCACAGGAGATGCGCACCGTATATGAGCTGGGACTTTCCAGGGTCTTTCTTCCTGAGTTTGACCGGATGATGGAAACACCGCAGATTACGAAACACCACTGCTACAGTGTGGGAGAGCATACCATTTGCGCTATGCAGGAAGTTCCGCAGGATAAAATATTACGGCTTACCATGCTGCTTCATGATGTGGCAAAACCGGTGTGTGTTACTACGGATGAAAATGGTCAGAATCATTTCAAGGGACATCCGGCAGAGGGCGCAGAAATGGCGCGTCTTATCTTACGGCGTCTGAAGTTTGACAATGATACGACAAAACGTGTCTGTCTGCTTGTGCGCTACCATGATGACCGTCCGACAGTGACGCCGCGCAACGTGCGCCGTGCCATCAGTCGGATCGGGGTCGAAAATATGGAGGCACTTTTTGCAGTAAAGCGTGCGGATACACTGGCACAGAGTATGTATGAAAGACAAAAGAAACTTGCCTATATTGATGCCTACGAAGAAACATATCGCAAGATTATAAAAGAGGGGCAGTGTGTGCAGAAAAAAGATCTTGCCATAAATGGCAGGGATCTGATTGCACAGGGAATGCACACAGGAAAAGAAATGGGCGAAGTGTTGCAGAGCCTGTATGAGCGGGTTTTAGATGACCCACAACTGAATAAAAAAGAGACGCTGCTTGCACTGGCACTGCAATTGCAGCAGACAAAACAGGAATAAATAAGACACCCTTTCCATATGATGAAAATAGATTCAAGTCATGTGGGAGGGGTTTCATTTTGTATTATCAGCCGGAAGCAATGTTGGAGCAATATGACATAGAAATAAAACAGATCACGAAAGGCAGAGGTGTGTTTTGCTGTGAGACGGATCAGGGGAAAAAAGTACTTGCACCGTTTCGGGGATCTGCAGAACGCGCAAAATTTGTGCGCGAAATATTATGCAGCATGCAGGAAAAGGGATATCCGGTGGAACAGGTCAGTCTGACAAAAGACGGGCAGTGTGTGGTAACGGATGAAAGTGGCATGCGTTTCTGGCTGAAAGATCTGGTAGAGGGAAATGAATGCCAGACAGGTCGGGAGAAAGATGTAGCTGCCGGTGCCCAGGCGCTGGCAGTGTTTCATTGCTGTGTTTCATCCTGTGTTACGGAAATTCCGGATTTTATGAAAAATACAAAGAATGAACCGGCAGTGCTCTATTACCGGCATTACCGGGAACTGATCCTGGTAAAAAATTTTGTGCAGTCAAGAAAAAACCGAAACGAGTTTGAGCGGTCATTCTGGGAACAGTATACGCATTATATCGCACAGGCGAAAGAAGCGGTCGGGATGCTGCAGGAGCGAAAAGACCAGGGGGGAACCAGGGGGTTTTGTCACGGGGATTGTAACCAGCATAATATGCTTCGTACAGCACAGGGGGTCCGGCTCGTAAATTATGAAAATCTGTTTTACGGAGAACAGATGGTGGATCTGGCAAACTATCTGCGTAAGATTCTGGAAAAAAACAGTTGGAGTACGGACATGGGAAAACATATTCTGGAAGCCTATGAAAAGCAGAGAAAATTGTGCAAGGAAGAAAAACAGCTGCTGCATGTGCTGCTTCTGTTTCCAGAGAAATTCTGGAAAGTATCCAATCACTACAGTAACTCGCATAAAGCATGGGTATCCGGCAGAGATATTGAAAAATTAAACCGGCTGATTGCAGCGGAGCCGGCAAGGGAACATTTTCTGGAAAATTTGTTTTCTTTTCTGTGAAGAATGAGCTATACTAAGGATATGAGAAGAGACAGAATTAAAAAAACAATTACATATTTGAGTCTGCTTTTTTGGCTGTGTCTGCTTGTGGCATGTGGACAGCAGGAGGAGACGACAGATGACGGAGTTACCTATTTTCATCATTCCATCGCAGACCGGAATACACAGGAAACACAGGAGAATTCCACGGAAACGGAAAAGTCCGAAGAGTTTCTGCTGACCGCAGTCGATCAGATTCAGGAAAGTCTCCAGCTGTACCGGTATGCGGATGGAATGGAATACCGGTATTATTACGGAACAGGCACCCGTTTTTATGACAAATACGGAAACCGGACACCTGTGACAAGTTTTGAACCCGGTCTGCTTGTGACCATTGGGGATGTAGACAGCGAAGGAATCCTCACGGAAGCCCGGATTTCGGATCAGGCATGGGTATACGACAATATCACCCGGTTTTCGGTAAATCCGGATCTGGACATGCTAAAGATCGGAGATGGAAAATATCGCTATACGGATGACACGATTGTGTTTTCCGGAGATAAAAGAATCCAGATGACGGATTTGTCGGATGGGGATACGTTAAGCGTTGTCGGCAGGGATAAAAACATTCTTGCGGTGCGTGTGACAACCGCACAGGGAACGCTTGCACTGTCCAACACCAAACTGTTTGAAGAAAGTTTTTTGCAGCTGGGCACAAAGATTTTTGCGGAAATTACACCGGATATGGAGATTCAGGTGCCGGAAGGAACCTATGAACTTCGCGTAGCCAATGACGGATGGGGCGGCAGTACGGAAGTGACGATTACGCGTGGCGAGACTACAAATGTGGATCTTGACACCTTAAAAGGCGAAGGACCGTCTTACGGAAAGGTGCAGTTTGTCATCGATGCAAAAGATGCGGTGCTGTCAATTGACGGAAAAGAAACGGACTATGAGAAGCCGGTGAAATTAACCTATGGAAGCCATACAATTACGGTATATTCTTCGGATTATGATACCTGGAAGCGGAACTTATATGTCAACTCGGAGAAATCGACAATTGTTATCAATCTCGCGGATGAAGATTCCAGTGAAACAGGCAGCAGTCAGAGCAGCTCAGAAAGCAGCAGCCAGAGCAGCTCACAGGGGAGCAGTCAGAGCAGTTCAGAAAGCAGCAGTCAGAGCGAGTACAAGAACCGGCAGGAAGAGCTTGATACACTCAAGGATCTGATTTCCAGTATGACATCCTCCAGTTCGCTTGTGTCAAAATGACGGTTTTTCGGACAGAATTTTGGTTGTTTTTAAGTGCCCCAAAGCCCGAAAATATCGCATTTTTCCTTGACAAAAGGATGGAAAACAAGTATAAATAGATTTGTAAGTAATTTGAGAGAAGGAACTCGAATTATATAATATAGGAATCCATAGGAGGAATTTTAACATGAACAAAGCAGAGTTAGTTGCAGCAGTAGCTGAGAAGGCAGAGATTTCAAAGAAAGACGCTGAAGCAGCAGTTAAGGCATTCACAGATGTTGTTGCTGAGGAGCTGAAGAAGGGTGAGAAGATCCAGTTAGTTGGATTCGGTACTTTCGAGGTTTCTGAGAGAGCAGCAAGAGTTGGAAGAAACCCACAGACAAAGCAGGAAATCACAATCCCAGCTTCTAAGGCACCGAAGTTTAAAGCAGGTAAGGCTTTAAAGGATTCCCTGAACTAATTCTGGTGGAATATGTGGGAGAGCGTCATTGGACGCTCTCTTTTCTGTTATAAGGAGAAATAATATGAGATTAGATAAATTTTTAAAAGTATCACGCCTGATCAAGCGAAGAACGGTCGCCAATGAAGCCTGTGATGCAGGACGTGTTATGGTAAACGGAAAACCTGCCAAGGCATCCACCAATGTAAAAGTCGGAGACGAAATAGAAATTCTGTTTGGACAGAAATCCGTAAAAGTGCGTGTTACGGATATTCAGGATACGACCAAAAAAGAACAGGCGAAAGATCTGTTTGAATACATATCCTAGAAGTGTGGCGCATACTCTTTAACAGGAGGGCGCTTGTATGGAAGAAAGAGGACAGTCAAACAGCACAGGGCAGCATAAGCTGATCCTGCAGAACCGGAAAAGCGGAAGTTTTACCGGTGTAACGGATGTTGTAAATTTTGATGCAAATGAGATTATCCTTGACACAGAACTCGGACGGTTGACGATTAAGGGAAAAGAACTTCACGTAAACCGGCTGGACCTGCAGAAAAAAGAAGTGGAAATTGATGGAACCGTGGATATGCTTCAATATTCCGGAACACCTGGCCGGGGTGTCTTTGGAAAGTGGTTCGGTTAAGTGGAAGAGGGCAGGATTTTTGTACATTTTTTTCTGTTTGGGATGATAGCATTTGCGGCATATGACGGAATCCGTGTAGTTCGTAGAATTTTTCCGCATGGGATCTTTATGATTTCCTTAGAGGATCTGGTATACTGGCTGGTCATTTCGCTTTGTTTTTTTCTGCATCTCTGTCAGGTAAATAATGGAAAAATCCGGGGCTATGTACTCCTGGGAAGCCTTCTGGGAGCGTGGATTTATTACAGTTTCTGCAGTCGGTTTGTTATGCGGTATCTGACGGAAAAGATTCATTATCTGAAAAAGAGGTTGAAAAAGTTCCGGGAAATGACTACAATAAAGTTAAATAAGCTTCGTAAAAGAAAGAAGCCTGAAGAATCGGAGAAAGAACATGAGAAAAACTAAAAAGCGTCGCCGTGGAAGCGGTACTGCAGGAATCATGATCATTGTGCTTGCATTTTTGGTTGTCATGACGGTTCAGATCTGCAGGATACGTTCAAAAGATGCGGAATATGCGGCAAAAGAAAAAGAATTACAACAGCAGTATGAGGAAGAAACCGAGAGATCTACGGAGATAGATGATCTTGAGACGTATATGAAATCCTCACAATATATTGAAGATGTGGCAAAAAGCAAGCTTGGACTGACTTATAAGAATGAAATCATCTTCAAGGAAAAGAAGTAGAAAAGAAGAATCTGTCTGAACAGGTTCTTCTTTTTCTTTAATGCATTGATGGAAGATTTGAGCGAAAACTTTTTTGAAAACCACAGAAAATCTGACAGAATATGCGTCATTGTCTGTGTATACTTGTCCCTCGAAAACAATTTTTTGGAGGTGTATCATGCGTACAGGACAATGGAAAACAATGGGGATAGGATCGCTGATCGGAAAAATGATCTATGCAGTATTCGGGCTGGCGGCAAGTATGTTATGTATCATGGGATATTATCCGGTGGTGCCGGCATTTTACACGGCATGCTGTCTGGATAAAAAGAGAAATTTTCTGCTATACATAGGACTGGTTGTGGGAATGGGCTGGTGCATGCCGGTGGCTGCGATTGTAAAATATCTGTTTATTCTTTTTGTACTGGGAATCGCAATCCGGTTTTATATATGGGCAAACAGGCGCTGCAGCGGATGGACGGCAGGAATGATTGCGGGAATTACAACGATCGCGATGAATACATCGGGACTTCTGATTCTGAATATGGAGAAAAAGGCATTGATCCTTGGCATCAGCGAAGGTGTGATCGTGTTTGCACTGGCAGTATTGTTCCATTATGGAATCGGAATGGGCAGTCAGATTTTCCGGGAGAGACATAAGAACCGGGTGGAAGAGGAAGGCGTGGAAACGATGGTTGGAATGGACCCTCAGGGGCGGATTCATGCATTTGCAGAGGCAGTTGACGAGCTTTCCGTGGCATTTGCCGCGATGGACGGCAGGCAAATGCCAAAACAGCAGGACCATCTGGATATTCTTGCCCAGGAGATTACCGGAAAGCTGTGTGCGGACTGCGATGGATGTGTCGTGTGTTTAGAGCAGCAGAAACCGGATTTCTGGATAAAAATCCGCCGGATGCTGCAGGCAGTTGCACAACACAGTACCAAAGAAGAAATTTTAAGTCAGAATTTTATGGAAGAGTGTCCGCGTTATTCCGGGATGGTGGAAGAGGCAATCTGGGCTTTTTCCCGTATGGAACTCAATGAGGCATGGTATCACCGCCTGCAGGAGAACCGCAAGGTAATCGCGGATCAGCTGGATGCGATGGCGGATGCTTTGCAGGACTGGGATCAGGGAATCCGGTGTATGGACCGGACAGAGCGTGTTCTGCTGGCAAAAATTGCGTTTGAGACAAGGGAACGGGGACTGGATGTAAAACAGATACATGTTTATGAGGACAAAGAAAAGCGGCGCATGGTGACCGCTTTGGTGGCAAGTAAGTGGGGAGGCGGAATTCCTGTTAAAAATTATCGAAAAGCGCTCGAGCGTGCTTCCGGCATGGCGGTCCGGCTGAAAGAGGATACCAGATCCATACTGACACAGGAACCGGTTATGATTACAGCGTATGAAGATACCTGCTTTTATGCATTATCCGGGGTTGCCTCGGAAAAAGAAGAGGGATCGAGTGTCAGTGGAGATAACTTTTCTCTGTTTTCGATGGAAAATGGGCATTATCATGTATGTGTCTCCGATGGTATGGGAAGCGGACCGTCTGCATTCCGGGAGAGCGATATGGTGGTAGAGCTGATGCAGAAATTTATGGAAGCAGGATTTCCTCAGGAGACAGCTATCCGCATGATGAATTCGGCAATGGTTCTGCAGGGAGATCGTGAGTCTTACTCTACACTGGATTTCATGGATCTGGATCTGTACAGTGGGCAGATGACGATTACCAAAATCGGTGCAGCAGCATCTTTTCTGAAACATAAAGACCGGGTGGAGTGCCTGCGGGCGTCCACACTTCCGGCGGGAGTCGATGCGTCCTGTACCGGGGATGTCATCCACAGAAAGCTCACACATGGGGATTTCCTTGTCATGGTTACGGATGGTGTGTTAGAATATCTACATGTGAAAAATCCGGAAGAAAAGCTCGCGGAAATGATAAAAGAGATAAAAACAGAGAACGCAGGTACTTTTGCTGAAAAGCTGATGGAACATGTGATGCTTTTTACAGGAGGACATGCACCGGATGATATGACAATAGTGGTAAGCGGAATCTGGGAGAAATAATGATCGTACAGGTAGAAAAATTTATGAGAAAGTGGAATATGGTGCCGGAGGGAGGCAGGGTACTCATTGGAGTGTCCGGCGGTGCGGACTCTGTCTGTCTGTGCCTGATTCTGTATGAACTTTCCACGAAAATGAATTTTTCACTTGAGGTTATCCACGTGGAGCATGGAATTCGTGGAGAAGAGAGTAAAAATGATGCGGTGTTTGTGGAACAGCTCTGTAAACAACGGGGGATTGTCTGTCATATCCGGAATGTTGATGTTCCACGTTATGCCAAAATACATCATCTGGGAGAAGAAGAGGCGGCACGAATTCTGCGATATCAGGTGTTTGCGGATGCAGCCGGGCAGGACAGAAACGTCCGGATCGCACTGGCGCATCATATGGAAGACAATGCGGAGACCATGCTGTTTCAGCTGATCCGGGGAAGCGGACTGGATGGACTGTGCGGGATGCGTCCACAGCGGACAGGAACAAACGGGGAAATCTATATCCGTCCCTTTTTGCAGTGCAGCAGGGAACAGATCGAACAATTTCTGGAGGAACGGGGGCAGGGGTATTGTACGGACAGTACCAATGCCAACGAGTCCTACAGCAGAAACCGGATGCGAAAGAGGGTGCTTCCGGAACTGATAAAGATGAATCCGCAGGCGGTACAGCATATGCAGACGGCGATGGAACAGCTGCAGCAGGTAAGAGATTATCTGGAAGAAGAGACGGTTTCCCTGGAGAAAAAATTTATTTCCGGGGAGAGGAAAAATGTGAAACTGGATACGGACGGGCTGGCAGAGCTTTCGCAGGCTGTCCGGATGCGGCTGATCCGCAAAGCTGTCTGGAAAGCTGCCGGGGCATGCAAAGATATTACGGCGGCACATTTGCAGGCAGTGGCGGACCTTCTGGAAAAACAGACCGGAAGATATGTAAAACTGCCCTATGGGCTGACCGCCACAAGAGTTTACAATGTGATCGAAATCATGGGAAAAAGAAAGGAAACGGAAAAGATCTGTCTGCCGATAGATACGGACCGGCTGCCGGAAAATCTGCTGGCCGGTGAATGGAAATTTTCGTTTAAAAAGTTTCCGTATGATGGGAATACCGATAAAATTCCACGAAAAATGTATACGAAATGGTTTGATTATGATAAGATAAAAGATAGTTTAGCTATACGTAACCGCCGAAAAGGAGACTATTTTGTGCTGGATGCGGCAGGACATCACAAGAAGCTGGAGGATTATTTCGTCAATGAAAAGATTCCGGCATCGCATAGAGATGAGCAGCTGCTTCTGGCCGGGGAGGATGAAATCTTCTGGATTGTCGGAGGGCGTATGGCATATGGCACAGGGATTTCCGATGCAACCCGATGGGTGTTGGAGATCACTGCCAGTAATAGCAGCCATTGAAGGAGGATAAGAGGATGGATTACAGTAAGAAACATGAGATATCGGTATATCTGACCGAGGAACAGTTAAATCAGCGGATTGCAGAGATCGGTGCACAGATCACGGAACGTTTCAAAGGCGAGTCGGTTTATCTGGTCTGTATCCTGAAAGGATCTATCTTTTTCACAACAGAACTTGCAAAGCGGATTGCGCTGCCAATGACGATCGATTTTATATCAGCATCCAGTTATGGAGCACAGACCCATTCTTCCGGTGTCGTAAATATCAAGAAGGATCTGGAACAGTCGATTGAAGGAGAGAACGTGATCGTTGTGGAAGATATTGTGGATTCCGGAAATACATTAAGCCGGCTGATGCAGCTGTTTGAGAGTCGTAATCCAAAAACTCTTACGATCTGTACGCTGCTGGATAAACCGGATCGCCGGGTGGTAGAAAACCTGCAGGTGGATTATACCGGATTTGTGATACCGGATAAGTTCGTAGTCGGATTTGGTCTTGATTACGATCAGAGATACCGTAATCTTCCGTATATCGGATTCGTGGAAGATGCGGATTAAAAAAAGGAGAGTAGTACATTGAATACAAAGAACAGACCCCGATTTGGAGGATTTGGTGTCTATGCGATGCTGATCCTGCTTGTGATTATTTTGTGGTATACATTTACCAACAACAGTACAACCAGTGATTTCACACAGAATAATCTCTGGAAAGCCATCAGTGAGGAAAAGGTTGTCAGTATCAGGGTAGAGCAGAACCGTGAAGTACCGACCGGTTATCTGAATATCAAACTGAAAGATGGTTCTACGGAACGGATGTATACCTCAGATGTGAACGAGATCCAGAAAGAATTAAAAGAAAAGGATTTTACCCAGTTTGTTGTGGATGATGTGCCGTCAGAGAGCTGGATTATGACACTTCTGCCATATCTTCTTATTTTTGGTGCTATCTTCATTCTGTTTATGATTATGAGCAACAATGCGGCAGCAAACAACAGCGGCGGTAAAATGATGAATTTTGGAAAAAGCCGTGCAAAGCTTTCCACCGAGGAAGATAACCATATGACATTTGAGAATGTCGCCGGTCTGAAAGAAGAAAAAGAAGAACTTGAGGAACTGGTGGACTTTCTGCGTGCACCAAAGAAGTATACAAACCTTGGTGCACGTATTCCGAAAGGTGTGCTCTTAGTCGGACCTCCGGGAACCGGTAAGACACTTCTGGCAAAAGCCGTTGCAGGCGAGGCCGGAGTACCGTTCTTTAGTATTTCCGGTTCCGATTTCGTAGAAATGTTTGTCGGTGTCGGAGCTTCGCGTGTCCGTGATCTGTTTGAGGATGCCAAGAAAAATGCACCGTGTATCGTATTTATTGATGAGATTGATGCTGTGGCCAGACGCCGTGGTACAGGTATGGGAGGCGGTCATGATGAGCGCGAACAGACCTTAAACCAGATGCTTGTTGAGATGGATGGATTTGGTGTTAATCAGGGAATTATCGTGATGGCAGCAACCAACCGTGTGGATATTCTTGATCCGGCGATCATGCGTCCGGGACGTTTTGACCGAAAGATTGTAGTCGGAAGACCGGATGTAGCAGGTCGTGAGGAAATTCTTCAGGTTCATGCAAAGAACAAACCGCTGGGAGATGACGTTGATTTAAAACAGATCGCACAGACGACTGCGGGATTTACAGGAGCAGATCTGGAGAATCTGCTGAATGAGGCTGCCATTCTTGCAGCAAAAGAAAGCCGGGCATATATTCAGCAGGCAGATATCCAGAAAGCATTCATCAAAGTGGGAATCGGTGCGGAGAAACACAGCCGCGTGATTTCCGAAAAAGAAAAGAAAATTACAGCATATCATGAATCCGGACATGCCCTTCTGTTTCATCTTCTGCCGGATGTGGGACCGGTGCATACGGTATCCATTATCCCAACCGGTGCCGGGGCTGCGGGTTATACCATGCCGCTTCCGGAGAAGGATGAGATGTTTAACTCCAGGGGACGTATGCTGCAGGAGATCGTGGTAGATCTCGGAGGACGTGTTGCAGAGGAACTGGTATTTGATGATATTACCACAGGTGCCTCCCAGGATATCAAGCAGGCCACCAAGATGGCGCGCGATATGGTGACACGGTATGGAATGTCCGAGAATATCGGCCTGATCTGCTACAAAGATGATGACGATGAAGTATTTATCGGACGTGATCTGGCACATGCACACAGCTACAGTGAGGGAATTGCCTCTGCCATTGATGTGGAAGTAAAGCGTATCATTGATGAGTCTTATGAGAAGGCAAAAACAATCATTGCCGAGCATCGGGATGTGCTTGACCGCTGTGCAGCACTTCTTCTGGAGAAAGAAAAGATTACACGCGAAGAGTTTGAAGCATTATTTGAAGCATAAAAGATCTGGATGGTCAAAATGACAGAAAAAGGCTCTGTCGGGAAAAATTTTCCGACAGAGCCTTTTTTCTGTATACATAGTGCACAAAAACAATGTCAAACTTTTGTGAAGTTTGTGCACACTTCTGTGTAGATCCATGGTACTATAATCACTGTAAAAACCCCCCAATACATTATATATAGTTTTTGCTATACCCCATAGTAAAAATACCTTCTCCTAAAAAGGCAGCGTTCGTAGCTGTCTTTTTTATTTATTTTTTTCAACTCTTACAATGACAATTTTACTTCCCGGTTCGTGTGTTCATAATGGCGCAGTGTCACACCGGCGGCGCGCAGCATTTTTTTGGATGCGATCACACCCGGGGTAGAAGCGTATTTGTCACTGTCGTAAACGACTTCACGGATACCACACTGGATAATGGCTTTGGCACATTCATTGCATGGAAAGAGCGTAACATATATGGTTGATCCTTCCAGGCTTCCGCCCCGGTAGTTGAGAATGGCATTCAATTCACTGTGGGTAGAGTAAAAGTATTTGTTGTCATCGCCTTCGCGTACCCATGGGAAATCATCATCGGAACATCCGGTTGGAAATCCATTATATCCCATGGAAAGAATTTTGTGTTTGTCACTGACAATACAGGCTCCAACCTGTGTGTTTGGATCTTTGGAACGCATACCGGAGAGCATGGCAACGCCCATGAAGTATTCGTCCCAGCTGATGTAGTCCTGTCGTTTTGTGCTCATATGTGTTAGCCTCCTTTGCAGTTTCTGTAAAATAACGAGAGGGGCAATAAGTCAATCCTGACTTTTGCCCCCTAGATATTGTAATATCTGATTATTTGGTTCCAAAGATACGATCACCGGCATCTCCCAGACCCGGAACAATATATTTATGTTCATTTAAATGATCATCAAGTGCTCCGATGTAAAGATCAACATCTGGGTGAGCATCGGTAAGTGCTTTTACACCTTCCGGTGCAGCAATGATGCACATAAAACGAATGCTTTTTACACCCTTGTCTTTCAGCATCTGGATTGCTGCGATGGCTGATCCGCCGGTAGCCAACATCGGATCTACGACAAATACTTCGCGGTTGGCACAGTCTGCCGGAAGTTTGCAGTAATATTCCACTGGTTTTGCTGTCTCAGGATCACGGTAGAGACCGATATGTCCGACTTTTGCAGCAGGAATCATTTCCAGCATACCGTCTACCATGCCAAGTCCGGCACGCAGAATCGGTACCACTGCCAGTTTTTTTCCTTTTAATTCTTTTACGGTCGTCTTACAGATCGGAGTTTCGATCTCCACATCCTGTAACTCCAGATCACGGGTTGCCTCGTAACACTCAAACATTGCAACTTCGCCTGCAAGTGTACGGAAATCCTTAGAACCGGTCTCGGTTCTTCTCATTAATCCGATCTTGTGCTGGATCAGTGGATGATCCATGACTACTACTTTTCCCATAAATTTATGCTCCTTCTTCTTCGTTAAATTTTTTCACAAGTTTTTTGATTGATTTGCGCAGCGTTTCATAACAGAGTCCATAGGCTGGCAAAGCGCCTCCGTATGGATCTAATATTTCCAGTTCGTCCCCGACATATTTGGTAAGAACCTGTATATTTTCCGGAATCGCATTTTCAAACTGCTCCAAAATGCGTTCCCGGTGAATTTCTTCCATGGTGATGACAAGGGCATCTTCTGTCAGATCTTCTTCCGTCAGCTGCTGGGAAACATAATTTTCCATATTGATACCGTTGCTGATTAAGACAGCTTCGGCTTTTTGATTCATTGGTTCCTGAAATTGTACAACAAGTCCACGGGATAAGATCTCCAGCGGATGACGCAAGGTAAAATCTCCCATGATACCGGCTGCCATTGCCTCTCGACAGGTTCCTGTCTGGGCAACGAAAATCAGTTTGTTATACTCCATATAATTACTCCTAATCGCAATGTATTACGGTATGACCGGCCGCTTTGAGCAGACGGTTCATAATGGCCTGTCCGATGCGAGGGGTCTGAAAACTTTCTGAATAAATGGCATCTACATGCAATTCATCACACTCACGCAAAATTTTGTACAGATGCTGTGCAATGGCGTCTTCGTTGGAACGGCTGCCCATGGAAAGAATGACATCGGCGTGATAAGAAGGTCCGGATTCTTCCGTGGCAATGACAGCCACTTTCTGTCCATTCTCCTGCTTTTGGTGCACCAGTGCATTGATCTTGGAAACAACAGCATCCGATGGTCCGTCTACGATTACCATATCGGCTTTTGGGGCATAATGTTTGTATTTCATACCCGGAGCTTTCGGTTTGCGTGTGTCATCTGCAGCAATAATGCCCGGATCAATGATAACCTCTTCGCCAAGCACCTCGGAAAGCATCTGCGGCGTAATGTAGCCGGGACGCAGTACCATAGGTTTTGATTCGGTCAGATCAATGATGGTAGATTCAATGCCGATACCGACCGGGCCGCCATCTAAAATCATGGCAATCCGACCGGATAAATCCTCTGCAACATGAGAAGCTTCTGTCGGACTTGGACGACCGGATGTGTTGGCACTTGGCGCAGCGATCAGACATCCGCTTTTGCGTATCAGATCAAGTGCAACCGGGTGATTCGGCATCCGTACAGCGACAGTATCCATTCCTCCGGTTGTTGCCATCGGAACGGCATCGCTTTTCCAGACGATCATCGTCAGGGGACCCGGCCAGAAAGCACCGGCCAGTTTGCGGGCAGCCTCCGGAACTTCACGTGCAACACGTTCCATATCGGAAAAGTCCGCAATGTGCACGATCAGGGGGTTGTCCGAAGGACGTCCTTTTGCTGCATAGATTTTGCGGGCAGCTTCCGGATGCAGGGCATCTCCGCCAAGACCGTATACCGTTTCTGTCGGAAAAGCGACCAGTTCACCCTCTGCGATCAGACGTCCGGCCTCTTCCATAATTGTTTCGTCAATCTGTTCGGGATTGACACGTTCTATTTTTGTATTCATCATATTCACACTTTGCTTTCCGCTTTATATCCCGTCTATTATAGTCCATAGGCTCTGGGATTGTCAATCGGATTAGCTGGCTGCTAAAGAAAATGATTGGTGAAAATGATAAAATATTCTAAAAACTATGGAATTTTATAGACAAAACGACGAATAATGAGGTATAATACATCCATCGGGACGGAGGAAGGCTATGAAAAAAGACAACAGATCCGTGATACAGACATTAACACTCATTTTTCAGTTTGGAATCAGTATGCTGGTGCCGATTTTTTTATGCAGTATACTGGGAGTGTGGCTGGGAAATCTGACAGGGATTAACTGGTTAATGATTCCGTTTTTCTTTATGGGAGCTTTGGCAGGGTTTACGAATATTTACAAGACAGTAAGGAAACTATACAGGCAGGAGGAAAAGAAAGAAAACCATGTTAAAAAGGATTAACGAAGCATTACCGGGGCTGGTCGTCTCAATTTTATTATATGGGGTGATGGTAGAACTGATCGGGGTATGGTTTGTAAAGGACAGGATTGCATATTCCATCGGGGTATGGTTTGGCATAGCAATTGCCGTGGGGATGGCAATTAATCTTGCAACTGTGATCTTTGATTCTGTTACGATGGGGGACACCGCACATGCGACGCGAAGAATTGTCACAAAATCAATTCTTCGTTATGTAGTAGTGGTGATTTTGTTCGTGTTATTTGGGTATTTTCAATGGGGAAACCTGATTGCGGCTTTTCTTGGGCTGCTTGGTTTAAAAATTGGAGCATATCTTCAGCCTTTATGGGAGAAAGTAAAAGGAAGGAGGTGACTATATGAATGAGGGGATTTTACTGGCGTCGGACATCGACTTTATGATTCATGGAATTTTTAAAGTAAAAGTATTTGGTCAGGAAGTCTGGATCACCGACAGCCACGCATGTATTTTGATTGTTATGGCAGTAATGGTTATTTTTGCTGTGATTGCCAATCGCAAGTTAAAGCATGCCACCGAAAAACCGGATACTTTTCAGAATATAATCGAGCTGATTGTAGAAAAATTAGACGGAATGGTGGATTCCACCATGGGAAAGTGGGCACCCAGATTCGTCAACTATATCAGCACGATTTTTATTTTTATACTGATGAGTAACATATCTGGATTGTTTGGCCTGCGCCCGCCGACGGCAGATTACGGAACCACGCTTGCACTTGCACTGATCACATTTTTCATGATCCGTTTCAACAAGGCAAAACACCAGAGTCTGAAAGAAATATGGACAGGTATGTGTTCACCGCTTCCGCCATGGCTTCCACTCTGGGCGCCGATCAACATTATCAGTGAGATTGCAATACCGATCTCATTGTCGCTGCGTCTGTTTGCAAATGTGTTGTCAGGAACCGTAATCATGGCACTGGTATACGGTTTGCTTGGGGTAATTGCAACGGCATGGCCGGCAGCACTGCACGTATATTTTGATCTGTTTTCCGGAGCAATCCAGACGTATGTATTCTGTATGCTCACAATGACTTATGTGTCACAGGCATGTGGAGAAGATTGAAATGCATCCTCAAGATGCATTTCCTACGCAAATCGCTTCCGCGTAAGCGGAACTCTCATGCGATTTGCTCCTTGTATCAAAACAAGTATTTAATTTAAGGAGGATTTTACTATGAATATTTCAGGACAGGATTTAATCAGAGCATGTTCGGCTATCGGTGCAGGACTTGCAGTTATTGCAGGTATCGGACCTGGTATTGGACAGGGTATCGCAGCCGGACACGGCGCAGCAGCCGTGGGACGTAATCCGGGAGCAAGGGGACAGATTATGTCCACCATGCTGTTAGGTCAGGCAGTTGCAGAGACGACAGGTCTGTATGGTCTTGTTGTCGCACTGCTTTTACTTTTTGTACATCCGCTTGGATAAAGGAGGGGCAAACGAGTGTTAGCTGCACAGGAATTTTTATTTGATTTAAATCCACAGCTGCTCTTTGATGCTGCCCTGCTGGCAATTGCAGTATTTTTCCTTTATATGCTGATGTCATATCTGCTGTTTAATCCCGCACGGAAACTTTTAAAAGACCGTCAGGATCACATTTCATCGGAACTGGATGAGGCCAGCGCCGACAAAGAAAAAGCAGCAGCGCTGAAAGCGGAGTATGAGGCAAAGTTAAAAGAAATTGACAAGGAAGCGGAAACGATTCTGGCAGATGCCAGACAAAAGGCGTTAAAGAACCAGAACCGCATTGTCAATGAGGCAAAGGAAGAAGCTGCACGCATTGTAAAACATGCACAGGAGGAGGCACTTCTGGAAAAGAAGCATGCCATGAATGATATGAAACAGGAAATGATCACTGTGGCATCCCTGATGGCACAGAAAGTTGTGGCATCTTCCATTACCGCAGAGATTCAGAGCACACTTGTGGATGAAACATTAAAAGAAATGGGTGAATCGACATGGCAAAATTAGTATCCAAAACATATGGGGATGCTTTGTTTGCGCTGGCGGTTGAAGAACATATGGTGGATCAATTATATGAAGAGGCGCAGGCTGTTGCACAGATTCTGCGTGAAAATACAGAACTGACCCGCCTGATGAATCATCCCAAAATCGAAAAAGAAGAAAAAGTCAGACTGATCGAGGATATTTTCAAAGGACGTATCGGTGATGAACTGGTGGGACTGCTTCGGATGCTTGTACAAAAAGGGCATTATAAGGAGACAGATCAGGTATTCACTTATTTTATTGACCGTGTCAAAGAGTATAAAAAAATAGGTACTGCCTATGTCACATCGGCGATGGAACTGACACCGCAACAGAAACAGGCGGTGGAACAAAAGCTGCTCGACACGACAAAGTACGTTCAGTTTGAGATACATTATACCACGGATCCCGCACTGATCGGAGGCATGGTCATCCGGATCCGGGACCGTGTTGTGGACGGCAGTGTCCGGACCAGACTGGAACATCTGACAAGAGACTTAGAACGTATACAATTGAAAGTAGGTGAGTGCGCTCCATGAATTTAAAACCAGAAGAAATCAGTTCTGTCATTAAGGAGCAGATCAAAAGATATGCTTCCCAGCTGGAAGTGGCAGATGTGGGAACCGTCATTCAGGTGGCGGACGGCATTGCACGTATCCATGGACTGGAAAATGCGATGCAGGGAGAATTGTTAGAATTTCCGGGAGAGGTATACGGTATGGTACTGAACCTGGAGGAAGATAATGTCGGTGCGGTACTTCTCGGAAGTCAGCACAATATCAATGAGGGAGATACCGTTAAAACAACCGGACGTGTGGTAGAAGTGCCGGTAGGAAATGCCCTGCTCGGACGTGTTGTGAATGCGCTCGGACAGCCGATTGACGGAAAGGGACCGATCACAACGGATAAATACCGTCCGGTAGAACGTGTGGCATCCGGTGTCATTTCCAGAAAGGGAGTGGATACACCACTGCAGACCGGTATCAAAGCCATTGATTCCATGGTGCCGATCGGAAGAGGACAGCGAGAACTGATCATCGGAGACCGTCAGACCGGAAAGACCGCGATTGCAATTGACACGGTTATTAATCAGAAAGGGCAGGGGGTAAAGTGTATTTATGTGGCAATCGGCCAGAAAGCTTCTACCGTTGCCAATATTGTCCAGACACTCGAAGAGTATGGAGCTTTCAGTTATACAACCGTTGTTGCGGCTACGGCAAGTGAACTTGCGCCTTTGCAGTATCTTGCTCCGTATTCCGGCTGTGCAATCGGCGAAGAGTGGATGGAGAATGGCGAAGATGTACTTGTTATCTACGATGATTTGAGCAAACATGCCATGGCATACCGGACCCTGTCGCTGCTGTTAAAGCGTGCACCGGGCCGTGAGGCTTATCCGGGTGATGTCTTTTACCTGCATTCACGTCTGCTTGAGCGTGCGGCACGTCTGTCGGACAAACTGGGAGGAGGTTCCCTGACGGCATTACCGATCATTGAAACGCAGGCGGGAGATGTATCTGCATATATTCCGACAAATGTAATCTCTATCACAGATGGGCAGATTTATCTGGAGACGGAGATGTTTAATGCAGGTTTCCGCCCGGCAATCAATGCGGGACTTTCCGTTTCCCGTGTAGGAGGAGCCGCACAGATCAAGGCTATGAAAAAGATTGCGGCGCCTATCCGTACAGAACTGGCACAGTACCGGGAATTGGCTGCATTTGCACAGTTCGGTTCCGAACTGGATGCAGACACGAGTGAGAAACTGGCACAGGGAGAACGATTAAAAGAAATCTTAAAACAGCCGCAGTATCAGCCGATGCCGGTTGCAAAACAGATCGTTATCATCTATGCGGCAGTGAAAAAGTATCTTATGGACATTCCGGTAGAGGAGATTCTGCATTTTCAGGATGCGTTACTCGAACTTATTGATACCAGATATCCGGAGATTACCGGAAAGATTACAGAAACCCAGGTTATCGATGAGGAGACAGAGCAGAAACTGATAGCAGCCATTCAGGAAACGAAAAAGGAATACCTGGCGTAAAGGTATGATAACAGGGGGTGATAACACATGGCGTCTATGAGGGATATAAAAAGACGAAAAGGAAGTATCCAGAGCACACAGCAGATTACCAAAGCCATGAAACTTGTTTCTACCGTAAAACTCCAGAAAGCCAAAGGGCGGGCAGAACAGACAGATCCCTATTTTCAGTATATGTACCGGACGGTAAGTTCCATTTTAGCACACAGCGGCAATATTGATCATCCATACTTAAGAAGCGGGGAATCCAAAAAGAAAGCGATCGTTGTACTGACTTCGAATCGTGGACTTGCAGGAGGATATAATGCGAATGTGGTGAAACTGATCACAGAAAGTGATAATGTTGCCAAAGAGGATGTCGTGATCTATGCAGTTGGCAGAAAAGGAATTGAGATACTGGAGCGAAAAGGATATCACATCGAGGTAGATGCCTCGGAAATTATGGAAAATCCGACATATCCGGATGCAGCAGCACTCTGTAAGAGAGTGCTCGACGATTTCGCGGAAGGGAAAATAGGAGAGATCTATCTGGCATATACGCATTTTAAAAATACCGTTAGTCAGGAAGCGCAGCTGATCCGTATGCTTCCGGTGGAAGTAAGTGAACCTTCGGAGGAAAAGTCTTCCAGAGAAATTCTTATGAATTATGAGCCAAACGAACAGGAGGCTCTGAATCAGATTATTCCAAAATATGTGACAAGTCTGTTTTATGGGGCACTGGTAGAAGCCGTGGCAAGTGAAAACGGTGCCCGCATGCAGGCCATGGATTCCGCAACAAGCAATGCGGAAGATATGATAGAGGATCTTTCCCTGAAATATAACCGTGCAAGACAGGGATCTATCACACAAGAATTGACGGAAATTATTGCGGGAGCAAATGCGATAGAGTGACGTAATAAAGGAGAAGAAACATGGAAAATAAAGGAGCAATAGGAAAGATCACGCAGGTGATCAGTGCCGTGCTCGATATCAAATTTCCGGAAGGACATCTTCCGGAGATCAATGATGCAATCCGTATTCCTTTAAAAAAGGGCGGAGAACTGATCGTTGAAGTAGCACAGCATCTGGGGGATGATACCGTGCGTTGTATTGCACTCGGACCGACGGACGGACTTGTCCGCGGTATGGATGCTATAGCGACGGGAGGACCGATTTCGGTACCGGTAGGAGAAAAAACACTTGGCCGTTTGTTTAATGTGCTGGGAGAGCCAATCGATGAAATTGCACCTCCGCAGACCAAGGAGCACTGGCCGATTCATCGGAAGGCACCTTCGTTTGAGGAACAGGCAACTTCCCAGGAAATGTTAGAGACAGGAATTAAAGTTGTCGATCTGCTCTGCCCGTATCAGAAAGGTGGAAAAATCGGATTGTTTGGAGGAGCCGGTGTAGGAAAAACCGTGCTGATCCAGGAACTGATCCACAACATTGCTACAGAGCATGGTGGATATTCGGTATTTACCGGAGTCGGAGAGCGTACCCGTGAGGGAAACGATCTGTATTATGAAATGAAAGAGTCGGGAGTTATCGATAAGACAACCATGGTGTTCGGACAGATGAACGAACCGCCAGGGGCACGTATGCGTGTAGCACTTACCGGACTTACGATGGCAGAATATTTCCGTGATAAAGGCGGAAAAGATGTTCTGTTATTTATTGATAATATTTTCCGTTTTACACAGGCAGGATCGGAAGTGTCTGCCCTGCTCGGACGTATGCCGTCCGCAGTAGGTTATCAGCCGACCTTACAGACAGAGATGGGGGCACTACAGGAGCGGATTACATCCACAAAGAACGGATCTATCACTTCCGTACAGGCGGTATATGTGCCGGCCGACGATCTGACAGACCCGGCACCGGCCACAACGTTTGCACATCTGGATGCCACAACGGTACTGGATCGTTCCATCGTGGAACTTGGAATATATCCGGCTGTGGACCCGCTGGCTTCTACTTCGCGTATCCTTGACCCGAGAATTGTCGGGGAAGAACATTTTAAGGTTGCGCGTGGAGTACAGGAGATTTTGCAGAAATATAAAGAACTGCAGGATATCATCGCAATTCTCGGTATGGATGAATTGTCGGAGGATGATAAGCTTGTTGTCAGCCGGGCACGTAAAGTACAAAGATTCCTGTCGCAGCCGTTTTCCGTGGCAGTACAGTTTACCGGACTGGAAGGCAAATATGTTCCGGTGGAAGAGACCATCCGCGGATTCCGTGAAATTCTGGATGGAAAACTGGATGACGTGCCGGAAAGTTATTTCCTGAATGCCGGAACAATTGATGAGGTAAAGGCGGCATATGCAGGGTAATGTGTGTGCCGGCTGGAGGAAACAGAGATGGAAAAGACATTTGATGTAGAAATCATCACGCCGGACCGCGTTTTTTATAAGGGAACTGCGGATCTGCTGGAGTTTAATACGGAATCCGGCGAGATCGGTGTATATCGTGATCACATTCCACTTACAACGGTACTGGAACCGGGGCTTGTCACGATCCATCATGGGGATGAAGAACAGGTGGCAGCAGTGCATGCCGGATTTGCCGAGATTCTGGGAGATAAGGTAACACTTCTGGCAGAACTGGCAGAATGGCCGGAAGAGATTGATCTGGAGCGTGCGGAAGCCGCAAGAGAGCGGGCAGAGGAGCGGATTCACAACAGAAATGACAATCTGGATTTAAAGCGCGCGGAATTTGCATTGCATAAGGCTCTGATCCGTATTAATCTTGCAGAGTATCGATAAGTGAAAATGGAAATAAGAGGGAGGGTATTTCATGGGAATATCCTCCCTCTTTTATGGACTTTTACACCGGAGTTTGGTACAATCTTAGTAGTAAGTTTGTATACAAATGAGGAGATATTGTGTACCGAAAGAATAAAAACAATTGGGTAAAGCATCTGGATTTTATGATTCTGGATCTGGTTTGCCTGCAGGTGGCATTTTTTTTAGCCTATACATTACGACATAGAACTGTCAATCTATATACCAATTACATATATGCAAATTTGTCTATCGTTCTGATCCTGATAGATGTTTGTCTTTTGATTTTCCTGAATACACTTAAAAATGTATTAAAACGTGGATATCTGGTAGAGTTTATCGCAACCATTAAGCATGTGGCGATTGTGGAACTGGTTGCTGTCCTGTATCTGTTTTCGGTAAAAGATGCGGGAAATTTTTCGCGAATCACGTTCTTTCTCATGGCATTATTCTATGGATTGCTTACTTATGGAACAAGACTTCTGTGGAAAAAACATATTCTTCGCACGCTGCATCTGAAGCAGAACAAGTCCGTACTGGTTATCACAAATTTTGACCGGCTGTCTCAGGTGGAAAAGGATATCCGGGCGAAACGTTATGTGATGTTTCAGATATCGGGAGTGGCTGTGACAGGAAACATGCCAGAGGATCATCCAACGGAAATTGCAGGGATTCCTCTGGTTGCAGCAGGTGATTACGTGGTGGAATATCTCTGCAGGGAATGGGTGGATGAAGTATTTGTAAATCTGCCATTGCAGAGTGCCCAGCTGGATGATCTTGTCCGGCAGTTAAACGAGATGGGAATTACGGTGCATATTCAACTGGCAGATAAACTGATGGTCGGAACACAGCGGCAGTTTGTGGAGCGTCTTGGGGGATACACCGTGTTAACCACAAGCATCAATACGATTTCCACCGGAGAACTGTTTGTAAAACGTCTGTTTGATATTATCGGGGGACTGGTGGGATGTGTACTCACCGGTATTCTGTTTCTGTTTCTGGCTCCCGCCATTAAGATTCAGTCACCCGGACCGGTATTCTTTTCCCAGATCCGTGTGGGAAAAAACGGAAAGAAGTTTAAGCTGTACAAGTTCCGGAGTATGTATACTGACGCGGAAGAACGCAAGGCACAGCTTGCCACAGAAAACAGAGTCACAGACGGGCTGATGTTTAAGCTGGATTTTGACCCACGCATCATCGGCTGCAGACAGCTGCCGGATGGAACGGTGAAGAAAGGAATCGGGAACTTTATCCGTGACTGGTCTTTCGATGAGTTTCCACAGTTCTGGAATGTCTTAAAGGGGGACATGTCTCTGGTAGGAACGAGACCGCCTACAGAGGATGAGTGGGTCAGATACGAACTGCACCACAGAAGCCGTCTGGCCATCAAACCGGGAATCACCGGAATGTGGCAGGTGAGCGGCCGCAGCAATATTACGGATTTTGAAAAAGTTGTGGAACTGGACCGGTATTACATTTTAAACTGGAGTCTGGGACTGGATGTGAAAATACTTTTCCGGACGGTACCGGAAGTCGTGAAGAAGAACGGGTCTATGTAGAGGAAGTACCGGTTGCTGCAATAAATAGTTTGAGAAGGCGTATCGCATAATTCCTTTGGGAGGCGGGCGCCTTTTCTATTATATGGATCAGGGTCAGAGCATCTTTCTGCTGCCACTCCCGTTCTGTTTCAGAAATTTCTCCAAACATCATATAATCTAAATTCATATCTAATGCTTTGGCAATCGCCAGCATGGTTTCCACAGACATACCACACATCCCGCGTTCAATATCCGAACAGTATTTTGTTGCACGGTTGATCCGCACCGCCAGTTCATCCTGCGAGAGTCCAAGTTGTATCCGCTTATGGCGAATCCGTTCGCCAACTGCAATTCTATCATAAGGTTCCCGTTTCTTATTCATTTCGTAATCCTCTGTATTCCCAAAAATTACCAATTTTCCTATATAAAGATAGTATCAGTTATTAAAATATAATAAACACTTTTCAAACGTAAAATATAGGCGCGTTTAGGACTTGAGTATTTGTGCGTTTACAAACGGAAAAACGGGAAAATTCGCCAATTTTCGCGGGTAAACCTACTGTGAGAAGACCAGGATATGGAGTAAAATATTTTTGTCACAAATATAATTATAGAATAATTATGAACAGCAAAGAGAAAAAATGCCGATTGATTTTCACACACATATTCTTCCGGGAATAGATGACGGAAGCCGGAATGTAGAAATGTCACTAAGAATGTTAGCAGCGCAGAGGGAGCAGCAGGTTAATGAAATCGTAGCAACTCCCCATTTTTATGCACAGAAGGATTCTGTGGAGGAATTTTTGCTGCGCAGACAGCGAAGCTATGAAAAATTAAAAACTGCGATGGAAGAAAATGGTTTTGACCAGAAGCTGTATCTGGCAGCGGAAGTTTACTATTTTCAAGGAATCGGAAGTGCCGGAATGATTCCGAAATTATGCGTGGAAGGGACTCGCACATTGCTTTTGGAAATGCCGTTTGCTCAATGGAATTCTGCCATTTATGCAGATGTGGAGAAACTGGTACGGCACCAGAAACTGAAAGTTGTCCTTGCCCATATTGAGCGTTATTACGAATTCCAGAAGAAAAAAGAAATCTGGGATGCCGTCATGGAACTTCCGTTATACAGGCAGATGAATGCAGGCGTATTTCTGAACTGGAAAAAGAGGCATAAAGCGTTTCAGCTTGCAAAAGAAGCCACAACCATTATTCTTGGCAGTGATTGTCACAACATGGATACCCGGCATCCAAATCTTGCCGAGGGACGCATTGTGCTTGTAAAGAAATTTGGAGAAGCGTTCATCCAGAGAACGGATTGTCTGACCAGGGAGGTACTGCAGTGAACGGGAAAAAGAAGACCATGCGTGCAGTTATAGAAATTATCATTGCCGTACTTGTAATCATTGCCGTATATTTTATCATCCGTGGGATGGATCGGCACGACGTGCGTATCCGGCAGGCAGCCACAGAAAATGAAATGCAGCGTGTCTGGAAAGAATTTCAGGAAAAACCCGTCTCGATCAAGCTACATAAAAAGAACTGGAAATTTGCCCATCCGGTTCAGACGTATCTCTTTATCGGAACGGACAAAAGCGGAAACGAAGATGCCGAGGGAGAAGAATATCATGGCTCGATGGCAGATGCACTGATGCTTGTTGTCGTGGATGAAGAAGAAAAAGCATATGGGATTTTACAGCTGAACCGGGACACCATCACCGAAGTGCCAATGCTTCTGCAAGACGGAAGTGCCAATGCCAGTGCACAGATGCAGCTTTGCACGGCACACTGGTATGGAAAGGACAAGGCTGCAAGCTGTGACAATACGGTTGAGACCGTATCCAAAATGCTTGGGGGGCTGCCTATTGATGGATACTATGCATTGAAAATGGATGCAATGCCACTTCTGAATCATGAGGTGGGGGGAGTAACCGTTACACTGGAAGATGATATGACAAAGCTGGACCCGGCTATGAAAAAAGGTGCAACGCTTACCTTGACAGACCGGCAGGCAGAACTGCTCATGCAGTCCCGGTATGCCATGGATGACGATCGCAATACGCAGCGTATGCGCCGTCAGCAGATTTTTTTAAAAGCGTTTATGAAAAAGATAAAGAAACAGAATGCGGGGGATATCAATGCAACCGTGAAATTATATGACCGGCTGCGCCCGTATGCGACGACAGATATTAAGATGAATGATCTAACTGCCCTGTTAAAGGATATGCAGGGATATACAGACAAAGGAATTATCACAATCGACGGTACATCCAAAATTGGAGAAAAGCTGCACGATGGGAAAAAACACTGGGAGTTTTATATGGATGAAGATTCACTGGAGACATCCATGAAACAACTGTATCCACTGGTGCAAGAGAAAGGAAAGTAACGAATGAACCAGGAAAACCAATTGACAGAGCAGAACAGCGAAGAAACCGAAATTGATCTGCTTGAAATTTTTTATCTGCTGCGGGCAAAGCTGGTATGGCTGATTCTCGCATTTGTGATCGGGGGAGTGATTGCAGGCTCCATCACACATTTTCTGATCACACCAAAATATACGGCAACTGCAAAAATGTATATGATTTCCGCATCCAGTGGAAGTGTGCTTGATCTGTCGGATTTCAATATCGGAACATCCCTTTCCCAGGACTATACCGAATTGATCAAAATCCGTCCCGTATTCAATGAAGTTATTGATAACCTGAATCTGGATATGGAATATGAAGATCTTTTGAAGAAAGTAAGCATCTCGGTTGTTGGAGATTCACGGTTACTTGCCGTGTCGGTGGAGGACAATGATCCAAAACTTGCACAGTCGATGGTCAATGAACTTGTAGATACAGCGGTAACCTATATTCCGAAAGTTATGAATGCATCTGAGAATGCACAGCCGACCATTGCGGAATATGCAGTGGTTCCAGATGAACCGAGTTCGCCGAACCTTGCCAAAAATATTATTCTCGGAGCGGTTGTTGCAATGCTTCTTGTAGCCGTGATCTTCGTGGTACGTATGCTTATGGACGACAGCTTAAATACGGCAGAGGATGTCGAAAAAGAATTTGGTATCATGCCGTTTACCGTTATTCCGGAGGGGGATATCGAAGAAATTTCTGATGAGGTAGAAAAAGCGATCAGTAAAGAGAAAAAGAAAAGAAGGAAGAAAAAGTAATGGAATTTACACCGAAAAACCGTGCGACTGTCCAGAATATGCCGAAACTTCCGTATGCGGTAGAGGAAGCACTAAACCGTCTGCGCGTCAATGTGAGCTTTCTTGGAAGCAAAGTGAAAAAAATCATGGTGATATCCAGCGCTCCGGATGAGGGAAAAAGTTTTATTGCCATGCAGCTGTGGCGGCAGATGGCAGAAGCCGGCAGCAAGAGCATTCTTGTGGACATGGATCTGCGCAAGAGTGTTATGGTTGACAAATATCAGATTGCCCGGGAAGACAATGGAAAAATTCTGGGAACTTCCGATTATCTGGCAAGTGACGATACGCTGGACAAATATGTGTTGCGTACCAATATCGGAGCGGGAGATCTCCTTCCGAATAAAGAAAATATTATTAACCCGTCCATGCTTCTCGAAGGACAGAAACTGGCAAGTACATTTGAGGAACTGGATGAAAATTATCGTTATACGTTTATTGATGCTCCACCATTGAATCTGGTATCGGATGGAGAAAAGATTGGCTCGCTGTGTGATGGCGCACTGCTGGTTGTCCGCGCAGGAGAAACGCCAAAGGCAATGGTTCGTAATTCGATCCGCCAGTTGGAGCGTGCCGGGTGTCCGGTTGTCGGCATTGCACTCAGCCGTGCCAAAGGCGCTGCAAATGGATATTATCACAAATATGGCAACTACTATGGCAAGAGTTATTATGGAAAAGGCTATGGCTACTATGGAAAACATGGATATTATGGCTATGGCACAGAGCAGAAATAGGTGATTCCCCGAAAGGGTTTTCACATAAATAATCAGGGAAGGAGGATTATATCCCAATGAACAAATTAATCAAGAAGGTGCTGGTAGGTATTACCGCTGCTACTATGATGTTTGGATCTGTTTGTACTGCTTATGCTGCAACAGATTCTGCAACAGTAGCTCCAGCTCCGGAAAAACAGACAAACGTCAAGGCTGATAATGGCGCAAAGGTAAGTACCGCAGCAAACGGTACAGCAACCGTAAAGGCTTTACCAAAGACAACAAAGAAGAGTGTTACAGTAGCTTCTAAGGTTGTTGTAGATGGAGTCTCTTACAAGGTTACAGCAATTGGAGCAAAGGCTTTTGCAAATGCTACAAAAGCTACAACTGTTACACTTCCAGCCAGCATCAAGACCATTGGCGCTCAGGCATTTACAGGTGCAAAGTCTGTAAAGACAATCGTCATCAAGTCTGCTTCCGTAAAGGTTGACAAGACTGCATTTAAGGGTGTAGACACCAAAAAGATGACAATCAAGGTTTCCGGTATGTCTGCAAAGCAGCTGAAAGCATTCAAGGCTCAGCTGAAGAAAGCCGGATTCAAAGGAACCGTAAAGAAAGTTTCTAAATAATCCCGGGTTCTTGAAAAGGGCGCACAGAGTTGATTCTGCTGTGCCCTTTCCTATAGAAAAAATTGGGAATGAACAAAAGTAATAAGAATCATAAAAATGAAAGAAAGGAGACATCATGTATCAGAAAGCAAAAAACAGCTGGATCAAACACATTGATTTTGTGATACTGGACATTCTGTGTCTGCAGGTTTCTTTTTTCCTGGCGTATCTCGTCAGACACCGGAACCTGAATTTATACTCCAATTCCGTGTATGGAAACCTTTCCATCGTGTTGATCCTGATCGATGTATGCATGATGTTCTTTTTAAATACATGTAAGAACGTTCTGAAACGTGGACTGCTCATAGAACTGGCGGCAACCATGCGTCAGGTCAGCCTGGTGATACTGTTTGCCGTGTTTTATCTGTTCTTTGTGAAAGATGCGGGTGATTTTTCTCGTATTACACTGTTTCTGACCGCTATATTTTATGCTATAATCAGTTATGGGACAAGAATTCTCTGGAAACGGCATGTATTGCGGAATCTGCGGCTTGGAAGAAAAAATTCTATCGTGATATTGACCGACTGGGCCAATCTTCCACAGGTGCGGGAAGATATCCAACATCACAGCTATGAACTGTTTCAGGTTCGAGGAATCGCTGTGATCGATGTCAATGAAAAGAAAACACTTCCCGAAAAACTGGGGGACATCCCATTTGTGGCAGAGGGAGAATCTGTTATGGATTACTTGTGCCATGCATGGGTGGATGAAGTATTTATCGATCTGCAGCCAAATGATCCGCGGGTAGACAGATGGATCGACCAGCTGACGGAAATGGGAGTAACGGTACATCTGAAACTTGCCAACCGGATGGAGCTGGCGGCGAACAAACAGTTTGTGGAAAAACTGGGACGATACACGGTGCTGACTACAAGCATCCGCACCGTGAGTACCTGGGAACTGTTTCTCAAACGGCTGATGGATATTCTCGGAGGCATCGTCGGCTGCATCCTCACTGGAATTCTGTTTCTGATCCTTGCACCGATGATCTATCATGAATCGCCCGGCCCGATCTTCTTCGGACAGACCAGGATTGGAAAGAACGGCAAGAAGTTTACGTGCTATAAATTCCGCAGTATGTATCTGGATGCGGAGGAACGCAAAGCGGCACTTGCTGCAGAAAACCGTGTATCGGACGGAATGATGTTTAAACTGGATTTTGACCCGCGCATCATCGGCAGCAGGCGTCTGCCGGACGGGACGATAAAAAAGGGGCTTGGAAATAAGATCCGTGACTGGTCCATCGATGAGTTTCCACAGTTCTGGAATGTACTCAAAGGGGATATGTCTCTGGTAGGTACACGTCCACCAACGGAAGATGAGTGGGTGAAATACGAGTTGCACCACAGAAGTCGCCTGGCAATCAAACCTGGGATCACCGGGATGTGGCAGGTAAGTGGGCGCAGTGAGATTACGGATTTTGAACAGGTGGTAGCACTTGATCGCAGTTATATTGCGAACTGGAGCCTGGAACTTGATGTGAAAATATTGTGCAAAACAGTGGGAGTCGTGCTGAGACATGAAGGTGCGATGTGAGCGGTAAATGGGAAAGGAGAGGGCATCTATGGGAAGGTTTGGGAAATCCTATGCTGCAAATATGCTTGCCGCGTATTATAGCAAAGGATGTGATTCTGAAAACATGTTTTCGGGATTAGAAATCCGTAAATCATCGGATTTTAAGTTGCACCTGAATCAATATGATGTCATCCATATGGGAATGAACGAATGATCTTTCTGAGCGGCAGAAATGCCGCACAGGAAGAAATTTCGACCAAGAGGGTGGGGTGACAGCCAGCGGACAGGTGAGCAAGCCTATCCGTTCTTTGTGTTGGCTGAGAAATTGATGAAGAAATTGAGTGGGATTGTGGGAAAGATTTATGAGTAAGAAACTTGCGATTGCGATGTTCGGACAGAAGCGATTATCGAGAGAAGGCGGAGTAGAAATCGTTGTCAAAGAGCTCTGCACCCGAATGGCACAGAATGGCTGTGACGTGACCTGTTACAACAGAGCAGGCCATCATGTGAGTGGTGCAGAATATGACGATGCTGGTAAAACGGAGTACGAGGGAATCCGTCAGAAGTCTGTTCCGACCATTGAACGGCGCGGACTTGCGGCTGTAAGTTCATCTTTTTTTGCAGCAGTATGTAGCGCGTTTGGGAGATATGATGTGGTACATATTCATGCAGAAGGACCAGCATTTTTTGCATGGATTCCAAAGCTGTTTGGGGAAAAAGTCGTTGTGACGATTCATGGGTTAGATTGGCAGCGAGAGAAATGGAAAGCTGGTTTGGGATCTAAATTTATTCGGCAAGGCGAACGTAATGCAGTAAAATATGCTGATGGGATTATTGTATTAAGCAAAGGTGTTCAAGAATATTTTCGAGATACATATGGCAGAAAAACATTTTTTATACCGAACGGAGTAAATAGGCCTGAAATCAGAAGGGAGGAGTTCATTAATCAGAAATTTGGGTTGACAAAAGATTCCTACATTCTGTTTTTGGGGCGTTTGGTGCCAGAAAAAGGTCTTCAATATCTAATAAAAGCATTCAAGTCTGTAAATACAGAAAAGAAGCTTGTAATTGCGGGGGGTTCCAGTGATACAGATTCATTTATAAAAGAATTGAAAGAATTAGCAAGGGATGACCAACGCATTATTTTTACTGGTTTTGTACAGGGACAGCTATTGGACGAATTGTATAGCAATGCATATATTTATACATTACCGTCAGATTTGGAGGGAATGCCGCTGAGTCTACTAGAAGCTATGAGTTATGGAAATTGTTGTCTTGTTTCGGATATTCCTGAGTGTATTGAGGTCGTAGAAGATAAAGCGATTGTTTTTAAAAGATCGGATATCAATGATTTACGAGATAAATTGCAAGATGCTTGTGATAATTTCAAGATGGTATCTGAGCTAAAGCAACACGCGGCAGATTATATCTGCAGTAAATATAATTGGGATGAAGTTGTTGAAGAAACGTTGAACGTGTATGGGAGTGAAAAGTAGTGCGGATATTGATGATAAATACTCTCCTCTAACCGAATGCGGGTGGTGAGATATGCATAGTAAAAATACCGGGGAAATAGCGTAATTACAGCACTTTTTGATGGTTGGGGTGAGCTGCGAGAACAGTTTTGGTCTCAGAATCTGTTTTCAGCAACAGCAGATGATTTTACCATAAGGACTTTCAGTGTTACTACCTGCGTTTGTATGGAGAACTCCGGTTTATGAACAACACATTGGACGTGCTTCATCTGAACAGAGGTTGTGAAATAGAAAACAAAAGGGACAATACATGAATAAACAGATTGCGGTAAAAACAAGGGAAAAGTGGGTCGATGATGTAAAAGTAATCGCCTGTATATTGGTTGTGGTGGGGCATTTTTTTCAGAGCATGGTGAAGGCGAGTATTCTGCCTGAAAATGATTTGTACAAATGGTTTAACACAACGATTTACTACTTCCATGTGCCGCTGTTTTTCGTTTGTAGCGGATACCTGTATCAGAAGTGCAGTAAAGTAAACAACATGAAAAGTTGGCGAAAAAATGCAGTGAAAAAGGCATTGGCACTTGGCATACCCTATGTGACTTTTACGACTGCTACATGGATGCTAAAAAAGATGTTCTCAAGCAGTGTTAATGATCTGATTGGAAATCTCGGTGATACATTATTTTTTCACCCGACTGCTCCGTATTGGTACTTATATGCGTTGTTCTTTATCTTCCTAGTCACGCCGACTTTTAGCGGCATGAAAGCTACCGCAGGGGGATTGATAGTTGCACTAGCTGCAAAAGCCTTGATTTTGTCGGGGGGGGAGTACAGCGTTTACGTTGTATCAGCGGTTCTTTCAAACGAAATCTGGTTTGTACTCGGTATGAGTATTTGTGCGTTTAATGTGCAACTGAAGGGTAGCAAGGTACAAGGAACGATATTCGGCTTGCTATTTATAATTTTGAGCATTGTGGTATATACAGCGAAAATCAGTGGCAGTGTGATTTCTTTCGCAATGGGATTGCTGGCTTGTGTAGCCGTTATCCTGATGGCGGCGGGAGGTGAAGGAAGACTTGGCAAAGGCGTGGATTTTCTTGCAAAATACACAATGCCAATTTTTCTGATGCATACGTTGTTTGCGGCACCAATGAGATCTGCCTTACTGAAATTAGGCATCGGAAGTTCTGCGATTCATGTGGTGCTGGGACTAGGAATTAGTTTTATAGGCCCGATCATTGCGGCTTGGATTATGAAGAAAACGAAGTGGTTGGAGTTCTTTCTGTATCCGAATAAATTTGTGAAGATAAGAAATTATCAAAAAGTGTGATAGAGGCTGACAGTGACTTGAAAAATCTACAACAAGGAAAAGAGGATAATATGCGTATTATCGAGATAAATAAATTTTTATTCAGAAACGGTGGCAGCGAGACGTACATATTTAAGTTGGGTGAGGCGTTGGAACAGCATGGACACGAGGTTCAGTACTTCGGAATGGAGCACGAAGGCCGCTGCGTGGGCAACCGTGTCAATGCTTACACAAGTGACATGGACTTCCACGGTGGCAGCAAACTGAGTAAGCTGACTTACCTGATCAAGACCATCTATAGCAAGGAAGCAAGAGAAAAATTAAGACTAGTACTAGATGACTTCCAGCCGGATGTCTGTCACCTGAACAATTTTAACTACCAGCTGACACCTTCCATTATTTTGGAAATCGTGAAGTGGCGCAAGGAGACCGGAAGGCAGTGTAAGATTATCTTCACGGCACATGACTACCAGCTGGTCTGCCCGAATCATCAATTAAAGAACCCTATCACACATGAAAACTGTGAGAAGTGTCTCGGCGGTCATTTCATGAATTGTGTAAAGGGAAAATGTGTTCATGGTTCTACTGCAAAATCTGTCGTTGGCATGATGGAAGCGGAGTTCTGGAAAGGGAATGGAGTATACAAGTATATTGACAAGATTATTTGCTGCTCGGAGTTCCTGAAGACCAAGATGGACACGAATCCGCTGTTTGCAACCAAGACAATTGCAATGCACAACTTCGTGGAGAAAGTAGAGCCTAAAGACGTGGAAAAGAAAGAATATGTCCTTTACTTCGGCCGTTTCTCTGAAGAAAAGGGCATTGGCACACTCATTAAGGTCTGCAAGGAACTGCCGGATGTTCAGTTCATTTTCGCCGGCGCTGGTCCGCTGGACGAGACAGTAAATGGTATTAAAAACATCAAAAACGTTGGCTTCCAGAAGGGCGAGAGGTTGGAAAAGCTCATCCGTGAGGCGCGGTTCTCCATTTACCCGTCTGAGTGGTACGAAAATTGTCCGTTCTCTGTGATGGAATCCCAGATGTACGGCGCACCGGTACTGGGTGCGAACATTGGTGGTATCCCAGAACTGATTCAGGTTGGCAAGACCGGTGAACTGTTTGAGAGCGGCAATGCTAAAGATCTGAAGCAGAAGATCGAGAAGCTCTGGGGTGATAAGAAGTTGTGCGAAGAATATAGCAAGAACTGTAAGAACATCAGCTTCGATACCATTGATGAGTATTGTGAAAAAATTATAACGGTGTATCAATAAGGCTGGTATGCGGGGAGGAAACTTGTGGCTACAAAAGTGGAGCGATACGAGGGAATAGATGGTTTGAAGGCATATTCTATTATAGGCATTGTTCTGATGCATGTCCTTGTAAATGGAGAATATGGGATAGGAGGATTTGTGTTTGAGCGGCTTATTCCGTCTTTCGCAAACCTCGTTTTCCTTTTTATGATGGTCAGTGGTTTTGGTATGTGCTGCGGCTATTATCAGAGAATTATTGACCAGCAAATTAGAATAGAGGAGTTCTATAAGAAACGATACACCAAAATATGGCCGTATTTTATCTTGTTGTGTATATTGGACTTTATCATTTCGCCGAGTAAGAAATCTTTGTTTGAAGTTTTTGCAAACATAACTTTGTGTCAGGGACTGTTACCGAATGCAAATATTTCGGTTATCGGTGTGAGTTGGACATTAGCTGTTATATTTGTGTTCTATATGTTATTTCCATTTTTTTGTTTTCTAATTGGAAACAAAAAGCGAGCGTGGAGCGTGGCAGTAGTAGCACTGGTATTTAATTGGGTATGCAGTAGTTATTTTTTTGATGCAAATCATGTAATTAAGTTTAGCGCAAGAACAAATATTATTTATGATGCAATCTATTTTATTGTTGGAGGTTTATGTTATCTCTATCGAAAGGAGTTGGGTAATTTTGTACTGAAGTATAAAGTGGTCGTTGGTGTAACTATGTTCTTTGCTATAGCTGCTTATTTTGCGATAGGTGCGTCTACACTTACGATATTGTTCTTTTGTTTTGTGAGTTTGGTGTATACTCTCGGATGTAATACAGGGGGGGTATTGGTCAATCCGGTTGCAAAATTCCTCGGTGGTATCTGCTTCGAGATTTACCTGTGCCATATGGTAATTTATCGTGTACTTGAGAAGTTACACCTTGTTCATCTATTTGGAAATGGTCTGTTGGCATATATCTTCACGGCTGTTGCAGTTATCTGCGGTTCGGTTGTGTTCTCGGTATGTGCCAAGTAGTTCTTAAATAAAATCGAAATATTCTTAAAAGAGAGAGTTAGGAGAGTTAATCGTGTCTGAAGAAAAGAAGTTAAATGGTACGGTCATCGTTACTTATCGTTGTAATGCGCGGTGCTCTATGTGTAACCGCTATAAAGCGCCTTCCAAGCCGGAAGAGGAAATTAGTATTGAAACTATCAAAAAGCTACCTAAGATGTATTTCACAAATATTACTGGTGGGGAACCATTTATTCGCGCGGATCTAAAGGACATTGTACGTGAATTGTACAAGAAGTCGGATCGGATTGTTATTTCAACTAATGGATTTTTTACGGATCGCATTGTCGATTTATGTAAAGAGTTTCCGCAGATTGGAATTCGCATTTCTATTGAGGGGCTGGAGCAGACTAACAATGAAATTCGCGGTCTGCAGAATGGCTATCAACGTGGTTATAGTACGTTAAAAAAATTGCGTGAGATGGGGATGAAGGATGTAGGATTTGGGATGACGGTACAGGACAAGAATGCGCCAGATTTAGTTCCGTTATACAAGATTTCTGATGAGATGGGGATGGAATTTGCAACTGCTTCTTTACATAATAGTTTCTATTTTGTTGAGGCAAAGAACATCATATATGATCGTCCAATGGTTGCTAAGAATTTTGAATGTTTAGTTAATGAATTACTTCGGAGCAATAGCCCTAAAAAATGGTTTCGTGCCTATTTTAACCACGGTTTAATCAACTACATTTATGGGCAAAAACGTTTGTTGCCTTGCGACATGAGTTTTGATACATTCTTTATCGATCCGTACGGCGATGTCATGCCGTGTAATGGAACGAGAGATAAAGAAGTTATGGGAAATTTGAATACACAAAGTTGGGATGAATTATGGCATAGTGAACAAGCGGAGAGGGTTCGAAAAAAAGTTCGTTGTTGTGATCGAGATTGTTGGATGATTGGTTCCGCTTCTCCTGCTATGCACAAATACATCTGGAAGCCTGCCGCATGGGTATTGATACATAAGTTTAAAGCTTTGTTTACAAAATATCCATATAGTATGTATGAACTTGAAATTTGCCGAGATTATCGTGATGGTAAAGTCACAAAAGAGGAATTAGATAAATGTAGCACATGCGATTTGAATTGTGTTGTTAATAATGGACTGAGTGAAGCCAGTAAAGAGCAGTTAAAGTATAAAACTGGCGAAGAAATTGTAAATGCAGACATTGAACTGCAAATGAAGGAGTAAAGGATGCTTTTAACTATATTAACCCCTACATATAATCGTGCGGGGATGTTGCCGCAACTGTACGACTCACTGAAAAAGCAAGCATGCAAAGATTTTGAATGGGTAATTGTAGATGACGGGAGTACGGATAATACACAAGAAGTTGTGAAAGCTTGGCTATTAGGTTCTGATTTTCCAATTCGATATTTTTACAAAGAAAACGGTGGTAAACATACTGCGTTGAATTATGCGGTTCAGAAAATTGAAGCTGAATTGACTTTTATTGTGGATTCAGATGATGCACTGACGATTGATGCTGTGGAAACTATTTTAAGGTATCATAGAAAATATGAAAATCGAAGCAATATTTGTGGGTATGCCTTTTTGCGATCTTATCCAAATGGAAAGATAAACGGGAAAAAGTTTGTTCCGGATGAAAGAATTGCATCATACATAGATGCTAGGATTAATTCTGATGATACCCAGGCGGATAAGGCTGAAGTATTTAAAACGGAGTGCCTTCGTGAGTTCCCATTTCCGGAATATCAAGATGAAAAATTTCTTGGAGAAGATATTGTTTGGATCAGAATGGCGAGAAAGTATATGATGGTTCATATTAATAAAGTAGTTTATGTGGGAAGTTACCAAGTAGATGGGCTTACAAAAAATAGGAGATTTAATAATATTAAATCTCCAGTTGGTTGCATGAATAGGGCAATTGAGTTTATGCAACCGGAACTTAAATGGAAATATCGCATAAAAGGTGCAATTCAGTATATTGTGTACGGAAAATTTGCTGGATATACGGCAAAATTTTTGTATAGTAATATTAAAACTAAGCTGCTTGTGTCTATATCCTTTTTACCCGGAATATTGATATATAATGTATGGAAAAGAAAAAGTGATTTTATCGAGAAATAAGGGGGACTAATGAAGCTATCTTTTATTGTGCCAATCTATAATACGGAACCTTTTATATTAGAGAGATGTTTTGAGTCTATAAATTGTATTGAAAAACTAGAGTACGAATGTATATTGATAGACGATGGATCAAAAGGAGAAATTGGAGAGTTTTGTGCAGACTATTCAAACAATCATAAAAGGTTCAAATACTTTAGAAAGAAAAATGGTGGCGTTAGTTCTGCAAGAAATGAAGGTATTAGAAAAGCAAAAGGGGAATATATTTATTTCGTTGATTCCGATGATACAATTATTACAGATGTGTTTGATCAATTTGTTCACGGTTATGAAAACGCAGATTTAGTATTTACAGATTTGATATTGGTTGATGGTCAACATAAATGCAGATGGGGAAAAATGTTAGGAACAACATATGATATGGTTCTCAAAAGGTTGATAATGGATGGAAAAATCAATGGACCAGTCGCTAAATTTTGGAAAAAAGATTTTTTAGAAAGAAATGGACTTCTTTTTGATGAAACAATGGTAAGTGGGGAAGATGCGTTGTTTTTGTTATCTTTTTTATGCTGTAATCCCAAGATGATGTATGCCAATGTGGATACTTATTTATATTATAAAGAGTCAGAAAGTGGTGATAACAGGATAAGTATGTATCCATATATATGTATACAGGATTGCGAAAAAAAATATAAGAAAATTTTAGAGTGTATTGAATGTGGAAACTATGAAAAAAAAGAGAAAGTTGAATTAATGATTCAAGAGACTGAACAATTAATTCATGAATTGTTTGGCCTTGAAATGAGTATGATAAGTGTAAATGTATGGGATTCGAAAGCTAATTCTAAATTTACAGAGATTATAGAAAATATAGATGGCGATTTATGTGAAAAGGTTAATAAGATTAGTAAATTAAAACTTGGGATAATGAAAAGTGAACAAGTTAAAATGAAACAAATATTTTCGGATTTTCGAAGAATTTATCTAAAAATAAAAGGATTAAGATAAATAAAAAGTCCGGAATTTATTATGACAGTTATTATAAAGGAACGATAATGAAAATTAAGATAAATAGAAGCGATTGGTTATATTTAGGTGTAATCATTATGGTGATAAGATATTTTTTATCTACGTTACAATTAGAATTTAGTCCAATTGTTACAAATAGTATGGTTGTAATAGGTATTGTTTGCATGATTGCTAAAATTTCATGTACGAAATACGGAAAAAATGAGGGGATAGTTTTTATGATTTCGTTTGTTTTTTCACTTCTGCTTTTATATGCAAAAGGAGATGAAACATTTCTTGTTATTACTATTTTTATAATGGCTATGAGGAAAAGCAATGTTAGAATTTTGGTAAAATGTTGGACATATTGTAATATCATACTTTTCATTTTAACAATTATTTCTTCCATTATAGAGGGACAGAACATCTATGTTATAGGAAGATATGAAGGTATTCACATGATAGATGTTGAGCGATATGCGTTTGGCTTCTCGCATCCTAATGGTGTGTTAGCAGCTTTTTTTAGAATAATATGTGGCATTATTTACTTAGATGAAAATAAGAGTACTAAGAAAATAGTGACGTTTGAATTAATAGCAATTTTCTTGTATTATTATACGAAATCTAGAACAGGATTGGTGTGCATTACTTTGTTTTTGTTTGTATGTTTTTGGATTCAAAAAACAAAAGGAAAGTCTTCTGAATCATTAATACCTAAAGCTTTATTATTTTTAGAGATGGGTGCCATTCTATTCGATTTGATTGCAGTGTATACATATGGAAAAAGCAAGGCTCTTGTTGCGCTCGATTATGTCTTAACGGGAAGATTTAGTTTGGCATATAGAATGTTTGATTATGTTGATTGGTCATTATTTGGAACAAATATACAAGCAGAGCAATTACCATTTTCTTTGGATAATAGTTTATGGTATGTAATTTTAATGCAAGGGATTATTTTGTTTCTGCTGCTTACAATTTTGTATTGTTGGAGCGTGTGGAAATTTGGAAAAGAAAAAAAGTATTTGGAGGCTAATATTATCTTTACTTTTACACTATATTCTATATGCGAAAATATGTATAGCGCTTTATTTTTGAATTTGGGATTAATATTAGCTTGTTATTATTTAAATAATGAGGTAAAGCAATATGGGTAATATAGGCGAAAGAAATACGTTAAGCATTATTGTTCCAGTGTATAATGTTGAGAGATTGAAGAACTTCAGATGGTTAAGGTACGTATATTGATAGAGGGATAGCTGTACCAAGAAATAGATTTGGAAAAGGAAGAAAATAATAGTAGCGTATGGTTTATTTGAACAATGAGGAAACCAAGCAGCAGTTATTACTAATGCTGAAAGAAACGATTGATTTTTTAGATGCAAACGATATTAGATATAGCATTACATCCGGAACGATGCTTGGCGCAGTACGACATCAAGGGTTTATTCCATGGGATGATGATATCGATATCGGCATTCTAAGACCAGATTACGATAGAATGGTTGAGATTTTCAAAGAGAAGAATCAGATTGGTCAGTTAGAAGCAATCGGATTCGAACTTGGTAATAGTGTGTTTCCATTCGTGAAAATAGTTAACCCGGATATCTACGTTAAGGAAGAAGGGACGCGTGATACACAGCGCCTATGGATCGATATTTTCCCATTTGACGGCATGGGTAAAAGCGTATTTAGGATTAAACTGCTGAATACTACGGTACGGCCGATTCTAAAAAAATTGCTTTGGTTTGCAAATTCACAATATTACACGAGCCATCCTAGAAATTGTCGACATATAATATGGAATTACTTTTGGTATGGAATTTCCAAACTGTGCTCACCAGAGTTTTTTATCCGACTGCTTATTAGAAATTGTTCCGGGATTAAGGTGTCAGATTCCATATACGTTGAGGATAGTACGTGGGGGACGAAAGCAGTTCCGAAGGAAGTATTTGACGAAATGCGAGAGTATCGGTTTGAAACGATGACTGTTAAAGGATTTAAAGATTACGATACATATCTCAAATGCATTTATGGCGATTATATGACACTTCCACCAGAGGAAAAACGTGTTAATCACGGAATTAAACCATGGAGAGTGAACAATTATGAGAAATAAAGCAACCCTGATCAATATGATTTCGGGATTAATACTACAGATGTTTACGATTCTCAGCGGTTTTATATTGCCTAAGATCATTCTCACGAGCTTTGGATCAGAAGTAAATGGGCTAGTATCGTCATTGAACCAGTTTCTGAGCTATATTTCGTTAGTAGAGGGTGGTATTACAGGTGTCGTCATGGCAAACTTGTATAAACCGATTGTAGAAAAGGATGAGCAGAAAATATCGGCGGTCATGGTAACCGCAAATCGTTTTTTTAAGAAGATCGGTATCCTGTTTGTAGCGTACTCCGTAGGACTATCAATCGTTTATCCGCTTCTTTTTAAAACAGAGTTTAATTTCGCCTATGTATGCTCCCTTACGCTGATTTTATCGATTACGGTGCTGGTTCAGTATATGTTTTCGATTACGCTAAAGACGCTGCTGGATGCGGATAAGAGGGTATATGTTGTTAATTTTACGCAGACGCTGATTGTCATCTGCAATGTGATATTTGCACAGATTTCCGTATGGGTTTATCCGAGTATTCATATACTCAAGTTGATCAGCGGTATCCTATTCATACTTCAGCCAGTCATTTTTGGGTATATCGTAAAAAGAGACTATAGGATTGACTGGAGTACAGATCCGGAGTATTCATTAATAAAATCGAGATGGAGTGGATTTGCAATCAATCTAGCAGCGTTTATTCATGGCAGCACGGACATCACCATCTTGACCATTCTTACGAACCTTAAAACGGTTTCTGTATATAGTGTGTATGGGCTTGTGAGTAATGGGATAAAAGCACTTGTGCAGGCATGTCTTTCTGGTCTTTCACAAACGGTAGGACAGGCTTATGCAAAAAAGGACTGGAAAGAGTTAAATCAGAAGCTGGATCTATATGAGTATGTAGTGTTTGTTCTGGTGTTTTTCATCTTCACGGTGACGGCATTACTGATTAATCCCTTTATCCAGTTATACACAAGAGACGTGACAGATGCAAACTACAATCAACCGATATTTGGCATTCTTCTTATCATTTCAGAAGGACTCTATCTAGTGAAGTTTCCGCACCTGAATCTCGCATATGCTGCAAATAAATTTAAGGAGATTACGGTACCTGCGTATATAGAAGCACTGCTGAACATAGTGATTTCAGTAATTTTGGTGCATAAATTCGGGCTGGTTGGTGTGGCGGTAGGAACCATCGTGGGGATGACTTACCGGATGATGTTTCATGTGTATTACACAAGTAAAATCGTTCCGGGTCGAGTACAGAGCATTTTCTATAAGAAGTTTTGCCTGTTCGCGATAAGTGTTGCCATCGGATTTATGATTTGCAGTCTGGTCATACCGCTTCGCGTAGTGACAGTTATGAATTGGGTAATTCATGCAATTTTGTATTGTGCAGTGGTTGGCGGCTGCATCTTATTAACAAGTGTTTTATTCTTTAAAAAAGAGCTAACTTTTTTTGCCAAATATTTAAAGAGATAAGGAAGTGAGAGTAGAAAAAATTGAAAGAATGAAATTATTTATTTGATAATTTGAAATTTTTATTGATTGTATTGGTTGTGTTTGGACATTCTTTAGAAGAAATCAGTTTGGCACAGGATTACGCGATCATTAGAGCGTGGATTTATTCGTTCCATATGCCGGCATTCTCATGAAGCGGATCGTTTTTTGGCGATTTCTAGAACAATTGTATTTTTCCCATACTTCTTGTTAGGGGTATTTGCTGATGAAGCAATGATAGAGAAAGTTCGAAAAATGCCGAAACGTTATTCTATAATTATGTCAGTAATATTGTCAATAAGTGTAATTATATTACACATCAAAAATATGATTCCGGTTAAGGCATATGAAAATATTCAATGTTATCAAGAATCTGGTATGAATAACTTACAAGGGATGGCGATACGCTTATTTTCTTATGGGGTAGGAATCGCAGCCATTTTCTGTATCGTTAATTTAGTTTCGAATGAGAAGAAATGGTATACAGTCTATGGAAGTAGGACAGCGTGTATTTACATAGCGTCAGCTTTTTCGGTAAAGATTTTGTATAAATTTATTGACTATATTTGGAGTGCTGATTTTATGTTCAGTCATATCGAAGTTGGAATCTTATTGTCGTTATGCGTTACGATAATAACTATTTTTACGTTTGGAAGTAAAAAAATTTCAGATACATATTTGAATGTAAACAAAAAACTTGGAGATGTGTTAGTAAAAAGTGGAGAATAAGTTTATGTACGACTATTTAATTGTTGGAGCCGGTTTATTCGGTTCGGTATTTGCCAGACAGGCAACGGATGCCGGTAAGAAAGTGCTTGTGATCGACAAGCTGTATATTCCGTTCCCTATGTCACCGGAATATACAAATTCTAAAAAAGAACAAAGAAAGATTCTTAAACTAATGCATGAGGTCAAGAATGATGAATCAATGATATTAGTAGCAACAGGTTCCCTGGTAGGAGAAGGTTTCGATTTTCCAAGACTGGATACACTTTTTATGGCAACACCCATATCATTCCGTGGGGTAGTTGAACAGTATGCAGGACGATTGAATCGTGATTATGCAGGTAAAGAAAATGTAATAATATATGATTATGTGGATAATCATATCCCAATGTTTGATAATATGTATATGAAGCGGCTGAAGGCATATAAACAGATTGGCTACGAGCTTTCTAGTGGCTTGAAAGCCGATAAACAGATAGTTAATGCAATATATGGGGGAGATAATTATAGAGAAACTTTCCATAAGGATCTACTTGATGCCAATAAAAATATAATCATTTCCAGCCCAGCCATCAGCGGACAAAAAGTTTATGAATTGATAGCATTTGCAAATAGCAAGGGTGGAACTGTTTATTTTGGAGTAGAAGATAATCCGGTTGTGGTTACAGGATGTGATAGAAACTATGATGGGCAACGAATTATAGAGGGGATTTATGATAGAACCATTCCACCACTATTCACCGAAATATCAGATTTTGAGTATGAGGGAAAGCTCGTTATTGCAATATCAGTTAAAGCAGATGGAAAGACATATACAACTACGGATGGTAGATGCCTGAAACGATTGGGGAGAAATTCAAAGCCAGCATATCCTGATGAATTAAGTGCTGTATATTCTTCTGTTCAGAATCCGGATTTTTCAGGAAGAATTATTGGAGAGAGTACTCTGGATGATGTAAATAAACTGGAAGTGTACAGCTTAAAGGAAAAGCTGAGAGTCAGAGATTCTAAATCTACATTGCCGGATTTGGAGGATATTGAGTTTTTAAGAGATTTACAACTTGTAAAATATGATGGAGATGTAGAAAGACTGACGATTGCTGGGTTACTGTTCGTTGGAAAAGAAGCATCTATTCAAAGATTGTTACCGCAGGCGGAAGTTATATACCTACATTATTCAGCTGATAATTTGGAGGAATATGATGCAAGGCTAGATTTGAAGTTGCCGTTGATAAGCGTTATCGACAAGTTGACAGAGCGGGTACAGGCATACAGTAAGATAGAAAATATTCAGGTAGGATTATTCAGACTTGAAGTTGAGGATTTCCCTGAAAGAGTATTTCAGGAAGCATTGCTTAATGCGTTGTCTCATAGAGACTACCAGAGTAATGCTGCGGTTTATGTAAAACAATACCCAGATCGAATAGTTATTGAAAATCCGGGAGGATTTCTTGATGGAATTACAGAGGATAATATTATAACTCATCCATCGATTCCCAGGAATAAACTAATAGCGGAGACACTTCAAAATTTGAAGTATGTCCAGAGGACAGGTCAGGGAGTAGATATTATTTATAAGGACATGGTTTCAATGGGCAAGCCATATCCAAGATATAGATCATTTAATGATGCAGTTTCGCTTACAATATTTAGTGCAATAGATAATACTGAATTTGTTAAGTTTATTACAGAAGTACAAGATAAAAATAGTAAAATTATGTCTTTGGCTGAGATGATGATATTAAGAGATCTTTTAGATAACAGAAGGGAACAGTTATCAGAGTTGTCGAGAAAAGTCCAAAAATCTCTGGATGAAACGAAAAAATCATGTAATGAACTGATTAGTAGTGGATTAATAGAGATTGTTGGAAAGGAATACATGCTGACAGCTAAGGTTTATGAAGCATTAAAGTCAGATGTGGAATATACAAGAGATAAAACAGTCCAGTATATCAAGGCTAAAAATATGATTTTAGAGTATTTACAGACGAATGACCAGATAACATCTGCTAAAATACAGGAAATGTGTGGATTTACTAAACAACAGGCAAGAAGTGTTATTGACAAGATGAGAAGTGAGAAGTTAATTAACTTAAATGGCAAAGGACCGGCGGCTAGATATGTTATATTTGATGGATTGAGTGATAATTGAGTTTGGGGTAAAATAAAACTCAATAGAAAACTCAATTACTTTTAATGGTAAGTACTGGAGTAATGAATACGCTGAAAATATGATTGAGTGGAGTCTTTTTAAAAACTCAATTAAAACTCGTTGATGTGCGAAAAAATCACATTGGCGGGAGTATTGGAAATCCATGTAGAACCGGAACATGTGAAAGTATATACAGTTTATCGGAATGATAAAATTAATCATACTGCAAATCCGATAAAACTTCACTATGGAATGAATGCAAGGGAGCACAACGTAGAACCTATGGAGAAGACAGAATGGAATGCAAAACAAGTAGAGATTTCTTTTGTGAATACAATTCAGTGATCGGGATGGAGGTCCGATATTATCTACAGGGTTATAAAGGTACGCTGATTACCGATGGCTACCAGATAAGTTCTCAATTGTGAGTACCACAACATAAGATCCAATGATTTATCGTATCCTGAAAAATCCAAGTGACTATACAGAGAGCACAAAATACCTGAGCTGGGAGAGGTATTTTACGCATGTACTGGAAGAACATACGAAGGGGACAGAACTGGAATATCACAAGAAAAAATTAAACAAACAGTATCTTTATGCCAGAGCGATGAAAATATTATCAAAGTTTTTACTGGACAGTAATATTAATTTTGACAGGTGCATGGTATAGGAAAAAAGGATGAGATAAAACCAGCGTCTAGGCCCGACACATAAAGAAAGGAGAACGAAAACGATGAAAGCATTAAAAAAACAACAAATTGCGGTCATTTTGGTACTGTCTGTCATACTCAGCACATTTGCAGCTGTTACACCTGTAAGTGCGGCGACGCTGTCTGCACAGCAGTATTTGGAAAAGATGGATATAGCAGTACGAAACTTAAAATCATATGATTTTACGCAGACAACCGATCAGAAGATGACAATGGAAGGGCAGATCATTCAAAATAAGACGGTGGTAAAGCAAAGCGTATACAACAGTCCTCTGAAGGTAAAAAGCGTAACAGATACAACCACAGTACTTGCAGGAATGAGTTCTAAGAACCAGGCGGTTGCCTATCTGACAAAAGATGCGGATGGATTGCTGTGGGAGTACATTTCTTCCAATGGTTCCGGATATCAGAAAACCGGGATTTTAAACTATACCAATCAGATCAAAGGTATGGATATTTCCATGTATTCGGATGCAAAAATTGTGAAAAAGAAAATAAAAGTCAACCGGATCAATACTGTTCAGATTTCGGCGCAGGTAAAGGGCTCCGATGTGGTGAAATTTTTGGACCAGATGGGAATGAGCAAAGAGATCAATGCGGCAGCTGCTGTGGATTACAATACGTTGCCGGCAATCAAAGTGACCTGTTGGATCGATAAAAAAACCTGTCGTCCAGTCAGAACCACGGCGGATATGAAAGCGTTTATGAACGGGTATATGTCGGCGCTGTATCAGAAGCTGGGACAGGATCTGAAACTTGTTTATTCGCAGGCAAAAGCAACGGTAACCTATAAAAATTTTAATAAGGCTGCAACATTTACCATACCGAAGGAATGCAGATAAAGATACCACATTTTCAAAGATGACAACAACAGTTACTACGGATACAAATAAAATAATATATACGGCAAAGGTTCCGAAAGACGCTACATCTGCACGGTAAGTATTCGGTTGGAACATACACCTATCAAAAATAAATGTTTCTGAGAAGAGAGAATAGCTGTTTGCGAAAACGGCTATTCTTTTTTTATCTAAAATGGCATATTTCTTGTCAGAAGCAATTGAAATTATGATTCAAATATGATAGGATAAAGTAGGCTGTCTAGTGTAGAAAAGACACATAAGGCAGAGTGGGGGATATATGTAATGTCAGAGAATGATAGTTACTACATATAAAATTATAAAACTACGGAGGAAGAAACATGAAGAACAAAGATTATTTAACAGTAAGACAGGAAGAATTAATGAATTTTCTGTGGAAGGTCAATGAGCCGCTGACTGCCAACGAGATGGCAGAGCGTCTGGCAGAAGACGGATGGAACAATGTTACATTGTTTAAGACCGTTCAGTCTCTGACAACGGATGGCTATCTGGAAGTTGTAGGACTTGAGAAAACCGTCAAGACTTATGCACGTAAACTCGCTCCGTCTATGTCAAAAGACGATTATTATGCATCTGTATTGATTAAGCGTGGAATTGACAGCAGTTCTATTGCGAACATTACAGCTGCTCTGATCGGAGCAAAAGATAAGCAGGCAAAAGAAAAAAATGCAGAGGTTATTGCAAAGTTAGAGGAGATTATTGATACTCTGAAAAATGATGAGGAATAAGAATGCAAATAACGATATTTTCGGTTTGGATGACGTTCGTTTGGTGTAACATTTTTATTGTACTGTGCTACATTCTCAGAAAACGATCGGTTCTGCTGAATTTATCCAGTATGACAGGAATCATCATTTTATATTTGTTTTGTCTGATCAGGCTTGCCGTCCCGGTGGAATTGCCATGGACGAAAGTGGTATCCGGAGGCAGCCTGTATAATTTCCTGTATCAGATATTCGGGTGTGAAATAACCTGTGTGGCAGGGCACGAAATCTATGTCTATCATATATTTGTGGTGGCATGGGGAGTGGTCATGGCAGTTCTTTTGACGCGGTATCTGATACAGTATCACAGAGTTGTGTCGTATTTTTCAGAGATGGAAAAAACGGAAGATACAGAATTAAATAATATTTTAGATGAAATTTGTACGGATAAAGAAAAGCGGAACATTAAGATCGTACAGACAGCCGCGGTAGAAGTACCGTGTTGTATAGGGATTTTTGAGAAACGGATATTGATTCCGGACAAAAAATATTCGCGTGAAGAATTGCATTATATTATTCTACATGAATATACACATTTGGATAATAAGGATATACTGACGATACAGCTGATCAACATTCTGTGTATCGTGTTCTGGTGGAACCCGTTTGTGTATATTTTAAAAGGAGATATGTATCAGAGTATTGAGATCCGTTGTGACCAGACGGTTACAAAGAAACTCAAATCGGCAGAGCGGGGGAACTATCTGGCGGTGATATTAAAAGAGTATAAGGCAAGTGTGCAGGAAAAAGAATTTCGAAAACCTGCAGGAGCCATGCCGTTGTTTGAAGATCATTCGGATCATCTGATCGAACGATTTCGTCTGGTCGCGGAGGGAAAGCAAAGTGGTTCGCGTATTGGAAGAATTCTCGTTCCGGTGATTGCGGTTGCACTGTTGGTGCTTTCGTATTCGCTTATTCTTCAGCCGAGGTATGATGTGCCAGAGAATACATATACCATAGAAAACGAATTTGAGGATATAAATCAAGACAATGCATATCTGTACGTGTCAGATGGAAAATATTATCTCCATTGTGAACAGGGGAATGTTGTGATTGATAAGCAGAGCATGAAGCTTTTTAAAAAGGCGGGTTTAAAATTTAAAGGAGGAAATTAACATGAAAAAGAAGTTTTTAATTGCTGTAGCGATTTGCGCATCATTATTTGTTGTTGCGCCTGCTGTGAGTGTGAGTGCAGCGGAGGTTGAACCAGAGGTACAGACTCAGAACGAGCAGAGCAATATAGGTGTTGCACCGTGTGCGGATGAGATCGTGATGAAATTCCGTATTAATGTTAAAACAAAACAATTACAGTATCGACGTTGGAACCAGACCAGAGGATACTGGGTGGATAAGGATTGGATTGATATGAATTAACCAAAGAATTTGCCGGTGCAGCTGCACCGGCATTTTTTTTATAAATGATTCTTTCGCAAATTATAATTCTTCCGGCAGTTCCCACGCCTGTGCCTGTTGTTCATATTCCGAAGCACGGGAGAGAAGATCCCCGGCAGAGCATGGATCACAGAGTTCATTTTCTGCCAGCGTACGGTAACATTCTGCCAGTTGAAGCAATGCTTTTTTTTCTGAAATTTCAATATCCAGAACAGGCTGTGTCTCAAATGCAGCATTATAAAACCACAGAGAAGCTTCCTGGGGATTCTGCCGTTCCCGGTAGTATTGTCCGATCTCATAACAGATTTCGGAGCAGGAAGAACTGCACATATCTTTCAGACAGATCGAAAAGAAATCATCCACAGAATTTTGGATACGGGCAGCGTGTGCCAGAATACACGCGGATTCTGCATCAGCGTGTGCTTCATAGTGTAACGAAAAATAATCCGCAGCGCGTAGAAAATCTTCCTCATCCCCACATTTATAAAGCTCTCTTGCATACATGCGCGTGATTTTCTCCGAGAGGACATGATTTTCACGAAATGCTTTTTCAAACATGGCAAAATCCCGTTTGGCATGCATGGCATGTGGGCGGTGCAGAATATCAATATCACTGTCATAGATGACGGGATCGGTGCGGATCGTTTCGTGAACCGGATCGACCCATGAAAACGTGCGCAGGCGTTTAAAAAGTTTTGGACGTGGCTCTTTTTTACAGTTCTGCACGGTGTTGAAATCCGGTGGGGTGATATAGTTCATCTGGACAATCTCGATTTCCGGAAGCAGAGAGCCTTTTAAACGAAGAAAGCGTCTTTGGTTTTCCAGATCAAGGTATTCGTCCGCATCCGGACAGTAGATGTAATCCATGGTTGCAAGCGAAAACGCATAATTTCTTGCGACGGAGAAATCATCACACCAGGTAAAATCATAGATCCGGCTGGTGTATTGTGCGGCGATTTCTTTGGTGCGATCTGTGGAGCCGGTATCAACGATGATGATTTCGTCCATCATGGAAGCAACGGAATCCAGGCATCTTGCCAGAACCGGTTCTTCATTTTTGACAATCATACATAAACTTATTGTGATCATAATAGCAGATGGTCCTTCCGGGGTTTTTCTTTTATATTACACTATCCTGCAACAGTTTTACATAGAAATAAAGAAATATACTTGTATCTTTTTTGAACCATGGCTATAATAAAATTTATGTGGTGTGAAATTATAAAACAAATTTTGGCAGATATGCGCCAGCCACTTCAATATGTGCCATGGGCACTGATTATTGTGGTACTTGGGCTGGTTGTAACAATTGTGCTTTCTGAAAAAAAGGATGGAAAAAAAGCATCCGTCCGGTTTTTTCGTATACTTTTTGCGATTTATATACTTGTGGTGATACAGATTACTTTTTTTTCCAGAGAACCCGGTTCCAGAAATGGGTGCATGAATCTGGATCTGTTTTCCACGTGGGGATACAGCGTGGTTACCCATGCATTTTTTATTGAAAATATTCTTATGACAGTGCCTTTCGGAATTCTGGCACCGCTTTGTTTTCGCCGGCTGCGGCCGATGTGGAAATGTGTTGTACTCGGAGGTGTCTGTTCGGTTCTGACGGAACTGAGCCAGTACGTGACGAAACGCGGGTATTGTGAAGTAGATGATATGCTGACCAACACCATAGGTGTTTTATGTGGTTGCATTTTGTTATGGCTGATTGAACTGATAATAAAACAAAGGAGAAAGAAATGAAGTATGATTATCTGGTGGTAGGAGCAGGATTATATGGCTCCGTATTTGCTCACGAGGCAGCAACAAGGGGGAAAAGAGTTCTGGTTGTCGATAAACGTCCGAATATTGCCGGAAATGTTTATACGGAGGACATTGAGGGAATCCATGTGCACAAGTATGGTGCACATATTTTCCATACCAACAATAAAAAGGTGTGGGATTACATTACAAAATTTGCGGAATTTAACCGCTTTACGAATTCACCGGTAGCAAATTACAAAGGGGAACTATACTCGCTTCCGTTTAATATGTACACCTTTAATAAGATGTGGGGTGTTGTGACACCGGAGGAGGCAGCGGCGAAAATTGAGGAGCAGAAAAAAGCCGCAGGCATTACAGAACCGAAAAATCTCGAGGAACAGGCGATCAGTCTTGTGGGAACCGATATTTACGAGAAACTGATCAAAGGATATACACAGAAACAGTGGGGGCGTAAGTGTACGGATCTGCCTGCTTTTATTATCAAGCGCCTTCCGGTGCGCCTGACGTTTGATAACAATTATTTTAATGCGCTGTATCAGGGAATTCCGATGGGTGGTTACACAAAGATGGTTGAGCATCTGCTGGAGGGAATCGAAGTCCGGCTTGGGATTGATTATCTGGAGCAGAAAGAGAAACTGAAGGCTCTGGCTGAGAAAACGGTATATACGGGAGCGATAGATGCGTATTTTGATTATTCGCTCGGCGCGTTGGAATATCGTTCCGTGCGGTTTGAAACAGAACTTCTGGATACTCCGAATTTCCAGGGAAATGCAGCAGTCAATTATACGGATGCCCAGACGCCGTGGACACGTATCATTGAACACAAATGGTTTGAATTCGGCAAGGATGATGAGGGACATGATTTACCGAAGACTGTAATTTCGAGGGAGTACAGTTCGGAGTGGAAACCGGGGGATGAACCGTACTATCCGGTAAACGATGAAAAGAACGGAGCTCTTTATCAGAAATATAAAGAACTTGCGGAAAAGGAAAAAAATGTAATTTTCGGGGGAAGACTCGGAGAGTATAAGTATTATGATATGGACGCTGTGATCGCTTCTGCACTGGAAATGTGCGAAAAAGAACTGGGATAGGCTTCTAGAAAGATACAAAAAAGAGCATTCGCTGTATGGTTACAGCTGGAATGCTCTTTTTGTTATACATATTTGTCCAGCATCATTCCGGAATAGATGGATGTGATGTATGGGGTTGCAAAGTTGTGACCGGGATTTTTATAGGCCACGACTATCTTGTTGACATAGTTCATCGGATTGATGGAAATATTTTCCGCTTCTTTTCCGATGGAATCCCGAAATTGGGATAAAGTTTCAAATGTATTCTGATCACGTTCCGGAACAACTGCTTCACGGAGCGCTTCTTTATCAATAGAGATGGAGCCGTTCTCGTTCGTGACCAGACCGATGTCCTGTAAAGAACTCCGGCTCGAACCGGATATGGAAAGAATCTCTGTCTGAAGTTTGTTTCCGGCACTGGCATTGGTGTCTGCATACACGGCTGCGGTGGAGAGTATGGAATTATAGGCATCCACCAGAGACTGGATATTGTCCGCAATTGCATCCGTATCTGTTTTAAATCCAATGTTTACTTTCTCACCATCGGTTGGCTGATGTAAGGTCAGTTCAAATACCTGATTGATGGAAAATGTGTTGGTCAGGGAAGAGTGGCTTGTGCCATTCAGCGTAAAGGTGGAACTCTGTGCCGGGGATGTGATACGGTCAATTCCCAGCTGATCCATGATTTCCGTGGAACCTGTGCTGGCATCCGGTGCAATGGAAAAAAGTTCGGTTTCGTTATCTGCCAGACCGGTCTGTATGGAAGTCAGTTTCAGCGCGCTCGAACCGTTTCCATCGGACAGTATTTCGGCGGTAATTCCGAGACTGGAGGAGTTGACAAGCCTAGCTAGCTTGTCTAGCACATCCAGATTGGTTTCATCGGAATTGATATTATATTGAAATTCATATGCAGCACCGGGCGTATTCAGATCAAAAGAATATGCGCCGGGACGCATTGACAGCGTATTGTCTTTTAAAAAACGTCCCTGATTGACCTGGGGTGTGGCAAGCCGCTGCACTTCAATGTCAAAGTTATTGGTTTTACTTTCTTCACTTCCGTCGCCGATATAGGTCACACTGACTTTTTCGTCATCGGAAGACATGGCAACTTTCTTCTTAAAAGAATCCTCAAATGAACCATATTGGTCGGAAAGAGATGCCACAACGTTCTGAATGGAGCGCGCGTTTTCCTTGATGTCTATGGCATATTTTTTCGCATCGGTGAGATTCGGAATTTTATAAAGAGGCGAATCTTTATTTATTTTGACAATTTCATTATAAACTTTGCGCAGTTCACTTTTCTTGTGTGAATCATAACGTGAAACCGTTTTCTTGGCATACGTCGAGATATAATAAGCGTAAGCATTATCAATCCTTGCCATTGAGATTCCCCTCCTTTCTTCCCTGAATTGAGGATTGAGAGCAGGACAGTAACAGACCTGTTCTCCTGTGAGGTGCATATCCTTTGCACCAAAAAAATTCTACTTGAATAGTATATCGGCATCATACCGCATTTTCCATACCCTTGTATATGGTAAAATTTTACTAAAAATTCACAATTTGGCGTAAAAGCTGCAAAAAATCATAAAAACCATTGTAAAAGATGTTGACGGACATGGAAAATCATGATATAGTATGAAAGCTTGGAAGTAGGTCTTTTTTTTATGCCTTTTTTTAGGCGAGACAAAACACGAAAATTAAAACGGAGGTGGAAGTTGTGCGTACAAAGATTACATTAGCCTGCACAGAATGTCAGCGTCGTAATTACAACATGACAAAGGACAAGAAGACTCATCCGGACAGAATGGAAACCAAGAAGTACTGTAGATTCTGCAAGACTCATACAGTTCATAAGGAAACCAAATAGTCCGTACAGAGCAAAGGAGTTATGAAATGGGACAGACAGAAAACGTTGAAAAGGCTCCAAAGACAAGCTGGTTTGACGGTGTAAAGGCAGAGTTCAAAAAAATCATCTGGCCGGAACAGAAATCAGTTGTCAGACAGACCATTGCAGTGATTGTTACATCCGTTGTAGTCGGTCTTATTATTGCACTGCTGGATTGGGCAATTCAGCACGGTGTGAATTTCCTTGTTGGTTTGAAATTTTAACGGAGGCATAGTGATTTATGGCAGAGGCGAACTGGTATGTAGTTCATACCTATTCAGGTTATGAGAACAAAGTCAAAGCGAATATTGACAAGACAATTGAGAACAGACATCTGGAAGACCAGATTTTGGAGGTTCGTGTTCCTCTTGAGGAAGTGACGGAAGTTAAAAACGGAGTGAAAAAACAGGTTTCCAAGAAAATGTTCCCGGGCTATGTGCTGATTCATATGATTATGAATGACGATACATGGTATGTTGTCCGCAATACCCGTGGTGTGACAGGGTTCGTTGGACCGGGAAGCAAACCGGTGCCACTCACAGATGCTGAAATGAGACCGCTCGGAATCAAGGCTGAAAACGTTGTGGTGGATTTCGCGGAAGGCGACATGATTGTTGTTATCGGCGGTGTCTGGAAAGATACCTGCGGTGTGATTACAGCGATGAACCATAACAAACAGACGGTTACGATCAATGTGGATCTGTTCGGTCGCGAAACACCGGTAGAAGTAAGTTTCGCAGATGTAAAGAAGATGAATTAAGGAGGCAATTCCAATGGCAAAGAAAGTTGAAGGATACATTAAGCTGCAGATTCCTGCTGGAAAGGCAACACCTGCTCCTCCAGTCGGACCGGCACTTGGACAGCACGGTGTAAACATCGTTGAGTTTACAAAGCAGTTTAATGCAAAGACAGCCGATCAGGGCGACTTAATTATCCCTGTAGTTATTACAGTATATGCAGACAGAAGCTTTAGCTTTATTACTAAAACTCCTCCTGCACCAGTACTGATCAAGAAAGCCTGCAAGATCAAGTCTGGTTCCGGTGAACCAAACAAGACAAAGGTTGCAAAGATTACAAAGGCACAGGTTCAGGAAATCGCTGAGCTGAAGATGCCTGACTTAAACGCTGCAAATATCGAAGCTGCCATGAGCATGATCGCTGGTACAGCAAGATCTATGGGTGTTGAAGTAGTAGACTAATCTAAGTTTAAGAAGAAATGTGGGAGGGTAATTGATTTCCCACCCGATATTACCACCAGGAGGTTTATATTTCATGAAAAGAGGAAAGAAATATCAGGACGCTGTAAAGGTATACGATAGAAGTGCTCAGTACGATGTTGCTGAAGCAATCGACCTCGTAAAGAAGAATGCCACAGCGAAATTTGATGAGACAATCGAACTTCATCTTAGAACGGGCTGTGATGGACGTCACGCAGAGCAGCAGATCCGTGGTGCGGTTGTACTGCCACACGGAACAGGTAAGACCGTTAAGGTATTGGTTTTCGCAAAGGGAACCAAGGTAGACGAGGCACAGGCAGCAGGAGCTGACTTCGTTGGAGGAGAGGAATTAATTCCGAAGATCCAGAACGAGGGATGGTTAGACTTCGATGTTGTAGTTGCTACACCGGATATGATGGGTGTTGTAGGACGTCTGGGACGTGTCCTTGGACCGAAGGGCTTAATGCCAAACCCAAAAGCTGGTACAGTTACCATGGATGTTACCAAAGCTGTTAATGACATCAAAGCCGGTAAGATTGAGTATCGTTTGGACAAGACAAATATTATCCACGTGCCAGTTGGAAAAGCTTCATTTACAAGTGAGCAGTTGAACGACAACTTCCAGTCTCTTATGGGCGCAATCAACAAGGCTAAGCCTTCAAGCTTAAAGGGTCAGTACATTAAGAGTGCTGTATTAACTTCTACAATGGGACCTGGCGTAAAGCTTAACGTTGTAAAGATTGCTCAGTAATAAAAAAATCAGAAGTCGGGAACCGGAAACGGTTCCTGATGAAATGATAAAATGTATGATCAGACTTACACAAGCAAAATGCGGAAAACACTTGACATCCGCATAAGAACATATTATAATAGCAAAGCATATTGCCGAAGACAGTAAGGTGCTATCGCATATTGCGACAGCGTAAAGGGAAATCCACCTACCGAGGGAATTTTTGATGATAATCGTCATAAAGAATGATACCCCTCTGCTGTAAGGCGGAGGGTTTTTATTATACCTCACGCTATATGCAAGAAATAAAATAAGGAGGTAAATGAATCGTGGCAAAGGTAGAATTAAAGCAGCCGATCGTTCAGGAGATTTCTGAAACAATTAAGGACGCACAGTCACTTGTAGTAGTTGACTACCGTGGACTTACAGTTGCTGAGGATACACAGCTTCGTAAAAATTTAAGAGAAGCTGGCGTAACTTACAAAGTATACAAAAATACTTTAGTAAACCGCGCAATCGAGGGAACAGAGTTCGAGAGCTTAAAGGATGTCCTGGAAGGACCTAACGCATTTGCAGTATCTACAGAAGATGCTACAGCTCCAGCCAGAGTTCTGGCAGAGTTCGCAAAGAAGGCTCCAAGCCTTGAGATCAAGGCCGGCGTTGTAGAAGGAACATACTATGACGCAGAGGGAATGAAGCAGATCGCAAGTGTACCAAGCAGAGAAGTACTTCTTTCCAAATTACTTGGAAGCTTACAGTCACCTATCACAAATCTTGCTCGCGTTCTTAATCAGATCGCAGAGAAGGGTGGCGCAGCAGATGCAGCAGCAGACGCAGCACCGGCTGAGGAAGCACCAGCAGCAGAATAATTATTAAAAATAAAATTATAACGGAGGAAATAATCATGGCAAAGTTAACAACAGCAGAGTTTATCGATGCTATCAAAGAGTTAAGTGTATTAGAGTTAAATGACCTTGTAAAGGCATGTGAAGAAGAGTTCGGCGTATCTGCAGCAGCAGGCGTTGTAGTAGCAGCAGCAGGCGGAGACGCAGCAGCAGCTGAAGAGAAGACTGAGTTCGACGTAGAGTTAACAGAAGTTGGACCGAACAAGGTTAAGGTTATCAAGGTTGTTCGTGAGATCACAGGTCTTGGACTGAAGGAAGCTAAGGACGCTGTTGATGGCGCACCTAAGGTAATCAAGGAGCAGGCTGACAAGGCATCTGCTGAAGACGCTAAGGCTAAACTTGAGGCTGAAGGAGCAAAGGTTACATTAAAGTAGTCTGTGCGTAAGCGACGAGAAACCAATAATAACCCGGCAGAGATGCTTGCATTTCTGTTGGGTTATTTTATTTAGCTGTATCCCCTCTCTCTATCTGAAAAAAGTTCTTAAAAATAATTCTTGCATTCCCCTTGATTTTGTTGTATAGTATAAGTTGCACTATTGTGGTGCACTAGGCATTTCCATGCTCTTTTTTAGGAAAAACTAGATTGAAATAAAAACGAGAGGTGAAACGTCAATGGAGAAAAACAGAATACGTCCAGTCAAGGCTGGAAAAGGCTTGCGTATGAGTTACTCAAGACAGAAAGAGGTTTTGCAGATGCCAAACCTGATCGAAGTCCAGAAGAATTCTTATCAGTGGTTCCTGGATGAAGGTTTAAAAGAAGCATTTGCAGATATCTCCCCGATCACGGATTACAGTGGTCATCTGAGTCTGGATTTCGTCGATTTTACACTGTGCGAAGACGATGTGAAATATACAATCCCGGAATGCAAAGAGAGAGATGCGACATATGCAGCACCTTTGAAAGTCAAGGTTAGACTTCATAACAAAGAGACAGATGAGATTAACGAACATGAAATTTTCATGGGTGATCTTCCTCTTATGACAGAGACAGGTACGTTCGTTATCAACGGTGCAGAACGTGTAATCGTCAGCCAGTTGGTTCGTTCCCCTGGTATCTATTACGGAATTGCTCATGATAAAGTGGGTAAAACTCTTTATTCATGTACTGTTATCCCGAACCGTGGTGCATGGCTCGAGTATGAGACTGACTCCAATGACGTTTTCAGTGTAAGAGTAGATAGAACCCGTAAAGTGCCGATTACCGTATTGCTTCGTGCACTTGGTGTAGGTACCAACCAGCAGATCATTGACATGTTCGGCGAGGAGCCAAAGATTCTGGCATCCCTGCAGAAGGACCCGGCGATCACAGAGCGTGAGCCACAGGGAAGTTTTGAGGCTGGTTTATTAGAGTTATATAAAAAGATCCGTCCGGGTGAGCCGCTTTCCGTAGAAAGTGCGGAGAGTCTGATCACTGCCATGTTCTTCGATCCGAGAAGATATGACCTGGCAAAAGTAGGACGTTACAAATTTAATAAGAAGCTTGCTTTAAAGAACCGTATCAACGGACAGGTTCTGGCAGAGGATGTACTGGATCCTTCTACCGGAGAAGTAATTGCAGAGGCAGGCACAACTGTTGACCGTGATCTGGCAGATCAGATTCAGAATGCTGCAGTTCCGGCGCTCTGGATTCAGACAGAGACACGTAACGTAAAAGTTCTTTCTTCTATGATGGTAGATATCAGAAGCTGGATTCCTGAAATTGAGGACCCGAAGGCTATTGGTGTTACAGAACTGGTATATTATCCGGCTCTGCAGCAGATTATGGAAGAAAACGAGACATTGGAAGAGCGTATCGCTGCAATTAAGAGAGATATTGCAGACCTGATTCCAAAGCATATTACAAAAGAGGATATCTTCGCATCCATCAACTATAATATGCATCTGGAGTGGGGCATCGGAACAGATGACGATATTGACCACTTAGGAAACCGTCGTATCCGTGCTGTCGGTGAATTGTTACAGAACCAGTATCGTATCGGTCTTTCCCGTCTGGAAAGAGTGGTTCGTGAGCGCATGACAACTCAGGATCTTGAGGGAATTTCCCCACAGAGTCTGATCAACATCAAACCGGTTACGGCTGCGGTAAAAGAGTTCTTCGGCTCTTCCCAGCTGTCACAGTTTATGGATCAGAACAACCCACTGGGTGAGCTGACACATAAGAGACGTCTTTCTGCATTGGGACCTGGCGGTTTGTCCAGAGACCGTGCCGGATTCGAAGTACGAGATGTCCATTATTCCCATTATGGACGTATGTGCCCGATTGAGACGCCTGAAGGACCAAACATCGGTCTGATCAACTCTCTGGCATGTTACGCAAGAATTAACGAGTACGGATTTGTTGAGGCTCCGTACCGTAAGATTGATAAATCAGATAAAGACAATCCTCGTGTTACAGACGAAGTTGTATACATGACTGCGGATGAGGAAGATAATTACCATGTAGCGCAGGCGAACGAAAAACTGGATGAGGATGGACATTTTGTTCGTAATTCCGTATCCGGTCGTTACCGTGAAGAAACGCAGGAGTACGATAAGACTGCATTCGATTACATGGACGTATCTCCAAAGATGGTGTTCTCCGTTGCTACAGCACTGATTCCGTTCCTGCAGAACGATGATGCAAACCGAGCACTGATGGGATCTAACATGCAGCGTCAGGCAGTGCCGCTTCTTACCACCGAGGCACCTGTAGTAGGAACCGGTATGGAGACAAAGACAGCGGTCGATTCCGGTGTCTGTGTACTTGCAAAAGAAGCAGGTATCGTGGAGAGTTCTGAGTCTAATCGTATCGTAGTACGTGAGGAGGACGGAAATCGCAGAGAATATATTCTGACAAAGTTTGCACGAAGCAACCAGTCCAACTGCTACAACCAGAGACCAATCGTGTTCAAGGGACAGAAAGTAGCAAAGGGTGAGGTGATCGCTGATGGACCATCTACATCCAATGGTGAGCTGGCACTTGGAAAGAACCCGCTGATCGGCTTCATGACATGGGAAGGTTATAACTACGAGGATGCCGTTCTTTTGAGTGAGCGTCTGGTAGAGTATGATGTATATACTTCTGTCCATATTGAGGAATACGAAGTAGAGTCTCGTGATACAAAGCTCGGACCGGAAGAGATCACAAGAGATGTACCGGGTGTCGGTGATGATGCCTTAAAGGATCTTGACGAGCGCGGAATTATCCGTGTCGGTGCCGAAGTCCGTGCCGGAGACATTCTGGTAGGAAAGGTTACACCAAAGGGAGAGACAGAGCTTACCGCAGAAGAGAGACTGCTTCGTGCAATCTTCGGTGAAAAAGCGCGTGAGGTTCGTGACACTTCCCTGAAAGTGCCGCACGGTGCATATGGTATTGTTGTAGATGCCAAAGTATTTACCAGAGAAGATGGCGATGAGTTATCTCCTGGTGTAAATGAGTCTGTTCGTATTTACATTGCCCAGAAACGTAAGATTTCTGTTGGTGATAAGATGGCCGGACGTCATGGTAACAAGGGTGTCGTTTCAAGAGTACTTCCAGTAGAAGATATGCCATTCCTTCCAAACGGACGTCCACTTGATATAGTACTTAACCCACTGGGTGTGCCTTCACGTATGAATATCGGACAGGTCCTTGAGATTCATTTAAGTCTTGCGGCAAAGGTATTAGGCTTTAACGTAGCAACACCTATCTTTGATGGTGCTAACGAAAATGATATTATGGATACACTTGATATGGCTAATTCTTATGCTAACCATCCTTTTGATGATGATGAGCTTGCAAAGGAAAAGGCTGAAGCAGAGGCTGCAGGTGAAGAGTATCCAGCAGATATGACTACATTTACAGCTGAATATAAGGATCTTTTAAGAGATGATGTATTTGAGTTCCTTTCAGATAACAGAGCTCACAGAGCAGAGTGGAAGGGTGTTCCTATCGGAAGAGATGGTAAGGTAAGACTTCGTGATGGTAGAACCGGTGAGTACTTTGATAGTCCAGTTACTATTGGATTCATGCACTACTTAAAGCTCCATCACCTTGTTGATGATAAGATCCATGCACGTTCAACTGGTCCTTACTCACTTGTAACACAGCAGCCACTTGGTGGTAAAGCACAGTTCGGTGGACAGAGATTCGGTGAGATGGAAGTTTGGGCTCTTGAGGCGTATGGTGCATCATATACACTTCAGGAAATCCTTACAGTTAAGTCGGATGATGTTGTTGGCCGTGTTAAGACATATGAAGCTATTATTAAAGGTGAGAATATCCCTGAACCAGGTATTCCTGAGTCATTCAAGGTTCTTCTTAAGGAACTTCAGTCTCTTGCACTTGATGTAAGAGTTCTTGATCAGGATAACAACGAAGTCCAGCTTCTTGAAAGTTCAGAGTATGAGGTTACAGACTTCAAGAAGGTTCTTGATGATGGTGGTTATAAGAGAAACAGCCGTGATGAGGAAAATGAATTAAAGAATGCCGGTTACCATGCAGAAAAGCAGGGTGATGATGGTGAAGCTACTATGGAAGAACTCGGATCAGATGATGATGACGATTTCGATCTTGACGGCTTTGATGATGATTTTGATGATTACGGTGACGGAAATAGAGAAGAATAATAGAAGGGAGCACTATAATGGCAGAAGAGATTAAGTCAAATAAATCAATGAAATTTGATAAAATTCAGATAAAGCTTGCTTCTCCTGAGAGTATTTTAGAGTGGTCTCATGGCGAGGTAACTAAGCCTGAGACTATTAACTACAGAACTTTAAAGCCAGAAAGAGATGGTCTGTTCTGTGAAAGAATATTCGGACCTAGCAAAGACTGGGAGTGTCATTGCGGTAAGTATAAGAAGATTAAGGATAAAGGCATCATATGTGATAAGTGTGGTGTTGAGGTTACTAAGGCAAGTGTCCGTAGAGATCGTATGGGACATATTCACCTTGCTGCTCCAGTTTCACATATCTGGTATTTTAAGGGAATCCCTAGCCGTATGGACCTTATCCTTGATATAGGACCTAAGAATCTTGAAAAGGTTCTTTACTTTGCTTCTTATATCGTGATTGATCCAGGTGAAACAGATATTCCATTCAAGAAGATTCTTACTGAAACAGAGTACAGAGATCTTTATGACCAGTATGGTAACACATTCAGAGTTGGAATGGGTGCTGAGGCTATTTTAGAGCTTCTTAGAAGCGTTAATCTTGAAGAAGAAGTGGCAAAGCTTAAGGAAGAGCTTGCTACTACTACTTCACAGAAGGCTGCAAGACTTATTAAGAGAATCGAAGTTATGGATGCATTTATCGCTGCTGGTACAAAGCCAGAGTGGATGATCCTTACTGAAATTCCAGTTATTCCTCCAGACTTAAGACCAATGGTACAGTTAGAGGGTGGAAGATTCGCAACATCAGATCTTAATGATCTTTATAGAAGAATCATAAACAGAAATAACCGTCTTGCAAGACTTATGGAACTTGGCGCTCCTGAAATCATTGTCCGTAACGAAAAGAGAATGCTTCAGGAAGCTGTTGATGCACTTATAGATAATGGACGTAGAAATGGACGTCCTGTAACAGGACCTGGTAACAGGGCTCTTAAGTCTTTATCAGACTTATTAAAGGGTAAGCAGGGACGTTTCAGACAGAATCTTCTTGGTAAGCGAGTTGACTATTCAGGACGTTCTGTTATCGTAGTAGGACCAGAACTTAAGATATATCAGTGTGGTCTTCCTAAGGAAATGGCTATTGAGTTATTCAAGCCATTCGTTATGAGAGAGTTAGTAAGACGTGGTCTTGCTGAGAATATTAAGAAAGCTAAGAAGAGTGTTGAACATCTTGAAACAGAAGTATGGGATGTACTTGAAGATGTTATCAAAGAGCATCCAGTTATGCTTAACCGTGCTCCTACACTTCACAGACTTGGTATTCAGGCATTCGAGCCTATCCTTGTGGAAGGTAAGGCTATTAAGCTTCATCCACTTGTTTGTACAGCATTCAATGCCGATTTCGATGGTGACCAGATGGCCGTGCATCTTCCATTGTCTGTAGAAGCACAGGCTGAGTGTAGATTCATGCTTCTTTCACCTAACAACTTACTTAAGCCTTCAGATGGTGGTCCGGTTGCCGTTCCTTCACAGGATATGGTTCTTGGTATCTACTATCTTACACAGGAAAGACCTGGCGTTAAGGGTGAAGGTAAGATATTTAAGAGTGTTAATGAAGCGCTTCTTGCTTATGAGAATAGTATTATTACTCTTCATTCAAAGATTAAGGTTAGAGTGTCTAAGACAAATGCATCAGGAGAAGAAGTATCAGGTATAGTTGAGTCTACACTTGGACGTTTCATATTCAATGAAATTCTTCCTCAGGATCTTGGATATGTAGATAGAAGCAAGGAAGAAAACTTCTTAAAGCTTGAGGTTGACTTCCATGTAGGTAAGAAACAGTTAAAGGATATCTTACAGCACGTTATTAATACTCATGGTACAACAACAACTGCTGAAGTTCTTGATGATATAAAGGCAATGGGTTATAAGTACTCAACAAGAGCTGCCATGACAGTTTCTATATCAGAGATGACAGTGCCACCTGTTAAGAAACAGCTTATTGCTGATGCTGAACAGAAGGTTGAAAGAATCAACATGAACTACAACAGAGGTCGTTCAACTGATGAAGAAAGATATAAGAATGTAATCAGAGTATGGCAGGAAACAGATAAGACATTGCTTAAGGCACTTCTTGATGGTCTTGATAAGTACAATAACATCTTCATGATGGCCGATTCAGGTGCCCGTGGTTCTAACCAGCAGATTAAGCAGCTTGCAGGTATGCGTGGTCTTATGGCAGATACATCAGGTCACACTATTGAACTTCCAATCAAGTCTAACTTCCGTGAAGGTCTGGATGTATTGGAGTACTTCATTTCAGCACATGGTGCCCGTAAGGGTCTTTCAGATACAGCGCTTAGAACAGCCGATTCAGGTTATCTTACAAGACGACTTGTTGATGTTTCACAGGATCTTATTGTCAGAGAGACAGATTGCAGCGTTGGTAAAGTTATACCTGGTATGTATGTATATTCATTTGTCAATGACAGAGCTACTAACTCAAGTGATGCAAAAGAAGATATTCTTGAGCCATTACAGGAGCGTATTACAGGAAGATATCTTGCAGAAGATATCAAGGATCCAGCTACAGGCGAGATAGTTGTTGCAGCTAACCACCTTGTAACTCCTAAGAGAGCAGAAGCTATTATTAAGACTGGTGTAAACCAGGTTAAGATAAGAACAATCCTTACATGCCGTTCACATATCGGTGTTTGTGCTAAATGTTATGGTTCTAACCTTGCAACAGGTCAGACAGTACAGATTGGTGAAGCAGTTGGTATCATCGCTGCCCAGTCTATCGGTGAACCTGGTACACAGCTTACTATGAGAACATTCCATACTGGTGGTGTTGCTGGTGATAACATTACACAGGGTCTTCCTAGAGTAGAAGAACTTTTCGAGGCAAGAAAGCCAAAGAGTCTTGCGGTTCTTGCTGAGTTTGGTGGAACAGTAAGCTTTGCTAAGACAGATAAGAAGACAGATATCGTTATTACAGATGACGAAGGTAATTCAAAGTCTTACCCTGTATCAAGAGATACACGTGTTAAGGTTCAGGAAGGACAGGTTGTTGCAACAGGTGAGGAAATCACAGAAGGTTCTGAGAATCCACATGATATCGTAAGAATTCTTGGTGTAAGAGCTGTTCAGGATTACATGCTTCGTGAGGTTCAGAAGGTTTATCGTATCCAGGGTGTTGATATCAATGATAAGCATATCGAGCTTATTGTTAGACAGATGCTTAAGAAGATAGTTATTGATTCTGCTGGAGATTCAGATTTCTTACCTGGTTCACAGGTTGATACTCTTGAATTCACAGAGGTTAATGAAAAGCTTGAGGAAGAGGGTAAGATGAAGGCTACAGGAACTCCTATTATCCTTGGTATAACAAAGGCTTCACTTGCTTCAACATCATTCATGTCAGCAGCTTCATTCCAGGAAACTACAAAGGTTCTTACAGATGCAGCTATTAACGGAAAGATTGATCCACTTATCGGTCTTAAGGAAAATGTTATCATAGGTAAGCTTATTCCAGCTGGTACTGGTATGAAGAGATATCAGAACGTAGAGCTTGATACAGCTGCAGCTTATGATGAACTTGAAGAAGATGAGATATTAAGCTTCACAGAGGATGGAGAGGAAACTCTTGATTTTACTGATGATGCTGATATACAGGAAGCTGAAGATGAGGTTACAGAAGAGTAATCATTCAGATAAAGGCTTTACATCATAAATATAACAGAAAGCAGGAGATGAAGAGTCTCCTGCTTTTTTAAAATCACTAATATATTTTTAAGCAAAATTTTTTGCTTTCTTTTTTTGGTAAAATACTTGACGAATTTTAAATTAAAATATATACTAATTAAGCGTGCGAAAAAGCAAGCTCTTTTTTATGCACGTAAATATAGATTGGGCAGCTTATAAAGCTGGCTCACACTTATTTCTTAGTTATTATACTAAGTGCAACCATTCATTATTCTAATTCCGGGAGGTGAAAAAGGAATGCCAACATTTAACCAGTTAGTAAGACAGGGAAGAAAGTCAACAGTTAAGAAGTCTACAGCTCCAGCTCTTCAGAAGGGATATAACTCACTTCAGAAGAAGGCTACAGATGTATCTGCACCACAGAAGAGAGGTGTTTGTACAGCTGTTAAGACAGCAACACCTAAGAAGCCTAACTCAGCTCTTAGAAAGATCGCCAGAGTACGTCTTTCTAATGGAATCGAAGTTACTTCATATATTCCAGGTGAAGGCCACAATCTTCAGGAACATAGCGTTGTTCTTATCAGAGGTGGTAGAGTTAAGGATTTACCAGGTACAAGATATCATATCATCAGAGGTACACTTGATACAGCAGGTGTAGCAAAGAGAAGACAGGCACGTTCTAAGTACGGTGCTAAGAGACCTAAGGATGCTAAATAATTCATAAAGAATTAAGCATCATAAGTCTGTGATTGATTTACAAGGTGAATCAGAATATTTGCAGATTATTGCATACAATAATTTACGAACAATTAAATTAAAAGTGCCGGAGTTAGATTAATCCGAAGGTTGCAGGTTTAAGATATACGGCCCGAACACAATTTAATTTGTGAGTACCTATGAATTAATGAAACGTCGTTAGTTGAGGGCTGATGAGGCTGTTAGGCGTTCATTAGTGCGAAATGATAACGACAATACAATGTTAAGGAGGGAAGAACCGTGCCACGTAAAGGACATACTCAGAAAAGAGATGTATTAGCAGATCCTATTTACAATAACAAGGTGGTTACTAAGCTTATCAACAACATTATGCTTGATGGTAAGAGAGGAGTAGCTCAGA